>ERZ827520.1806-NODE-1806-length-22706-cov-2.951481_pt1 | contig 22706 bp, 15 predicted proteins | sample MGYA00519581_ERZ827520 | MGnify/ENA primary metagenome ERZ827520 (study PRJEB31778, sample SAMEA3449339) | human gut metagenome | biome: human gut; feature: human-associated habitat; material: faeces | place: United Kingdom | collected 2010/2012 ...
CTGTTGGTCACGTGGCGCATGCCATTTTCCTGATAACCGAGGACGACGAATCCCTTGGACAACAGATACTGATTCAGTTTGTTCCCGAGGATGCCGTCAAGAGCTTCAAACGCCGTTTTTCTGCTGGTAAAAAGGTAGGGCAGATCAAGTACTTGAACTTTCTTGTCAAAACCGGCAAGAGCGGAACTCGCAGGCAAGGCCATCTGGATCGTGCCCATCTGCACGCCCTCGCAAAGCTCACGGTCGCCGCCAAGCTGCGCGTTCGGATAGAGCTCTACCTTGATTCTTCCATTTGATAACTTTTCGACCTGCGGCTTGAAGACTTTGTTCATGGCGAGCATATCCGCATGCGTTTCGGAGACTATAGATCCGACCTTGATGACATATTCCGGCGCCGCAAAAGCTGCGCCCGCATTCATCACCATAAAAGAGACCGCTATCGCTATCAGTTTTTTCATTTTATTCTCCTCCTTTAAAATGGACAAACAACATATAAAAATACGCCGCAAATAAACAGAAACGATCTCACCTAAAATTTAGAGTGACTGATTGTAGATGCCTCCTTTCTTTCTGTGGACAAAACTAATGTTTCAACCTTCAAGCATGGGGAGAGAGATGCCCCCCTTGGGCAATATGCCGATGGTCGCCTGCGGAATCCGTCTCAAAGCTTCGTTCAGAGCCTCTTCAATGTTTGGAAAAGGCGTATATTGCATCGCTTCGATATCTTCTGGAAGCAGGCCTTCGCTCACTGAAAAGATACTCGCTTTGTTGCGCACACGGCTGTTGCAGACTGCGAGCACTGCGGAAATGATGTCTACGCTGGTGTCGAAAGGAGAGGCGTTCCGCAGCCTTTTTAAGGTCTCTTCAAGCGGCAGCGACAGCCATTCGCGGAAATGCGGGTGATTGTGCGCGAGTCCCTCGAAGCATGGAGATACAAAGATGATGATACCGCCCTTCTTCACCGCGAAGTAGGCGCTTGTGACCCCCTTTTCTGCCTGCCAGTAGTCGAGATCGGCTGGAGATGAGCTGACGATGACTATATCAGCCAATTCCGGTAAAGATACTTTGAAAGATTCCCGTGCCAGCTTAACCCCCTCGCGATGCGCCGTCAGAAAATCTCCGGCAAATATTCCGGCAACTTTATTATTATAATTTTTTACCACATTAATAATAAAAGCGAGATTTGCCCTTTTTGCGACCTCTTCCATGCCCCTTCGACAGGGATTTCCTTCGACCATTCCCAGCGGGATGTCCGGACAAAAACCGGCCGCTGCGTGTGTTGCCGCAGTCGTCACAAAATCGCAGACCCCGGGCTGCAGAATCTTCGCGCCGCCGGAAAACCCCGCGTCGCTGTGCGGTACGATATTTCCCAGGCCGATAAGCAGGTCGGAACCAAGCGCATATTTATTGACATGCACCGGTATCTCGTAATCTCCCGCATTTACAGTCCCCAGATCCCTCATATCCGATGCGATATTAGCGTCGTGCTGCCTCACGGCGAAACGGCGGACCATATCGCCCCCCAGCTTTTCGATTATTTCTCCCTCTGTCATTATTCGATGCGTCCCCGGCGCCGTTAAAAAGCTCATTGCGTCGTCAGGGATGCCGTGCCTGTTCAGATAATCCGTAATGACGGGCATCATTATGGAGAGCGGAGTGTCTCTGGTGCCGTCCTCCACTAGAAAAACGATGTTTTTCTTCCCTTTTGCCAGAAGGCGTAACGGTTTGGCGCCGATCGGATTGTCCATAGCCTGGATAAGCGCCGCCTCAATGTCGTTTAGTTTAGGAATGGCACGCATTTCTCCCGTGAAGATTATCTGCTCTTCCGGAGCTTCGAATACTACATTGGATTTGCCGTAAGGAAGGCTGTATCTCATGGTCCCTAACTACGGTCTTTCGACAAGTATGTTTCCTCCGTCCGCATCGACGGTGATCATGTCTCCGTCTTGCACGTAGGAGTAAAAGCCTTCGTCAACGTTGTACACGGATGGAAGTTCCATGACGAGGAGGGCTGAAACGAAAACAGGGTCGGGATTTCGAAGAATAACGGCCACGGGGCCATTACCTTTTGCCGTGATCTTGAATAAACCGTCCATTTGAACGACGGAACTGCCTTTACCAGCGTGTGCTATCAGAACGCTTCCTGACATAGATCTTCCTTCTAGGACATGTTTCTGCTCGATAACAACTCCGCTCTCCGGTTCTACGAGGTAAAAACAGATCGCCTCGTTTGATATGATCGCCGGCCCAGACGCCTTCCCGGCCGCAATGGCCTCGCATTTAAAGTTTTTTGCAGTCATATCCGTACCTCCCCCATTATGGCCGCCTCGATCGCCTGTTCAAGAGGGCGGATCTTAAAATCTATCTTTCTTATTTCGTTGTAATAGGCGCATTTCGGTGAATCTGTAACGGCACTTTTCCCGTAATAGGGCCACCAGCAGGGCGGTACGTCGATACAGGTATCGGATATGATATGTCCGCCGGCTCTGTTGATGATGTCAAGAAATCCCATGCGTGCGGCAAGTTCTTTCGTCAGAGAGCTTGTAAGTACCCATACATCTACCGCAAAGCGCTTCCCGTTGCATATACGGGCAATGTCTCCGACCTGCCGGATAGAGAGGTGCGGGCATCCAAACATAGCAAAGTCTATCTTTCCGGGCTGACCGCAGATACGCTCACGTACCATTTCGAGATCCTTCTGTTCAATGACCACCCTTTTTTTCGGTTCTTTTCCTCCAAACGCCGTCTTGAGGTCGGGAGCCTCCGGCGTGATCCCGACAATATGGTATAGGCCGACCGCGCCGGATGTATTCAATTGCGCGCCGAAATTCATGAATCCCTCCGGAGTTGCCCGCTTGCTGATGCCGATAAATGCCGGTACCTCCGGTCCGTTGTAGATGAGGGGATAACACCAGCCAAGCAGTTGATAGTCAAAGTCGTCTTTTATTTCAGCCTTTACTTCGACCAGTATCTCCGCTTTCCTGTTTTTATCAAGCAGCAGCCCATACTCCGGGACCAGGCCGGTTATCGCGGCACATAAAGCGCTCTGTGAAGATTCTCTGTTAGTGCGGGCACCAATGACGGAGTTGACGAAAGGCGTCGCGCTTGATTCGGAAAAGCCAATGACCTCCCCATAGGCGGGAACGTTTTGCTGTAAATAAGGTGTGCAGTTAAAAGTCAGCTGAGCGCCGATTTTGCGGTAGGCGTCATTTGTTTTGGATACTATATCCTTGCCTTCACGGGGTATTTCCGCAAGGTGCCGGTTCAAATAGCCGATGTCGATGCTGGGATTGACAGTCGGAGGTATTTTACATTTACCTCCCATATCGACCAATTTTTCGACAAACCACAGGTCCGCGTCCTGAGCGCTGAGAGCCACATGTGCGCGTGTGATCGGCACCATGCGCTTCGCGCCGAACACACGACCGAGCCCCTCCTGTATTCTCATCGCATAAGCTACGGCATCCCCTTGCGCGCCGTGCAGCATATCAAGCTGATCCTTTGTTAGCTCCATTGTCCTCACTGCTTTCTCTCGATGAAGTATGATTTTACTTAAACAAAAATTGAAAAATGTACCAATATGGGAATAATAGCGGATAAATGTAATTGATTTATCAAATTTTAGCGGACGCAAGGAGCTATTGTTAAGATAATATTGATGTATTTTTGATATCCTCTGATAAATCAAAAGGTGACAAACACGGCCCTCCTTCTGGCAAAAGAGACCGTGTTTGTCATCCCCGCATAGCGGGTGGGAGGAACAAGACCCATTGAAAGAGGTTGTGTTTATTAGTAAAGCATCAAAGCGCCGATCATCGCGGCGATGAATATTGGAATGTTGTAATGTAAAAACGTCGGTACGCAGGTATCCCATATATGGTTGTGCTGGCCGTCTGCGTTCAGTCCGGCCGTTGGCCCGAGCGTTGTGTCAGAGGCTGGAGACCCCGCGTCTCCCAGCGCGCCGGCGGCGGCGATGAGGCAGACCGTCGCTCCGACTGAGAAACCCAGATGCATCGCGAGCGGACAGTAGATAGCGGCTATTACGGGAACGGTGCCGAAAGATGTCCCAATACCCATCGTAACCAGCAGCCCTACGGCCAGCATGAGGAACGCGCCCCAGAATTTGCTTCCACCGACCAGCCCAACGACGCTGTTCACAAGATGTTCGACCGCTTTAGTCTCCCTGAGTACGGCGCCGTAACCGGCGGCGATCAGCATGACGAAGGCGATCAGCCCCATTATCTCCAGTCCGCCGAGAAAGCTGTCGTCAAGGTCTTTGAATTTCAGCACTCCGGTGGCGATCATGACGATAAGCGCGACAAGGGCTCCCAGCGGCATCGAACCGGACCATAATTGGGCGGCGAAGGCCGCTATAATCGCCACCAGCGTCAGGTAATGTGTCCTGGTAAGGGTCTCCGGCAGGTTTTCTACGGTACCGCCGATTATCGGTTTGTCCTCGTAGTGTCTAGGTCTGTTATAAGAGATGAACACCGCGATGAGAAGGCCGATGATCATCCCTATGCCTATTATCCATGTGAAGGACGGGACGGCGCCCCTGGCCACCTCCACGCCGTTGCGTCCCATCTCCGCGGCGATGATTCCCTGGAAGATCAGCCCGTATCCTATCGGCAGCGTGATGTAGGGGCACTTGAGTCCAAAGGCGAGGGCACAGGCGACCTGACGTCGGTCCACATTGAGTTTGTTGAAGAGGAAGAGGAGGGGAGGGATCAGTATGGGGATGAACGCGATATGGACTGGGATCACCGTTCCGGATATGCACGCGATGAAGGCGATGAGGAACATGAGCATTATCTTATGTTCTCCCACCATCGAGGCGATTTTTTTACAGGCGACCGAGGCCAGGCCGGTCTTGTTGATCGCGATGGCAAATGTTCCGAGAAGGAAGTAGGCAAGCGCCGTCTCGGAGTTGCCTCCCATGCCGCCGATCAAAATGCCCATTGTCGCTGGAATCGACATGCCGGCGGCCAGCCCCCCGGCGAGCGCGGCGAGCAGTAGCGCAAGCACGATGTTCAGATTGACAAGGCATAGCCCTATCATGACGATGACAGAAATAACTACCGGGTTCAACAATATCATTTTCTTTGCCTCCATTTTAGTTCAATTTTTAAAACCAAAACAATTAATTGTAAATAATGTTTCTTGGGGAGACGGGATTTTATTGAAGAAGAATACTGTTGATGTATAATTATTTCATCAAAGTGTACAAAAAATCAGATTTAATAATATTTATGGTTTGATGGTAATTTGATGAAGAGGTAGGATTATTTTGGATGGTCATGTGAAGTCATTGCTATGCCTTATGCCGGAGACGGCGCGGTTTGCAGCATCTTTAATGAGGAACATCTTGTGTTGTCTGTTTCGCGGGGAGGCGGACGGATAAAAAGGAGCGAGTGCTTTGAAAGAGATCATGCTGAATGGAAAAGAACTTACGCTGGAGAGTCTGATACAGATAACGAGGGGCAACGCGCATGTGTGCGCGAGCCTGGCGGCGATGGAGGATGTAAAGAGGTCGAGGTCGTTGGTCGAGGCGCTTGTCGCGGGCGGACGTCCGATGTACGGCATCAATACGGGCTTTGGGCTGTTTTCCGAGGTTGCGATACCCGAAGAGGATATAAACCTTCTTCAGATAAAACTTATACTGGCGGACGCGGCGGGGGTAGGCGCGCCGCTGCCGGTTGACGTCGTCCGCGGCATGCTGGTCATGCGCGCTAACTCTCTTCTCAACGGTTTCTCCGGCGTGCGCCCGCTTGTCGTCAACACGATGCTTGACATGCTCAACAAAGGCGTCCATCCGATAGTGCCAGAGAAGGGTTCCGTAGGCTCGAGCGGAGATCTCTGTCCGCTCGCGCATATGGTGCTGCCGATGATCGGCCTCGGAGAGGCCGAATATAACGGCGTCGTCATGGAGGGAGCCGAGGCGATGGCAAAGGCGAATATCCCGCTTGTCGAGCTCAAGGCGAAGGAGGGGCTCGCCCTTATCAACGGAACCCAGTGCATGACCTCCGTTGCGGCCCACGCGCTCGCCGACGCCCTTATGCTTGAGAAGGCCGCCGATATTATCGGCGCGCTCACCGTTGAGTCTCTTCGCGGGATCAAAAACGCCTATGATCCCCGCATACAGGAGGTGCGCAGGCATTCTGGACAGAAAGAGGTTGCGGAAAATATGCGCCGGCTGCTGGAGGGCAGCAAATATGTCACGACGCAGGGCGAGCTGCGGATGCAGGATTCCTATTCGCTTCGCTGTATTCCACAGATACACGGGGCGAGCCGCCTTGCCATAGACTATGTCGCCTCCGTCGTGGATAACGAGATCAACGCCGTCACCGACAACCCGATAGTGCTGGTCGATACTGGGGATGTCTTTTCGGGAGGCAACTTCCACGGAGAGCCGGTGGCGATTGCGGCCGATACGTTGGGCATCGCGCTTTCTGAGCTGGGGAGTATCTCCGAACGCCGTATCGCGAAGCTGATAGACCCTGCGCTCAACCACGGGCTCCCCGCCTTTCTCGTCAAGCACGGCGGTATCAACTGCGGCTTCATGATACCGCAATATGCGGCGGCTGCCCTTGTTTCGGAAAACAAGGTTCTCGCCCACCCTGCGAGCGTCGATTCGATCCCGACCTCGGCGGGTCAGGAGGACCATGTCAGCATGGGAACGATAGGCGCGCGCAAGGCGGCGCAGATTTTGGAAAATGTCAGAGTAGTGCTCGGCATAGAGCTCATGTGCGCCGCCCAGGCGCTTGACCTTCAGGAGAAGAGGAAGCTTGGCGCGGGGACTGCGGCCGCATATAATGTGATACGCGGCGCCGTTGAGTTTATGGAGGAGGACCGGGTCTTCTATAAGGATCAGAAGCTGGCCGCGGAACTTATCGCGGACGGAACGCTTGTCAGGGCCGTCGAAGAGGCTGTCGGCGAGTTGAAGTAACGTTTTTGCCTCCTGTTGATAGGACAGAAAGGGTATATGTATTAAAATAATATAAGCAGGGAGAGCCGCCTGGATTTCGCAAAACAGAATACTACGGACAGCTCTCCCTGTCTTTTATTTTTGATAATAAGGATGGGGAGAAATGAATGTAAAGGTAAGGGTGATAGGCACACCGTCGATAGAGATCAATGGAGAAGCGCTTCGTCTTCCCCTTAAAAAAGCCGAAGCGATGGTCTATTACCTTGCCGTAGAGGGCCGCGCCAGCCGTGAAAAGCTTGCCTCCATCTTTTGGGGGACTAAGGATGAAAACTCGGCCTACAACAATTTCAGAAACGCTTTGTATCTGTTAAAGCAGTATTTCCCCAAAGATTCGATAAACGCCGACCGCCGGTATGTTTCGCTAAGCGGCATCTCCTGTGATCTGGAATTGATAGGCAGGATAAGCGACATAAATATTCCGCTGCCGCAATCTCTCTCAGACGAGCCGCTCAAAGGATTTGACGTGCCGGAGTGCGCCGATTTCGGCAACTGGCTTCTTATCACCAAATCGCAGTTCAAGACGCGTGTGACGGAGAAACTGAAAAACCGCATAACCGCCTGCTATGACGCGCAGGACGAGGACAATCTCGAGAGCTCCCTTGAGATGCTTGTCGCGATCGATCCTTTTGACGAGGATTCCACGCTGGAGCTGATGGATCTTTATTTTAAAAGGCGCGGCGCGGCGAAGGCGAGCACGCTTTTTCGCGAGTACAGGCGCCGCCTCACCGAAGAGCTTTCTCTCACCCCCTCGGCCAGAGCGGAAGAATATTTTAAGCGCATGATAGTTCTGGATACGCATGAGGGCGAAGAGGGGGGAGATTCTCCCGACTCGTTTTTTGTCGGCCGGAAAAGGGAACAGGAGTTGATCTTTGAACGGCTGGAAAAGGACGCTAACGGTACCGTGGCTATTTTCATAGACGGGGAGGCGGGGATAGGCAAAACGTCGCTGCTCCGCAGAGCTTTGTCGTTTTTTGACGGCGACGACCACATAATACTGTCGACAAGATCCTACGAGGCGGGGCTGGATTATCCATATTCATCATGGAGCAACCTTGTACAGCAGGCGGCACTGTATTGCGCCGAGGAGGTGCCTGAGGACGACGGCGTAAATTTTTCGCTGCTTGCCGGGGTCTTTCCCAATTTTGTGAGCGGCAGGCGCATATCTTACAACGCGGACTCCGTCGTCGTTCTGGAACGCACACCCATAGTCATAGGAAGGGCGGTCAGCCGCCTTGTCTGCCGCGCAGCCGCCGGGCGGCGCCCCGTGATAGTTTTGGAGGATATGCACTGGTTTGACAGACAGTCGATCCATATGCTTGAGGTGTTTATTGAGAACCTCTCTCTGCCCGCCACCATATTTATCACAAGCCGTCCGGAGAAGAGCGGTTATATAACGCGCACTCTGACAAGGCTTAAGGAGGCCGGAAGGATGAACTTTATCCACCTACCCCTCAAACCGTTCGATCGTTCGGAGACGGCCTCTTTTTGCAGCCATTTTCTCGATAAAGAGCTGCTCGAGTCAAGGGACAAGGACTATTTTTATAACGAAACGGAGGGAGTGCCGCTGCTCGTCGCCGAAATGGTGAAGATGCTGAGGGCAAATGCCAAGGCTGAATTTACCGGCAGCGGACTCGGCGGCGTCATGCTCGCCAGGTTTGGCGAGATATCCGAAAAACAGAGGGAGTTTCTGCGGGTGCTGTCGGTCTTTACAAACGGGGCCACCATCTCGTTGATCGCCAAAGTGACTGGGGATTCCCCCACGGAAGTCTCCGCGGTCGCGGAAGAGCTTCTTGGCAAGATGCTGATAAAAGAGATAAAGACGATGGATTTCGGCGTCCACATAGATTTCAGCCACGCCAAGCTGAGGGCCTGCGTATATGAAGCCATACCCGCTTTCAAGCTCAGCGAGTACCATAAGAAGGTCGCGGATATGCTCAGCGGCCAGTATTCCCCAAAGAAATGGGATCCCGCGCTCAGTTCGATGCTCTGTTACCATTATACTAAGGCCGGATTGTCGGAGAATGTCCTGAATCAACATTTGTGCGAAATGATCTTCGACATAACGCTGAACCATGATCTCTTCCCGCTCATTCAGGATGATGTGCTCTTTTCCTGTACTCATCCCTACAACGACCGCTCTGATACGGAGAAAAAAATGGAGGCTATGAGCAGGCTGCTGTCCGACATCAGAAACAACATGCGGGCCGACAATGAGAAAGAGATACTGCGGATGGAGGCCTCTTATCTGGAATTATGCGGCGGCTATCTGGTCTGCTGGGGAGAATACGACAGAGCCCGCGTTCTCCTTAACCGCTCGATGAAGATAGCGCGTGAGCATTCGTTCAGTACGATATACATTCATTCCCTCTCGAATATGGGGCACTATTTTTTGCAGACGGACAATGCAGAGCCCCTTATGCGCACGGCGCGTGAGATGCTCAACGCGGCGCGTGACGACGAACGCGAAAAGTATATGGGCATCGCCTTGCGTTACATCGGCGTCGCCTTTCAGATCATGGGAGATTACGAGAGGTCGGAAAAGGTGCTGCGGCGTTCGATCTCCATATTCGAGGAACAGGCGCTGCTTGGTAAGAACTATACTATCAGCATGCTGGCCGCCGAATGTTATATAGGTGAGAATTACCACTGGCAGGGAGATTTCGCGCGGGCTGTGGAGCATTTCAACCATTGCATAAGCGTCTGCGAAGAGAAGGGGCTTTTCTGGGGCAGCAGCCATTTTCGCGCCCACCTTGCGGACGTGGCCTTTGACCTTGGGGACATGGAGATGATGTTTAAGAATATCTATCGCGGCACGGAGGTCTTTGAACGCTGTCAGGGAGGGCGCTGCGGTTCGATCCTGTATAGTCTGAAGTCGATCGCCGACGCCGAGCGCAGACGTTATGACGACGCCTATCGTTCGCTTGAGATCGGCGAGCTGCTCTCGTCGCCGATAAAAAAGCATTCATGGATCTCCGTACATGCGATGGCGAAGGCCTGGCTCGCGAAGATGCTGGAGGAGGGCGGCTTGCCTCCGCAGTTTAACAAAATCCTCAAAAAATCTTCGAAAGAATATGCCGAAGAGGCCGCTGAAATATACGCGAAGATCCCGGTCCCGCATCGGGTCAAGATGTTGCGGGAGCGGTTCGGGCTTTAATAAAGCAAAACATCCGCCATCGAATGAGGGCGGGTGCTTTGCCTGCCCTCTTGCGGAAATCAGGCATATGACCGGCGTCGCGAGCGATATTGAGAATGAGCCCTTGCAAACTTTAATTATATTGTCCAAACGATCCCCCAATATAAAAAGTATAGACATTTACCATTAATTTTTTATCAAAAGGAACTGCCCTTCATCAATGCAAGTATGCGGCGGCCTCTTTCGGCCTGACGATTCTTTGATAACGCTGTTTTACCATTGACCTGTCAAGTTAAGAAAAAACGTGCCGCAAGGCAATTAATAATGAAAAAGGAGATGTTCTTATGGCAGGCAACGCACAGATACTCTACGAGGTAAAGGCACAGCGCGGAAACACATTGAGGTGTAAAGGGTGGCGTCAGGAGACGATCCTCCGTATGCTCGAAAACAACATGGAGAACGCGGAACATCCGGAAAAGCTGATAATTTACGGCGGCAACGGCAAATGCGCGCGTAACTGGGAGTCCTACCACGCGATCGTCAAGAGTCTTAAAGAGCTTGAAGACGACGAGACCCTGGTCGTGCAGTCAGGTATGCCGGTGGCGGTATTCAAGACTCACAAATACGCGCCGGTCGTCGTCATGGCGACGACGAACTTCATGCGCCCCTCATGGGAGACATTCTACGATCTTGAAGCGAAGAATCTTACCATCTTTGCGCAGTACACGGCGGCGCCGTGGGAATATATCGGGACCCAGGGAGTCATCGAGGGCACCTTTGAGACGCTTGCCGCCGTTGGCATCAAACATTACGGCGGAAATATGGAAAACCGCATCCTTCTCACGGCTGGAGCCGGCGGAATGGGCGGCAACCAGACCTGGGCGATGAAGATGCACGGCGGTGTCGCGATCGTCATCGACGCCGACATCGAGACGCTGGAGCGCCGCGTCGCAAAGAACTACCTCGACGAGATCGTCGGTTCGCTTGACGAGGCGATCGAAAAGGCGAAGAAGTGCGCCGCGGAAAAGACGCCGCATTCCTTCGGCGTCGTCGGCAACGCGGCCGACCTCTTTGAAGAAGCCTTTGCGAAGGGCTTCATGCCCGACGTGGTGACGGAGATGTGTCCCTGCCACGACCCGGTATCGTACATCCCCTCCGGATATACACCGGAGCAGGCGAGAGAGCTTCGCAACGCCGATATCGACAAATATCTCGAACTGGCGCGCGCGACGATGAAGCGCCAGCTCGCGGTGATGCTCAAGTATCTCGATAAGGGCGTTCCCGCCTTTGAATATGGTACGAGCATCCGCAAAGAATGCCGCGACGCCGGATTCCCCGAGGCTGAGGCGATGAGACTGCCGGCCTTCGTCGCCGACTACATCCGCCCGCTCTTCTGCGAAGGCCGCGGCCCCTTCCGCTGGACCTGCATCTCCGGCGACCCCGCAGACCTTAAGAGGACCGACGAACTGGCGATGGAGCTATTCGGAGACGACCCGATCGTCGGCCGCTGGATACCGCTCGCAAGCAAGCACCTGCCGATCGAAGCGTTGCCCGCGCGCATCTGCTACATGGGTTTCGGACAGAGAAAGAGGTTCGCGCTCGCGGTGAACGACCTCATTAAAAAAGGCGAGATAAAGGGTCCGGTGGCCTTCTCGCGCGACAACCTTGACTCTGGCTCGATCGTCAATCCGACATTTGAATCAGAGAGGATGCCGGACGGCGGAGACCTCATCTCCGACTGGCCGATGCTCAACGGGCTGCTCAACGCCTGCGGCATGTGCGACCTTATCGCCATTCAGGCCAACTACTCGATGGGCGAGGCGGTACATACGGGTGTCACTCAGATCGCCGACGGCACCGCCGACGCCGACATTCGCCTTGAGGTGGCGATGACGGTGGACTCCGGGATCGGCGTCATCCGTCACGCCCAGGCTGGCTACGAATCAGCGAAGGATGTGGCGAACGGCAAGGGCAAACTCACGAAGGAGGCCATCAAGGTCCCCCTCTGGTGGCAGCCGGCCGACAAAGTTACCTTCGGCCCCGACGGAAGCGACAAACTATAAGCGGAACTGTTCGTTTTGGCTGTTCACATAACCTGTGTGAATTGAAAAAGTAGAGAGCGGGGGAGCCTTTTTGCGGCCCCCCTCGCTTTGGTTTGATCGGAGGCGGTCCAAATGATAAAAAAAGCAGCGGATATAGTCATTGAAAACGCCGCTCAGTTACTGACCTGCGAAAAGGGCGCGGCGGACTGCGTCGGGCTTATAAAAAACGGCGCCGTCGCGGTGCGCGATGGCCGGATAGCGGCCGTCGGCGGCCGAGATGAGGTAGCGCCGCTGATCGACACGGCGACGAAGGTCATCGACGCCTCCGGCAAGGTCGTCATGCCGGGATTCGTCGACTGCCACACACATGTGGTCTTCGGCGGTACCCGCGTAGAAGAGTATTGTGCCAGGCTGGAGACCGACGACCTTGATGAGTTGAAGCGCCGGGGGGTGCCGATGGGGATCATGGTGACGTTGTCCGCCACCCGCGGCCTGCCGGTAGAAGAGCTTTACGAACAATCCGCCCGGCGGGTGCGGAAAATGATACTGAGCGGTACGACGACGCTGGAGAGCAAAAGCGGTTACAGCCTCAACATCGAGGGTGAGATGCGCCAGCTTGAGATAAACCGGATGATAGCGGAGAAGCTGCCGGTAGACATCTCCTCGACCTTCCTCGGCGCGCACGGCTGGGCTCCCGAGATGGAGAAAGAGACATATATGGATATGCTTATCGGGGAGATGATCCCGGAGGTGGGCAGGAGCGGGCTTGCCGAGGCATGTGATATATGGTGCGACGCGGGGCATTATGAAAAGGAAGAATGCCGGAGGATACTGGAGGCCGGCCGCGAATATGGAATGGAACCGAAGATACACGCGGGAGCCTATTCATATGTCGGCGGCGAGGATCTGGCCGCCGAGATGAAAATGTATTCCGCCGACCACCTCAACTACACTCCCGTAGAGGCGCTGGAGAAGCTTGCGGCGGCGGGAGTCGCCGGGGTGGTTCTTCCCGGGATAGACTTTGCCGTGAACCATCCGCTGTTTTTTGACCCGCGTCCGATGTTCGGCGCGGGGCTTGAACTGGGGATGGCTACCAACTGCTGTCCCGGTTGCTGGTGTACGTCAATGCCATTCATAATTTCCCTTGCCTGCCGGCAGCACCGGATGTCGCCCGAGCGCGCCCTGCGCGCCGCCACTTACGGCAGCGCCTGCGCGCTTAAACGCAATGACAGGATAGGTTCTATCGAGGCCGGCAAGCATGCCGATATCATCATTCTCGACATTCCGAGCTACGAAGATATCGCCTACCGCCTTGGGGAAAACCCGGTAGATACGGTTGTAAGACACGGAAAGATAAGCGTCCGCAACGGCGCGATCGTTGCATAGGAGAGATAAATGAAGATGTTTTACGAAGTGATAGAGAAAATAATGGACAGCAGGGACGTCACCGTGGGCGGCGGCTCCGCCTCCGCCGTGGCCGGAGCGATGTCGGCGGGGCTCGTAGGAATGGTGGCGCGTCTTTCGATAGGTAAAGAATGCGGGCTTCCGGATGAAAGATACCTTGAGATAGCGGAAGAACTTGACGAACTTGTCGAGCGGCTCAAAGAGGGCGCGGTAGAGGACACGCAGTCCTATCTCGGCATAAAGGCCGCCTTTGCGCTTCCCAAAGCCGCCGAGGAGGAAAAGGCCGCGCGCCGCGCCGCGGTCGAGAGAGCGGCGGTAAAGGCCGCCGAGGTGCCGCTGGCCAACGGCCACGCCGCACTTCGCATATTGGAGCTTTGCCGCGAGATGGAGGGGAGATGCAACGCCGCCGCGTCCTCCGATATGGAGGCGGGGATAATGCTGGCAAAAATGGCGGTCGCGGATACAGCGCTTAACGTGGAGGCCAATCTCCCGCTCATAAAGACGCCGGAGATAAACGAAGGGCTGGCGCGGTCGGCCCGCGGGCTTAAAGACGCTCTAAAATAAGAAAGGGGACGAAAAACATGGCTAAGAAAATACTGCTCTGCGAATTGAACGTCAGCGAGGGAAGAGACGAGGCGAAGATCAAACGGATAACGGAGGCGCTTACCGCCTCACCGAATATCACGATAATGGACATAGACTCTGACGCCGACCACAACCGTTCTGTCTATACCTGGATAGGCGAGCCCGAAGACGTGCTCGCGGGGGCGATGAATATTACGAAGCAGGCGGTCGAAGAGATCGACATGGCCGGGCACCACGGCAGCCACCCGCGCCAGGGCGCCGTCGACGTAGTCCCCTTCGTTCCCGTGCGCAACGTGGAAAAAGACGAGGCTCTCAACATCGCCCGGCGCTATGGAAAATTCCTCGGCGGGCTCGGCGTCCCAGTCTATTACTACGAGGATGCCGCCACGAAACCGTCGCGCCAGAACCTTGTCGATATACGCAAGGGGCAGTACGAGGCTCTTCCGGAAAAGATGCGGGATGAAGAGTGGCGTCCGGACGAAGGGCCGTTTGCCTTTATTCCCAAATCCGGAGTGACCGTCACCGGCGTCCGCTTCCCGCTTGTCGCGTATAACGTGAACCTGCGCACGGACGACCTCGAAATAGCCAAAGCGATCGCGAAGCGCATGCGGTTTTCGACCGGCGGCCTGCGCTTCTGCCGCGCGATAGGGCTTGCGTTGGAAGACAGAGGGCTGGTGCAGGTCTCGATGAACCTGACCAACTTTGAAAAGACTCCCATCCCCGTAGTATATGACCTCGTCAAGTCGCTCGCCGACAGCTACGGCGTCGGAATCGCCGACGCGGAGCTTGTCGGGCCGCTGCCGTTGGCGGCGCTGGAAGAGGTCATACGCCATTCCCTGAGAGTCCGTCATTTCGATATGAACCAGATAATAGAGACACACCTGCTCGGTTGAGAAAATATAGGGGAATTTTGACTGATAATTGACGGGAAAGTGCTTAAATAGCGGCCGGACGGTTAAATATTTCTGCGAAATAGTATAAAATATACTAATGTTGCCGCGGAACGGCGGTCTTAGTTTTATGCGGGCAAAACATGAATTTAAGAAAAAACAGGAGTGGTCAAAAATGGCTTTTCTTAGCGACATTGAGATAGCGCAGCAGGCTAAAATGGAGCCCATCGCAGAAGTTGCGAAAAAGCTCGACATCGACGCGGACGACCTTGAGCTCTACGGCAAGTATAAGGCGAAGGTATCCTTTGACCTTTGGAATAAGGTCAAGGACAACAAGGACGGCAAGCTTATTCTTGTCACGGCTATAACCCCGACTCCTGCGGGGGAGGGCAAGACTACGACGTCGGTCGGACTTGCGCAGGCGCTTGCCAAACTCGGCAAAAAGGTCACTCTGGCGCTCCGCGAGCCCTCTCTCGGCCCGGTATTCGGAGTGAAGGGCGGAGCCGCCGGCGGCGGTTACAGCCAGGTCGTGCCGATGGAGGATATCAACATTCACTTCACGGGCGACTTCCACGCCATCACCTCGGCGAACAACCTTCTCTCCGCGATGGTAGACAACTCTGTCCAGCAGGGCAACCCGCTCAACATCGACCCGCGCAAGATCGTATTCAAGCGCGTTCTTGACATGAACGACCGCGCGCTTCGCAACGTCGTCATCGGCCTCGGCGGCAAGCCAGACGGCGTGCCGCGCCAGGACGGCTTCGACATCACAGTCGCCTCGGAGGTAATGGCCATCCTCTGCCTGTCGACCGGCATAGAAGACCTGAAAGAGCGTCTCGGCAACATCATCGCGGCCTATACCTACGATGACAAACCCGTGACCGCCAAAGAACTGGAAGCCCAGGGCGCGATGGCGATGCTCCTCAAAGACGCCATCAAGCCGAACCTCGTGCAGACCCTTGAGCACGTCCCCGCCTTCATCCACGGCGGCCCCTTCGCGAACATCGCCCACGGCTGCAACAGCATCATGGCGACAAAATACGGCCTGAAACTCGCCGACTACTTCGTCACCGAGGCTGGCTTCGCCGCCGACCTCGGCGCGGAAAAATTCCTCGACATCAAATGCCGTCTCGCTGGGCTCAAGCCGAACGCCGTCGTCATCGTGGCGACCATTCGCGCCCTCAAAATGCACGGAGGCGTGGCGAAAGAGGATCTCGGCAAAGTCAACATGGCGGCCCTTGAAGCGGGCATCCCGAACCTTGAGAAGCATGTCGAAAATATGCTCTCCTTCGGTCTGCCGGTAGTCGTTGCCCTTAACGCCTTCCCCACCGACACAGAGGAAGAACTCAAATTCATCCAGGAAAAATGCGCGAAGCTCGGCGTGCCCGTCGTGGAGTCCGACATCTGGGCGAAGGGCGGCGAGGGCGGCATCGAAATGGCCGAAGCGGTCATCAAAGCCTGCGATAAAGAAAACAGCTTCCACTACCTCTATGACGAAAAACTCTCGCCGAAAGAGAAGATCGAGACCATCGCGACGAAGATATACGGAGCCGACGGCGTAGTGTTCACAGACAAAGCCGAAAAAGACCTTAAGAAAATCCACGAACTCGGCAAAGACGGACTGCTCATCTGCATGGCGAAGACGCAGGCTTCGATCTCCGACGACGCGAGCAAAAAAGGCCGTCCGACCGGATTCAAGCTTACGGTGCGCGAAGTGCGCCTCTCGGCCGGAGCGGGCTTCATCATTCCCATCACGGGAGCGATCATGACGATGCCCGGTCTGCCGAAACGCCCCGCCGCCTGCAGCATCGACGTCGACGCGCAGGGAAAGGTCACCGGACTGTTCTAAGCACCAATAACTGGCAAGTCGATAATTTGCCTATTAATTTTGCAATTTGTTTCTTTACATACAAAAAGGAGGGTTTTTTTTGAAACGTTTTTGGGTTATTGACGACGAATTTGCATCATATGAAGCGGAAACAAAGATATTAAAGGAGAGGCATCCCGACTGTGAGATTCACTTCTCCAAAGAGATCTGTGACGCCGACGTAAAGGCATACGCCGATGAAACAGATGCTTTGATCGTCCAGATAGGCGTTCCGGTCGACAGGGAGTTTCTTGGAAAGTTCAAGAAATGCAAAGTTGTCTCCGTTTACGGCATCGGATACAACAACGTCGACACAAAAGCAGCCCGTGATCTTGGCATTGCCGTCACCAATGTGGCGGGCTATTGTGCGCAGGATGTGGCCGATTATGTGATGGCGGCCATTTACCGCAACAACAAGCCGTTGGATTCCTACAGCGAAAAGCTTATCAAAAACGGCGCCTGGGGCGCGCCGGCCGTCGATAAAAAGCCGTCCCGGATATCGAGCGAGAAGCTGTTCATCATCGGTTTCGGCGCTATCGGCCGCAGCCTCGCGGTCAAAGCGGCCGGCGTCGGCATGTCGGTGATCTATTACGATGTCATGGATACCGCGGCGATGAAAGAGCTCGAAGAAAAGCTCGGCGCGAAGAGAGTGGCGACGATCGAAGAGGGGCTGAAGGAGGCCGATATCGTATCGGTGCACATGACGCTTAACGACAGCACGAGGGGCTTCTTCAACGAAAAGACATTCTCCATGATGAAGCATGGCGCGCAGTTCATCAACGCGTCGCGCGGCGGCGTGGTGGACGAGCCCGCTCTCATCAAAGCCGTGAAATCGGGCGATATTTCAGCGGCGACCCTCGACGTCATCGTCAACGAGCCCCCGAAACCTGACGATCCCATCCTGCATACCGACAATATATGCGTCACCCCGCATATCTCTTACCTGTCGGAAGACTCGCTCTACGAGCTCCAGTTCAGGGCCGCAAGGAACGCCTCGGATATCGTTCTCGGCAAAGACATCCCGGAGATCGTAAACAGATAGAGTCAAACCACAAAGGCTGCACGGGCAATTTATGCCTATGGATTAATAAATTCAACGACAAGCCGTATGACAGCGGCTTATCGCAAAGACCCAGAGAGGAGATTCGATTTGAAGAAGATTCTAAGCGGTAATGAAGCTCTTGCGTATGGCGCGCTGCGCGCCGGAGTCAAAGTCGTAAGCGGTTATCCCGGCACACCGTCGACAGAGGTTATAGCGACCCTGCTGGAGATGGAGCTGCCCGATACTCATGTCGAGTGGAGCACAAACGAGAAGGTAGGCTTTGAGGTGGCGGCCGGAGCGGCGTTCGCCGGACACCGCGCGCTCGCCACAATGAAGATGTCTGGGCTTAACGTATGCTACGACTCATTGATCGGAATCGCGTATTCCGGACTTCAGGGCGGCCTTGTCGTCTTTGTCGCCGACGACCCGGGCGTCGACGCCGGCATGTGCGAGCAGGATACCCGCGGCTTCGCGATAATGTCCGACATGCCGATGCTTGAGCCAGGCTCCCTGCAGGAAATCTACGACGTGACCGTTAAAGCGTTTGACCTTTCGGAAGAGATCGGCGGCCCTGTGTTTATCCGCCTCGTGACAAACAACTCACAGTCGCACGGCGTGGTCGAGGTTGAGGACAGAGTCGCGCCGAAAGCGAGCGCTCCGATGCCTCCCTTCGACCCGGCAAAATACACGAAGGCCGGCGCTAAGATCTGCATGATACAGCACCAGGCGCTCCTCGATCGTCTCGACGCGGCGGAAACGTTTATCTCCAGAGAAGGCCTTAACAAACTTCAGTTGAGCGGCGAAAAGGGCGGATTCGGAATTATCTCTGTCGGCATCACAAAGGGGTATGTCGCGGAGGCTTTTGAACGTCTCCAGGCAGCCGGCGTCGACACTTCGGCGATATCTACGCTCGAACTGGCGGGGACGCTTCCATACGCGAAGGCCGACATACTGGCGATGCTGCAGCACTGCCCAAAAATCCTTATCGCAGAGGAGCTTGAAGGCTACATTGAAAAGTTCTGCTACCTTGAAGCCTATAAGAACAAGCTCGATGTCCAGTTCTTCGGCAAAGAGGACGGTACATTCAAGCGTATCGGCCAATACGAGGCGCGCCTCATCGAAAATGCGATCCGCAAGGCGCTCGGGCTTGAGCCGGTCAAGAATACGCTTGAAGGTTCGCCGGAGAGCATCGCCGCGGCCCGTCCGATCGGCTTCTGCGCGGGATGCCCGCACCGCGGAACCTATGTCGGAATGGAAAAAGGCTTCAAAGCTTGCGGCCTGAAGAAGGAACAGGTCTTCATCACCGGCGACATCGGATGCACGATTCTCGGCAGCTGCCCCCCCTACAACATACTCTGGACGGAGCTTGCGATGGGCGCGAGCATCCCTCTCGCGCAGGGCGTGGTACACAGCAACATCCCCGCTCCGGTATTCGCCACTCTCGGCGACTCGACCTTCTTCCACGCCGGACTTCCCGGACTGGCGAACGTCATCCAGCATAACGTGGATATGACCGTAGTCATCCTTGACAACGGCTGGACGGGAATGACCGGCATGCAGATCAACCCCGGCACGGCTCAGGAATATCAGAAGCATGACTGGAAGCATATGGATATCGAGTCGGTCGTCCGCGGCATGGGCGTGAAGAACCTCTGGGTCGTAGACGCCTATGATATCGACGGCGTTGCCAAGGCCACCGAAGAAGCTATCAAGACAAAGGGGCTCAAGGTCATCCTTTCGCGCCGTGAGTGCAAGATCCAGGCCGACCGCCACGGCGTCAAGAAGTATTACAATGTCGCCGTCGATGAAAAGAAGTGCGTCGGCTGCAAGATGTGCATCAAGGTAAGCGGCTGTTCCGCCCTTGAACTCGTCGACAAGAAGATACGCATTGACGCTTCGCAGTGCAACGGCTGCGGCGTCTGCACATACACCTGCCCGACAAAGGCTCTCCGTAAAGAAGACTAGGAGGTAGTAATGATGAGCAATTATTTTGATATATACACCGTAGGCGTTGGCGGTCAGGGTATACTGACTATATCGGATATCATCACACAGGCCGCCGTTCAAAAGGGACTTGATGTCAACTACTATCCTTCAAAGGGTATGGCTCAGCGCGGCGGCTTCGTAAGATCACAGGTTCGCCTCGGCCGCAAGCAGGGAACATTCTCGCCGAGCATCTCCCCCGCCGGCTCGGACCTCGTCGTCTCGATGGAACTTTCCGAGACGCTCAAGGCCATCCGCTTTGCGAAAAAGGACGCCGACTTCGTAATCCTTGGACTCCGCTGGCTCCCTGCCGACGTGATGATGGGCGACGCGCCCTATCCCGAGACCGAGGCTGTCCTTGAAGAGATCCGCAAGGCGGGCGGCAAGCCGCACTACTTCGACCCCGCAAAGGTTCCCGCCGGCATGAGGCCGAACCTCTATGCTCTCGGAACGGTCTGCGCGAATTCAAGGCTCCTTGAATTCCTCTCAAAAGAATTCATCGAAGAGTTCATCGCCAATAAATGGAAGAAGGTTGCCGAAGCCAACCTCGCGACATTCAGAGCCGGATTCGACGCCGCACCACAAGATTAATCTTGGCTGCTTCCCTGTAAAGGCGTATAGTCTATGCGCCTTTACAGGCTTTTACAGAAAGGCTGGTAATAGCATTGGAATTTCAGAATTTATTTTATCCTAAAGCGGTAGCCGTCTTTGGCTCGGCCAGCGAAGGCAAACTAGCAAACGTATTAATCAACCGCCTGCTCGATGGCGGTATGGAACGGGTCTTTGCCGTAAACCCAAAGGCTATTTCTGTACGCACGGCGAAGGGTTGCGCCTCGCTGAACGACGTCCCCGAAAAGGTCGACATGGCCGTTATCGCGGCCCCAGCCGTCACGGTCAACGGGATCCTGGAGGACTGCGGCAAATGCGGCGTAAAGGCCGCCATAATAATCAGCTCCGGCTTCTCTGAGGCGGGAAACGCCGAAGGCGAAAAGGAAATAATAGCAACTGCGAAACGCCACGGCATCCGCTTCATCGGGCCGAACTGCGCGGGTATGGTCTGCACGCAAGGCAATCTCGTCGCTACGCTTGAGACTGCGCCTCCGAGCGGCAACATTTCGATTATTTCACAGAGCGGTGCGATCGGCGGCTCCTTCATGGCCCTTTCGGCACAGTTCGGCGTCGGCATCTCAAAGTTCCTGAGTTACGGCAACGGCGGAGACCTTACGGTCCTGGAGCTGCTGCGCTATCTTAAAAATGACGAAGAGACAAAGGTCATCGCGCTCTATCTTGAATCAATTCCCACGGGCCGCGAATTCATGGCGGCCGTCCGTGAGGTGAGCGCCGTGAAGCCGGTCGTCATCGTCAAATCCGGCCGTTCAAACGCAGGACAGCGCGCAGCAATGTCACACACCGGCTCAATGGCCGGAGCGGACGTGGTCTGCGATGCGGCTCTGCGTCAGTGCGGCGCCATACGCGCGAACACGCTTATCGACATGTTTGAGATATGCAAGGGCTTCTCAATGATGCCGCCCGTTAAGGGCAAAAGCCTTGCCATCATCACCAACTCCGGCGGTCCCGGCGTCATGACTGTCGACAAGGCGGAGGAAAAGGGACTCCTCATCCCCGAAACATCCGAAGAGGTGAAGGCGCAGCTCAGAGAATACCTGCCTCCCTTCGCCGGGCTCAGAAACCCGATCGACCTCACCGTCGAGGCAACCGGCGAACAGTACCGTCAGGCGATAGAGATCGCGCTAAAAGAACGGGACTGCGCTATAGTCCTCTACATCGGAACGCCTTACCTCAAGGCGATGCCAGTGGCGGAGGCGATCGTAGCCGCGTCGCGCAATTCTGGTAAGCCGGTATCGGCAGTGATGCAGGTAGGTTCCGATATCGAAGAGAGTTTCGAATATCTTCGCGATAACGGTGTGCCGGCATACGCTTCCGGCGAAGACGCCGCCACGGTACTGGCCACAATGGCTAACTATGAAGTACGCCGCGAGTCAGAGGGCGCGGCTCCGTGCATCCTCGACGCCGGCGAGCTCGGAAAAGCTTTCAAAGAGGGCACCGACAGACTGCTTGAGCCCGAAGCGATGAAGCTTCTTAATGAGAACGGCATTTCCATTCCGCCATACGCATTCGCGCAGACAGAAGACGAATCAGTTGCAGGAGCGAATAAATTAGGCTACCCGGTGGTCGTTAAGGTCGTTTCCCCGCAGATCGTCCACAAGTCAGACTGCGGCGGCGTAAAACTCAACATCAAAAACGACGGGGAAGCGCGCGCCGCGTTCAAACATATGGAAGAGATCGCCCAGGGCAAAGACTTCCGCGGCGTAATCATTTACCCGATGCTTAAAATAGGCAAAGAGGTCATTCTCGGACTCACCAACGATCCGACGTTCGGCCCGTTGGTAGCTTTTGGAATGGGCGGAGTCTATACCGAGGTACTGAAAGATATCACCTTCCGTGTAGCCCCCATCGGCAAGGATGAAGCGCTCAAGATGATCAAGGAGATAAAAATGTATCCGCTCCTTCGCGGAGTCAGAGGCGAGGCTCCCTCGGATACAGAGGCGCTGGCGGAGATGATTTCCCAGTTCTCGCTGCTGCCGTTCTTCTATCCCGACATCCATGAAGCCGACCTCAACCCGGTCTTCCTTTACGAAAAGGGCGCGTGCGCGGCCGACGTGAGAATTCTTGGAAAATAAGGAGGAATCGCATTGTTCTTAACAGATGAAGAGAAACGAATCCTTGACGGAGCCGAAGGCGCCGGAAAGCAGA
>ERZ827520.1814-NODE-1814-length-22655-cov-4.368938_pt1 | contig 22655 bp, 19 predicted proteins | sample MGYA00519581_ERZ827520 | MGnify/ENA primary metagenome ERZ827520 (study PRJEB31778, sample SAMEA3449339) | human gut metagenome | biome: human gut; feature: human-associated habitat; material: faeces | place: United Kingdom | collected 2010/2012 ...
CTAACGGCTGCCGCCGCGCCCGCCCGGGCGATCCCGCCCGCGGCGATCTGGCTGAGCGCGTAGGACAGCGGCTTCAGTTCCTCGCTCCGGATGGCGATGCCGCCGTTGGAATTCCACAGGGTCTGCACAGAAAAAATGATCAGAGTCAGCCAGGCCGGCTTGACGCTGGGCATGACGATGCGGAAAAATATCCGGACCTCCCCCGCCCCGTCGATCTTCGCCGCCTCCAGCAGGGAGTCGTGGACGTTGGACATGAACTGTTTCATCAGGAACGCGCCCATCGGCGACCCAACGGCGGACAGCAGAACCGCCCCATAGGTGTCGATCAGCTTCAGCTTGGACAGGATGATGTAGTTGGGAATCATCGTGACGGTGGAGGAAAACAGCAACGCCAGGGTCACGGTGGTGAAAAACAGCTCCTGCCCGTGAAAGCGGTGCTTTTCCAGCACATACGCCGCCATGGAAGCGAAGATCACATGCAGCGCGGTCCCCACCACCGTAATAAAGATCGTATTGAAGAAATACCGGCTCATCGGTACCCAGGTATTGCTCATCAGAGTAACCAGGTCGCGGAAATTGTCCAGCGTGGGATGCTGCACGAAAAAGCGGGGCGGGTACAGATACAGCTCGTTGAGCGGCTTGAGCGAATTGCTCACCACATACAGCATGGGAATAATCATCAGCACGGACAGAAGCCCGAGAAACAGAATATTCAGCGCGTCGCCGTACAGACTGCGCCGCCGGCTGACGCCGAGCGCATGCCGCAGGCCGTTTGTCAGCCGGCGCCTCCTCCGCTGCGGGAGGACGGCTGCCGGAGAGCCTTCGGCCGCCGGTTCCGGCACGCGTTTCCGACTACCTACCGTCATTCTCATCTGCCCACTCTCTCCAAAATCTTGTTAATCAGCTTGCGCGCCAGAAGCATCATCAGGAAAAGCACCGTCGACATTGCGCAGGCGTAGCCCAGCTCAAAACGGGAATATCCCACGTCCGCCATCAGGTTAACGATAGTGGTTGCGACGTTGTCGGTTGAGGGATATCCGGCCAGCGCTACCGTAACGTCGTGAATGGAAAACGACCCGGATATGCTCATGATCGCGCCGAACAGCAGCGTCGGCTTCATCATCGGCAGGGTGATGTACCACAGCTCCTGCCACCGGTTTCGCAGCCCGTCCATCGCCGCCGCCTCGTACAGCGACTGGTCGATATTTTTGAGACCCGCGACGAAAGACAGGAACCCTGCCCCCATGCTGCCCCACAGCACGCAGAGGATAATAACCCCCTTGATGTAAGCGGCGTCGCTCAGCCAGGCGATCGGCGTGTCAATGAATCCCCACTGAAGCAGGAAGCCGTTGACATACCCGTACATATCCCCGGAAAACAGGATAGCGAACACCGCATAAATGGAGCCGGCGATCGCCGGGGAATAGAAGATTAGGACAAACAGCATCCGCAGACGGGAAGCCACCTCGTTGATGAGCCACGCCACCACAAAGGAAAGCAGGTATCCGGCGGGACCCACGACGATTGCCAGCTCCAGCGTGTTCTGAAACGCAGTCGGGAACACGTCGTCCCGGGTAAACATGCGGATATAATTGTCGAACCCGATGAAACGGAGCGGCTCGAACACATTGTTGTAGGTAAAGCTGTAAAACACCGCCATCAGGACGGGCAGCACCGTCGAGAGGATAAACGCCGCTGCAAAAGGCAGGAGAAACAGGTAGGACACCTTCTGCTCCCAAACTTCCCGAAAATACCGGGCAATCGGCGACCCAATCGGTGACCGGACGACCGTTCCATGCGGGGATTGCTGTAATTTTCCCATTCGTATCACCCGAAATCCTCTGTAATCGGCTCATTCCGCCACGGACAGCCCGAATTCGGAACGCTTCTGATAAATCTCCTTATCGATGGTCTGCGCGCAGCTCAGGATCGCCTCTTTTGCGTCCACGGAGCTGTTGGTCACTACCTGCCGAAACGCGTTGTTCAGGTAGCGGGCCAAATAGTATCCGCCCGGCACTTCGGGAACCGCCCGCGCCCACGCGGCCTGTGCGGTCAGCACTTGGCTTTCCTTTTTTGTCCAGCCCAGACTGTTCATCGCCTCCACATTGGCGGAGGGATACCGTGCCGAGGTGCCCAGCAGGCTTTCAATCTCCTGACAGTACATCCGCTGCGTATCGGCGGAGGTAAGCCACTTCAGGTATTCCCAGCCCATTTCCGGATCGTTGGCTGCGGACAGCACCACCGCCCCCGAGGAGGAAGTATAGGTCGTGTAATCCACCGTCCCGTCCTCCCGGGCCGTTCCGGGCACCATGGCGATCTCCCACAGGCCCTTGATCTCCGGTGCGGAAACCGCCAGGGTATTGTACAGGGTTTGGTCGGCGATCACGATGGGGGATTCGCCGGTGCGGAAACGGTTGGCAATATTGAAAATAGAGGGAAGGCCATAGCTGGTATACAGGTTGGTCCAGAACTGGAAGGTCGAAACGGCGATATCCGCGTCCAGTGCGGAGGACAAATACCCGTCGGTGTAAAATTCGCCGCCGTTCTGGTACAGCAGCATCGCATAGGTAGGCACGCCGCTGGTGTTCGCGTTCACGCCGGTCTCCATCAGGATGGACATATTGTTGTTCTGGAGGACCGGAAGCGCGGCGATCACGTCGTCCCATGTCCAGGGATTGGACAGGGTAGGCGCGGCAATCCCCAGCTCCTTCAGGATATCCGACCGGTAAAACAGCACGGAAAAGGTCTGCTGGGTGGGCAGCGCATACAGCCCGCCCTCCAGCTCGAAAGGCGCATAGGCGCTTTCCCGGAAACGGGCGAGAACCTCCTCCAGCTCTTCTTCCGGAGCCAGAGCACGCAGGTCCGCGCATACCTTCCGCAGGGCGAAGTCGACCGGCTGCGCCGTCCCCACCCCCATCAGGACATCCGGCCCGTTACCGGCGGCCAGGGAGGGGAGAATGGTGTCCGAGCTGACCAGTTGCAGCTTCACGCTGACGGGTTGTCCGTGTTGGCGTTCCATCTGCGGCTGGAAGGAGGACTGGATCATCTCATTGTAAATCGTCGCCTGATCCCGGCCCTCGGCGCTCCAGACCGTGACAGTCCGGACGTTTTTCCCGGAGGGCGTTGCGCTCAGGCTGTTGTAATCCTCAACGAAGGAGGCCAGGAAAAGCTGCACATGGTACCCCAGCTTCTCCCAGAAGCCCGCATCAGCGGGAGGAACCTCTTCCGAGGGCGCGGCGATGGTGATGGTATCTATATCCAGCGGCCGCGACGACGCGTCCACGATCCAGTTGGTCAGGGACGCGATGTTTTCCTTGAAATAGGACAGCTTCGACGGAATTTTTTCCGGCTCCTGCTCAAAGGAACGGAGCTGAACGGTCAGCTTCTCCAGAATCTCCAGATCGTTTCCGGCCGCCCCCGCCACGGTTTCGATACGTGAGGAAATTCCCTCGATCTCCCCAGCCAGCTTTCCCATCCCGGTCAGCGTATCCGGAATCAGCTCATCGAGCTTGTAATCCCGATAGGTATCCGGGGTGGAGCCCATGATCATCAGCAGCTCACGGTATACGCCGTTCAGCTCGTCCAGAATGCCCGAAGCTTCGGACAGGATTCCCGCCAGATCCCCCAGCGTTACGCTCAGGGACAGGGTGTAGGTCCGTCCCGCCTCAAAATAGAACCGGAATGCCTCCCCATTCTCCTGCGACAGGGTTATGTACTGCCAGGTCCGGGCATAGCGGAACCGCAGGTTGGCCGCTTCCTGAAAGGGGTATTCGCCGTCGATGCGCAGGGCGCGGGGAGAATAAAAGCCCTGAGAGTAATTCTGCCGGCAGCGCAGACGGATCACATACATCCCGGATTCCTCCGGAGTGAAACTCCACGCCACCTCGCTGCCAACCGTCGACCAGTCCTCGCCGCTGAGCATATTCAGGCTGATCTTCGACCCCTTGTTCGGGGAGGTGGCGGGCGTCGTCCGGTCGGATGACGCCACCAGCGTGGCGTCGCTTTTCCACGCAGGAAGCTCCGCTTCCATTACGGGCAGGGATACCGATGCGTCCGGCACACCGTCATGCTCCGCGATGTACGCCGCGTAATCGGGAGTCTCTTCAAGGGGCTCCAGCCTTACACTGTGAACCCGTAGCGCCTCCCGATCGATGTGCAGCGTCAACCGGGACACACCGGTGAGCTCCCAGGCGATGGGATCGGTATAATAACCGGGGATGGACGCGGTATAGGTTAGCCAGCCCCGCTCCTCAAACGGGATTTCCTCCTGTGAGGGGCGGATGTCGTTACCGTAGCTGTCGGATTCAATTACGCTGTTTTTATCCCGCCAGCGGCGGGTCAGGGTCAGCCCGGAAGCCTCCCGGAAAGGGAGCTCCCCATCCAGCAGCACGGTCATCTCGATGTTCCGCGTGCTGTCCGGCGCCGGGTCGTATTCCAGTGTCAGGGAATACCGTCCCTCCAGGCCGGAAACATCCAGAAAAAGATAGCCTTCTTCCTCCAGAAACAGGCTGTCGCCGTCCGGCGCGCCGGTACCGCCAAGCACGCCGGTGTTGCTGTCCCCCTCCGCCCCTTCGGGCAGATAGAGATGCTCTTCTAAGCCGGAGGGGGAGGCCTGCGTTCGTGTCCGATAGTCCGCATACGCTTCCGAGGCGGCGATTTCCGTCCCCTCCGGCGTCTTCGGTTCCGCCGCAGCCGCGCCGGAAGTCTCTGTCGATGCGGCGGGATCGTCCGCTGACGCGCTGAACGCGGGCGTCAGCAGCAGAACGCAGGCCGCCAGCAGGCTTATGGTTTTCCGTAGCATAAACAGCCTCCCTCTCCCCTACCGTCCGGTTTTGTATCCGGGTTCGTTATCCCATCAGCTTTTTGTAGCAGCTTTCCTCAATGCTGGCGTTCAGCGACGCTTCATAGGTGTCAATAATGGACTGGGGCGTGCCCTTGCCGGCGATGAACGCGTCGGTGATATCAAAAATCCAGTTGTAATAGATGCCGCAGCGGGTGGTGCCGTTGGGCCTGCAGCGGTTGTTCATCAGGATATCCACATACACGTCCACCGACTCCTCGTCCATAAACAGGGATTCCCCGTTGGTCCGGGCGTCCATTTCGCGGGTGACGCCCTCTTCCAGCTCATACAGCTGGGCGTAGACGGCCAGGGCTGCTTTGGTCTTGACCGCGTCGGCGGTCACCGGAACGAACATACCCTCGGGGCCTGTGCCCGGATCAATATATTCGGTCCCGTTCGGGCCGACCGGGAAATAGGTCAGCACATAGTCGCTTTCCAGGCTGTGCTCCGTGGCGTAATCCTGCAGGAAGGAGAGCATCCATTCCGGCACGATCATCATGCCGAGCTTGTCGGAATAAAACAGCTCCGGAATCTTGACCTCGTCCATATGGAACATCGTGCGGTCGGTGGTAAACATATTGGAGAACAGGGTCATCGCTTCCAGCGCATTGGAGCTGGTCAGCGTCAGGGAAACGGAATGATTCGCGTCATTCTCCGTCACGATCTTTCCGCCGTTTGCCTGGATCAGGCCGGACAGCACCACGTCCCGGCAGTAGATCGCCGTGCCGTATTGCTCCACGGCGCCGCTGGAATTCACCTTGGTCAGCTTCCGGGAATAATCCTGGAAAGTGGCGAAATCCCATTTCTTGCCCTGTGCGATCAATTCGTTCGGGGTAGTGAGATTGTTCGCTTCAAACATGCTTTTATTGTACAGGAAAGCACTGTTGAGCTCACCGCGCTTCTTGCTGAACGCATAAATCGCGTCACCGTAGGTGTATTCCTCGGTGCAGGTGGTCAGCCACGTTCCGTCGTAGAAATCCAGCCCCAGGCTCTCGGCGTAGGGACGGATATCCTTCACGGCGCCGGCTTTGATCCAGTCGCAGAGGTAATAGGAGGAGCCGACCAGAATATCGCCGTAGGAATCGCCGGACATGATGACGGTCGCCATGTTGTTCCAGTACGCGCCCTGCTCGATCTGTTCAAAGGTCACCGTACAGTTATAATTGTTTTCCACATACTCGATGCGGCGGAGCAGCCGATCCGCCTCGTTGCTGGAACCGGGGGTCAGGTCCACTTCAAAGGGGGAAGCGATCACCACTTCGATTCCGCCGAAATCCAGGTCGTCATCCCAGCGGTATTCCGGCAGGGAAAGCTCGGTGGGCTGGGTGGTTTTTCCGCTCTCTCCAGTCTGGCTCACGGTGCTGTTGACCGGCGTTTTGTTGCAGGCCGGCATCAGGAGCAGCATTCCCGCTGTTGCCGCCGCCAGCGCCGCACGAATGGACTTTTTCATTTGACCACACCTTTCTGTATGTTTCGGGCGTATCCGGACGAATCAGCAGGATGCGTCCTTTTTCATCTCGTTCGCCCATTTTTTATAATCGGTCGGCGTCATTCCCACATAGGTACGAAATGCGCGACTGAATGCGTAAATGGATTTGTATCCCAGGTTTTCGGCGATCTGGGTAATGGTCATCCCGCTCAACAGGTTGTTCTTCGCCTTTTCAAACCGCCGTTTGGTATAATACGACTTGAGGTTTTCGCCCATAATGGAGGAAAATTTCTGGGCGATATGGGTATAGCTGTATCCAAATTCCGACGCGAGGGAGGAAAGCCCGTTGATATGCTCCACCTCGGCGTCGATGTAATGGAGGACGTCATAGACCAGCTTCTCATCGGGACTCTGCCCCTCGTCGCCGGAATAAGAGTAAAATTTCTTCTGACTGAAAGCACGGTAGGTGTAGCTGAAGATTTCGTGAATGTAGCTTTCGATCAGCTGATCCGTCAGGAAATCCTGCGTCAACAGTTCACTGAACAGCTTGATAAAGCTCTCCTGAAGCCCGTTGATATTGTGAATCAGCCGAGTCGCCGGATTTTCAATGAACGCCTTCAGCCGGTCGATCACGTCGTTCTTCGGCCACGGTTCCACGAATTCAAAGCACAGATAATAATACCGCAGAGGATTATGTACGGAGGAGCGCACCTCATGATTCTCACCGATCCGGTCAATGAAAATCGTTCCCTTGGCAATGTCGTAGGACGTGCCATTAATGGAAAAGCTTCCTTCCCCCGAAACGACATAGCTGATTTCATGAACGAACTGGAGATGGCTGTCAATGTGGAAGCCCGGCTCACAGCTGATATCCCCTACCTGATAGACACTGTAAGGACCGAACACCCGGTTCGTGCCGGAATAAACATGATCAAAATGGAATCTGGCGCGATTCGCTGACACGGCTTCTCCCCCTCTCTTCCGCGCGCTTCCCGGCCTCCAAAATCCAGCGGAGGCTTATTATCCCAAGCCCGCCGGCTCGCTGACAATGATCCCGTTGTTTTTTCTATTTTTGAAAGAGGAAAATGGAAAGCATGTTCATTATACACGAATTATTTTCGTTTTTATATGATAATGCTGATATGATGTTTAACATTTTTAAAAAATATAATATTTTACACTTTTTTCAAAAAATGAAAAAGGAGAAATCTCCTGTCCTCCTATTCTCCCGTCACGCCGTCTCGCCATAAAGAAAAACGCCGTCCATGTATTCCACATGAGCGGCGCGTCTTTCGCTATTCGTTTTGTATCGCTTCCAATCCATGCCGGGAAACGCAGGAATCAACGGGAGATCGCTGTTGTTCCGGCGCCGTTCCTTTCCACGGACGATAGGTCAGATACGGGGCCGGTGGTGCAACCCACGAAGAGCATGGCCGCCAGCATCGCGGCGAGAAACCAGCGAAACGCCCTTTTCTTTTCTATAACGGTCATTTCCGCATCACTCCCTTTTGTATCCTGCCGGCCTCCACGGGTCTTTTGAAAACTTAGCCGGCATAGCGGCGGGCGCCGATATACCGCTGCGTAAAGTAGGCCCAGTTTATATCGAGTTCCTTCACGGGCTCTTCCTCGTTGCAGGCGGCGATAAACTTACCGTCCCCGACATAAACACCCGCAAACTCCACGTTTCCGGCCGTCTCGCTCCAGAAGAAGACCGCGTCGCCGGGGAGAAGGTTCTCTTTCGCCACCTCGGTTCCCTGCTTGGCCAGATCGCCGGTGCGGCGGGGAACCGTCACGCCGTTCTGCCCATAGCAGTAATACAGGAAGCCGGAATTGTCAAACGCATCCGGGCCGGCGGAGCCGTATTTATACGGCTTGCCGAGCAGTTCCCGGGCCAGCGCCGCCACCTTGCCGCCTGTCGAACCATCGGCGGGGATCGACGGTTCGGTTTCCGCCGGTTTCGTGGGATCGGTGGTTGGCGTTGTTGTCGGCGCTTCCGTAGGCGTTGTCGTCGGGGCCTCGGTGGGCTTAGTTGGCGCTTCCGTCGACTGCGTGGCTGAGGATTCCGTCGGCTTGGAGGAAGCCGTCGTCTTGGGGGTGGACTCCGGGTTGGAAGGGTTATCCGCCGGCTTGTCGCCGCAGCCGGCCAGCAGAGCGCCGCTCAGGACAACGGATAGGGCAAGGCAGGAAAGCCGCAAAAAGTTCTTCATCAAAAACACTCCTTTAATTCGTCGGTTTTCTACTGGTTTCAGTATATTCCTCCGAGGGAACCAAAGCGATAACGCCGCGGTTACAATTGGATGACAGTTCTGCAACCTGCCGCCGAAAACTGGAAACAAACGGTTACAAACCGTAACATTTTCGACACTCTTTTCCGCAGACGGACAGGCAAAGGTTGTATTTGCCGCGGCGGATATGGTATAATGTCGGCAGGGAGAAATGCCAACGGCATTTCTCGATTGCGCTGTCGGAAAAGACAAGCAGGAACCCCGGCTGGACGAAACGGAAGCGCTGACACAGGCTGACGCAGTTTTATTTCCTATTATCCTAATATAAAATGTCCATTAAATGACCACACAATGAGGTGTTTTCTTTGAACGACCCCGGCAGGAACAATCCCCGCAGCCATATCCGGAATTTCTGCATCATCGCCCATATCGACCACGGCAAATCCACCCTGGCCGACCGTATTCTGGAAAAAACCCAGACTGACACCGTGGCCCTAAGAGACATGGACGACCAGCTGTTGGACACCATGGACCTCGAGCGCGAGCGGGGCATCACCATCAAGGCCCACGCCGTCACCCTGTCTTATCAGGCGGAGGACGGGGAAACCTACCTGTTCAACCTGATCGACACCCCCGGCCATGTGGATTTCAATTATGAGGTATCCCGCTCCCTTGCCGCGTGCGAGGGGGCCGTATTGATTGTGGACGCCTCCCAGGGCATCGAGGCCCAGACCCTGGCGAACACCTATCTCGCGGTGGACCACGGACTGGAGATCGTGCCGGTCATCAATAAAATCGACCTGCCCTCCGCCCGGCCGGACGAGGTGCGGCAGGAGATCGAAGATATCATCGGGATCGACGCATCCGAAGCGCCCGCCATCTCCGCCAAGCAGGGAATCAACATCGAGGCGGTGCTGGAAGCCATTGTCCGGCAGATTCCGTCTCCCGAAGGGGACGACGGCGCGCCTCTCCGGGCCTTGATTTTTGACAGCTATTACGACAGCTATAAGGGGGTCATCGTCTACTTCCGCGTGATGGAGGGCGAGGTGCGCCCCGGGGATACCATCCGGATGATGGCGACCGGCGCGCAGTTCGACGTAGTGGAAACCGGCATTATGCGCCCCGGACGGCTGGAGCCTAACCGGGGCCTCCGCTCCGGCGAGGTAGGCTACCTCGCCGCCTCGATTAAAACGGTCGGGGACGCGCGGGTGGGCGATACCATCACCCTCGCCTCCCGCCCGGCCGCCCAGCCGCTGCCCGGCTACCGAAAGGTGAACCCCATGGTGTTCTGCGGCGTTTTCCCGGCCGACGGCGCGCATTACCAGGACCTGAGGGAAGCGCTGGAGCGGCTCCAGCTCAACGACGCCTCCCTGACCTACGAGCCGGAAACCTCGGTCGCGCTGGGCTTCGGCTTCCGTTGCGGATTCCTCGGCCTGCTGCATATGGAAATCATCCAGGAGCGGCTGGAACGGGAATACGACCTCGACTTAATCACCACCGCGCCGAGCGTTATTTACCGCATTACCCTGGCGGACGGCACGGTGGAGATGATTGACAATCCCACCAACTACCCGGACCCCGGCTCCATCGCCAAATCGGAGGAGCCAATCGCGGACGCGCACATCCTCGCGCCGAACGATTATGTGGGAAACATCATGGAGCTCTGCCAGGAGCGCCGGGGCGTGTTTAAGGATATGAAATACCTTGATACCACCCGGGTGGACATCCACTATGAGATGCCCCTGAACGAGATCGTGTACGACTTTTTCGACGCGCTGAAATCCCGCACCAAGGGTTACGCCAGCTTTGACTACGAGCTGAAGGGCTATACCGAATCCGAGCTGGTCAAGCTGGATATCCTGCTCAACGGCGAGCTCGTGGACGCGCTTTCCTTCATCGTCTTCGCGGGGAACGCCTACGCCCGCGCCCGGCGGATGTGTGAAAAGCTAAAGGACAACATTCCCCGTCAGCTGTTCGAGGTTCCGATCCAGGCCGCGATCGGGGGGAAAATTATTGCCCGGGAAACCGTCAAGGCGCTGCGGAAGGATGTTCTCGCCAAATGCTACGGCGGCGACATCACCCGGAAGAAGAAGCTGCTGGAAAAGCAGAAGGAAGGTAAGAAGCGGATGCGCCAGCTAGGCAGCGTCGAGGTGCCGCAGGAGGCTTTTATGGCCGTTCTCAAGCTGGACGACAACTAGAGCGTAAACACACCCTAAACGGAAAAGGGGAACCCCCTGGGAGAAGGCCCCTGGGGATTCCCCCTTTTTCTTTTTTATGAAAGGTGGGCTTTTTCTTGCCGATCGGTTTATATATCCATGTCCCCTTCTGCGTAAGCAAATGCCCCTACTGCGACTTTTATTCCCTGCCGGGCCTGACGGAGGAGCGGGCGGACGCCTATACCGCCGCCGTCCTCCGCTCGCTGGACGAATGGGCCGGACGGCTGGACGGGAAAGCCGCCGCCGACACCCTGTATTTCGGCGGCGGCACCCCTTCCCTTCTCGGCGGGGAACGGCTTGCCCGGATCATCGAGGCCGCCCGGCGGCGGTTCGGGCTGAACAGGGCGGAGATCACGCTGGAGGCCAATCCCGCCGACGGGCTGGACGAAACCTTCCGCGCCTTTGCCGCGGCGGGAGGGAACCGGGTCTCCCTCGGGATGCAGTCGGCGTCAGCGGACGAACTGCGCTCCCTGGGACGGCGGCACCATCCGGCGGACGTGGAAAAGGCGGTTTCCGCCGCCCGACAGGCCGGGATCGGCAACCTGTCCCTCGACCTGATGCTGGGTCTGGAGCGCCAGTCCGTCGCGTCAGTGGTCGCATCCGTGCAGGAAGCCGCCCGGCTGGGGGCGGAGCATATCTCCGCCTACCTGCTGAAAATTGAGGAAGGCACCCCTTACGCCGCAAAGCGGGATTCCCTCGTCCTGCCGGACGACGACCAGACGGCCGAGCTGTATCTCGCCGCCTGCGAGGCGCTGGAGCTGGCGGGATACCGGCAATACGAAATTTCCAACTTCGCCCGGCCCGGGCGGGAAAGCCGGCACAACCTCAAATACTGGAATCTCGATCCCTATCTCGGAATCGGGCCCTCCGCCCACTCCTTCCTGAACGGGCAGCGGTTCGCCTACGCCCGCGATCTTGCCGCCTTCCTTCACGGAAACGGGGCGGAATCTGAGCGTCCGGCCAACGACACGCCGGCGGACGCAATTGCAGAGGGGAGCGAAGAAGAATACGTCCTGCTCCGCCTGCGGTTGGCGGAGGGGCTGACGGAGGAGGGCTTCCGGCAGAAATTCGGCCGGCCCCTGCCCGCCGTCTATCGGCAGAGGGCGGCGGCGCTGCCGACCCAGCTGGTGGAAGCGGACGGAAGCGGCATCCGCCTGACCCGTCTGGGTTTTCTTCTCTCCAACGCGCTGATCGCGCGGCTGATTGGATAATATTGCGCCGTTTAATCAGCTTCTACTGGTCGCGCTTTGTGCCGGCGCAATTGAGAAATCCCTCCGGTATTTCTCCCAACCGGCTGCTCCCCCGCCTCCGCTTTACCGGCTTCTATTGGCCACTCTGTATGGCGGCGCAATCGAAAATGCTTTTCCAGCCCGAAGGAACGTCTCCTTTCGGGCTACGTTTATTCATTTGCTCGAAAAGCGTCTTCGACCCGCCTCCTTTATTCCGCGATAAAAACTTGACAACCGGTGAGAGAAAATAACCCGAGCGTTGTTTAATTTATAGAAGGGACTCTTCTAGGCGCAATTCCCGGGAAAGGAAGTGTCAGGATCATGGATGACGGCGCCGGCAGCTACCGCCGTTTTTTGAAAGGAGATGACAGCGGATTTACAGAGATCGTAAAGCAGTACCGGGATGGATTGCTTTTTTTCATTAACGGCTATGTCGGCAACCTGCCTATTGCGGAGGAACTGACCGAGGACGTTTTCTTTACGCTGGCCGTCCGCAAACCGCGCTATCGGGACGGCGGCGCGTTTAAAACCTGGCTGTTTACCATCGCCCGGAACAAAGCGCTGAACTACCGGAAACGGCAATCCCGTCACCGGACCGTTCCGTTGGAAGAGGCGGAAGTCGACTCCGGCGAAACGGACGCCTTTGAAAAAACTGTTTTGCAAAAGGAACAGTCCCGGCAGCTTCGCCGGGCGATGGAGAAACTCGCCCCGGATTATCGGGAAGTGCTTCACCTGATCTATTTTGAAAATATGTCAAACGATTCGGCGGCTCGCGTTTTAAAAAAGAAGAAACGGCAGATCGAAAACCTGTCTTACCGGGCTAAGAAGGCGCTTCGCCGGATTCTGGAACAGGAGGATTTTGATTATGAAGAGCTATGAGCAAATGGCTGACAATGTATTAAAGCGCCGGGACGCTTATCGGAAAGGACGGCGAAAGACTCTGCTGCTCGGCGGCGCTCTTACGGCCTGCCTGGCGCTCACCCTATACGCCGCGGCGATCGCTAATCCGGCGGACGAGGGAACGCAGCTGCCGACAGCGGCTTCCTCGGCCCCCCGGCCTTCGGAGGCGGGCGGTCTCCCGGTAACGGATGTCTCAACCGGAGTATTCGTAACAACCGAAGGTCCGGCTACAAGCGGCACGCAGGCCGTTACGGGACAAAGCATGATCGCCGGCGTGGATATCCCCTCGGATTGGACGGGCGAGCCAACCGACCTCACGCTGGAGGAAGCGAAGCGGCTGGCACTGTTTGGGGGACGGGTTCCCCGCCTGACGCAGACCGACGGCCTGACGCTGGAATCCTGCCAGTCCTGCCGGCTGGTCAACCGGAAGAGCGGCGCGGCGGTGGATACGCTCCAGCTCACCTACAGCGATTCTTCCGGCGAAAGCGCCCGGATTTTCTCCGCAATCTATTATGCCTATCCGTATGAGCCGGAAAACTGGGAGGGACATACGCCGCTTTCCCTGGGGACGATCACGCTGGACTCCCTGCGGCGAGCCCGCACGGACGGCGGGTTTAACCTGATCCTTGACGGCGGCGATTTCTGCGTGGACGTCGACGCTCCCGGATGCAGCGCGGAAACCGTATGGGCCTTCCTTCGGGAGATGCAGGAAACAACCGAACAGGGCTGAACAAAACCAAACCGGCCGGGATTCTTTCCGGCCGGTTTTTTATGAAAATTTTTATTTTGATGAACAAGATGAACAAGCGGTATCGGAAATCCGGTTTCCCTATATCCTCCAGTATACCCTCTTCTAATCCGGTAAAAATAAGCATACACAAAAGCAAGCGTTTCCGTTGAACCATCCGTTTAGGGAAAGGAAGCCTGAATTTATGAATTTTCTGCGAAAAATGAGCCGCCGGGGGATCGTGCGGACCGTCAGCTTCGCCCTCGCTTTGATCGCGGCTCTTTCCGCGGCGGCGATTGGCGGTTATACCACCGCGCGGAAATACCGTACCACTCTGGAATATTCCTATCAGCGGGCGCTGGGCGAGCTGACCGATTATCTCAGCAACATCGATATCACGCTGGAAAAGGGGCAGTACGCCGCGACCTCCAAGCAGCTGCAGGGCCTGTCCTCCAAGCTGTGGCGGGAGGCCGGCAACGCCAAAATTGCGCTGAACCAGCTTCCTCTCGAGGGCGAACAGTTGAACGCCACCTATAAATTCCTGTCGCAGGTGGGAAATTTCTGCGTCGCTCTTTCCGATAAGGTAGGAAACGGGGGCACGATTTCGGAAGAGGAGCGCGCAGCGCTGGACCAGCTCGCCGCTTACGCCTCCTCCCTGGCCCTCCAGCTGGGGCAGATGGAAAGCGATCTGGAGAACGGCGCGCTGACCCTGCGGACGTTGCAGACGACACAGAGGCAGGGAAAGACCGCGGCGGTCAACGCAGCGGACGGGCAGGAGACCGAACTGCCGAACATCGCCGCCGGTTTTCGGGAGATGGAGGAGGGCTTCACCGATTATCCCACCCTGATTTATGACGGCCCGTTTTCCGACCATATCCAGCAGCAAAAGCCGAAATTCCTGACGGAAAAAGCGGCGGTATCCGCCGAACAGGCCCTCTCCGCCGCGCAGAGGGCGACAGGCGCTTCCGGGCTCTCCTATGCCGGGGAGACCAATGGCACGCTCCCCTGTTATCTTTTCACCGCCGGGGATCTGACCGTCAGCGTCACCCAGGCGGGCGGCGTCCCGGACTATTTTCTAAACGCCCGCGCCGTCGGCGAGCCGGTCCTTTCGGTTAAGGAGGGGCTGAAAGCCGCGGAGGACGCGCTGGAGGAACGGGACCTCGGGGAATTTGCTTACCGTTATTACCAGCAGAACAACGGAGTCCTTCTGGTAAATTTTGCCGCCTTGCAGAACGGGGCCGTCTGTTACCCCGACCTTGTGAAGGTCGGAATCGCCCTGGACACCGGCGAAGTGATTTCCTACGACGCCAAGGGGTATATTCAAAATCATACCGTCCGGGAATTTCCGGACGTCTCCCTGAGCGAAGAGCAGGCGCGGGCCGTCCTCTCCACCCGCCTGACCCCGGAAGCTCACGCCATGGCGTTCGTGCCCTCCAAAGGTCTGAGCGAAGTGTACTGTCATGAATTCCTCTGCCGCGGAAAGGATGGGGAACAGGTGCTGGTATACATCGATGCACAGACCGGAATGGAGGAACAGATTCTGATCCTTCTGGAAGAAGAAACGGGGGTGCTCGCCATGTAGCGCCCCGCGGCGGAAAAAATGCGGCCCTTTTCCGCCGCCGAAAAGAGAGGAGAGAAGGTTGGAGATTTCTTCAACCTTGGGGATTTGCGCCATTGCGCTGACAAGGACAGCGCCATTTCGGCAAAGCGGCGTAAATTCCCCGTTTCGAAAAGAAAGGAATGGTCATCACAATGCAGCATACTACTGTGCGCAAAGCCCTTCTGGCCGGCGTCGCCGGTCTTTGTGCGGCTATGGCCCTGACCCTGTCCGGCTGTACCATGGAGAAGGACGAGACGTCGTCCGGTAGTTCCTCGATGGGCTCCGGCTCGTCAAACACGTCCCGAGACGACACGGGTTCCCACGGGAACCTGCCGGAGGATAACGCCTCTAACGGCGTGATTTCGGACGGCGGCGCTTCCGGGGACCTCGGCGATACGATGAGGACAGACGCCGCCGGACGCTCCCGGGCGGGAGACGACCTGGGAACCAATCGAACCGGCGGGATGGACGGACTGGATGACATGCCCAACATGGGCGTGCGGTAACCGTCCCCGATTATTTTCCATCCATTCAGGAACAGCCGGCGGGTTTCCGTCGGCTGTTCCTCTTTTTTCATTGGCCCTTTTTCATCAGCTCGTATAATCCTCCAGCAGCCCGGCAAGCGTCCGGTCGTCATAAATGTCAATCCCCTCCGCCAGCCGCTGCTGCTCTTCCTCCGGCAGGGAGACAACATATACATCATACACCTCCCGCGGAGACGTCCCATCGGGCGGAAAAACCGCCAGCTTTCCTTCCCATACGCCCAGGACGCAGAGCAGCGGCCCGTTTGCGGAGGGAGCTGCGCTCATATCGACCGGCTCCGCCGTACCGGAAGAGAGGATAGAAGGCGCCGATGAGACGGGCGGCTCCTCCGCCGGCGCGCGGAATACCAGGAAAAGAACCAAAACCACCAACAGCACGGTTCCTGCGATGACGGCCAGCGCTAACGGACGGACGGCGCTTTTTTCCATAGACGTTCCTTCTTTCAATCCGGATTCCACTCCTGTAAAAATCTTCCGGAAAAATTTCTAGCTATCGGTATTCTGCACCGATTTGGGGTAAAATATCCATAGCTCTGTCATTCCTGCCGGCCCTCCCTTTCAACGGCAGCTCTTTCGCCCTTCTCTCGGACAATGTTACAGTTTTGATATTTGACATTTGGATATTCCTGCTATAAGATAAGTGGTGTATCTGAAAAAGGTATTCGAACAGGCAGGTATAACGGATACCGCAGATGCGTTATCCGGCGCGGTGAATGACTCCGCGCCGCCCCATTAAAAAGTAAAGGAGGCAATGGTGGAATGAGTACAACGGGAAAACGCGGGCCGAAAAAGACCGGAAGCCAGGCCGGCGCCATGAAACAGGTAAAGCAGTTCATGCGGAAGAAGCCGGTACGTATCGCGCGGAAAACAATCGGCGCGGTGCTGAAATGCATTCTGACCATTTTCCTCATCGGGATGATTACCGCGAGTATCGTGGGCTGCGTCATGGTTGTTTATGTCGTTACCAGCTTCGACGGAACGGAGGATCTGCCCGATCTCAAGAACATCAGCCTGAATGAGAGCAGTCGGATTTATACGCAGAACGTCTCCACCGGCGAATGGGAGGAGACCCAACGGGTCGAGGGCGCCAACTGTATCTGGACCGACTTGACCGATATCCCTCTGAATATGCAGAACGCCGTCATCGCGATTGAGGACAAACGCTTCAACGAACATTACGGCGTAGACTGGAAGCGGACGGTTGCGGCGGCCGCCAACCTGGTTTTCCACTTTTCCAGCAGCGAATTCGGCGGTTCTACCATCACCCAGCAGCTGATCAAAAACATCTCCAAGGACGACGACGTGAAGATTTCCCGGAAAATCCGAGAAATTTTCCGCGCCATCGAGCTGGAGCGCAATGTCGCCTCCAAGGACGAAATTCTGGAAGCGTATTTGAACATCCTTCCTCTCTCCGGCAATATCACCGGCGTGGGGGCGGCGGCGAATTACTACTTTGCGAAGGATGTGAAAGACCTCACCCTGGCGGAGTGTGCGCTGATCGCCGGCATTACCCAGAACCCCTCCCGTTACAATCCCTATCTCCATCCGGATAACATCAAACAGCGGCAGAAGGTTGTCCTCAGCGAGATGTATAAAAACGGATTCATCACGGAGGACGAATACCAGCAGGCGTATAACGAGGAACTGGTCTTCCGCAGCAGCATGAAGCGGGTCGCCGTACAGGACTATTATACCGACCAGCTTACCGAAGACGTCATCGCCGCCCTGATGGAAAACTACGGCTATACCCAGGACGCCGCCACGCAGATGTATTATTACGGCGGGCTGGAGATTTATTCCTGTGAAAATCCCGCTCTCCAGCAAAAGGTGGAGGCGATCTTCGAAAACGACGCCAACTTCCCCGCGCATAACAAAAGCGATAAGGAAGACCCGCAGGCGGCTATCGCCATTCTTGACTATAATGGGAAAATGGTAGCCACCGTCGGCGGACGGGGAGAAAAGACGGCCAACCGCGTCCTGAACCGTGCGACCACCTCGGTTCGCCAGCCCGGTTCCGCTATGAAGCCGATCGCGGTTTACGCGCCGGCCATCGATATGAACCTGATTACCTACTCCACCAAAATGATGGATACCCAGATGACGCTGTCGGACGGCACCAAATGGCCAGTCAACTTCGGCAACAGCTATAACGGCGAGGTGAGCATCGAAACCGCGGTCAAGTGGTCGCTGAATACCATCCCCGCCAAGCTGATTACCGAAATGACCCCGCAGCGCAGCTTTGACTTCCTGACCAACAACCTGCATATCACCACCCTGGTGGAAGCCCGTACGGTGGGGAATCAGGTGAAGACCGACATTGTCCCCGCCCTGGCGCTCGGCGGCCTGACCGACGGCGTACGCTGCGTGGAAATGGCGGCCGCCTATCAGGTGTTCGGGAACGGTGGCTTTTACAACCAGCCCTATACCTTCTATAAGGTGGAACGGGATGGGGAAATCCTTCTCGAAAACCTGCCGAGCAACGTCCGCACGCTGGACGCTGACACCTCGTATATCATGAACCAGCTTCTGCAGAAGGTTATCACCGGCGGGCGGGGCGCTACCGGCGCCGGCTACGGGGTGAACGGCTTCACCACCTTCGCCAAAACCGGTACCACCTCCAACAACAAGGACGTGTATTTCGCGGGCGGCACCCCCTATTATGTGGGCGCCTGCTGGTTCGGCTATGACAACAACCAGGAGCTGCGCGACAGTGTCACGACCTATGCGAAGCGGCTGTGGCAGAAGGCCATGAACGCCCTGCATGAAGGGCTGGCGGCGAAGGAGTTTGAACAGCCGTCCACGACGGTGAAGGCAACCTTCTGCCAGTCGTCCGGCATGCTGGCAAACACCGGCTGTCCGAGCGTTGGCGTCGGCTATTACAAGCCTGACAACGTCCCCGGCTACTGCAGCCAGCACGGCGGCCGGCCGAACGCCGGCATTGCCACTGCCGGAAGCAGCGCCAACGGCAACTCCACTACAACCACTGTGGCGGCCGCTACCACGACCACCACCTCGGTCAAGACCCTTCCGCCGGAAACCACCACCGAGGCAACGGATGCTTCCGCCACCCGGTCCGACGTATCCTCCAACACCACTCCAGCTGATCCGGCGATTCCTCCGGATCGGCAAGGGAACGAAGGGCACGGCGAAAACGGGGAATAGTCCGGCGAACAAACGATAGCGGATCAATAATAAGAGGAGCAATGCGCTGCATTGCTCCTCTTATTATTTCGATGCATCCGATGTCGTCGCGCCGTATTCATCGCTGGTGATGCTGATTTCATACGTCAGTTTATCCAGATCGTCGTCGCTTTTTTTGAGGTACTCCGACGACACATAGAAGTCCATGGTTCCATAGCCGCCGGCCGGCACATAAAAGCTTTGATCAAACTGATCGGTAGCCGCCATGGTGATTTCCTCATCGTCTTCATTCTTCAGCGTGATGTCCAAAGTCTGGAGCCGCCGGTTGACGGCTGTGCCGTTGGAAAGCTTCAGCTTCAGCATCATTCCGCCGTCGTTGGTGTAATACGCTTCGGTAATCACGCATTTCACGCCCTCCTCCGACAGCTCGGGGGTCGCGCCCTCCCGCTGGAAATGACCGGCCCCTTCTTTTATTCCCCGGGAATTTATTCCCCGGGGATCAACGGCCTCGCCGCACCCGGTCAGTAAAACCGCCAGCACAGCCCCCAGGACGGTAGCCAGCAACGGGCGTATTCTCCCCGTTTTCCGGCGGGAAGAAAGCAGCGTCCCCCTTCCGGATGTTTCCTTTCCTTTTCGGTGAAGCCCATTCATCACTACCATAACCGCTTTCCTCCCGTGCATAACTCTGAACCGCGTCCGCCGCGTCGTCATACTACTCTCACCGGACCGGGCGGGACTCCTTCATCATACACGAAAAGCGGCTGTTCGTAAAGAGGGCGGTTCTCTGCGGGCGAAGATTAAAACATCCCGGTCACGTTATCCATCAGGTCGCCCACATTGCGCAGCGCTTTCCCGACGTTTTTCTTCAGGCCCTTTTTGTTGGAGTGCATATAGGTGCTGCCAACCGCGCCTGCGACACAGCCGACGGCCAATCCCATACCGATTCCCTTCATAAAGCCCATTACATTTTTGCTCATTTTTCTTTCCTCCTCTCCTCCGCATTCCGCTTCCTCCTGGAAAAGCCTTCCTGGCGGGAGCCATCCGGCGGTTTGCCGGATTCGGTATTATTGTTTCGCAAACCCATCGCTTCACGCGGGTAAATTGCTGGAAAGATTGTTTTTATGATAAAATCGGAGTACAATAGTATACTGTCGTTTTACAGTGAAACGAGAAATGCTTTCACTTTTCTCCCTGCCGGCTATTATACCCAAGCGCCGCCCGGCCGGATGCTTTGCCAGCGTTTGCTTGCGGCGCTACTGAGAAATGCCGTTGGCATTTCTCCTCAACGACATTATTCCATAACGCCGCCCGGCCGGATGCTTTGCCAGCGTTTGCTTGCGGCGCATAACGACAGTATACTGCAAACGATCGAAATCGAACACGAAAGGACGGCCGCTCCATGCCTCTTTTAAATATCGTGCTGGTGGAACCGGAAATTCCGCAGAACACGGGAAACATCAGCCGCACCTGCGCCGCCACCGGCGCGCATCTTCATATTGTGGAGCCGATGGGCTTCCAGATCGACGACCGGCGGCTGAAGCGGGCGGGACTGGACTACTGGCATCTGCTGCATATTACTTATTATAAAAATCTCGACGATTTTTTTGCACGAAACAACGGCCCGTTTTTTTATTTTACCACCAAGGGGAAGACCATATACTCCGACGTATCCTATCCCGACGGCGCCTATCTCGTTTTTGGCAAGGAAACGGCCGGGCTGCCGGAATCCCTGTTAGCCGCCAACCGGGAACGATGCGTCCGCCTGCCGATGCTGGACGACGACGCGGCCCGCTCCCTCAACCTGTCCAACACGGTGGCGGTCGGCGCGTATGAAGCGCTCCGCCAATGGGGTTTTCCATCTCTACGCACCAAAGGGCGTCTGACCGGCGATAGCGACGAGTGATCCCACCCCTTTCCGGCGGAAAATTCGGAAAATGCCCGGGCAATTTTTCTTTTCCTTTCGCCTGCTTTATGGTATACTGTCGGCAGGGAGAAATGCGACAGCATTTCTCAATTGCGCCGCCGGAGAACGCCGGCAGAGAACCCGGTCGGGCGGCGCTATGGTATAATAGCAACGGCGGGAAAATGCCGCAGGCATTTTCGATTGCGCCGCCAGGTAACGTCGGCATAGCATCCGGCCGGGCGGCGCTATATGCCGCGCACTTCGACAATGCCGGGAAAAATCCAAAAACAAATCGTATAATCTGTAATCATAATCGTATAGATGTAAGTCCAGCTCAACGCAGCGTGTAATCTGTCGACGGCGAATGCCGTATGGATTATACGCTGTTTTTGCGTTTGAGAAAGGACGAGTGTAACATGAACCAACAATCCAATGCCTATCTGGCAACCAAGCCGGTAGGAAAGCTGCTTCTTAAATTCTCCGTCCCTTGCGTACTGTCCATGCTGGTAAGCGCTCTGTACAACATCGTAGACCAGATTTTTATCGGACAAAGCGTGGGGTATCTGGGCAACGCCGCGACTAACGTCGCTTATCCCTTCACAGTAGTGGCTCTGGCCCTCGCACTGCTGCTCGGCGACGGCAGCGCCGCCCTGCTCAGCCTATCCCTTGGAAGAAAAGATAACGATACCAGCCGCCGCTGCGTGGGAAACGGCCTTCTCCTGACGACAGTCACCGGCTTTGTTCTGGCCGCGGCGGGCTTCCTGTTTACCGACCCGATCCTCCGTCTCTTCGGCGTGACCGAGGCCAGCTATCCCTACGCTTTTGAGTATCTCCGAATCATTCTGGCCGGTATTCCTTTTTATGTTTTCACCTCCGGAATGAGCTCGGTAATCCGGGCGGACGGCCCGCCGGGCTATTCCATGGCTGCGACCCTGCTGGGCGCTATTCTTAACCTGATCCTCGACCCAATCGCCATTTTTATCTTCGATATGGGGGTGCGGGGCGCGGCGATTGCTACGGTAATCGGGCAGGTGGCCTCCTGCATTATGACAGCTCTGTATTTCCTTTGTCTGAAATCCATCCGGTTTCAGAAATCCAGCTTTCGCTGGAAGGCCGGCGTCGTGCGGCAGGTCGGCCAGCTTGGCGTTTCCAGCTTTATCACCCAGATGGCGATCGTCATTATCATCAGCATCGCGAACAATCAGATCGGCGCGGTAGGGCCGTGCTCTCCCTACGGCGCGGATATCCCCCTCTCTGTGGTGGGGATTGTGATGAAGGTGTTTGGCATTGTCATCGCTTTTTCTGTTGGGATCGCGGTAGGCGGCCAGCCGATCGTCGGCTACAATTACGGCGCTGGGAATATCCGCCGCGTACTGGCGACCTATCGCTGGATCATCCTCGCCAACCTGGTAGTGGGAGGGATCGCCACTCTCCTGTTCGAGTGCTGTCCGCAGGCGGTCATCCGTCTGTTCGGGAATGAAAGCCAGTTGTATAACGACTATGCCGTACTCTGCTTCCGCATCTTTCTTGGCGGCATCCTTCTTTGCTGTGTTCAGAAGGCAAGCAGCATTTTCCTTCAGGCCATCGGCAAGCCGGTGAAAGCCACTTTATTGTCCCTTTCGCGGGACGTGGCCTTTCTTGCGCCGGGGGTCGTCCTGCTCTCCAACCGGTTCGGCGTGACCGGGATGCTGTGGGCCGCTCCAATCGCTGATGTGCTCGCATTCCTGCTGACCCTGCTGCTGGTCGGGCTGGAATGCGTCTCCCTGCGGCGACAGGAACACGAACACGCCCCTGCCGCGGGAGAATTGTCTCCGAAAAAACGCCAAGCGTAGAATAAGCGAAATCAAAACCACCCGTTGAACGGGTGGCTTGCACAGCCCCTAAAAGGGGCTATTACAGGCTT
>ERZ827520.1822-NODE-1822-length-22560-cov-2.748056_pt1 | contig 22560 bp, 19 predicted proteins | sample MGYA00519581_ERZ827520 | MGnify/ENA primary metagenome ERZ827520 (study PRJEB31778, sample SAMEA3449339) | human gut metagenome | biome: human gut; feature: human-associated habitat; material: faeces | place: United Kingdom | collected 2010/2012 ...
CGGCGAAAATAAGCGTCATGAGCAGCGCCGATATTATTTTTTTCACAGCATTCATCTCCTTTTCGTTTTTCACGGGTTTACTCTGTTATTCAGTCCTCTTTGTAGGAGGCCGTCAGTTTATGGAACGCTTCAAGGTTTTTCGGTATATTTTTGCGCGCGATGCCCACCAGCAATGTCACCTTGGATGATTTAAAAATCACCGCCTGGTAGATGAGGGACTGCGGTTCCCCCTCGGTATAGGCTACGGTGACGATCGCCGGCAGCCCGTTTACCGTCTCCTGCGTCCGGGATATTATCTCCAGCTTCGCTCCCCGTTCAACGTCGGCGATGTGTTCTTCCGCAAACGATCCGCGTTTTTCCGTGGGGATGTATTGGCCGGGAACGTGCGAGATGACATAGAGAGCCTGGTCGGGGTCCTGTGTCGGAATGCGCCCGTCCTTCGTGTATATCAGCGAATCCTGCCGGAAACCCGCGATGCGGAAGGGCGTTCCCTTCGTATTGACGTTTGCAGGCAGCGTGGCCGCCGCGGCCGGCCGTCCCGTTCCGTCCGCGGGCCACCAGGAGCTCTTTATGGTGTCCAGCATGGCCTGCGCCGCTTTTGTGTCTTTGGCGTTGTAGGCTCCGCTTATCATCCAGCATGTATCGGCCCCGCGGTCGACGATGAGCACCCATTTCCCGATCACGGTCTTACCGTTGGGCTGGAATATTTTGAGAAGTTCCGCCGCGCTGCCGTTCCAGATGAACGAGGAGCGCGACTTGACCTCCATATTTCCCTTTTTCAGGCAGTCGTTGGTTATCTCGTCCAGCAGCCGCGTGTAGGGCATATGGAGCAGTACGGCGTCCAGCGAGACCTTTTTAGCATTGTCGGCGACGCCTGATTCCGTTTTTTTAAAGTTGTAGCCCGCGCGCGGCACCACGGCGACGGGGATCTCAAAGTAGTTTTTATGAAGAGGGCTCTTCGCGACATCCATCGCTTTCGGCACGGAAGCGCCGGAGGCGGGAAACACCGTGAATCCAAGCAGCAAAAGCGCCGCCGGGAGCCCTTTGTATTTTATCCGCATACCATTTTCCTTTCGCCGGGCGGCAGTTAGTCTTCGGTTCCGGGCACGGCGTTTTTCAGCGCGTCAGGGATGCCGCCGGGAATGATCTTTTTCAGGAGCTCGTCAAAGAAACCTTTCACGGCCCCCGTCTGGATCGAACTTTTCAGTTCGTCGGCGTATCCCTTCGCCTCTTCCGAGCCTATCTCCTCAAGCGCCGAGATCTCGGACCTGGCCGCCCCGAAGTTCTTTTCGTTGACGTATATTTTTCCCAGTTCGTACCTGGCGGCGGCGTTTCGCGGCTCCAGGGAGATGACCTTTTCAAGGCTGCCCTTAGCCGCCGTGATGTCGCCGAGCTTCAGGCGCGCTTCGGCGAGGTGAAAGAGCACCGCCGCGTCGGGGCGCAGCGAGTAGCGCGCCGCCTTTTCTAAACAGAGCGCCGCCTGGGTGTAGTCGCCTCTCTCCAGGCTGGCCAGCCCCTGCTCGACGTTATGTTTTCTCAGCGTGCCTATCACGAGCCACGCCGTCGCGGCAAGCATCGCGACGACGATCATTATCACCAGGACCGTCGTTATACCGCCCCTATTTTTTCTCATCTTACCGCCGCCTCCTGTTGGGCGCAAAGGCCCCGGATGTTTTTACACCGCCGCTTTGAGCAGCGGCAGCCAATTGTACTGATATATTCGCATACGCCCGTTCGCCGGCTCCAGTACGTGGATGCCGCAGTAGTCCTGCGAGAAGAAAAACATGTCGTTGAGGTCGAGGCCGAAACAGCGCGCCATTATGCTCCATATCGCCGCGCCGTGCGCCACGATGAGGATGGCGCCGCTCCGGCGGGCCGACAGTATCTCCTCAAAGGCCGGCACCGTGCGCCGCTGCAGCTCGCCAAAGGTCTCGCCGCCGGGAGGAGCGACCTCCGCGAACTTCACGCCGCGCGCCTCGTATATCTCGCGGAACTGTTCCCGTACCTCGTCGTAGCCGCGTCCTTCCCATTCCCCCAGGTTTACCTCGCGCAGGGCGGGGACCGTCGTTATCGGAAGGTAGGGCGCCACTAGCCGGGCCGTCTGCTGCGCGCGTATCATATCGCTTGCGTACAGATAATCAAAGGTAATTTTACCTTTCAGATATTCCCCTACCTCTTCCGCCGCCGCGATCCCCTGGGCGGAGAGGGGGTAGTCTGTCTGTCCGTAATATACCCGACCGTTCATCGGCAGTTCGGGCTTCGCGTGCCTCATCAGGTATACGCGCTTTTTTTCAGCCATAACTTTTACCCCTTCAGGGCCTCGGGCCCATTTCATTCTTTATACCGCTCCATTTTATCATCACGTTGTGTGTTTTTTATGGCCTCGGCGTAAATCCGCGGCGCAAAAAGGCAAAAAAGGGCCCTCCGGCGCGATTGGGCCGAAGGACCTTTGTCGGTCTTTTATGCGGAAGAGCTTATTTGCCTTTGTAGAAGCGGCCGAGCGCGTCGGCGCCCATGATCGCCGCGTAGACTTTGTCCGGCGTCACCTCGAAGGGCATGTTGTGGATCGTTTCGGCGGGAGCGCAGGTCGCCTCCGCCGGCGCCATGATCTCTTCGGGCTTCGGGTCGGTGATGCCGATATCCTCAAGGCAGACGGGCAGGTCCACGTCGAGGCAGAAATCGATGACCTCTTCGATCTCCTCGGTCGGCGCGTCTTCAAGCACGAGCTGGACAAGCGTTCCGAAGGCGACCTTTTCGCCGTGGTAGAACTGGTGGCTCGCCTCAAGGACGGTCAGCCCGTTGTGCACGGCGTGCGCCGCGGCGAGCCCCCCGCTCTCAAAGCCGATGCCGCTGAGGAGGGTGTTGGCCTCGATGACGTTTTCGACGGCCTTGGTGCAGACGTGGCGTTCGACGGCGAGTTTCGCGCGCAGGCCGTTCTCGATCAGCGTGTCGTAGCAAAGCTTCGCAAGCGAGATCGCGGCGTTCGTCGCCTTGCCGCCGGCGCAGGTGCCGGAGTCGGAGGCCTTTACCGCGCGGGCCTCGAAATAGGTCGCCAGCGCGTCGCCCATGCCGCTGACGAGCAGGCGGGCGGGCGCCGCCGAAACGACGTCGGTGTCGACCAGCACGAGATTCGGATTCGCGGGCAGGAAGAGGTATTCCTCAAAGACGCCCTCGTCGCTGTAGATGACGGAGAGCGCGCTGCAGGGGGCGTCGGTCGAGGCGATCGTCGGCACGATGACGACGGGCTTCTTCGCGTAGTGGGCGACGGCCTTTACGGTGTCGAGTATCTTGCCGCCGCCGACGCCGATGACGACGTCGCAGTCGCCCATCTTCCCGATGAGGCGGTTTATCTCCTTTTTGCTGCACTCGCCGCAAAATTCTTCAAAGAGCGGCGGCGTCGCGCCGAAACTCTTTGTGATGGGTTCTTTTACACGTTTCATGCCGGAGGGGCTTACCAGAATAAACGGCTTCGAGCCGAGTTTTTCCACATAGCCGCCGAGCTTTGAGAGCTCGCCCTTGCCCTGTACATATTTGCCGGGAGCGATAATGATGTTTGACATAAAAATCATCCTTTCTCAAATTGATAAGTCATCTCTATGCTGCATAGGAGGGAGGCCGCAGCCTCATTTCCCTTCGTCGCGTTTTTAATATCGATTATATTTTATCGATATCAACGAGTATATTTAAATCTTTCGTACCAATTGTGTCAATATTCACTTTTATATGGCGCTATGCCATTATCGCGATAGCAATTTTTTGCAGATGAAACAGAAAACAGGAAAAGAAATCAGAGGGCTCCCCGGAAGGCTCGCGCGTCCCGGGGAGGAGAGGGACAAATATTTATCTGTTTTTTACCGACTGCTTGGCGTGGAGGATGGAGATGATCCCGTCCACCAGCCCCACCTGCGGCACGATTATCGTCGGCGCGCGGCAGAGTTTGCTGACGGTGAGGAATATTTTCAGCGCCGGAATGATGACGTCGGCGCGGTAGGGGTTGAGTTTGAAGTTTTTTATCCGTTCCTCAAAGGTCATTTTTTTCAGCGTGTCGTAGAGCATCCTGAGCTCGACGAAGTTCAGCGGCTCGCCCACCCGCTTGTTGAGCAGCTTTTGCGCCTTGTTTATGTTGCCGCCCGAGCCGATCATGCGCAGATTCTGATATTTATCGCCGATCTTTCGCAGCTCGCTTTTGAAGAGTTCTTTCTCCTCCTCTTTGACGGCGTTTTTCAGCATGCGCACCGTTCCGAGCCGGAAAGAGTGAGACTCCGCGACGCGGCCGCCGGCGTAGACGACGATCTCGGTGCTGCCGCCGCCGACGTCGATGTGGAGGGAATCTTTCCAGTTTTCGCCGCCGGCCGTGGGAACGCCCGCCGCGTATATTATTTCCGCCTCCTCAAGGCCGGATATCACCTCCACGGAGATGCCGCTCTTTTCCCGGATCTCCTCGAGGACCTCGCCGCCGTTTTTCGCTTCGCGCATCGCGCTGGTGGCGCAGGCGCGGTAATCCTTCACATCGAAGGTCTTCATGAGATGGGCAAAGCCCTGCATCGCCTCGCAGAGCAGCGCGCGCCTGCGCGAGCTTATCCGCCCCTCGGTGAAGACGTCCTCGCCGAGACGCACGGGTACGCGCAGGAAAGCGACTTTCCGGCATTTCTTCGCGTCGCAGGATTCTTCTATATTGCAGATCAGAAAGCGGACGGCGTTGCTCCCGATGTCGAGCGCCGCTATCGTATTCATATCTCTCATTGTTCTTCGTCCCCCTTTTCGGCGGCCTTCTTGTAAAAATCATGGAGGGCCAACTGTGAACGGCATCTCTCTTCCCCTTCGCCCTTTACGTATTCGTTGGCTCCAAATACCGCCATGTCCCGGGCCTTGACGTTGTCGCCCCATTGCATTTCAAAGACCTTTTTCATCTGTCTGCGGATGGCGGGATCGTAGACCGGCGTGCCGACTTCGATGCGGCGGTTGAGGTTCCGCGTCATCCAGTCGGCGCTGAGGATAAAATATTTCTCCTCGCCGCCGCCGCAGAAGATCGCCATCCTCGCGTGTTCAAGGTAGATGTCGATGATGCTTATCACCCTGATGTTCTCGCTGAGGCCTTCGACTCCCGGCTGGAGGCAGCAGGCCCCCCTCACGATGAGGCTTATCCTGACCCCGGCGCGGCTCGCCCTGTATAGCAGGTTTATCATTTCCGGGTCGGTAAGGCTGTTGAATTTCGCCTTGATGTAGGCCTTCCTGCCCTTTTTCGCCTGTTTTATCTCCTCTTCCGCAAGCTCCTCGAAGCGGGCGCGCATATTGTAAGGCGCGACGAGGAGCTCCTTACAGGAAAGCGGCTTGTGCGAGACGATGGAATCAAAGACGGCGCGCGTCTCAGATACGATCTCGCGGCGGCAGGTGAGCAGGCCGAAGTCGGAATAGATCTTCGCCGTCGATTCGTTGAAGTTGCCGGTGCCGATATAGGCGTAGCCTTTGACGCCGCCGCGCTCACGGCGTTCTGCGAGTATCAGCTTGCAGTGCACCTTCAATCCGGCGACGCCGTCGATGACGCGTACCCCCGCGCGCTGGAGGATGTCGGCGTATTCGATGTTCTGCCCCTCGTCGAAGCGCGCGAGCAGCTCCATGATGACGGTGACGCGCTTGCCGTTTTTCGCCGCCCCGATGAGGGCGTTTATCACCTTGGAATGCTCCGCCGTCCGGTAAAGGGTGATGGAGATGCTTTCCACCTTCGGGTCGATCGCCGCCTCGCGCAGGAAGTCTATCACATGGTTGAAGGTGTGGTAGGGGAAGTGGAGCATCACGTCGCGCTTCGCGGTCGCCTTGAAGACGCCGGCGAAGGGCGCGATCGCGGGGTGGCGCATCGGCGCCGGCAGCTTCTCTTCGAGGCGCGGACAGACGCGCGGGAATTTCATGAGATCGCGCTTGAGATGATAGCGTCCGCCGGGGTCGAGAGAGGGGCCGAGCTTCAGGGACAGCTTGGATACGATCAGTGAGAGGAGGTCCTCCGGCATATCGCGGTCATAGATCAGCCGCACAGGATTGCCGCGGTACCTGTTTTCGATGCCCTCCTCCATCTTTTCCATCAGGCTCTTGGAGATGTCGCCGTCCATCTCGATCTGCGCGTCGCGCACGACGCGGAAGGTGTGCGCGCTGATCGTCTCACAGCTGAACATAAAGAATATCTCGCGCAGACAGAGCCGGATTATGTCGTCAAGAAAGATGATGTCGCGGCGTCCCTCCGCCGAAGGCAGCTCGACGAAGCGCGGGCAGGCGCTGCTCACGGGGATCTGAATAAAGGCGTAGCGCACATTTTTGCCCTTGCCGCCGGTCATCTTCACCGCCAGGTAGATATCGCCGTCGCCGATAAAGGGCATCTTCGTAGTCTTGCGGATCAAGAGCGGCACGATGCGCTCGCTGACGACGGAGGCGTAATAATCGGCGCAGAACTGCTCCTGCCCCTCCGTGAGCCGCCGCTCGTTCACCACGTTTATCCCGATCTCCGCCATCTCCGCGAGAATGCCGTAATATATTTCGTCAAACTTTTCCTGCGACTCGGACATACGCGCGTAGAGCAGGGGCAGGACCTCGGCCGCGGCGCGCGCCTTAGCGGCCTGCGCCCCCTTGAGTCCTTTGAGGCGGCTCAGGCGTATCAGCTTCGCGACGCGCACCTTCACGAATTCGTCCTGATTATTTGAAAAAATCCCGAGGAACTTGAACCGCTGCATCAGCGGCACGCTCTTATCCTGCGCCTCCTGTAGCACGCGGTCGTTGAAGACCAGCCAGCTCAGCTCTCTGTTGTTCATTATCATCGTCGGATCATCTCCTGTCTGGAGCCTCTTCTCTAACATCATTATCACCATTATTATCTTAAACCACGCAGCAAAGCGCACAGTAAAAAAGACGTTAAAATATTGTTGCGTTTATGTAACTTGCGCCAGCCCCCTTTGAACCGCGGCGCCCGGCGGGCGGGACACGTTTCCCGGCGCGGCGAGATCGCGCGAACATTTCATCATGTTAAATCTGTGCTTTGAAGAAATTAAAATATAGTCTATAATAATGAGTTACAATGACGGAATTTTTAGTCATGGGATGAGATGGAACCTGTTAGGAGGGACGCTATGAATTACGGAGATTTCTATAGGAGTTTCGACCCAGCCCCATTTTATGAAGAGCGCGGCTGGCTGATCGGCGACGGGCGTATCGGGGGAAAGGCGAAGGGGCTCTCTTTCGCGCACCATATTCTGGAAAAGAACGGGCTGCTGGAGGACGTGCATCTGCCAAAATATTCCTTCGTCATCACCACCTCGGTCTTCGACGAATTCATGGAGCAGAACAACCTCTGGGAGAGGCTGATGAATCTGCGCGCGCACTCGGACGCGCCAGAGCTTTACAAAATATGCGAGGCGGCCAGCCTGCCGCCCTCGCTCGACGGGCCGATCGAAAAGATACTGGACCTGATAGAGGTCCCTATCTCCGTGCGTTCCTCCTCGACGCTTGAGGACGACGTCAACCTCTCATTCGCGGGAAAATACGCGACGCGCTTTTCATCCAACGCCGGTTCGCGCGAAGAACGCTGCGCCGAACTCGTAAGGGCGATAAAGATCGTCTACGCTTCCACCTACAATCCCGCCGCGCGGGAATACAAACGCAAGCACGGCATCCAGTGGGGAGGGGAGCGCATGGCCGTCCTGATCCAGCCCATCGAGGGACGCCGGTACGGGAACATGTTCTATCCCGAGCTTGCGGGAGCCGCCTTCTCGAAGGTCTTTCGCCGGCCCTCGCCGCGGATCAGGAAAGAGGACGGCGTCGTGCGCATCTGCTTCGGCCTCGGTACCCGCACCGTCGACAGGGCCTACGCCAGGACATTTTACCTGACAAACCCCAACCTCCGCCCCGAGGGGACGAAGCCCCATGAGATAGTGACCCATTCGCAGGAGCACTACGACTATGTCGACATCGAGCACCGCAAATTCACCTCGCAGCACATTTCCGTCACCATCAAGGACATCCTGAAAAAACACCGGATGGCTCCCACCTACCTGCAATGGTTCGACGACAACGCGTTCCACTGGATACACACAGATCCAAGCAACATGAACGCTCCGCGCCCGGTCTTCACCTTTTCCGAGCTGCCGAGCCGCTGCCCCAAACTCTTCACGCGGCTCAAGAAACTCCTTTCGCTGTTTGAAGAAGAGCTCCAGCTCCCCGTGGACATGGAGTTCGCCTATGAGGTAAGCGACGACCGCTTTACGCTCGTGCAGCTGCGCCCTCTCTCCGTCTACGACGACAAGGGGCGTGTGGAGATCCCCGACACGCCGCCGCGGAAGACCATCCTGCGCGGCGACCGCATGGTCGCCAACGGCAGACTGGAATGCACGCGGCACATCGTCTTCGTCGATCCGGATATTTACGGCAAGCAGGCGGACTTCGCCGACATCGCGCGCGCCGTGGGAGAGATAAACGACAGGCTTGACGGCGAGCGCTACATCCTCGTCGGCCCGGGCCGCTGGGGCAGCTCGAACCCGCTGCTCGGCGTGCCGGTGCGTTACAACGAACTCTCCAACTCCGGCTGCCTCGTGGAGCTCGGCATCCCGCAAAAGGGCATGGCCCCCGAGCTTTCATACGGGACGCACTTCTTCCTCGACCTCGACGGGGACAACATCCTCTATCTGCCGGTATTTGACGGCGTGAAAAACAACATATATAACAGAGAGTGGTTCGAGAGTCATCCGTGGCAGACGATATCACACCCAGCCGTAAGACACTACGAAGGGTGCTTTGACGTACTGCTCGACGGAGACACGGAGACCGGAATCGTAATAGACAAGACCCCGGAAGGCAAGTGATAACATGACCTCTGCAGACCGAGCAAGAGAACTCTACTTTGAATGGCAGCCGCATGACGACCCTGAGTTCGCACCGCTGATCTGCGGGCGCGGCACGATCGGGGGAAAGGGACGTTCGCTGCTCTTCGCGCTGCGGCAGCTTCGCGACAGCGGCGACGAACAGATGAGCAGGACGAAGGTGCCGCGCTCCATATACCTCAGCATCGAGATCTTCCACCAGTTTCTCGAAAAGGTGCCGCGCCTCGGCACGCTGCTCGCGAACAACGATCCGCAGGAGATCGAGCGGGTCTTCCTTGAGACGCCGCTGCCGGAGACGGCCGGCATGTACATCCGCACCTTCCTCGCGGATATGCACGACCCCGTCGTCATCCGCAGCTCAAGCCGGCTGGAGGACGACGTAAAACATTCCTTCGCCGGCAAATACCTGACGAACTTCCTCGGCAACAACTGCGGGAACCTTGAGGCGCGTGCCGCCGCCGTCGAAAACGAGGTGCGGCGCATCTACTCGCGCACCTTCTTCCCCGCGGCCGCCGACTACCGGGCGCGCCACGACCTCGGCGACGACGATATGGGAATAATCATCATCCGCATGGCGGGCCGCTGGCGAGGGCGTTATTACTACCCGACGATGGCCGGCGTCGGCTACTCGCAGAACTTCCGCCGCTGGACGACGCGCGTAAAACAGGACGACGGGCTTGTGCGCATGGTCTTCGGCATGGGCACGATGAGCACAAAACGCGGCTACGCGCGCACGGTGTCGCTGACCAATCCGATACTGCGCCCCGAAGGCTTCGCCCCCGAGAGGATATCGGCGATCGCGCAGGAGTCCTTTCACGTCATCGACGAAGAGCGCCCCAACCAGATAACGACCCTTGATATCAAAAAAGAGTGGAAACAGCTGCTCACCTACCATCCCGATTTTGCCGCATACGCGCAGATATACCGCTGCGACGAGGGCGAAGGCTGCTTCTTCCAGATAATGAAAAATATGGCCTCGCTCTCGCCGGGAACGAAGGTCTGCTTCACCTTCGACAGCTTCCCGCGCATGTATCCGGACTTCTACAAACGCATCAAAAAGACGCTGAAGCTGCTGGAGGGCAAGATGGGCGTTCCGGTCGACATGGAATTCGCCTTTGAGCCCACGGAGGACTCCTTCTGCCTTATCCAGGCGCGTCCCTTCTGGTCCAACAACCACCTCGAGGGCGGCATCCCCGCGCTCTCGCCGAAGCAGATCCTGCTGCAGGCCGACCGCATGGTGACACACGGCGCGATACCGCAGATAACCAAGATCGTCTACGTGGACTTCAACCTATACTACGCCCAGCGCGACTTCTACGGCACGGCGCGCCTCCTCGGCGAGCTGAACAGGGCCTCGGACGGAGAGCCCTACCTCCTCGTCGCCCCCGGGCGCATCGGCTCCAGCAACCCCGAGCTTGGCGTGCCGGTACAGTACAGCGAACTGACGAACTGCCGCGGCATGGTGGAGCTCGGCATCCCGCGCCTCGGCTTCATGCCGGAGCTCTCCTACGGCACGCACTTCTTCTCCGACCTCGAAGTCGACGGCGTCCTCTACATGCCCGTCTTCGCGGGAGAGGACAGAAACATCTTCAACACGGATTGGTTTGAAAGCAAAAGCTGGGAACCGTGGTGCAGCCCGGCGATACGCGTCTACCGCGGCAACTTCGCCGCCTACATGGACGGCGAGACCAACCGCGGCGTGATCGTCGACAAAGACATGGGAGAAAAGAACGGCGGCTGACGGCAAAAATTTTAAGCGGCGGCCCCGGCCGAGCCACCCCCAAAGGGAGGCGCGGCCGGGGCCGTTGTTTGGCTCACGCCTTTTTATCTTATAAGCCGCGGGCGGAATTCAAATATTCCAACGGAGAGAGCGAGTAAGCGTATATATAGAAAATGACCGTTAGTTTGAAACGGACCTCGGGATCGTCAAGGTTTTTGCCCAGCAGTGCCGCGATCTTGTTGTAGCGGTATTTCATCGAGTTGTAATGCAGCCAGAGTTCCTTAGAGACGGCGGTGAGGTTCCAGCTGTGGCGAACAAAAGTATGGAGCGTCATCATCAGGCGGCTCTGATGCGTTTCATCGTACTTTATTATCTCCTTCAGGCAATCGGCGGCATAGGCGCTAAAGTCGGCGGACTCCGACAGCGCGGCAAAAACCCGCCAGAGGCCAAGCTCTTCCCACATAAGGACGGGAGGAACGGCTCCGCGTATGAGGCCGTGTTTCACCACAAAGAACGCCTGCGAGAGGCAGCGCGGGATGTCGCCGTATGACAGCCCTTCGCCGCTCCAGCCCCAGCATATTCTGCCCTCGGAAGATATCTGTCCCTCTCGCGCGGAATGTTCCCATAGTGTGATAAGGTTGGTAACGATAGTTTGACGCATTCCGCGGCCGTTATGGAAGAAGATGAAGTTCTTTACCCGTTCGTCCCCGGAGACAAAAAATTTGACGCCGGCGCCCTCCGCAATACCGCGAAAGCGCTCCAACAGCCTGGCCTCCGCCGAGCCTCCGAGCTCCGAGAAGAAGGATGCCGCGCAAAACCCTTTCGATAGTTCAACGCCGCCCTCTCTGAGCATTCCAAGGCAATACGCTTCGTCTTCCTCTTTGGCGGCAAAGAGCTTCGCCGTGAAGGAACTTTCCTCCCCGCCATCGGCCAGGCAGCGCGTGAATTTACTGAGATGGCAGACCGCCAGCGCATCGGCCACAAAGGGAGCTTCCGCCTGACAGGCGCACTCACTTCCGGCGGGAGACGCGGTTACAAGCCAGCCAAGCCGGCATGACTGCCTAGTCACCTCCCAGGCGGAATAGATGCGCAGCAGCTCCATGACCGGATATAGCTGAAGCTCTTCATAAAACTGCGGTTCGCCCCGCGTACAGCAGATAGCTTTAGTGCGCGCGTCGATATAGGCAAAATCGAGGCCGCTCCAGTCACGAAAAAGCGAGAGGACGCGCTGAATGTCGCCGCTCTCAAGCGCGGTGCGCATCGTATCCCGTAAAAATCGGTCACGATCTTTCTCCGGCAACGTCCCTCACTCTCCCATACTCTAAACTCTAATTAAACCGTTCCCTTATTATTGGAACAAGCCCTTTAACGACTTCGGAGACCAATCGTTCGCCGATCTCCGCCGACGCGCCCTCAGCCGGCGCATACATGCCGGACGGCGGACGCACCTCCTGCGGCTGGGGGAAAATTTTATAGGGCAGCGGTTTAGGAATGACGCCGGCGTCCGCCAGATCCGCCTTCACTAAATCGGGATAAAGGGCGAGCATTATGGAGGTCTCCGTGAGCGCCGCGTGCTCGGCAACCCAGCCGGGCCATCGATCGGCGAAGAGCTCGCTGATAAGCTCGTCCCCGATAAAATCCCACCAGTTGACCGACATCACCCGAACGTCATCGCGCCCCTCCGCAGCCAACTCTATCCCCTCGAGAATGAACGAATAACTTTCCAGATGACCGTTCAGCAAGACGACCTTTTTTATCCCCTGCCGAAAGAGACCCTTTATGATATCACGAACCACAAGCGTAAGGGTATTCCCGTCAAAGTTCAGCGTACCGCGCCAGCCGTCGCTCTCCTTCGCGTAAGTATGGAAAAGAGGCGGCAGCATCACAAGCCGCCCGGCCACATCGCCGGCCCCCGGAAGAGAGGCGATACGGTCGGCCATCCCCATCGCGATATAGAGATCGGTGCCGGTGGGGAGGTGCGGTCCGTGCTGCTCGACCGAACCGCTCACGATCAGAGCGATCATCTCGCCGCGCTCCGCCTCGATCTCCTTCCAGGTCATATCAGTCCAACGCCGCAGATTATCACGCAAAAAAATCACCTTTCCTTGATATCCTCATTAATGGGGATTATTCCATACTCTCCTGTAAGCGTATCGAGCGAGATACCGCTCTCCGAACCGTTTGAATAACGTACGCGCCAAAGCGAGCACTCCTTATACACCAGCTCGATGCCGTTGATCGCGTAACTTATATCGGACCAGGCGCGCGCCCGTTTTTTCATGCCGAACCTTATCATCTGTGACAGCCGCGCGCCGTCCAGTTCATCTTTGGCGATATGAGGGGAGACCAGCTCATCTTCGTCGGCCTCCGTCTCATAGATGCCGCCCGGAGGCGGGAATCCCGCCCCCGAATTCACCGCGTCGACCGCCAGAAGCAACCGTTCCCTGCGCGGAGCGATAAAAGGAAATTTTACCGAGACCGCCAGATCAAGAAGCCAGTACGGATAAAAATATCGTCCGAACTCGCCGGCCTCACAGGCATTCCCCGCGACCTCCGCGGGAAGCTCAGTTACCCGCCGGTGCCAGCACCTTATCAAAAAACTCCCTCCGTTCGTTCACGGCGGCGCGCGCCTCACAGCTGACCGCGGCGGACGCGCCGGCGGCGACGGCCTTAGGGACATCGCCGTATTCGGAGGCGGCATCAAACAGCGCCAGCGTCTGTTTATGCGGCGGCTCCGTAAACAGCGAAACGACGACCAGCACAGCCACGGCAACGACAAGCCCTGCGATAAAGGGGTGCAGCCCCAACAGGTTCCAGTTGCCCAAAGTCGCTCCGACATAGATAAAGAGCGAGCATATCATACTGGCGATGACTCCCGCGGCGGTCGTGCGCTTCCAGAAGACCGAGAAAAGATTCGGTACTCCGAAGGCGAGCGCCATCCCGCCAAAGACAAAGATCACGATCGTGAAGACAAGCGCCGGCGGATTCATGGCGACGATGAAAGAGAGCACGGCGACGAGAAGGACAAGCACCCTCGAAATAAAGAGCCGCTTCTTTTCCGGTATTTCATGCTTTGAAAAACGGTTGAGCAGATCATGCGCGATCGTTGAAACAAGAAGCAAAAGGAAAGAGTCGGCGGTCGACATCAGCGAGGCGACGGCGGCCGAGCTCAAAAAGCCGGCCCAGAAAGGCGGCAGCACCGAAAACCAAAGCTTTACTCCTGCCTGCTCCACATCGGCAAGCCCCTCGCCAAGAATTACCCTCGCGAGGCTCCCCGTCATGTAATAGACAAAACTGAAAAGCACGACGAAGACCCCCGTTATAAGCATCGCCTGGCGCGCCGTGCTCGGATTGCGCATGGAAAAGTGCTTGATCGTGATATGCGGCATTCCAAAGCTGCCCATAATAATAAGAATTATCGGCGTGGCCGCCGCAAGCAGTCCGTAATAGGCCATATCCGGCCCCCACGGCGTGACCAGCGCGGGGTTGACGGCGCCAAGTTTGTCGTTCAGCGCGGCAAAACCCCCTACCTTGAAAAGGGCCACCCAGAAAAGCACCTGCGTTCCGGCGAACATCAGCAGTCCCTGAATAAAGTCCGTATAGACCACCGCCAGGTAACCGCCCATGATGGTATAAAGAAGGACGACGACGCAGCCGATCAGCATGCCGGTGAAATATTCCGTACCGAAGACGACGCTCAGCAGCTTGCCGGAGGCGGTCCACTGTGCCACCAGGTGCATACTCACCGTGAGCAGGATTACCAGCGCGGCGATCACGCGCAGCGCCGGGGAGTTAAAACGTTTTTCGTAATACTCCGGCAGCGTGATCGCGCCAAGCAGCTCGGAATATTTTCTCAGGCGGCGTCCAAGAAGGCCGAAACTCATCGCGTTGCCCGGAGCGTCTCCCGTCGCCCACCAAAGCACCGAGTACCCGCCGGCATACCCGAGTCCCGGGGCCGCCGTATAAGTATATCCGCTCATATAAGACGTTATCAGGGCAAAAGACGAGACCCATGGTCCGATCCTTCTCCCGCCGATAAGAAAATCCTCATAAGTATTGCCGATCCTCATAGTGACTACGCCGACGAGGCATATCGCCGCCAAATAAATAAAAAACGAAACCAACGCCCAATTCATAAAACTACCTCCTTAAACTCAGTGACCGTTTAGCCGGCTTTTTTCCCAGCCTCTTTTTCCTTTTTCCCCATATAAAAATACAGCGCGACGATCAACACCAGCACAAGCGCCTGACCGGCGAAGAGCATCCAGGTCCCGGACTGCCAGAAGATCTCATTTCCACTCATATATCTCACACCCCCTTTTTTCAGCAAAAATTATTCCGACATATATTTTTCATATATTTTCTGAGCGGCACACACCTTGCTCATATATACATATTCATCCATCCTGTCGTCAAAGACCCGCTCCCCCGGGCCAAGGATCACAAAGGGGACGCCGAGCTCCTTGACAATGACCGAAGAATCTGAAAAATAACCGAGCCCTGACCGGGCGTTCTCGATCCCTTCCCGCCGGCAGATGGACTCGATTCGCCTGACGATAGGGGAATCGGCGCTCACGCCGACCGGCGGCCGCGCATTTAGAATGTCATAATCTATCGAAAGCCCCGGGACCTCTTCCGTCATCTCCGCGATCAGGCGGTCTGTATCCTTAATAAAACCGGCAAGATCAACGCTTGGTATCAGCCTTATATCGATATTTCCGCACGCCGATTCCGGCAGGATACATACTTCTTTTTCGCTTGTGGAGACCCCGGTCAGATATACGGTGGAGCCGCCCAGCAGGAAATGCGGGCGCGCCTCTTTCAGGAGCCCCTTAATACGGCGGACAAATTCCAGCAGCCAATAAAGCGCGTCTATCCCTTTTTCCGCTTCGAGCACATGCACGCGACGGCCGGAGACCCTGGCCTTCATCCAGACCGCCCCCTTTTGCGCGGTCGCGATGCCAAGCCCGGTGGGGTCCGCGAAAATAACCTCTGATATTCCATCGAGGAAACCACCCTCCAAGAGCGACCTGGCGCCCATTCCGTCGTCGTCGCCGCCCGCCGTGAAACAAAGCAGCGTATCCTCAAAAGGCGGACATTTTTTCTCAAGCAGCGAAAGCGCCGCGGCACAAATTGCGGCGACGCCGCCCTTTGAACTTGAAGCGCCGCAGCCATATACCTTTTCCCCGTCAAAATCGGCGGCAAACGGAGCATGGCGCCACCGCCGCGGTTCAAGCGGACTCACCGTATCCAGGTGGGCCATCAAAGCCCTCTTCGCGCCATTCCCGTCTCCCTTCAGCGAAAGTACGAGCGACGCCCTGTTGTCCCCGTGCCGCACGATATTGGCGGCCGTACCGTAAGGTTCGAAAAGCGAAACAATATATTTGACGACATCGAGCTCGTCGCCCTCTGGCAGACAAGAACGGATGCGTATCAGATTTTGCAGTATCGTCAGCGTCTTTGCCGAATATTCCATCTATCCACGTCGCCTCCAAACGGCGGCCCATCTTAGGCTGCCGGTTATTTAAGAGATATTAAATATAAATTTAAATTTTGTATATAGAGGTAACTTATAAATATATTTGGCAGTCGCTTACATATACGGACAGGCCGCCGCCCCACTGGAGAGGGAGCGGCGGCTCGGCGATATCCTAATTTGAAGGCAAAAAATCAGGGCAAATCTATGAGATTGTCATCTGTGCCGAATTCCATTTCGGCGGGGCCGGAAATCATTTTGAGACTTTGGTTCGCCTCTATCTCCGGCAGATAATTTTCTGAGACCCAGATATGGTCAAGCTCCAGGGTGTTGTGGATTCTCACTATCCGCACGTCTTTTATTTCCGTCTTGCCGCAGGCCGAGGCCGCCGCGTAGATCGTATCGGAATCGTTGTTCATCACCATCGGGATCTTCGCCATGCAGAGCGGCGAGGAGAGGCTGTTGGTGTATGTGGCGGCGAGGTCGAGCTCCTCGGCGAAACGCCTGCAGACGAAATCGGCGATGCCAAGCCCCGCGGCGTTGCCGTGGCTCATCTCCGTCATACGTAAAATAGCTATTTTTTTCGGATGCGGATAGCCCTCCATCTGTTTTTCCGGTGCGAAGAGAAAGCGTCCCGTAATATTGGGGTCCATGCCGGCTCCGCTTATCTCCTTGCCGTACTGGTCGACGACAAGCGTATCTATATCTTCAAAAGCGATCTTCGGCATAGCCGCGGCAGCCTCTTTAAGCAGTTCCGGCTCGCGGGCGAGCACATTCTCCGGCAGGACGGCCTCAAGCCGCTTGGTCTGATGATAGGCGTTGTCGATCAGCGCCATGGCGAAGAGCACCCGTGTATTATCAAGGAAAATTTTCGCCGAGCTCCGAAGCCTCTCACCCATGCCGAGGATCCCGCCCGTCTTGTGGAAGGAGACAGCGCCCCGGTGTTTTCCGAGGCCAACGATCATCATCTTACAAAGGCCGCTTTCTATGGGGCCGCGAAAATCGGTATGGGGCTTCACACGGCCGCACACCACGATATAGTCTGCGCCGTAGGCGTTCGCGTCGCAGTTTACCTCGACGCCTTCGGGAGAATGTCCGAGCACCACGGTGTCCATCGTGGCCATGATCGGCATTTCAAGCGTATCTTCCGTCATGCCAAGCGAAGCGAGCACCTCTATCTGTCCCTCCGCGGTACCGCCGCCGTGACTGCCCATCGCCGGAACGACGAAGGGCTGTGCGCCCCTGGCGCGCAGCTCCCTGCCGATCGCGCGGCAGCATTCCATAAAGTTGGGGATGCCGCGGCTGCCGGCCGTGACGGCGACGCGTTTTCCCCTCAGCTCGGGAAGCGGCAGCTTCGCTATCTCTTCGCGCACGGCGCCGTCTATATCCGTGATGTGTTCATCCGAAAACCTCTGCTCGACCTTTATCATTTTGGGGAAGCCGGTAAAATTTGTCTTTATCAATTTATAACCGATCTCTTTATCGAAAAACACGAATATCAAAATCCTTTCTTTACGCCGTGCCGATAGATCAGAGCAGGCGCGCCCTTTCCATAAATCCCTGTTCAAAGAGATTCGACGTCGGCACGATCTGCCCAAGCTGGACCATGGCGTTTATCGTATGCCGCAGGTGCTCTTTCGCGGAAAGTTCCGCCCCGGCGGAATCCTTCGCCTCGATCTGTTCACAGAGAGACACATGATCCTGATAGGCGATCAGGCGTCCGCCGTGGGCCTCAGGAGAGGTGTTTATCCGCATCATCGACATGCCCTGTTCGATAATAGAATAGACCCCCTCATAAATGCGTGATAAATAGGCGTTGTCCGCCGACTCCACGATCACCGTATGAAACGAAGTATTCCAGTAAGCGCCCTCTTTGGCCGCCTCTTCGCCAGTCTGTCCGGCAAGCTCCTCCATATGTTTCAGACATTCCCGCATCTTTACAAGATCCTTCTCGCCGCGCCGCACGGCGGCCAGTCCGGTTGCCAGCGGCTCGATTATCTGGCGGACCTCCATCACGCGCGAGAGGATGTCGGCCGGCCAGCCGCGTACCCTGTGGAGCATCATTCTGGCCTCGTTTTCTTCGTTCGAGGAGAGGAATATCCCCTGCCGGTCCCGAATATCGATCACGCCCATCGCGTCCAGGGCGATGAGTCCCTCGCGCATTACCGGGCGCGTCTCGCCGACGGCCTCGGCCAGCTGTCTCTCCGGGAGGAGTTTATCGCCGACGACTATTTCGCCGCTGTGGATCATCTTCAGCAGTTTTTCTATAACAAGTCTTCTCTTTTCGTTCATGGATAAATCCTCCCATTATCTTTTTCCTGTCCTTAGCAGCGGTCAGCATTTCCTATCAGCCTTCAGGAATATACATTAACATGCAAATCATGGTTTTGTGAAAAACCTTACTATATTATAACTATTTTTTACAATATGCTGAACCGGCAAATCTTTTATTTTTTTGTATGGATTTTAATTACCTCCTATTCTCTCCGCCAACGACAATTCCTTACCTGGTTTTACTCCAAATTCAAGCCCAATTTTTAAAAAAGAATTTTTTAATTATTAAAAATACCCATTTGTGAAATACAATAACATTTTGATTATCACTGAATTTTTACACGTTCACCCTCCTAAAAATATATATTTTGGTAGACCAAGGCGTACCTTGCTTTTCTGTAACGATGGCATTATAATGCCTTTAAACAAAAAAATCTAGTATTCCATGGTAGACCAACTAGGTTTTTCAGGAGGGTTTTTATTTTGAAACATTTGTTCAACGTCATTATCATAGGAGGCGGGGTAGTCGGCAACGCGGTCGCCCGGGAACTTTCCCGTTTTCAGATAACGGCGGCGCTCTTGGAAAAAGAGCCCGACGTCGGGATGGAGACGAGCTGCCGCAACAGCGGAGTTCTGCACTCCGGCATAAATTACAAAGCGGGGACGCTGCGCGCGAAACTTGCCGTCCGCGGAAACTCGATGATGGACCGGCTCTGCGCCGACCTGAAGGTTAAGATAAAGAGGATCGGCAAGTTGACGACCGCCCTTGACGAAGACGAACTTCCCGGCGTCAAGCGCCTGATGGATCAGGGAACGGCAAACGGGGTGCCGGGGCTAAAAGTCCTCGACAGCGCGGAGATGCGGAAGATACAGCCCGGCGTTGAGGGAATAGCGGCGGTATGGAGCCCCACAAGCGCGATAATATCCCCCTACGGCCTTACGATCGCGCTCGCGGAAAACGCGCACGCAAACGGCGTCGAATTTTTTCTCGGGCAAGAGGTCAATTCCATTGCAAAGCAAGATGACGGAAAATTTACCGTCGAGACATCGGGCGGCGAAATTTTCACCGCTGACGTCGTGATAAACGCCGCCGGCCTCTCGAGCGGCAAAATCAGCAAAATGGCCGGCGTGACAGAGGGTAATAATGGCGAGAGCCTTAAAATATGGCCCTGCCGCGGCGAATATTACGTGCTTGACAAGCGCCTAGACGGCACGCTGAAGACCCTTATCTATCCTGTCCCCGGCGCGAAGGATGCGGGGCTCGGCATACACCTGACGCCGACGGTGGACGGCAACATCCTGATCGGCCCCAGCGCCGATTATATCCCCGAAGGGACTCCTGAAGATTATAAGGTGACGGCTCCCGTTCTCGAAGACCTGAGAAGAGAGGGGCAGAAGCTGCTCCCCGATATCAAGATGAGCGACTTTATCCGCAACTTCGCCGGCAACAGGCCGAAGCGCACATCGCCGGAAGAGGGCGGCAACGGTGATTTTATCATTGAAGAGGCAAAGGGCGTGAGCGGTTTTATCAACCTTGTCGGCATCGAAAGCCCGGGCCTGACCAGCGCGCCCGCAATCGCGGAGATGGTGCGCGACATCGTGGCGAAGCACATACCGCTGGCGGAAAAGAGCGGTTTTGTCGCCGAACGGCATGGCTTCGCGGGACATTTCTGCGAGCTTCCGCCGGAAGAACAGGAACGCCTTGTAAAAGAGAATCCGGAATACGGCGAGATCATCTGCCGCTGCGAGAAGATAACCAAGAAAGAAATACGCGACGCGATAGAGAATACGCTGGGTGCAAAGACCCTCGTCAGCATCAAATACCGCGCGAGGAACGGCATGGGACGCTGCCAGGGCGGCTTCTGCACGCCGAGGATCGTCCGCATGCTGCGCGACGAATATGGCTTCAAACCGGACGATTACCTTTTCAGAGAGGCCGGCTCCAATCTCTTTACCGGCAATGTGCGGGAAGGAGAGGACAAATAATGATACGTGAAAAACACGACCTTGTCGTAATCGGCGGCGGCCCCGCCGGACTTGCGGCGGCGGCGGCGGCGAAAGAGGCCGGCTGTGACGACATTCTGCTGATCGAAAGAGACCGCGTTCTCGGCGGCATCCTGAATCAGTGCATCCACGACGGTTTTGGGCTGCACGCCTTCAAAGAGGCGCTCTCCGGCCCCGAATATGCCGACCGTTTTATACAGAAAGTACGCGCTCTCGACATCCCGGTAATGGAAAAAACGATCGTTCTCGACCTTTCAAAGGACAAGGTGCTGCGCGTGAGCCGCGAGGGCGAGATAAAAGAGATCGAGGCCAAGGCCGTGGTGCTCGCGATGGGATGCCGCGAACGCACGCGCGGGGCGCTTTCGATCCCCGGTCACCGGCCGGCAGGCGTTTACACGGCGGGTACGGTACAGAATCTTGTGAACCTGGAAAATATCATGCCGGGAAAGCGCGTCGTCATCCTCGGCTCCGGCGACATCGGGCTCATCATGGCCCGCCGCCTGACGCTGGAGGGCGTCAAGGTCGAGGCTGTTTTCGAGGTGCTCCCATATTCGAGCGGGCTGCAGAGAAACATCCAGCAGTGCCTTGAAGATTACGGCATTCCGCTCTACCTGTCCACGACAGTCGTCGATATCTGCGGCCCCGAGGGTCGTCTTGAGGGCGTCACGGTCGCGCAGGTAGACGAAAAGCGCAGGCCGATCAAGGGAACGGAGCGCTATGTCCCCTGCGACACGCTTTTGCTTTCCGTCGGGCTCATACCGGAAAACGAACTTACACGCGAAGCCGATATCGCGATAAACGTCATCACGCAGGGCGCCGACGTTGACGACAGCTGCATGACCGGGCTGCCGGGCGTCTTTGCCTGCGGCAACGTCCTTCACGTGCATGACCTGGTCGACTTTGTTTCGATGGAGGCGGAGCGCGCGGGGAAAAACGCGGCGCTTTACGCGGCGGGAAAACTTTCCCGGAAGGGCAGAGAGATCACGGTTACGCCGGGGGACGGCGTCCGTTACGTCGTCCCGCAGCGGATAGCGCAGGGAGAGAACGTCTCTCTCGCTTTCAGGGTGGCCGCCCCTTCGCGCGACAGGGAGATAGAGGTCCGCTGCGGGGAGCGCGTCCTTAAATCAAGGAAGGAGACGCGCCTGCATCCGGCCGAGATGGTCTGGGTGGATATGGGCCGGCTGGACCCTAACGAAATCGATTCTCTGGAGGTGCGCGTGAAATGATCGAGAAAGAATTTACCTGCGTCGTCTGCCCCAACGGCTGTTCGATAAAGGTCGGCTACGAAGAGGGCACCCCGCCAAAACTGATAAGCGCCGAAGGCGCGCGCTGTCCGCGCGGTAAAAGCTGGGCGAAACAGGAGATAGAGAATCCGATGAGGACCTTTTCATCAAGCGTCATCGTATCGGGCGGAGATTTTCTCGAAGCCAGCGTACGCCTCACCAAACCGATTCCGCTGGCGAAGATCTTTGAGGTGATGGCCGAGATAAAAAAAATCAGGCTTGCCGCGCCGCTGGCGATAGGCGACGTTGTGCTCGCGAACCCGGCGGGAACCGAAACAGAGGTAATCGTAACCAGAAACGTGCCTGTAAAGATACAGGCTCTATAGATCAAGGGAGGAAATTTGCAATGAGGGATTATGTAGTAAAGTACGACGACCTTTGCAGGGTCACAAAGGAAATGTTCATGGGGCTTGGATATTCAGACCTTCAGGCTTCTACCGTCACCGAGTGTCTTGTTGAGGCGGACCTGCGCCACAAACATTCACACGGCGTGGCCGCGATGATGACCTATGTCAGCCATCTCAAAGCCGGCAACCTTCACCTGGACGCTCCCGAACCGACGACGGTTTTTGAAACGCCGGTCTCCCTCGTCCTCGACGGCCATTCGGGCGTGGGCTACTGCATAGCTGATTTAGCCGTTAAAAAAACAATCGAAAAGGCGAAGAAAACCGGCGTCTGCATCACGACCGTCCGTCAGGCCAACCACTACGGGTTTGCGGCCCACTGGTCGGAGATGATGGCCAAGGAAGGGTTTATCGGCATTTCTTCCACCAACACGGTCCGCTGCGTCTGCCCGACCAGGAGCGCGGAACGCAATCTCGGCACGAACCCGATGACGTTTGCCTTCCCGACGGCGGGCGACGAGCCGATGTTCAACCTTGACATGGCGACATGCGTAATGGCGCACGGCAAGCTCGTCCGCAGCCAGGTATTCGCGGAAAGCGG
>ERZ827520.1831-NODE-1831-length-22425-cov-4.819803_pt1 | contig 22425 bp, 19 predicted proteins | sample MGYA00519581_ERZ827520 | MGnify/ENA primary metagenome ERZ827520 (study PRJEB31778, sample SAMEA3449339) | human gut metagenome | biome: human gut; feature: human-associated habitat; material: faeces | place: United Kingdom | collected 2010/2012 ...
GCGTCCAGCGGCGTCGGCACGCAGATCGCGATGAAATCCACATCCTTCACAAAACAGAAGTCGGTCGTCGCCGTCAGCGTCCCCGCCTTCACCAGCGTTTCCAGATCGCTGTCCACCACATCCCCGATGTAGTTATGACCGGCGTTCACCAGCTCCACCTTTTTCGCCTGCACGTCGAATCCGATCGTTCGGAACCCGGCCTTCGCCTTCTCCACCGCCAGCGGCAGCCCCACATATCCGAGCCCCACTACCCCGACCACGATCTCTTTCTTCTCAATCTTTTTCAGCAGGGTTTCCTTCATGCTCATCTTGCTCATCAATGACGATTCCTTCCTTTAATAAATTTTAATAGAGAATATATCTTCCGCTTTAAATTTGGTATCACTCTTCTTCGCCGGATACGCTGCTGTTGTTCTTTCTCTCGAGTTAAAAGGCGATCCGCCTCTTGTCGATTTTCGGAAAGATAATATTGACGGCTGTATTCTAAACGATGCAATAGCTGCCGGCATGAAGCTTCCGATATCGCCGGGCAGTCTTCCGGATATTCCTGCGGATACGGATACGCCCAATCCTTTTCTTGATGAATGCGCCGCACTGTAAAATACTTGGGAATATGACGGGAATCCACGGTCTGCCCCGTGAAAATCGCATCCACCGATAGTGGTTCCAGGCAAATTGCTCCATCTCGACAGGCATCCTGGAGGAGCCGATCTCCCTTCTCCGTACGAGAAATGACTACCGAATTGCCTTCCGGCACATCTTTGCCGGCAATATGCCATGGGTCTCCACAGACAATATCGCTGTATATATTCATCTGGTCATAACAGCTGAGACAACGATACGATTCATAAACGGATTTCAGCTCATGTCGACGTTCTTTGGGCAGCGAATACTCTCTATTGGGGGATGACATATGAACGTTTCCCGGCCATCCTCCACATAACTTATCTCGAAACCGAAAATATTGTATTTTCTCATCCTCCGCAGGGCATCCAGCCATCTGCAAAAGATCATCCACCATTCGTCCGCTGTTTTGTCCGGCGCAAATCAAGCCGATCGTATATTCCGGCAAAGAGCATCCGGGGAACCTTTCCCGGATCAAACGCAGGCTTTCCGCCTGGCATCCAAGCACAACCGCCGCCGTTTTCTCCTCCTGGTGACTAAGGATGGCCTCTACTACCGCTGATTGAGAATAATACGAGCCGCATCCTTTCAAAAGCTCTTCCCGGCTTTTCGCCAAGATGGCTTTGGGGCGCTGTGTCTCCGCGTCAAATACGTTGACAACCGCGCCGTCCACTGCCTGCTGCTCCAACAAATAAAGCAGCAACGCCGTAACAACCCCACCGCTTTGTCCCCGTCTGCGAATTTCCGGGTCTGCAGCATAACCGACATATCCGTTAACGCTGGTTCCATGAAAGATATCTTCCGAAGAAGTAAAAAGCGGATTTTCAGAATAGCTGGGACAAATTTTCAGACATTTTCCGCAGAGAATACAAGCCGAGGGGTCTACCTCCGCCTGAAGAAAGCCCGCCGGATTCTCTTTCATCTGGATGGCGTGAACAGGACATAGTCCCGCACAGGCGCCGCATGCTGTACACAACGCATTATCCGTAATCTTCTTGACGGAATCAGCCATTATCGAAACCTTTCCCTTCTATATCAGAAAAACAATTTCTTTCCTACTTCCCGAAGGGAAGCGCGGACCTGCTCAGAATTTTCCTGGATTTCCCTGCCCACCTGTACCCGGTTTTCCCACAGCTGATCGAACAGAGAGATGAGGGCGGTTGAGGAACAGGAACCCTTATGTAAAATCCATTTTTCCTGCTTGTAAAGCTCCAGCAATTCCGTATATTTATAATGCCATCCGATAGCCAACAGCGGGACGCCGGAAGAAAGAGAGGCCACGCAGGAATGATAGCGGCTGGCAACCATAACCTCGCACCCGGCGATAAGCTGCTTCAATTGTGTACTGGTCATCTGACGGACATCCGGCAGGAGTACGCGCTCCGTCTCACCAAGCATCGATACAATCTTCTGTGCTACGGTGATGTCGTTAACCGGAGCGGCCGGAGAGGTTTCGTTTGGAATCAGAAGCACGTCCGCGTCCATTGTACCAAGAATGTGCCGAACCAACGCGCAAATATTGTCATAATAAGATTCCTGTGACGACCATTGGCGGACTATCTGATGGCTCACAGAGATGCCGATTGTTTTCTTTCTGGCTTCGGGAACGGATACTTTAAAATAATTGGCGAGATCAGGAGAAAGCAGGACTTCCGCAGACGCCTTGGCCTCTTCTGTCATCTGCCGCCGGCTTTCCTTTTCCCTTGCCGCCATCAAATCGAAAAACTTGTCCGCCGCATAACGTGCTTCTTTCCGGTCTTTATCATAACGGATCGTCCCATAACTCGCGGGGCATTTTACGATTTTCTTCCCTAAAATCCGCGCGGCTGCACAAACGGGGAAGCTAGCCATAACATTTTTTTTCGCGCGAAAGCGACTATAAGCCTCCCTCTGCTCTGCTTCTTTCGTAAACTTATCACAAAAGCATATACCGTATAAATCCGCAACGACATCCGCCCGCCGGAGAGTATCAAAAAACTCCTGCTTTTGCAATTCTTTCGGTTTCTTTCCCAGCTTAACGAAAACAGCGTCCAACAAAAGCTCTTTGATTGAACGATAGGGCATCTGAAGGCAGGGAAATCCCATATCCTTTACAGCGATATCCTGCGGAGGGGTTCGCTGATAAAAAACAATTTCCGTTTCCGGATTCTGCTCGTGGATAAGCTGTTCCGCACCGTGCATCAGGGAGGGAAACCCGAAATTATCCTCTGAAACCGTTCCGTATAAAACAACTGTTCTTTTCATAACGTATTCCTGTACAGCGTATTTGCTGTTCTCCTCTCAAATAATCTACTGATTCAAAATCCGGTATTTTTTATAGACATATCGGAACATTAACCCGGCATACAGCACCCCCCAAAGACATCCGAGAAGCAATGATTCGCCAATTTCACCAATATAGGCCTGCAGCGGTAAGGCCTTCTTAAGGAAATAAAATACGATACCCAACACAATGTTGATTCCTGTAATAATACCAAGCTGTTTCCAGGGAAAAATCTCCCGGAATGGGACTTTTATACTGTGCGATGTGGCCGCAAGCAAAAAGAAGGTGCTAAAGATCGTAGCCACTATTGTCGCTAAAGCCGGACCGATAAATCCAAAGAGTCGGTAAAAAACGAAGTTAAGCGCTACATTCAACACTAAAGCGGCAATAGAGCTATAAAAAATCAATTTTGTCTTGCCGCTGGAATTCAGGATCATACCGAAATAGGTACAGCGTAACAGCGATAATAAGGTGTAGATACGAAATACCGGCACACCGGATAGATATTTTTCGGAATAAAACAGCGACATCACTTCAGGCGCATAGGTAAAAAGCCCAACCGTAAAGAAGCAGATGATAACATAAGAAATAATCGTAGCGGTTCCCCATAAATGAAGGGCCTCTTTTTTTCGGCCGGCATTTAATTCCGTTACCATTTTCGGCAGCAAAACAGCCGTAAGCGAAGTGGCGAAAATGGACAGCGGCAATTCTTTGGAAGCATTGGAGTAAATCGCCAGTTGTTCGGTCGTATAGAAAAAGCCGATCAGCAATTTATCGGTTTCCGTCTTTAGGGTTCCCACCACCGTGGCCAGGCCCAAGGGAACGGAATACACAAAAATCTGCCGAATAAGCCTCCAATCCAATTGAACCCGGATTCTTCCGGCTACCCGCCACACGATTCCGTATACCAGTAAGGCAAACAGAACCGATTCAATAATGAAAACCACCATATACAGGGAGAAGCTCCACTGCAGCCATACCGCTAAAAGAACCACCAAAAGCGTTGCCAGACTGTGCGAGATGGTAAAGTAAACCAACAGATGAGACTTATGGTAAACAACCAGAAAGTTTTGAATACTGGAAATAATCACCTGTGACCAGGGAAGCGCCAAAAAAACATAAGCAAAACAACGGATATACGCGTTTTTAAAATATAGTTCAAACACCGGAGTCAACGCAAACAACGTAATCCCCATTATTGCGCAAAGTAAAGTATTGAGCGTATAATAACTCGACAGGAAATGGCGGCGCTCCTCTACATTATCTGTTCTGGCAATAAAATAGTTGATACTGTTGGGTAACCCCAAAGTAAAAAGGGAAATTGCCAGAGTGATTACCATATTAATCTGAGAATACGTTCCATATTCTTCCAGCGTCCGAAAACGAGAGAGCAGCATTCCGGAAACCATCGTAATGACTAATGTCGCCACTTTAGCAACCGTCAAAAGGAGCGCGTCTTTTCCTAACGAAGCTCCTTTTGGTCTTGGATTTCGCATTCTATCTTCCTTTCAAGAGAAAAGCCGTTTTTCTAACGCAGTTGCTTCGAATGAAATAAAGCTTCGAACCGTTGATTCTGAATACGGCGGGAATATGTCTCCGGATGCATATTTTTATCCAACGCCGCCTTATCTTCCGAAATAATCTTGCAGATAGCGGTATAAATTTCATCGGCGCTATTGCAAACAAAGCCATTCTCAAATCGCTGCATAAACTGTGACAGATAGATTTCTCTGGGGGACGCGCTGATAACCGGCCGATTCAAATAGATATAATCAAATATTTTTGTTCCCAAACCGGTAGGATGGACGTATTCCAAAGGAATAAAATTCTTAGCTAAAATACAAGCGAGTACTAAATTTCAAAAAGCTCCTCTAACTGCTGAGTTATGTGCCGGTAATCGTATTGCTGAATCCATTGCCCGTTCGGCTCATAGATACAATAACCACTTTTTTGCTTTTCCAAGTATTTCTGATATATATATTCTTTTAAGCCAACGAGGTCCTGTTCCTTCCGAGCCTCCTCATAGCAAAAACCCACTTGCGCAACACCAATCATTTTCTTGAGTGTACTGTCCGGAAGATCGCCGGACATACAACAGACAATATTTTTTTTCATCATCAGGTATTCCAAGAACTTTCCTGTGACAATACCCGTGTTCCCCTTTTTATTCCATGATGCAAGCAATAAAATATCCGCCGTACTTTGAAGTTGGATAGACTTCTCTCTGGATATATAGCCATGATCAACTACTACATCTTCTAAACTAAACGCAGCAGCCTGCCGAAGAAAGACCTCCCCTTCTCCGCCGGCATAGTCAAAGGCAATGCGGGAACGATCAATCTTTTGATCATGAATAAGCTCCGAAACAGCTTTAAACAATGGCGTAATATCTCGCTCGCCTCTATACATTGCGCCTGTATAAACCATCTTCAGACAATCTCCGGAAGGATTTTTCGCTTCTTCGTAATCATCCGGATCAAAGCCGTTTGGAATAATTGAGGCGCTCTGTCCGTCCAATATGTTGAGCTCCCGTAGAACACCTTCAGAAACGCCGGTAATCACATTCGCCGTTCGACAGCATTTCCGAGGAAAGCTCTGATAATAGGCGCGATATGGCCAAGGCGTATCTCCGCTAAAAACCTGATCACGAAAATCTGCAATCCATTTCGCTTGTGGATTTTTCTTTTTTAAATATCGTCCAACCCAGTGGCTGGATAACGGACCATAAGTGGAAAAAATAATATCAAGGTCTTCCCGTTTCTTTTTCCGAATCAAGACTTTCGCTTTATGGTAAAAACTGCGTCCATCAATCCATCCCAGGGTTTGGTTTACGAACCGGGAAAACCATATTTTTAACCGGTTGGGAGAATTTCGAGGATTTGAAATGACTGTTGAAGAAACACTCTCTGTATCTGAGCGTTTCCTGTCAATTAAAAAGGAGCACAAACGATGCGCTGTTTTCGCCAAAAATCCCAACGGTAAATATTGAATATCCGCTATTTGGAGAACATCTTTTTCTAATATGGGATCATGTAATGATTTGTATTGCTGCTGTGTCAGAACAGTTATCCGATATTTTTGGCTCTCCTGAAGATGTTTTGCAAATTTGGTGGGCCGAACAGCCGCAATCCTGTTTTGTGGGCTAAAATATGGGCTAACAATTATGAGATTTTTCAACTGATATCCCCCATTGAAAAAGTCGAATAACACCTCTGAAACAAAGGAAAACTATTGGCGAAAGCGCAATTGCGTATGCAGACATAAACGGAATGCCCTTCTGGCAATGGTTATCAAATTGCTCTCTAGAAAATGATGTGGGCAGAAAATTTGTCCTTTATATATTTTGTCCGTCTTACCGCACATGATTTCCGCTCTGTTGCAGCGCTTTCCACCTGTCCCTGAAACGCAATCGCGACGGCCCAGAAAACCCACAGCCATTCCGTTTTTATATTGGAGCTGGAACTGACCGAGCCGACCAGAAAACCAACCATGCAGCATAAAAAGCCAAATGCGATGGCGCGAATTTGGGGATCAGCGCTCTGCTTTAATGTCCGGTAAAAATCCCGGAACAGCTTGACATAGAAAATTCCATAACCGATAAAAACAATTATACCATAGGAGGTAAGCAGTTCCATCCACCAGTTATGCATGTTCGTAATGCCGCCTGTAGGATAGATGGCGGCGTTCTGCATCCAATATTCCAGATTGCCCGCACCCGTTCCTAACCCGAAGGTCTGATATAAAAAGTAAAATCCGTTTTTAATAAGGTTGACACGAATGGTGTCCGAACCCATGTACTGCCCGCTGAAATCAAACGTAAGGGTATTACTCAACTCCAGCCCCACCTTTTCCCAGAGGCCGGGAATTACCAACGATAGCCCGGCGGCAGCGCAGACAACTCCCAGCAGCACCCCGGCACGGTTGCGATACGAAACAAGAACAAAAAACGCCGCCGCCATCAGCAGACCGATAATATTGGCGCGGGATTCCGTCTGAAATACAAAAAACGCGCAATTTGCCATAAGAGCAACAGAGAAAATCCCATCGGCAAGCCCTTTACGACAGCAAAAGCATACATAACCAATGAATACGCCGAATAGCATCAGCATGGCGAAGTCGTTCGGATTTCCGCACATGGCAATGGGAATGCGGTGCGCAGCCGAGGAATAATAAGCTTGATTGAACGCACTTGTGAAATGATATCTTCGGAAGATAATTTCATACCATCCAATAAATATCTGAACGGCGATCATCAGCCGCATTAACCGAAATACGGTGACGATATGCTCCTTTTCCGTAAGGAAGATGCCGAACAGCAGGGCGCACAGGACGCCGCAGCCGAGAAAATATACGTTTCGCAGCCAGCTACTAAAAACGGGGCTCATCAAAACGCTGACGACTGCATAAAGCAGCCACAGCAGCATGAACCGTACGGAATAGGAATTCCTTTTGCCTGCCGCCAAAAGGTAGACCGGCTCCGTGCTTCGCAGCGCATAAACACAAACCAACACCGGCAGCAACAGAATCGCGGCGCGAAACAGGGAAAGCTGAAACGCTCCCAGATCGTAGGTAAATATTTGAGCGGCTAAAAACGATGTCAAAACGGCAAAATAGATCACCGCGCGTATAAACTTATTCAAAAGGGGCCCCCTAGCAATTACACAAGTTTGTTATAAATATCGGTCAGCTGCCGGGCAATAGCCTCTGCGGAAAACCGGGAGACGGCATTCTCAGCAATCGCCGCCCGGTCATACCGGGCACAATCCTCCCACATCTGGTCCATCGCCCGTATCAGTTCGTCCCTGTCTCCTACAGGAATAAGAAGCCCGTTTTCTTCTGTAACAAAATCCTCCGGGCCGCCGCAGCGGGTCGCAATCACCGGAAGCCCGGCCGCCATGGCTTCAATGTAAACGACGCCGAATGTCTCACTCCAAGAGGGAAGAATAAAGAGATCACTGTTCCGATAATCCGCTGCCATTTGATCTCGCGAACAAAAACCTTTCATAAAAACGCAATCGGTTATTCCCTTTTGGATAATGGCCTGCTCGAGAGCCGACCGCATGGGTCCTTGCCCAATGATCGTTAAGAACGTCTCCGGATGTTTTTGATGAAAGAGCGCAAAGCAATCCACCAGAATATCTATTCCCTTTCCGGGAATCAAATTCCCCGCTGTCACTATCCGGAACAGGTCATCCGTCTTGGTCTGCGGAACGTAAGCAAATTGCCGCGTATCCACAATGTTCCCTACGATTTTCGCCCGGAAGCCGGTTTTTGTCCGGATGCTTTCGGCAAGCCCGCTGCCAACAGCGATCAGGCAGTCCGCACAACCATACGCTTTCTTTGCCGTAGCAATCAGGGAGGGGGAAACCTCCTTCTGGTTCATTGCGGAAGCGTGTTCCGTCACAACAAAGGGTATTTTCCTCCGGCCCGCCCAATCAGACGCAATATACGCGATATCGGTAAAATGCGCGTGGAGTATATCCGGATGCCCCTGTTCCTGCTCGATTCGTTTCGAAAGCCGCCGAAGCGCCCGTATTCCCAGCCGATTGCGCAGGGACGCGGGTATCCGCCCAATAGGCACGTTGATCGCATAAATCTCCACCCCGTCCCGTTGGAAATGCTCCATTCCCCATTTCCTTTTCCGGCGAAAGGAACGGAGATCCACAACGGCCATGACCACCTTATGTCCCGCCTCTGCGAGCGCTTTGGCCTGATCGTATTCAAAAATGCCGTTCATTTTATACACATCGGTCGGATAGCCGCGGGACACTATGCAAATATACATTGTGATATCACCTGTTTCACGAGCAGCTTATGGGCAAGCAGTCGGGTTATTCGTGTTCTGCACAGCCGGCTATCCGGCTGTATAACTCCAAATATTGCTGCGCAATCGTATCCCAATTGAATTTATCGCACAGCGATACGCAGTTGGAGGATATCTCCTCATACCGCCCTATACAATCCAGTATCCGGTCTGCGATTTCCTGTGGGTTATGGCAATCCACACTGTAGCCTACGGCGCCTTCCTCAAACTGGCGGTCGAAGCCCTGTCCGCGGGTATAGACCACCGGCAGTCCCTGTGTCATCGCTTCAGCGTATACCAGCCCAAACGTTTCCGTAATCGACGGCATTAAAAACACATCGCTGTTCCGATAAAAAGAAATCAGTTGTTCCTTCGGGCACCGATCTCGATGCTCGGCAAAGGGCGCTTCAGCGAGCTGCACGGCAACCTTTTTATCCAGAATATTTCCGACCGCTAAATAGTGCACCGCGTATCCGCGTTTAATCAAAATACGGCAGGCTTCCAACGATGCGGTCAGGTTTTTATTGCGATTAATTTCTCCGGCATAAACCAAACGAACACAGCCGGAATCACGCTGCGTCTCTCTCAAATATTTGTTTTCAAGCCAAAAAGAATCGATTCCATTTGGAATCACTCTGGATTTGGCTCGTATTTCTTCCCGCCACTTTAAGGGGACGTAGGTATTGATCGTCTTGTCACGGTACGCTTCATTGAAGAAAATCACTGCCGTGGCATCCTTCAAAATACGGTTTCCCAAAGGACGCAGATGGATCATATATCGGTAGAATAAATTTAAATCTGTATTTCTTACTGCGACCACATAAGGGATATTATACTTTTTTGAAAGTTTATACGCTATATAACCGTTGGAAAACAGGGAATGCGCGTGAAAAAGGTCAAAAGATACAACATCAATTTTCTGCTGAACATCTTTGAAAATTCTCCTATGTTTTTGAAAGAAAAAAAGGCGATCGATATTACTAAAACAAACAGATTCAATCACATTGCTTTCATCGGATGAAATGATCAGGTCTGCCTTAGTAGGAACATAAAAAGTACTGTCTACACCAACTTCACCGACAGAACGGTTAAACTGATCATAAAGCCTTTTCCGTCCTGCGTAGTAGGAACAAATCTGAAGTACATTCATAAGCGGCCCTCTATCTAATAATGTTGTCCAGTATTTCCGAATTCCAACTCCCGAATAGCATCATGAAAACTAACAAACTCAATTTTCTTCTTTTCAAACAATTCAATAACCCAACAATACCAAGCAGTAAAGTCCTTATAAATATCTGAGTCAAAAAACACGTCGTGAAATAAAAGAACTAAAAAATTTATATTTTCCTCTTCAGCCTTCTTTAACAAAGCGAGCGTATGCCGCTTTCCATCGTCCAGCTTTCCAGGAGTCACAATATAGTCCTCCATAAGCAGCAACGGAAACTCCCACATACCGTCCACCAGATACGGCGCCGTTGCATGCACCTGGTTTTTATCAAATTGTGTGCTGTCGAAAGCATATCCGGCCTGCGAAAGGAAACGAAAGGTATCTTCCGTATAGCGAACATAATGCATACGAATTCCAAAGGAATCCATTCCAGTCAGTTGAGCAAAGGCATCGTGTTCTTCGCAAATTGCCGCTGGATCATCGTAAGCAATTCCGTGAACCCCCACATCCATCCCCTGATCTCGAACATACTGTATCATGGGGGCTGCTTTTTCCTTGGAATACATCATTCCCAAACCATTTGCCATGCCAAAGAAAAAGGTCGAGGGAATGCCATGCTCTTTGTCGAAGGCAATCACCTCCGGAATACGATGCAGCCGCTTTGAAAACATCCGACCACACCGCTGGAGAAACTCGTGAAAGGTACATTGCCCCTTACTCCACTCCAAAAAGGAGCGCACACAAAGCTTCGGAAAATACAAGTCTCGAAAATGATGATCGGAAGGATACAAATGATCCACATCATGGGAAACGATAATCTTCAAAATATTCACCTCAGATATCGCGGGTAATCTCTAATACTTCGATTAACCTCTTTGTCAAATTTGAATAATCGTGGTCTTTCGCTGCTTGGAGCGCGTTTTGCCCCATTATGCTGCGCTCCTCAGCCGGCATTTCCGCCAGTCGGCAAATTTCATCAGCAATCGCGGTCGGCTCCTGCGTATCCAGCACTATACCCGCTTGATATCTCTTAATTAAATCATAATTGGCGGATAAGTCCGATAATATCGGCTTACCGCTTGCAAAATAGTCGAACAGCTTATTCAAACTGCAACCAAACCGCATAATCGGCGTGTTCTGCACATGAATTAAGTTTATATCCGCACAGGAAAGGACATAAGGAATATACTTTTTATCTACGCGGCCCTTGAAGACAATGTTTTGCAGCCCTTTCTCCGCAGCCAGTTTTTCTAACGCTTCCCGCTCGTCCCCATCGCCATAAACCAACAGACGAATGCGTTCCGCTTGCCTTTTTTGTAGCTCCTCCGCCGCAAGCACAAGGGTTTGCAGATGATTCACCCGTCGGATCGACCCTGTATAAATCACTTTCCATGTGGAGCTGTCTTCCAGATCGGCATCGTCAAATTGAAAGCCCTGCCGGTTCTCCCGATAGCTTTCCAAATCGATTCCATTATTGATGTGATACACCTTATCCAGCGGGATATCCTTGTCCCATCCCTTTTCAGTCAGATAATCCTTGCCGCCCTCCATCGTAAAAATCAAAGCATCCGCTTTTCTATATATCCACTTTTCACCAGCATACAGCAGCTTCATGAGCGGATTCCGTTTACTTAAAATCCCATATGTAGCAATGCTTTCCGGCCAGAGATCGCGGATTTCCGCGATGCACCGACAACGATGCTTTTTCGCCAGCTTAATCGCCGCGACGCAGGCGAGCGGGTGGACGGACGAGCCGATAATCACATCCGGTTTTGAGAAATGCTTGGTCACCTTAAAAAGCCGGCGGTAATACTGCAGCATATTAATAATGCGCTTTTTGCCATTTCCCTGATAGCTGTCCGTACGGACAAAAACAAAGGGAACGCCGTCCTCCTCCATCTCCAGATAAGGGTGGTCATCCTCAATCAGGTTACGGTCGGTATTATGAACCGTGCTCGCCGCGAATACCGTGACGGAATAGCCGGCGGCAATCAGCTCTTTCGCAAAATAATAATGCCGCAGCCCGGTGGTAACCGACGGGGGACCGGCGTAGTGGTTAAATATCCAGATGTTTTTCATTTTCTTTTCCGCCTCCGGTCCTTTGGAAATCAGGACTCAATTCATCCGCCGTGCGGGCACGCCGATATAGGTTCCCGGCGAGGAAATATCCTTGACCACCACCGCTCCGGCTCCCACAACGCAGTCGCTTCCGATGCGGATTCCATTCCGTACGGTTGCGCCGATGCCAATATGGGCGGCGTTTCCGACGTGGACAGCGCCTCCCAGCTTGGAGCCGGGCGAGAGATGCACATAATCGCCAATCACATTATCGTGCTCCACAATCGCGCCGGAATTGACAATGCAATGGCGGCCGATTGCCGCATCCACATTGACGACCGCCTGGGCGAGGACAACCGTTCCTGCTTCTAAGGACGCGCTGGGAGCAACCGACGCTGACGGATGAACCGCCGTGTACCAGCGCAGGGAGCGTATGCAAGGCAGGGAATCAAGCCGCCGGCGTACCTGGTTATCGCCGATCCCCATCACAAAACGCGCCTGCCCGGCAAACACGGGCGCATCCTCTATGAAACCGAGCACCGAACAGCCAGCAATCAGCGATCCCTTGGCTTTGCCGTCGTCCAGAAAGCCGAGAAGCAGATCACCGGATTGCCGGATACAATCGGCAAGGACGCGGGCGTGTCCCCCGGCTCCCAGAATGATTACCTGTTCAGGCATGGGCGGTTTCTCCTTCCGCGTCCGATACATCGACGGTTCCCCGAAACGGTTCCATGGTGACGGCGGTAGCGGAGGAAATATCGGCGTGCCGGAAAACCTTTCCTACGGTTTTCAGCACGACCGCCACATCCATACGAAAGCTATATTCATCCACATACCGAACGTCCCACTCAAACTTTTCTTCCCAGCGGATGGCGTTGCGGCCGTTCACCTGCGCCAGCCCCGTCAGTCCCGGACAAACCTCGTGACGGCGGCGCTGCTCTTCGTTATACAACGGCAGATATTCCACAAGCAGAGGGCGGGGCCCTACAATGCTCATATCTCCTTTTAAAATATTGAACAATTCCGGCAGCTCATCCAGACTGGTGGAGCGAAGAGCACGCCCATAGCGGGTAAGCCGCCGTTCGTCCGGAAGCAGCTTGCCGTTTTCATCCTTTTCACAGGTCATGGTACGGAACTTGATCAACCGAAATATCCGTTCGTTCCTTCCCGGCCGAAGCTGCGTGAAAAAAGGATTGCCCTTCATTTTTATTGCCCCCACGATCGTCAGCATCAAAAGAAGCGGGGACAGCGCAATCAGGGCAAACAACGAGAGAACAATATCCAGAAATCGTTTGAAAAACCGTTTGTACATGGTGGTGTACGCTCCTAATCTCAATATCCAAACAGGCAGGCGGCGGCAAAAGCCCCCGGGCAAGCGTCTCACCCAGGGTGATTTCCGACGCAATATTTCCTCAAAACGCGCGGCCTCGTTCCTCCTCCGGAGCTTTTCATTACGCCGCCCGGCGGAAGCCGGCACAGAACCCGGCCGATCGGCGCAGTGTAAATTCCCGGAAGACGAAAGGATCGCCGCACAGGCTTTCTGACTATGTCCGAACAAGGACAGGCAGGGCAGGCGCGGCTCCGTTCCGGGGACAAGCGCGGAAAAAATTGTCGTTATTTCCTATATTTCCGCCCACCAGCATTATCATTGCATGATGTAAACATTATGATACAAAAAGCTGAAAAAAGCAACCCCTGGCCAGCAGAGGGAAACACAATCGGTTACTTGGACAAAATCGTTCCGGTTTTCCTCTCAAAACCTTTTTGTTTCGATAGGAAAGACTGACTAAAAAACGAAAAATGACGAAACGGCGGCAATCCCATTTGCAGCCGTTTCGTCGTTTTCTTATTTTTAAGAGCTTTTGGAGGAAAAGCTTTCTTCCTGCAACAAGTACCGAGCGGCACGCCGAAGGTGTAGAACGAACCGGCCATATCCCTTTTCCTCAAGCTGGCGGAACACGCCACAGACCTTGCTCCAGGCCATACGAATGGTGCGAAGCCGGCAATCCCTCCTGAACGCTGTTCGCGGCAAGCGGCCGGGAGCGCCATATTCAGGATATATGAATGTCGATGCCGTTGACCTCCACGCCGCCTTCAGCCCGGATGAGAATATAGTTGGTTCCGTCGATGTTCCGGGTTTCCACCAAATCCTTCCGCTCCGGGTTCACACGGATGGTAACATCCGGCGTTTTTACCTCGAATTGCTTCTGGTTCACCACATTACGGGGGCTTAGGGAGCTGTCCGCCCCGAACCGGGCGTCATACTGTTCCGAAAACGCCTCCAAACGCTCCCCGGAAACGCCGCAGGATTCCAGCACCCCTTGAACCACCCGCTTGGAGATCACCAGCGGCTCCGGCTCCTTGCTGGCCTTGTGCTCCTCCACCATGCTGCAAAGCTCCTCGTGGATGGTCTGCACCACCTCCAGGCTACATTCCTTCTCCAACGCCTCCTGCATTACCACGTGAAAGGTCTCCTTCTGTACCTCCGCCGGCTCCGGTATTTCGGTATGGAACACCGCGTCCACAAACTCCTTGTGGCTTTCCTCCAGGCTTTTGGTATAGTAAAGGGCGTTGTACAAATTGGCGCTGCGGTCGTCAAAGGCGGGAAACAGGAACCCCAGTTCGGGCGGCGCTACGAGCCAGTCAATTTTCATGCTGTGAAACGCGTTTTCAGGAATATCGTAGCACAGCGCCGGCTTGGGCATTTTCACCGGGCAGACGGCGCACAGCACATAGGAAAACACCTCGGTCGAGGCGTCCTCCAGCCGCTCCCCATCCCTGGAGCGGTAGGGTACGTCATAGCGGTCATAGGCCAAAAGGATGAGGTAATGTCCCTCCAGCATCAAATTGTCAATCACGCAGCGGTAAAAAGCCTCCACTCCCTCCTGATCGTTCAGGGCGGAATCCCGCAGGAGCATGAGCCGCCTGTGTTCCTCGCTGTCCACCACCTGCCGGGTGGCGAAAGTGATATCCAGCAGATTTTTCCCCAAAGTCCCGGACAAGGAACGCTTAAGCAGCGCCAGCAGCTTCTCCCCTTCCTCCTGCGGCATCATGGCAAGGGATTGGTCGAATTCGGAAACAATCTCCCGTTTATCGTTGACATAGCACCCCCGGACGTGCGTTATATTGCTTTTGTCGGGACGAAAGCGGCGGCGGATTTCCGCAATTTCTTTCTCGTTCATAGAATCAGACCTTTCCACTGCGCTTCAGGGCGCGAAAGGGCCGGATGCTCGGCAGACTTCAGCGCAGCAACAATCCATTTGTACAATGTACTTAAGAAGCAGGCAGGGAAGGAGCAGCCTATCCCTCCGCTTGGAAATTTACAAACGGATTTTACCATTCTTTAAGCGTTTTTGCAATGGAAAAGGTTCTGGTTCTGCCATTCCGGACGTCTCCATAGCCTAAAGAAACGGGACCGATTATCCATCAGTCCCGTTTCTCTACGCCGAGCGTCACCGCAGCGCGTCCTTCATCGACTTCACGTATTCACCGATATATCGCGGCGCCGTCTGGCCGTACTTTTCCAGCAGCTTGATGATCGCGGAACCGACAATAACGCCGTCGGACGTATCCGCCATTTTTTTCGCCTGTTCGGGGGTAGATATCCCAAAGCCGATCGCGCAGGGGATATCGGTGTTCTGACGGACAACGGCAACGATGGAAGCAAGGTCGGTTTTGATCTCGCTCCGGGCGCCCGTTACGCCGAGGCTGGAGACGATATATAAAAAGCCCTCCGCCTCTTTGGCAATCATGGCAATCCGGTTTTCGGAGGTAGGCGCAACAAGGGAAATCAGCGCAACGCCGTATTGCCGGCAGAGGGGTAAAAATTCCGCCTTTTCTTCAAAAGGAAGATCGGGCAGGATAAGCCCGTTGATTCCTATTTCCCCGCAGGCGGAAATGAAACGCTCCGCATCATAGGAAAACACCACGTTGGCATAGGTCATGAACACCATCGGAATATGGACGTCCCGGCGCAGCTCCCTGACAAACGAAAAAATCTTATCCGTTGTCACGCCGCCGTTCAGAGCGCGGAGATTCGCCCCCTGGATAACGGGGCCTTCGGCGGTAGGATCGGAAAACGGGATGCCAAGCTCAATGAGGTCCGCGCCGTTTGCCGCGGCGGCACGGACGGCCGCGGCGGTCGTTTCCAGATCAGGATCGCCGCAGGTGATGAAGGCAATGAACGCTTTCCCGTTTTCAAAAGCGGATTTTATGCTGCTTGTTTTACTCATGGATATCCTCCCCCCTGTATCTGGCGATTGCGGCGCAGTCCTTATCGCCCCGGCCGGATATGGTAATGACGATAATCTGATTCTTGTTCATTGCCGGCGCGACTTTGATGGCGTGAGCGACGGCGTGCGCCGATTCGATCGCGGGAATGATGCCCTCGGTTTTCGCCAGGTATTCAAAAGCGCAAACCGCCTCCTCGTCGGTAACCGGCACGTATTCCGCGCGGCCGATATCGTGGAGGTAGGCGTGCTCCGGCCCGACGCCGGGATAGTCTAGCCCCGCCGAAATGGAGTAAACCGGCGCGATCTGGCCGTATTTGTCCTGGCAGAAGTAAGATTTCATGCCGTGGAAAATCCCCACCCGGCCGGTGTTGACCGTGGCGGCGGTTTCAAAGGTATCAATGCCTCTGCCGGCCGCCTCGCAGCCGATCAGCCTTACCTCCTTGTCCCCGATGAAATGGTAGAAGCTGCCGATGGCGTTGGAACCGCCGCCCACACAGGCAATTACCGCGTCGGGCAGCCTGCCTTCCTTTTCCAGAATCTGCTCCCGGATTTCCTTGGAAATGACCGCCTGGAAATCCCGGACAATGGTGGGAAACGGGTGGGGGCCCATCACCGAACCAAGACAGTAATGGGTATCCGCGATCCGGCTGGTCCACTCCCGCATCGCCTCGGACACGGCATCCTTCAGGGTGGCGGTGCCGGTTTTGACCGGAATCACCTCGGCCCCCAGCAAACGCATACGGTAAACGTTCAGAGCCTGCCGTATCGTATCCTCCTCGCCCATAAACACCACGCACTCCATCCCCATCAGCGCGGCGGCCGTCGCGGTGGCGACGCCGTGCTGACCGGCGCCTGTTTCGGCGATGAGACGGGTCTTCCCCATCCTTTTTGCCAGAAGCGCCTGCCCCAGCACGTTATTGATTTTATGGGCTCCGGTGTGGTTGAGGTCCTCTCGTTTGAGATATATCTTCGCCCCGCCAAGAGCCTTTGTCATTTTTTCCGCATAGTAAAGCCGCGAGGGCCGGCCGGCGTATTCATTGAAAAGCGCCGTCAGCTCCCGGTTGAACGCGGGATCGTTTTTAAAATGCTCATACGCCGCTTCCAGCTCGATAACCGCGTTCATCAGCGTTTCGGGAATGTATTGCCCGCCGTGGACGCCGAAGCGCCCTTTCTTATTCGACATGGTATCCGTTCCTTTCTTTTCCTGCGGTTTTCAGAGGGAATACACGCTGCGGACAGCGTGAACAAACTCTCTTATTTTCCGTATGTCCTTCACTCCGCCGGTTTCAATCCCGGAGCTGACGTCGACAGCGTAGGGCGCCAGTTCCTCAACCGCGGCCTTCACATTGCCGGCGTTTAATCCTCCCGCGAGGAAATACGGCCGGCGCATAGGCCGCAATAAATTCCAGTCAAAGACCGTTCCCGTTCCGCCCGGCCCGGAATCCAGCAGCACATAATCCGCCGTACTGTTTTGCGCGCGGGCAATATCCCGCGGCTCGTCGATCCGGAAGGCCTTGACGACCGGCTTATCGGTCAACGCCCGCAGCCGCCCGATATACGCTTCCTCCTCGCCGCCGTGCAGCTGCGCGATATCGATGACGCCGCGGCTTAGCAGCTCGGCGACGGCTTCGGGCTTCTCATCCGTAAACACGCCCACGGCGGAAATGCCGGGACGCAGCCGTTTCCGCAGGCCAGCCGCGTTTTCCGGCGATATATACCGCCGGCTGTTCCGCGCAAAAACAAAGCCGATAAAGTCCGGTAAAAGCTCGTTGACGGCTTCGACGTCGCAGGGCCTCGTAAGGCCGCAAAGCTTGATTTTCGTCATACCAGGCCCCTCAATTCGGCAAGCTTTGCTTTTTTATCCGACGCCCGCATCAGCGTTTCCCCAATGAGGACAGCGTCGGCGCCGAGTTCCCGCAGCACCTTTACATCGCCGGCGCTTTCCACGCCGCTTTCGGAGACAAACAGCACCTCCGGCGGTATCCGCTCACGAAGCCTGCGGCTGTTTTCGGTATCCACCGTAAAGTCCCGGAGATTGCGGTTATTGACGCCGATCACGCGGGCGCCCGCGTTCAGCGCCATCTGCACTTCGTTTTCATCATGAGCTTCCACCAAAGCGGACAGCCCCAACGCGTCGCAAATCCCGATGTATTCGCGGACCTGCTGCTCGGAGAGGATGGAGCAGATGAGCAAAACCGCGGACGCGCCCAGCAGCTTCGCTTCATAGACCATGTACTCGTCCACGATAAAATCCTTGCGCAGGCAGGGGATGGAAACGGCGGCGGCGATCGTCTTCAAATACTCGTCGCTTCCCAAAAACCATTTCGGCTCGGTCAGGACCGAGATGCAGTCGGCGCCCGCCGACTCGTATTCCTTCGCTATTTGCCGGTATGGAAAGTCCTGCGCGATCAGGCCCTTGGACGGCGAGGCCTTTTTGCATTCGCAGATGAAGGAAAGCCCCGGCTTTTTCAGCGCGCGCTCAAATGAAAATACGCCTTGGGGAAGCGACATTGCCTGCCGCCTGACTTCATCGGCGGAACGTCCCCGTTTTGCCAGCGCGGTACGCTCTCTGGCGTAGTCTGCAAGCTGATCCAATATACTCATGCCTTATTCCTCCGGGCGGTTGCTCACTTCGATAAACCTCTGCAGCGTATCCAGCGCCCTTCCGGAATCAATCAGCTCCGCCGCCAGGGCGACGCCCTCTTTCATGGTTTCCGCCTTGCCGCCGATATAGAGCGACGCGCCGGCGTTCATCAATACGGCGTTTCGCTTGGGCCCCTTTTCACCGCGCAAAATAGCCCGTGTGATTTCCGCATTCTCCTCCGGCGTCCCGCCGGTAAGGTCGGCCTTCGCACAGCGTTCAAAGCCGAAATCTTCGGGGGAGATGGTATACGCTTTGAACCAGCCGTCCTTGAATTCGCAGACGGTGGTCGGCGCGCTCATAGAGATTTCATCCAGCTTGTCCTGGCCGTACACTACCATCCCGCGTTTGACGCCAAGGTTTATGAGCACCTGAGCCAGCGGCTCCACCAGATACTCGTCATACACGCCCAGCAGCTGCATTGCCGGGCTTCCGGGATTGGTGAGCGGGCCAAGAATATTGAACACGGTGCGGAAGCCAAGCTCCTTACGGATCGCCCCCACATATTTCATAGAGGTGTGGTACTTCTGCGCAAAGAAAAAGCAAATGCCCGCTTCGTGTAAAAGCTCGGCGCATCGTTCGGGGCTTTGCTGGATGTTCACGCCCAGCGCTTCCAGGCAATCCGCCGTTCCGCACTGAGAGGACGCCGCGCGGTTGCCATGCTTGGCGACCTTCATCCCGCCCGCGGCGGCGACCAGCGCGGAGGTGGTGGAGATGTTGAAGCTGTGCGCGCAGTCTCCGCCGGTACCGACGATTTCAAATACCTCCATGCCGGTTTCCACTTTTACGGCACGATCCCGCATGGCGGCGGCGCAGCCGGCGATCTCTGCCGTGGTTTCGGCTTTGGCGCTCTTCGTGGACAGCGCCGCAAGAAAGGCTGCGTTCTGCGTAGGCGTGGTTTTTCCGCTCATAATTTCATTCATAACGCCGTACGCCTCATCGTAGGTGAGGTCCTGCTTGCTTACGATCTTTTCGATGGCTTCTTTAATCATGGCCGTTTCTCCTTTATCTCAAATTGATAAAATTCTCCAGCATGGTCTTCCCGTCCGGCGTCATGATGGACTCGGGATGGAACTGCACCCCGAAAATCGGGTATTCGGTATGCTGCACCGCCATCACCTCGCCGTCCGCTGTTACGGCGGTAACCGTCAGGCAATCGGGAAGGGTTTTCGGGTCGGCGGCAAGGGAATGATAGCGGGCAACGAGCGCTGTTTCGGGGCAGCCTTGAAACAACGGGCATTCCGCGTCAAACCGAACCTCCGACTGCTTTCCGTGCATCAGCTCCCGGGCATAGGTGACCGTCGCCCCAAACGCCGCGCAGATCGCCTGATGGCCGAGACATACGCCGAGTATCGGGATGTCCTTGCCGAGCGTCCTAGCAACCTCGATGGTAACCCCCGCATTCTCCGGCCTGCCGGGACCGGGCGAGAGGAGGATACGGCTGGGCCTTCGTTTCCGTATTTCCTCCACCGTCATCTCGTCGTTGCGAATCACCTGAATATCGGGATCAATCCCACCGACAAGCTGATACAGATTATAGGAAAAGCTGTCGTAATTGTCGATCAGTAAGATCATATGTCCGCCTCCTCCGCACGCTTCAGAGCGTTGACGACCGCTTTCGCTTTGTTGATGCATTCCTCGTATTCCTTTTCGGGAACCGAGTCCGCAACAATCCCGGCGCCGCTTCTGACGAATACCCTGCCGTTTTTCTTATAGGCAATGCGGATGGCAATGCACGTATCCATATTGCCGGTGAAATCGATGTAGCCGATCGCACCGCCGTAAATGCCCCGCTTATTGCTTTCCAGCTCGCCGATCAACTGGCACGCCCGGATTTTCGGGGCGCCGGAAAGCGTCCCCGCGGGGAGAACGGCGCCGATGGCGTCCAGCGCGTCAAGTCCCTCCCGGATTTCTCCTCTTACCGTGGAACCGATGTGCATCACATGGGAATAGCGTTCGATGGAGTGCAGCTTTTCCACCTCAACCGTTCCGAATTTGCTGACCTTGCCGAGATCGTTCCTTCCCAGGTCCACCAGCATATTATGCTCCGCAATCTCTTTCTGGTCCGCCAGAAGCTCGGCCTCCAGTTCCCGATCCTCGTCGTCCGTTTTGCCCCTCGGCCTGGTTCCTGCCAGGGGGAAGGTGTGCAGCACGCCGTTTTCCAGCTTAACCAGGGTTTCCGGCGACGCGCCCGCAACCTCCACATCGGTCCCCGAAAAGTAGAACATATACGGGGATGGATTCATGGTCCGCAGGATGCGGTAGGTGTTCAGCAGGCTTCCCTCAAAGGGGGCGCTGAGGCGGTTGGAAAGCACGATCTGGAAAATATCTCCCTCGCGGATATAGCGCTTCGCCTTCTCAACCATGCCGCAGTAGGCTTCCTTGTCAAACAGCGGCGTGACCTCCCCCGCCAGATGGCCGCCCGCCTCGTTCTTCTTTTCGCCGGTGCGGAGCAACTCACAAAGCTGTTTCAGCTCCATTACCGCTTTGTTGTAGCCTGTTTCGGGATCGTCCAGCGGCATATTGACGATCAGGATGATCTTCTGGCAGAAGTTATCAAAGGCGATAACCTTATCGAATAGCATCAGGTCAACGTCCTTAAACGCCTCGCTGTCCTGCAATTCGGTTCGGACGGACGGCTCGATGTACCCAAGATAGTCATACGAGAAGTACCCGACCAGCCCTCCCGTAAAGGACGGGAGATAATCAAAGCGCGGGCTTTTATAATCGGCAAGAATCTGACGCAGGAACGCAGAAGGATCGTCGGTTTTGAATTTGACGTTGCCGGCTTTCATTTTCCCCTCCATACAGGTGATTTCCAGCTTGGGATCAAAGCCGAGGAAGGTGTACCGCCCCCATTTTTCTTTTTCGGCGACCGATTCCAGCATATAGCAGTGCGTCGATACGTTTTTCAGGATTCGTAGCGCTTCAATGGGCGTACAGATATCCGAAAGGATCTCACAGCTGACCGGCAGCACCTTATACTCGCCGGATTCCGCGATTTTTCTGACGTCATCGCTGCTCGGTAAAATCTTCATGTTAATCTCCACTCCTTGTTGAATTTGAGGGGGCTTCGGCCAACGGGCGAAACGGCCGCCGCGTTTTTTGCGGCGAAGAATCAAATTTCTCCGCAAAAAGGCGGAAGCATCGTATTTTCACGCTATGGCCTTCTGTAAAAAAATACCCCTTTGTCTTCTCTGTCAAAGGGGTATTGGTAATGCCTGAAAGCAAAAAACGCCCTTGACAGAACAACTCTTCTGTCAAGGACGAATAAAAGCGCTTTATCCGCGATGCCACCTTGATTCACAGCCCATTACAGGCCATGCGCTCAACAGGATACCAGCATATCCCCGGCAACTAACGTATGCCCCCACGTTGCAGAATACTCTGCGTGAAACCACGCATTTGACTGCACCCTCCGCGGTCCATTTGACGATCTGTTTTTCACCCGACTCTCAGCAGCGCGGGCTCTCTGTGGAAGCATAATCGCCGTTATCTCCGCTTCAACGGTTTATTCTATTAAAGGATAGCACGAATTTTGGTATATGTCAATACACTTCCAAATATTTTGCAAAAGACGGTGTAGGATTGTCAAAGATGTGTTACAGGAAAGGGAAAGCGAATAAGAGGTGCTTG
>ERZ827520.1837-NODE-1837-length-22352-cov-250.654752_pt1 | contig 22352 bp, 23 predicted proteins | sample MGYA00519581_ERZ827520 | MGnify/ENA primary metagenome ERZ827520 (study PRJEB31778, sample SAMEA3449339) | human gut metagenome | biome: human gut; feature: human-associated habitat; material: faeces | place: United Kingdom | collected 2010/2012 ...
TCTTTATTATTGGTTTCTTTTCTCAAAGGTTTATTGTTTACTTTTCAATGTACTTTTTTTGTTGCTCTTCTTGGGTAACAACAATATCTATTGTAGCACAGCGTTTATCTGTTGTCAACACAATTTTTAATTTTTTTCGAAAAATTTTTATATTTTTTTGAAGTTCTTTCTTTTTCTTATTTTACTTCTTTAACCATGATGTTTTTTCAATAATTTCCTTGCCAAGTTTTCAGAATTTGGCAAGGAAATTATTTACTTCTTATGCTGTTTCTGTTATCTTTTTAGTTGTTTCTTTTTTTCTTGTTGTATTCATTTTTGTAACTTCTCTATTATTATTGATTATAATTTTAGGAGGTTCTCCACTAGTAACAGTTTCTTTTGTTATAATGCACTTTTCTATCTTTGGGTTTGAAGGAATCTCAAACATAATGTCCCTCATTATTTCTTCAATAATAGAGCGCAACCCTCTTGCTCCCGTTTTTCTCTCTATTGCTTTTTCCACAATTTGTTCCAATGCATCTTCTTCAAATTCCAATTGAACATTATCAATTTCAAATAGCTTTTGATATTGTTTTACTAGTGCATTTTTAGGCTTAGTTACTATATCTATTAACGCTTGCTTATCTAATTCCTTTAAAGTTGCTATTATTGGTAGTCTTCCAACAAATTCTGGAATTAATCCAAACTTTAATAAATCTTGTGGTAGCAGTTTTTCAAATACTTCATATTTGCTTATATCTTTTTTACTTTCAATTTCTGCTCCAAAACCTATTGTTTTCTTTCCTATTCTATCTTTAACTATTTTTTCTAGCCCTTCAAAGGCTCCTCCACATATAAATAATATATTTTCAGTATTGATTTGTAAAAATTCTTGATGTGGGTGTTTTCTTCCTCCTTGAGGTGGAACAGATGCAGTTGTGCCTTCAACTATTTTTAGTAAAGCCTGTTGCACACCTTCTCCACTTACATCCCTTGTAATTGAAGGATTCTCTGACTTTCTTGAAATCTTGTCTATTTCGTCAATATATATTATTCCCTTTTCTGCTTTTGCTATGTCATAATCTGCGGCTTGAATCAATTTCAACAAAATATTTTCTACGTCTTCTCCAACATAGCCCGCCTCTGTTAAGGTTGTAGCATCAGCTATTGCAAACGGAACTTCTAATATTTTTGCTAATGTTTGCGCTAAAAGTGTTTTCCCACAGCCTGTTGGGCCTAAAAGCAACACATTGCTCTTTTGTATTTCTACGTCAGATTCAACATTATTTTTATTATTGATTCTTTTATAATGATTATAAACTGCAACAGATAAGGTTTTTTTAGCTTCTTCCTGTCCTATTACATAAGAATCCAATATATTCTTTATTTCCGCTGGTGTAGGTAAATTGTTAATTTTGTCCAATGTATATGTTAGTTCGCTATCTTCGTATAATTCATCTTCTAATATATTTGAGCATACTTTAATACATTCATTGCAAATATACACTCCTGGCCCAGCAATTATTCTATCCACGCCTTCTTGCGACTTTCCACAAAATGAACACTTTATATTTTTATTTGCCATGTTAACTTTTCTTTCCTTTCTAAAAGCATAAATCATTTAGCAACTTTAGTGTCTTTTATCCATTATTCCATCTATAAGTCCATATTTTAAAGCTTCTTCTGCTGTCATATAGTTATCTCTTTCTGTATCTCTATCTATTATTTCTAATGGTTGACCCGTTCTTTCACTTAATAACTTATTCAATTTTTCTCTTGTTTTAACCATATGGTCTGCGTGTATTTTAATTTCTGTTGTTTGTCCAGATAATCCTCCACCTGCTATTAATGGTTGATGAATTAAAATTTCTGCATTTGGAGTAGCATATCTTTTCCCTTTTTCTCCTGATGCCAAAAGTACAGCTCCCATGCTTGCTGCCATTCCTACGCATATTGTTGATACTGGGCATTTTATATAATTCATTGTGTCAACTATTGCCATACCATCAGTAATTGAACCTCCTGGGCTATTTATATATAAAAATATTTCTTTATCTGGATCTTCGGATTCCAAGAAAAGTAGTTGTGCTATTACTAGGCTAGCTGAAGTTGGATTAACGTCTTCTCCCAAAAAAATAATTCTGTCTTTCAAAAGTCTTGAAAATATATCATATGACCTTTCTCCTTTGGCTGTTTGTTCAATTACATATGGAACTAAACTATTTTCTTCCAATGTGCTTTTCCTCCCTTTATTTTATTTTTGCATTTTCAACGATAAATTTAATAGCTTTTTCTGTTTTCATATTTTCTTCTAAATAGTTTTTCAATTGTTCATTTTTTAGAAGTTCTTCTTCTTTCTTTCCATAATTTTCAGCCATTTCCTTTATCTTTTCTGCTATTTCTTCTTCTGAATTTTCTAATTTTTCTGCTTTAGCAATTGCATCTAAAACCAATCTTGATTTTACAGATCTTTCGGCTTGCTCTTTGAACTCATTTCTCATATCTGCTTCTGTCTTGTTTATCATTTTTAAATATTGTTCTATTGATAGTCCTTGGTAAGACAATCTTGTTTTAACGTCTTGTATCATATTTTCTATTTCATTGTCTATCATAGCTGATGGTATATCTATTGTTGTATTTTCGCAAACAGCTTTTATCGCAGATTCCTCTGTTTCGTATTTTGCCCTTGAGTCATTTTCAGTTTGAATTTTTTCTTTTATACTATTCTTTAATTCTTCAAGTGTGTCAAATTCACTAACGTCTTTCGCAAATTCGTCATCTAATTCTGGTAATTCTTTTTTCTTTATTTCATGTAATTTTACTTTAAACGTAGCATCTTTTCCTGCTAAATCTTTTGAAAAGTATTCTTCTGGGAATTTTACATTTATGTCTTTTTCTTCTTCTATTTTCATGCCAATTATTTGGTCTTCAAAGCCTGGTATAAATGTATTACTTCCTATTTCTAGTTCGTGTTTTTCTGCTTTTCCACCATCAAACGCTTTTCCATCTACAAATCCTTCAAAATCTATTACAGTTATGTCTTTTGGCTCTACTGGTCTATCTTCTACAGTAACAATTCTTGAATTTTTTTCTTGCATATGTCCTAATTCGTGTTCTATGTCTTCGTCAGATACATTATACTCTATTTTATTTAGTTCTATACCTTTATATTTTCCTAACTTTACTTCTGGAATCACTTGAACTATCGCTGTAAAGATTAAATTTTTTCCTTTTTCCATTTGTTGTATATCTATTTGTGGTCTGCTTACTGCTTCCACATTATTTGCCTTTATTGCTTCGTCATATATTTCTGGAACTAATTCATTAAATGTATCTTCATAAAAAATTGAAGCTCCATATTGCTTTTCTACCATTTGCATTGGTGCTTTTCCTTTTCTAAATCCTGGTACATTAAAGTACTTAGACGTTTTTGAATATACTTTTTTCATTGCTTCATCAAATTTTTCTGCCTCTATTTCAAAGCTTAATTTTACTTCGTTTGTATTTTCTGTTTTTTCTACTTTTACACTCATTTTGTTTAAACATTCCTTTCTATTCTCTGATAATTAACGTTTCAATTATATCACACTTTTTATTTTTTGCAATACTTAAATCTCGAATAAGTCGAATTTCAAGTAATCTGCACTAATCAATTTGAAATATATTCCATTTTTTATGCCTTCTATTGCATCTTTATGAGAATTTCCATGTAAGTGTGCATAATAGCACCTCTTTATTTCATACTGTTTCATAGTTTTTACAAATTCCGAATTTGCATTGTTTATGGTTATTGGTGGATAATGCATAAATACTACTATTTCTTTTTCTTTTCCAAACTTTTGAATTCCATCTTCAATTGATAATTTTAATCTATTATTTTCTCTATTTATCATTTTCTCGCTATTTTCTGTTTCTAACAAATTCCATCCTCGTGTTCCAACTATTATCTTATCTTCAATGAAATAGCTATTATTATGCAAAAAATCGATTGTATTAAATTTATTTTCTTTTAAATAATTTTTCATATTGGTAATCGTTGTCCACCAATAATCATGGTTGCCTTTTAGCAAAATCTTTTTACCTGGCAGTTCATCTAAATATTTAAAATCATCATATGCTTCTTCTAAATATGTTGCCCATGAAAAATCCCCAAGCAGTATAACATAATCGTTTTCTTTCACTTTTTCTAGCCAATTTTTTTTTATTTTTTGTTCATGTTCCTTCCAATTTTCCCCAAAAATACTCATTGGCTTATCCTTCGCTAAAGATAAGTGTAAATCTCCTATGGCATATATTGACATTTTTTCCCCCTATATTTTCAAGTTTGGTATTGCATTTAAATACATATCTGATACTTTGCCTGCCATAAAGTTATAATATCCTGCTGATGCAATCATTGCCGCATTATCTGTGCAAAGTATCATTTCTGGATAATAAATTTCATATCCTTTGGCTTGTAATTTCAAAAACTCTTGTCTTATGTATGAGTTAGCTGATACCCCCCCTGCCAAGGCTATTTTGTTTATATTTAACTTTTTGGCCGCTTCAATTGTATTTTCTAACAATATTTCAGTTACATCTTTTTCAAAACTTGCACATAAATTTGCTTTATTTATGTCAGGGTTTTTGTGATGTAAGTTTATTATTGCAGTTTTTATTCCACTAAAGCTAAAGTCCAAGCCTTCCATATGTGGCTTTGGAAGCTCAATATTTGCAACTCCTTCTTTAGCTAATTTATCTACTTTAGGACCACCTGGATATCCTAGTCCTATTACTCTTGCTACTTTGTCAAACGCTTCTCCTATCGCATCATCTCTGGTTTTTCCTAAAATTTCAAATTCATTGTAGTTTTTTATATGTACTAAGTGAGTATGTCCTCCTGAAACTATTAAACATAAAAAAGGTGGTGTCAAATTTTTATGCGTTATATAATTGGCCGCTATATGTCCTTCTATATGGTTTGTTCCAATTAATGGTTTATTTAATGCATAACTTAAAGCCTTTGCATAAGATACACCTACTAAAAGTGCTCCAACTAATCCTGGTCCACATGTACAAGCAATTATGTCTATATCTTCAAATGTTATTTTGGCTTCTTCCAACGCTTGTTTTGTAACTCCAGAAATAGCTTCAATATGATTTCTTGAAGCTATTTCTGGAACAACTCCTCCATATTTTTCATGTATTTTTATTTGTGAATTTATAACATTGGAAAGAACTTCTCTGCCATTTTTCACAACGGCAACAGAAGTTTCGTCACAACTTGATTCAATTCCCAATGTAATTATGTTTTCTTTCACGCTCATCATTCCTTCCTTAGACCATTTACATCCACAACAGGATTAAGTTTATTTATTATATTATTTTAAACATTTTCGCCATTATGTATGTTAAACCTCTATAAGCTTCATTTATAAGTGGTGATATTATTGTACCTGCAAGTCCTGTAACCCATATAGCTACAAATATAATATAAAATATTTGCTCACGGCTTTCAAACCATTCTCTTGCTTTATACGGTAAGAAATTACTCAATATTTTTGAGCCATCTAGTGGTGGTAGTGGTATAAGATTAAATATTCCCAAACCCAAATTTACTATTACGCAATTTTCTATAATACCTACTGTTATCATTCCTATCTGTAGATTATAGAATCCATTGAAAAATTTTATAATGCTAAGATTTATTATTGTAAATAAAATTGCAAGTATAAAATTCATTATTGGTCCTGCCGCTGCAACAATTGCTTCTGCTTTTTTCATTGGCATATCTCTGTTAAAATTTCTTGGATTTATTTGTACAGGTTTTCCCCATCCAAATCCAGCAAAAATCAAAAGAATAAATCCTATTGGGTCTATGTGTGATAATGGATTTAAATTTAGCCTTCCCTGTTGCCTTGGTGTCTCGTCCCCCAGTTTGTCTGCCGCATAAGCATGTGCAAATTCATGAAATGTAATTGCTATAAGCACAGCCGGCAACGACATTAATAATCCTATTAACATATTTACATCTGTAAAGTATGGCATTAATCCTCTTATAATTATAATTGCCATTATTATATATAAAAATCTTTTATCAAAAGTAAACATTTTTCCTCCTTAAAAAATAAATTGTAGCATGCTAATTATAACATACTACAGTATTGTTTTTCAACCTTGTTTTTAAGCAAACCTTTTCATTATTCTTAATGTATTTAGTATTGTTAATAATGTTAATCCAGTATCTGCAAATACTGCAAGCCACATATTGGCAAATCCTAAAACGCTTAACAATAAAATAATTATTTTCATTGAAATAGAAAAGACCAAATTTTGCCTTATTATATTTTTTGTATATTTTGATATTTGTATTGCTACTGGGATTTTTTTTAAATCATCTGACATTAGTACAATATCGCTAGCTTCAATTGCAGAATCTGTTCCAACTCCTCCCATAGAAATTCCTATGTCTGCTCTTTTTAAAACTGGTGCATCATTTATTCCATCTCCAACGAATATTGTAAGTTCATTTTTGCTTGAAACTTTTTCAAACTCTTCAAACTTATCTGTTGGCAACATTTCATATTTAATCTCATCTATGTTTAATTTCTTTCCTATGTTCAGTGCTGTTTCTTTCTTATCGCCTGTAAACATGAAAGTTTTTATTTTTTGTTTTTTTAGCTCTTCTATGGTTTCTTTTGCATCGTTTTTTATACCATCATTTATAAAAACAGAAGCTATGTGTTTTCCATCTATATTCAAGTGTAGTATTGCATCTTTCTCACAATTACATATTAACTTATTTCCTATAGATATTTTTTTATCATTTAATTCAAAGGTAATTCCTTTGCCTTCTATCTCTTGATATTTTTTTACATCATCGTTATTCACTTTTTCATTTTTTAAATTCATTATGGATTTTGCAATAGGATGATTTGAAAATGATTCTCCCTTTATCAAAATATCTATAACTTGATTTTCTGTATAGTCTTTATCAAATATTTCTATATTAGTTACTGTAAATGCCCCATTTGTTAAAGTTCCTGTTTTGTCAAATACAATATTTTTTGTATTATCCAATGCATCCAAATAATTGCTTCCCTTTATAAGTATTCCTTTTTTGCTTGCAACTCCTATTCCAGTAAAATATGAAAGTGGTACAGATATAGCTATTGCACATGGGCATGATATTACCAAAAATGTTAGTCCACGATGTATAGCTTCTAGCATAGGTATATTGAATATTATAGGTAAGCAAATTACAATTAGAAGTGCTAATATAATTACTATTGGCGTATATATTTTACTTATTTTAGAAACAATAGTTTCTGTTTTTGTTTTTTTATCTGTAGCATCTTCTAAGAGTTCCAATATTTTTGATACTGTTGAATTTTCTGCTATTTGAGTTGCTTTTATTTCTATTATTTCTCCCATATTCATACTTCCTGACAAAACCTGGTCGCCTTCTTTTATTTGCATTAATTCTGATTCACCTGTAAGAGCTGATGTGTCAAGCATTGTTTCTCCTGTAATAACTATACCATCAACAGGAATTTTTTCTCCTTTTTTTACAACCAGTATGTCGTTTATCTTTATTTCCTCTACATCAACTTTTTTTATTTCATCAGTTTGTTTAAGATTAGCATATAGTTGTTTTATATCAATTAAGTCTTTTATTGATTTTCTTGAATTATTAACAGCCTTTTCTTCTAATATTTTTCCTATTGTGTAAAGAGCAATTACAAGCATTCCTTCTACTACTTCTCCTATTGCTAATGCCCCTATACACGAAATAGTAATTAACATATTTTCATTTATCGTTTTATTTTTGAATAATAACTTTACAGCATTTATGCCTGTTCTATACAATAATAAGGTATAAGCAACAATGTATAAAATCATTTTAACTGTATTATTTAGTCTCATAAAATAGCCAAATAATCCTATTGCCAATGCAATTATCAAAATAGAAAGATGAAATTCTTTTTTTGTTTTGTTTTCTTCTTTTGTAACATATGCATCTGGTTCTACCGTTTTTATAATATCGTTTAACTCTTTTATGGAAAATTCCCTTTCGGCTTCATAAGAAATTTTTGAAGTATTAAAATTGACTATTGCATTTTTTAATTCTTTATTTTTGTTTAAAATCTCTTCAATTTTTCTTGCACAATTCGCGCAGTCTAAATTATTTATATTATATTTGTACTTTTTCATTCGCAACTCCTTCATATATATGAATTATTATTCACATTTCTTCTATTATTATAATATAGTTTTACAAAAAGTCAATAGAATATGAATTCTTTTTCATATTTCTTGACTTTTTTCTCATTGCTCAATATAATATTGTTATATTAGCCTTTTACAAGGAGGATTATATGGGAAATTCTGAAATAAGAGAACCTATTCAAAAGCGCTCAATTGAAAAGAAAGAAAAAATAATACACTCTGGTTTTGAATTAATTTGCGAAAAAGGATATTATAATACTAATACAGCTGAAATAGCTAAATTGGCTGGAGTTTCAACTGGAATAGTTTATCAATATTTTAAAGATAAACATGATATATTAATAGAAGGAATTAAACTATATGCCAATTCTATTTTTTTTCCTATGTTAGCTGTTAGTAATACTGATGTAAAAATAACTGCTAATAACTTTCCTAGTATTCTAAGACAAATGATAGACAAGTTCATAAATAATCACAAGTTATCTCAAACTGCTCATGAAGAAATTATTTCTATGACCCATTCTGATAAAGAAGTTGCTAAACTTTTTCATAACGCCGAGATGGAAATAACAACAAGTGTAACAAGTATATTATTAAAAAATGGTTTTAAAACAGAAAATATAAATGAAAAAGTTCATATTGCAATTGGTATGATAGATAATTTATGTCACGAAATTGTTTACCACAAACATGAGCAATTAGATTATAATAAAATGATTGAGTTTGTTATATCTACAATTACAAATTTATTAAAATAGCCCTTTTCTTTTTTAAAAAGGACTATTCTATGATACAAAACGCTAAAAATTATCTTTGATATTTATGTTTCCATTTTTCTTCCAACTCTAATAAGTTAGTATACCCTAATTTCTCTACTATTTCATTTTTTTCTTTTTCTATTTTTTTACCCATAGAAAAATCCCTCCTTATATAAGGAAAACTACATTTCCAAAACACTTCTGATTGATTATTATTTTCTCTTACATAATGGGTTACTACTGAACTATTTATATCAATTTTTTTGTAAAAACACATGGATATCCACTCATAACTACTGCCTCTTCTGTTGCTGTATTCCAATTAATATTAGCAACTGCTATATTAAAATTAGAATTTATGTAACTATGTGATTTTATATAATCCTTATCTTCTTTATCACACCAAATAGCGTAATCATGATATAAATATATTGTAAAAAATATTTGACCAATTCGTACAATACATATTATATACACTTTTTTCATTTCTTTCTCCTATAATATTTTTTAATAATATTATTATATCATAGAAGTAATTTTAGTTGCAAATGCTCTCGCCACATTTTCTAATAATCCTGGTATAGTAGCAGTTTGTTTTGTTATTACAGCTTCAAATGCATTAGATGCTAGTCCTTCAAGATTTGAAAGATCTTGAGTTAAATAACTTTTAGATAATTTATATACTTTCTATTTATTAATTTTTATTTTTTATTTTCTTCTTTACCACATCTGCTATAGTAAATATAAATATTTTAGTAGATGGTTTATCTGTATATGGAAAAAATTCTCTTATTATCTTTTTAGGTGTATATTTAACCATTGAAATAATCAATTTTTCTACTCCCCATTTTATATTATCACATTTTTCTTTAGTATCACTTGTTATTTCTTTGTATATCTGTTTTAAAGATACTGACTGATATATACTTCTATCAATGCATTTTATTAAGTATTGATAGAATATGCTAGAAAAGTTAAAGGAAAAACAATGCAGTATTTCATCTATCAATTCATCATTATTTGTTGAGGATTCCTTACAAAGCAAATCAATGCTTGAGCATAACTCTTCATAATTATATGGTTTAATAAAAATGTTAGTTACTATATCTGAATTAATCATATTTACTTTGTTAACCATTGGAACTTCTCCTGAAGTTATTATTACCTTTGTTTTATTATTATCTTTTCTTTTTAATTCATTTAGAACATCCAATCCTGTTTTATTTGGCATTTTTAGATCTAACAGTAAAATATTTGGATTAAACTTTTCTAGCATTTTTATTGTTTCTTCTCCTGATGAACTAATTTCTACAATCTCAACGCTTAATTGTTTTTCTTTAATTGCATTATATATATGTTTGCAACACTCAAAATTATCTTCTGCTATTATTAATGTCTGGTTCATTGCTTTCTCCTTTTTATACAAATTACATATATATTAATTTATTTTTTTAACGCTTTGCTAATTACTTCATTATCTGTTTCTATATAATTATTTGTGTTATAATCATATATTTTATTATTGTTTATTTCTCTTATTCCATAATATTTTATGCATGTTCCGAATTGGTCATTTGTATAATCTAAAAATAACATATACTCTTTCGACTTATTACTTGTTTCAGTAAAATCTAATGTATTTTCTGGGCCGTATTCTTGTATTACATAATAGTTTTTTCTATCAATTGAATCAATTTCAGTAAATTTTCCATCTATTATAGTCGAATTATTATTTATATATTTATCTAATGTCATTACCCCTCCAGTTCTATCAAATGTTATACTTTTGCCAAGATTGAATTTAGTTGTATTTTTTATAACTTGAGTTACATTAAATTTTGTTTGAGTATATATATTTATTCCTTTTGCATATGTTTTTATATCGGAATTATATTTTCCTATAATAACCACATCTGCATTCTTATATAAGTTTTCTATAGTTGGTCTGTATGCAAAAGAAGTATTTTGTGATACAGTTTCTTCTTCATAAAATATCTTATCTTTATCCACTTGTTGCAATACTTTTGCTATAGTCAAATTTATATTATCGTTTTTTTCATTTTCTATAACTATATCATTTTTTTCTATATTTTCTATTACATTTTCAATATTCTCTTCTTTTGATACAATAATAGTAGTGTTTTGGCTATAATCAGTATGTTCTTGTACAATAGTATTTTCACTTTTTTTAGCCTCTTCCAACTTAAAGTTTTGACTACTTTCTCCAATTAATACTAAACCACAAATTATAATTGCTGAACAGGTAGGTAGTATTATTTTGTAAAATCTACTTTTATTTTTTAATTTGCTCATTTCAATTTCCTTTCTGATATTTGATATAGCAATCCTTTCTCTTATATTGTTTTTTATTCTATTTTCCATATCTTTACTATTCATAATCATATCCTCCTTCTTTCAAACTTTTCTTCATCTTTTTTCTTATCCTATGTAGATTTACTTTTACTTTACTTATAGAAATTTTTAATATTTCACATATTTCATTAATTTTTCTTCCTTCATAATAAAACATTATAAAAATCTCATATTCTTGTTTTTTCATATTTTTTAAAGTTTTCTTTATAATATCATTTTGTTCTTTTAGTTCTACAATTTTATCTACATTTATAATGTCTACAAAAGAGTTTTCATAATCACTTATAGGATATGTAAGCTTAATATCTCTATATTTTTTACAAATAACATTTTTTGTAATTCCCGCTAAATAATGTGTAATTATTACACTATCCTTGATTTTTTCTTTATTGTTCCATACAGCCATAAAAATATCTGATATTATTTCTTCTATGTCTTCTTGAGATACATTTATGTTTTTAAAGTTAATTACAATAGTATAGACATAATTATAATATCTAGTTATCAAGCCATCTATATCAAAATCATTGTCACTAATAATATAATCCTTTATAACTTCTTTACTTTTCATTTTTTATTGCTTCCCCTTATTTGTTCAAGATATCTTTCATATATATAGTACCATTTTTTTGAAAAAGGTTACAACTAAAAAGAGTAGAAATCGAAAAAATTTCTACCCTCTTATACTATTTAGATTTTACTAATACTTTACTCACTTCTTCACTATCTATTTCTACAAATTTATCTGTATCGTAATCATATACTTTTTGATTTTTTATTTGTATTATTCCGTTATATGCTGAACAGGTTGATAATTCATTATCTTTATAATTTAGGAATAACATATATTCTCCCGCATTATCTTGTGTTTTATTAAAATTCAATTTATCTTCTGGGCCATATTCCTGTACTATATAATAACTACTTCTAGCATTTACATTAATATCTTCAAACTCTCCTTCTTTAATAGTTGGATTATTAGCTATATATTTATCTAAAGCCATTGTTCCACCAACTCTATTAAATGTTACGTTTTTGCTAACATCTAATTCAGTTGTATTTTTTATAACTTGAGTTACATTGAATTTTGTTTGAGTATATACATTTATTCCTTTTGCATATGTTTTTTCATCTGAACTATATTTCCCAACAACTACTACATCTGAATTTTTGTATAAATTTTCTATAGTTGGCTTAAATGCAAACATATAATGTGAATCAATGTATATTTTTTTATCTTCGTCAATGCTATCATATTTTTCTTCTGTTATTATATTATATTTTTGTACATCGTTATCAATAGATGCTACGTCAATATTGTGATTTTTATATATATTTATACCAACTCCTATAATAGCTGAACAACTAATTGCTGCTAAAGTACCAATTATAACGTACTTTTTCTTACTTTTCATATATTTTTTCTCCTCCTATTCTTAAAAATGTAACTTTTGAACTAGTGCAGCACTATCACTTGCTGTTACTTTTGTTACAGTAATCTCATCTAAATATGGATACATTATTGTTGCAGTTGATGATGTATGAGCTAAACCAAATACATGTCCCATTTCATGCAATAATAGAACTTTCTTAATAGTAGAATTACTACTTCCGAAATATTGATTAACATAAGATTCATTTATTCCTATTTTACAATAAAGCCAATCTTCTGAAGGTTGATGTGTACCGTCGTCAACTCTTCTTCCTCCAGTTTGAAAGAAAAATGTTTGTCCACAAATTCCCGAATCCAACGATTGATTATAAAGATCCATTGGACTATTACTTTGCACCGTTGTTCTTGTCATTGGATATAGAGGATTAGTATCATATCCTGTTCGATACCAATTAGCAGCTGCATTATTTGCTGCTGTAAGATATGTAGATGTTAAACTTACATTGTAATAATAAGCCGCTCCATTATAATTCCATTCCCAATCATGAGTATATGTTGGATAAGTCACTGCTGATACTGTTTTTGGAAAAGCAAATATAATTATTCCTAAAATTGCAATAACTACTAAACTTAATTTTAGTTTATTTTTTTTCATTTTTCTTTACCAGATATAAAAATTATACCTTTCTCCTTTCTAAAAAATTCAATAATTAGTATTTTCTTTTAATCTTAGCATTATTACTATTTTTTACATTAATTGAAAATTTAATGTTCCTCCTTTCCTTTCTTTATTATCAATGTTAAATTATTAGTAATAATGAATAAGATAGTTGTAACATTAGTAAAATAATTACTTACTTATTATTAATTTTTATATCATTTGATTAATATTTAAATCAATAAATATAGAAAAATATAGAAAATATAGAAAATCTGTACTTGCTTTGTAAACTGTTTTTAAATCATTAGCAAGTTCTTTTCTATCTGTATATGGTACATACTTTAAAGAGTTCCTTATTTGATGCACTATACATCTTTGATATTCCGTCTTAGGGTATATTGCTGATATTGCATCTTTAAGCCCTGTCAATCCATCTGCACATAATACTAAAATATCTTGTACTCCGCGATTTTTAAGCTCGTTTAATACAGTCATCCAATATTTTGCACTTTCATTTTCTCCAATTGTTATTGTTAAAACTTTTTTCATTCCATCTTTATCAATTCCTAACACAACATAGGCTGCTTTTTTTACTAAAGGAGGATTTTGGTTATGAATAAAGCAGAATTAATAGAAGCAATGGTTCCTAGAACAGGTCATTCAAAGAAAGCTACAGCAGAATCTTTAAATGCTTTCATTTCTGTTGTTTCTGAAGCACTAAAAGCAAATGATAAAGTTCAATTAGTTGGTTTTGGAACTTTTGATGTAAGAATAAGAATTGCTAGAAAAGGAAGAAACCCTCAAACTAAAGAAGAAATAAAAATACCTGCTTCTAAAGCTCCAGCATTCAAAGCTGGTAAAGCTTTAAAAGAGCTAGTTAATAAATAAATCATAAATCTACTTAAAGAAAATGGTATATTAGCCTTTTTGCTAGTATACCATTTCTTATTTATATGTTCAGTTTATTATTCATCATTTCAAGTAAATATTCTTTTATCTTTGTAAACAGCAAAACCACCTTTATAATGATCTATAAATTTAATTATTGGATTATTATTGAAAAAAGATTAACTATAAAATCTAATAGAATTAGAAATATTATAGAACTCAGCGTGATTATTATCATTTTATTCTTTTTCATTATATCTCGTAAATTACAAAATTAAATCCTATTTACCTCTTATATAAAAAATAAGCAGTGGGGTACTGCTTATTAAATTTATTTATTTTTCTTTTTTAAGTTAAAGACATTATTATTACTATCTTTAATAATTAATTCTTTACCTTCAAATTTATATTCATAACATTTATCTATAGCATTTTCATCTTTAAAATCTATACAGATTGTATTATCTTTAATTTTATAAGTAAACTCCATTTTTTTATGTGGCAAAACTAGATTTCCTTTATCATTTTCTAAAAACTCATAATTAGTATAATCATCTATTGTCCAAAATCCTATAAATTCATTATTACTTTTATTTGTTAGTAGTAAATATCCATATACTAATATTATAATTGTTATAACTACAACAATTATAATAATTGTTTTTCTTTTCAATTTCATATTAGATTAGGGAAAGGAACTAGTTAGTTCTAGTTCTTTTCCTTCCAATAATTACTGTTGTAACAAGACCTAGAATACTTACAACAAACATTGATATATGTGTAAAGATTCCATCATAAGTTTGTGGATTATCTACATCAGGATTTTGTGGATTATCCACATCAGGATTTTGTGGATTATCTACATCAGGATTTTGTGGAATAATAGGAGGATTAACAGTAGTAACATTAATCTTACCATTTATTACTTCATCAGTAAATGTTACTGTAACATTATGTTCTCCTTTTGATAAAGCATTCAATTTTGCTAATCCAGTAGATGTAAACTCAATAATCGTACTTCCATGTTTAACTGTGTAGTCTACATCTTTTTCATATAAAACCCCATCTACTTTTAATGAAACAAATTTAGTTTCATCCGCATCTATAATAATCTTAAATGAATTTGCTTTTCCATCTATTGTTTGTTCTCCAGTACTCTCTAAGAATTCATATGAATAAGTTATATTCCCCCAAATTGCATATACAGTTCTATTTTCAGTCATATCTACTTTAGTAACTGTTTCTCCATCTGCAGTTAATGACCATCCTTTGAATTGTTTTCCACTTGGTGCTGTAAAGCCATTTGCTGGTAATGTATATTCTCCAGTTAAATCAGCTTTTGGTGCCATTGTTCCACTTCCACCATTAGCATCAAATGTTAGTGTATATGTTGTTACAGGAATTTCTTCCCAAATTGCATATACAGTTCTATTTTCAGTCATATCTACTTTAGTAACGATTGCTCCATCTGCAGTTAATGACCATCCTTTGAATTGTTTTCCACTTGGTGCTGTAAAGCCATTTGCTGGTAATGTATATTCTCCAGTTAAATCAGCTTTTGGTGCCATTGTTCCACTTCCACCATTAGCATCAAATGTTAGTGTATATGTTGTTACAGGAATTTCTTCCCAAATTGCATATACAGTTCTATTTTCAGTCATATCTACTTTAGTAACGATTGCTCCATCAGTAGTTAATGACCATCCTTTGAATTTCTTTCCAGTTGGTGCTGTAAACTCATTTGCTGGTAAATCATATTCACCAGTTAAATCTGCAATTGGTGCCATTGTTCCACTTCCACCATTAGCATCAAATGTTAGTGTATATTTATTTTCTGTCCATTTTGCATAAAGAGTCATACTATTAGTAATCGGTGTGTTGAAATCAAATTTCTTATTGAATGTTGCCGTTTCATACCATCCATCAAAAGTAAATCCTTCTTTTGTTGGAGCAGGTGATGGCTCTGTTAATTTTTCTCCAGCATTTACATTTTGTGATGCAACTGATGTTCCACCATTTGAATTAAATGTTACTGTATATATTATATTTTCCCAAATTGCATATACAGTTTTATTTTCAGTCATATCTACTTTAGTAACGATTGCTCCATCAGTAGTTAATGACCATCCTTTGAATTTCTTTCCAGTTGGTGCTGTAAACTCATTTGCTGGTAAATCATATTCACCAGTTAAATCTGCAATTGGTGCCATTGTTCCACTTCCACCATTAGCATCAAATGTTAGTGTATATTTGTTTTCTATCCAATTTGCATAAAGCGTCCTATTAGATGTAATTGGTGTGTTGAAATCAAATTTATTGTTGAATGTTGCTTCTTCATACCATCCATCAAAAGTAAATCCTTCTTTTGTTGGCGTCGATGGTTCTGTTAATTTCTCTCCAGCATTTACATTTTGTGGTGCAACTGATGTTCCACCATTTGAATTAAAAGTTATAGTATAAACAACTGGTGTTCCAATTGCTTTTCCTAAATCAACAGTAACATAAGCACCCCAAGAGTACTTTGACACTTCCACAGTTGAGGTAACTTCTCCTTCATTGTAAAAAATCTTTAAATTTGAATAATCAAGTTGATATCCATCATTAGCTACTACTCGGAAAGTATATCCATAATCTGTTTTACCATCATTATATGCAACTGGTGTATTACCAGCAAATCCACCCCACAAAGAAGTTGTACTTGTTCTTTTTACCCAGTAACTATTTGTGTTATCAATAGTAATACTATCAGTAGTAGTTCTTGGATTAAATGATGGTAGTGTTCCCTCTGGAACATTTCCATATTGATAGTTACCAATAAGTCTAATCTCATTGATAGAATTTGCAGCTTCCCATTTTGCATAAAGAGTCATATCAGATGTAATTGGTGTATTATAAAAGTCAAATTTTGTACTAAATGTTGCGTCTTCATACCAACCTCTAAAAAGATATTTATCTTTTGTTGGTTTTGATGGTTCGTTAATTTTTAATCCACTTACAACTTCTTTTGGTGCAATTTCTGTTCCACCATTTGAAACGAATGTTACAGTATGAGTAGCAGGATTTTCTCCTATTGCTTTCCCTAAATCAACAGTAACATAAGCACCCCAAGCGTACTTTAATACTTCAACAGTTGAGGTAACTTCTTTCCCATTGTAAAAAACCTTAAAACCAGAAGCAAGTTGATATCCACTATTTGTTTTTACATAAAAAGTGAATCCGTACTTTGTGCTACCATCATTATATGCAACTGGTGTTTCTGAACCAAATCCACTCCACGTAGATATTGCACTTTTAAAGTGTGCCCATCCACCATTACCAGTTCCTATACTAATACCCTCAGTAGTAGTTGCAGGATTAAATGCAGGTAATATTCCTGCTGGAACAGTTCCATACTCATAATCACCTGTCAATTTAATTTCGGTAATATCAGTTGTTTCTGCATTTACATTAGTAGCTCCAATTAGTAAAAAACTAACTAGCATTAATAATATTGCTACTAAATATTTTGTTTTATTTTTCATAAAACTATTCTCCTTTCATTTGTTTGTTTTATTTTTAATTTTATCAATTAAATTTTTTATGTTAGTTCTAAATAGGATTATTCCTATAATTATAAGTACTATAATTATGAATATCATTCCACCAGCCATGTTCTTACTGTCTTGTTCTAGTGCTTTTGCTAGTTCTTCTTTGTTTGAAATTTTTGTTTGATATACATTAAAAGCATAAGCTCCTGTATCTAATTTATACTCTTCAAAACCGTTTCCTACTTGTTTGGCAAGTATTGATATGTCTCCTAATTTTTCTAAATTTACATAGCTCATTTTTATTCTTATATCTCCAACACTAGGCCCCCATTTTGAATTTGTTAGGTATTCACCTTTTCTCTTAAATCCCTCTATTTCTGGTAGTTCTACTTTTTCATTGTTATTTATTCTTTGTGTTAATTTTTCTGAAACAGTAAATTCTCCTAAATATGCTTTATCACACTTATTTATACTGCTCATTGATTTTTCTGGGTTTCTATATATTCCCCCTGAACCTGATATAATAGACTTTTTTTCAACTTTTTCTTTCCATTCAAAACCAACTTCATCATTACCTTCTTTATATTGATACATCTCTACTATTTTATTTACCCTGAATGTATCTAGTTCTAATCCAAATGTATTATCTTTAAATACTTCACTTGCTTTAAGTTTTCCGGAAACTAAAACAAGTTTACCTTCGTTTTCTGGAAGTACTTTTGCTTCATTCAAAATAACTACTTTATCTAATACTTCTGGATTTGCTCCACTTTCCTGTTTTATAGCTTTTGCTATTAGAAAAACTGAAAAAATAACAACTATTATATATATTACAATTTTTATTTTTTTAGCCATATTATACTTTCCCCTTTATTGTTCATTCCAAACTCTTTTTTCAACGGAATCTGCTATTTCTTTATATTTAAGTCGATTTCCACTTGCTAAATTTACTGTGCTAACAATTGTATCTTTCATATTTGCCTTTGCTGCTTCCATACTGCTCTCATCTCCACTTAACTTAGCCTTTGCAAGTCCTCCAAGTGCTTTTATTGCATCTACACTTTGTTTCATATTTCTTCTTTCTGTTTCTGTTCCTGTAAATGATTCTTTTATTCCTCTTGCAAATGATTTAAATCGTGGCTCTCTTAAAAAGATTTCATCTAAATGGTTTATTGGATCTTTTACACATAAATCGCTGTTAACATTTTTTCCATAACAAATTTTTATTGTTTTCACATATGGATGAGCCATTGCTTTTTCTTGTTCTGTCATTCCGACACTGTCTATTCCATTTTTACAATATAAGTTTATTTGAACACCAACTTCTGAATATTTTTTTCCACCTTCTTGATTGTTTAAACTAGAATAGATTTCATAATCTTTTATTTGATCATATCTGAATAACTCTTTAAAATTTTTCTTTTCTGTTTTTGGAGTAATCACCTCAAACATCGCTATACTATCTGCAAAAACTATACCGCTAAATTGATAAAATGTTCTAAGTTTTTCTTCTTTGCTTAATGGTTCGAAAGCTTGTTTGTATAAAATATCTTGCTTTTTCATGTATTCAAAGTGTTGCTTTGCATATTCTGAATCAAATTTTGAAATATCTATAAATGCACTACAATTTTTTTCACAATCTCTACATATATATTTTTTATCTCTTAATTTTTTTCTTGATAGCATTCCTACTTTTTTATTACAGAAGCAACACTCCTCTTTTGAAAATAATCCCATAAAATTCCTCCTTTAAAATTTTATAAATTTTTGCTTTATGTCAGCTTTTTTAATTTTATTTCTTAAGAAGCTTTTTAAAATCTAGTTTATTTGAATTTCCTTTAATTTTTGTGTTATTTGCACCTTCCATTGTAGAATTATCAAGTCTTCTTCGTTTTGTAACAAATTTATCATATTCTCTTAAATTTGTCATATTTGTTTTTGTTTCTGTTTCGTGGCTATGTCTTGCACCACTATTTCTATATCTTGAATGCATTAACCAAAAATATATAATACCACTTAATAAAAATAGCCATGGCCAATTATTATCATCTGTTTTTGTGAATATCATTGCAATTATACCTAATATTTCAACAAGTGCTGAAATCAATACAAGTTTTGGCATATGTATTGGAACACTTCCCATTGTTTCCTTAGTTCTTGCATTTACCGCTACATAATGAAGTAAACTCTTATTTCCTTTTTTTTGTTGATAGCTGTAAAGCCATACTGGTAAATATGCAGATTTCCATTGTTGTCCTTTCACTTCTAAATTTTCAGAATCCCATCTGACACCACGGTCATAAAATTCCAAGGTTTTATTAGCTGCAAATCTTGCTACATCTTTTGATTGCTCTTTGACTAAACCTTTTAATTCTTCTACATTAGTATCTCTTTTTTCTGATGTGTATCCTTTTATATAATTTGCATCCCATTTTACGCAATTTTCTGTATCAAATGGCATTATTGAATTGATTATATTGTTTGTTTTATCTTTAGATCCTGTATCTAATTTATCTTTGCTTGATTCTACAGTTAATCCTTCTATTGTTAAATCAAAATCTCTTTCTACATCATATAAATCCGCATCATAGTATGTATCATAACTATCCCCATTTTTTTCTGTCCATCTTCTTGTTTCATGTTCTCCTTGTCCTTTTAAATTTGCATGTGTATTTGCATCAACTATCATATATGGTAAATATACTCCCATTACGTTATCTGTTGTAAATTCTTTTCTAAACATTGGATGTGCAAAGAATTTTCTTTTACCAACAAATTTTTCTATTGCTTCCTTTGCTTCTTTTTTAGGAATGCTAAATGGCAATACTGTATCTGGTACTGCACCATTTGGTATTTGTTGATTTACAGATAATGTATTTCTGCACCAGTGACACCTAGCTTGTGTTGCTTTGGCAGTATCTACTACTACCTCTGCACCACAGCTACTACATTTAAATGTTACCATATCATTTGTATCTGCTATTATATTTGTAGCACCTGACCCTACTATTTCTCCTTCTAGTTTGCTTATGTCTTTTTCCATTGCATCTAGTTTTTCTGGTTCAAATTCGTGTCTACAAAAATTACATCTTAATTTTCCATTTTTTGGGTTCAAAGAGATATCTGTTGCTCCACATTTAGGGCATTTGTTTTGCCCGTCTTTTGCATCTACATCTGTTTTTATAACAGTTGCATTATTTTCTTGTACTTGAGATATTTCTTCTTGATTTTCAACTACATTTTCATTTTCATTCATTTATTAAACCCCCAAAAGTTTTTTCTTTGCTTCATCAAATTCTTCTTGAGAAATAACTCCATCATCTAATAGTTTTTTTAATTTTGCTAATTTTTCATAAGGATCTTCTTGTTGTTGTGTTTGTTGTTGAGGCTGTTGAGGTTGTTGGTAAACTGGTTGTTGGAATCCTCCCATAACATTTCCAGCAGCATTCATGCCCATTCCCATAAATGCCATTCCAGCTCCTCCACCATTTTCTCCAGCTGCTTGGAAACCACGAGCAACTGATTGTTGCATAAATGAATTTCCTCTTGCTCCTGATAGAGCATCTGCCTTTTTTACATCGCTTAATAGTTTCTTCGTGTCTTCATCATATTCAATTGCTGTTATTGCAACTTTTACTATTTCTAATCCTCTTCCAGATTTCCAAGTATATCCTTCTTCTACTGCTTGTGATAAACTTTGAGCAAATCCTATTTGATCTCCTTGTATTTTTGATATACGATTTCCTCTACTTGGGTCATTTGTGTAGTTTGAAAATGCTGCTGATAAGCTTCCTACTACTTCATTAAATAGTTGTTCACCTGCTGGATTATCCATATCAGCAAAATCAAATACTTCTGCACCTGGTCTTAAATATTCCATTGGAACAAAGTTTTTTGCAAATAGTATTGGATCTACTATTTTCATTGTATATGTTCCTCTTGTTATAGCTCCAACCTGTGTTCCTAAAAACGCATCATCCCAATAAATTTCAGCTTGTGTTCCAAATCTATTTCCTGGTATTTCTTTTAGATTTACATATATAACAGTTTGTTCTCCACCTGGTGTTCCACCAAATTTAAATCTCTCCCAAGATGTTTTTAGGGTTGATGAAAAGAGTCCATCTCCTGCTAAAAATGATTGTGAATTTTGATCATCTGATGAATATATAAAGCCACCTGGTTCTGTTACGCATCCTGTTATTGCTCCGTCTTGGAATGTAAGTAATGCTGTTCCTTCAGGTACTACTATTTTACTTCCATTTGTTATTATGTTTTCTGATCCTTTTGTATTTGATCCTCTTCCACTATCTGTTCCTCTTCTTTCAGCTCCAAAAATTGCTGCTGTTGCTGGCACATCGCTTCTTGGTACAATAAAATCCTTCCATTGATCCGCAAATGTTCCTCCTAATGCTCCTGTAAATGCTTTAATAAATCCCATATTTAATTCCCTCTCTTCCTATTATTTCATTATTCTTGTATTGTAAAATTATTTAATACATTATTGACTAATTTTTCTCCAAGACTATCATCTACCCCAACATACTGAATATATAGAAAATCATATA
>ERZ827520.1845-NODE-1845-length-22233-cov-4.172694_pt1 | contig 22233 bp, 22 predicted proteins | sample MGYA00519581_ERZ827520 | MGnify/ENA primary metagenome ERZ827520 (study PRJEB31778, sample SAMEA3449339) | human gut metagenome | biome: human gut; feature: human-associated habitat; material: faeces | place: United Kingdom | collected 2010/2012 ...
TTATCGCCACAGGCTCTCTTGAACCACTGGCCTAGCCAGTGGTTTTACACTACAAAAAAGACAGCCGCTTTAGCGGCTGCCCGAGATTGTAATGCGGCGTCAAGCCTTCGATGTCCCTTTAGGGACTAAGTCCGTATTTGGCCCTTTCAGGGCCTGTGCATACCACCAGTTCACTGGTGGTTTTGATTGTCAATACAATTTTCGTGTCTGCCAGCCCTCTGCACACCGGGACTCAGCCCATAGCCTCCATCACGCGGCGCACCGCCGCGTTGACCGCGTATTACTGATACGCCTGTCCGTGCCCCGGGCTGCCGAATACCCGCATCTTTTTGAGGGTTGCCTGCTTGACCGCCTCGGTGATGTCCGACATCAGGTCGGTCATCCCCGCGCCCTCAATGTAGGCGTCGTGGGCGGCTTTCGCGGATGCCATGTTGATGTCGGTGAAGATGTTGACCTTGGCGATGCCGCCGGCCACCGTCTGCCGGAAATCGTCGTCCGACAGGCCGGAGCCGCCGTGCAGCACCAGCGGCGTGCTGACCAGCTCCGCGATTTCCTTCAGCCGTCCGAAGTCCAGCTTCGGCTTGCTCTTATACGCCCCGTGCGCGGTGCCGATGGCCACCGCGAGCGCGTCAACGCCGGTTGCCTGCGCGAACCGCAGCGCCTCGAGCGGCTCGGTATAGATGCTGTGGTCGCCGGCATCGTCTCCTTCGGCGCTGCCGTCGTTGGCGCCGACATGGCCGAGCTCCGCTTCGACCGACACGCCCCGCGCGTGTGCAAGCCGCACCATGGCGGCGACTTCGCGGCAATTGGATTCAAAACTGCTCGTGGAACAGTCGTACATGATCGAGGTGAACCCCAGATCCATCGCCCGGTGGATTTTTTCCGGCGTCAGGCCGTGGTCGAAGTGCAGTACCACCGGCACCCGCGCCCGCTTGGCCAGCGGCACCAGCATCGGCGCCAGCTCCTCGAGGCTGGAAAACGGCAGCAGCACCTCGGCGGTGCCGATGATGACCGGCGAATCCGCCTCCTCGGCCGCGGCGATGACCCCCTTGGCCATCTCCAGATTCACCGTGTTGAACAGGCCGACGGCGTAGTGGTTTTTCTTCGCGTCGGGCAGAATCTCATTGAGTGTAACCAGCATTTGGACGGAACCTCCTCAGTTTTCGATCTCCGGGATCCGCCGGATGCGCGGATCGGTGAAAATGTCGTATTCGTCTAGGCTCTTGGTGCTGAATTCGGACACCACCGCGCCGTCTGGCCCGGCCTGGAACCAGTGTCGAGTATTGGGGTGCATGGTGTACTGCTCGCCGGGGTGCAGCACGATCTCGTGCCAAACGGTGTAATACGGCTCGCTTCCGGCGGGCGGCTGTGCCTGAGACTTCGCCGCGGGCTTCCCGTCTACATATAAGTACACAAGGCCGTACCGGCAGCGGAAGGTTTCCTCCTTGCCGGGATAGTCCAGCTGCCCGACCGGCGCGTGCCGGTGCTCGGGGCAGGTCTGGCCGGGAAACAGCACCATTTCCTTCGCGCAGCAGCGCTCGGTGTTGACGTAGGTCACGATCTCCAGGCCGGTTTTCCACACCTCGCCCAGGCCGAAATCCGCCACCTCAAGCCCCTCTTTTTCCGCAGGCGTGAGCAGGATGTGCGCTTTTTCATACAGCTTCAGCGCCTTGTCCCTGATCTCATTGTATAGCTCTTTTTTCATCGCTTCAACCCATCCTTTCCGTCGGTTTTACGGTGTATTATCCCGGATGAACGCCTCGATTTCGGCAATCGGCCGAATGCCGGTGGCTGCGCCGATCGCCATCACGCAGTGGGTGCCGACCGCATTCGCGAAGACACCGCAGCGGGTGAAATCCCAGCCCTGCGCCATTCCCGCGAGGAAGCCGGCGCAGAAGGCGTCCCCCGCGCCGGTGGTGTCCACCGCCTTCACCGACCGCCAGGTCGGCACCTGCTGCCGCGGCTGGCCGGCCGGGCACAGTAGCGCCCCGGTCTTGCCGGTCTTGACCACCACGTTTTTCGGCCCCATCTCCAGCAGCCGGTCGGCAATCCGGCCGGGTTCGTTTTCCCCGGTGAGCTTCGCAGCCTCCTCCACGCTCGGCATGAACAGGTCGAGATGCGGCAGCACCGCCTCCACCTTCGGCAGCCATATGTCCTCAAAATCCCACGCCGTGTCCATGACGGTGGTTTTGCCCATCCGGCGCGCCCGCTCGAGCAGCCCTGCCGCCCCGGCGCCGTCGAACGCGGTGAGCAGCATCGCTCCCGCGATGAACACGATGTCGGCCTCCTCCAGAAGGGCGTCCGGCACGTCCGCAGCGGTGAACGCCGAGGTGGAGCCGGGGCAGTACAAAAAGCTGCGCTCGCCGCTCGACTGCACGCAGACGATCGAAACGGTGGTATTGACCGCCGGATCCCGGCAGATTCCCCGGGTATCCACGCCGCTTGCCCGCACCGTTTCCTCCACAAAATCCCCAAAGCTGTCCGTGCCGACCTTACAGCACAGCACCGCCGGCACGCCGAGCCGGCCCAGATCGATCGCCGCATTCGCCGCGCAGCCGCCGACATGGGTGGAAACCGAGTCCACTGCCCGTAGCGTCCCGGGCGTGGGCACGCTGTCCGCGGGCGATACGATCACGTCGGTGGTGACGCTGCCGATGCAGAGCACCTTTTTCATTCGCCTCTCCCCCTAAATAGTAAATTGACTTTACTAATAAGGATAGTATACAATGGATGCATTCGTAAAGTCAATATACCAAAGCAAAAAAGTAACGATGCGCCGCGGCAGCGGTGCGAAAGGACGGATCACGGCATGGCCGCAAGACAGGGCATTAACGGCGCCCACCTGAAGAGCCGGAACCGCGGGCTGGTGCTCCAGCAGATCGCCTCCGGCAGCGTCTCCCGTGCGGCCATCGCGCGGCAGATCGGCCTGACCAAAATGACGGTGACCAACCTGGTGGGGGAGCTGATCGAGGCGGGTGTGGTGCAGGAGACGGCGGCCGCCGAAAGCACGGCGGTCGGGCGCAGCCCGGTGCCGCTGTCGATCGCGCCGCACGCGCCGAAGGTTGTGGGGCTGTATATCGCGCGGGAAAGCGCCGGGATGATTCTTGCGGACCTGCGGCTGCGGGTGCTGGTCTCCCGCACTGTTGCGCTCGCGGAGGAAACTGCGGACACCCTGCGGGACAAGCTGTTCCGGCTGGCGGATGAGGCGGTGCGCGCCGCGGGCGGGGATCCGGTCGCGGGCATCGGGGTATCGGCCATCGGCCCGCTGGACCCGCACAGCGGCGTGCTGCTGCGCCCCGCCGCCTTTTTCGACATCACCGGTTTTCCAGCCGCCGCCCTGCTGGCCGACCGGTACGCCCTTCCAGTGCGGGTTCTCAACGACATGAACGCCGCCGCACTGGCGGAAAAGCTGTTCGGCGGCGGGCGGGAGCTGGACAACTTCCTGTACGTCGGCATCAGCAACGGCATCGGCGCCGGGATTATCTCCGGCGACCGGCTGTATCAGGACACCAGCGGCTACGCTGGGGAGATCGGGCATATGTGCATCAACTTCGATGGGCCGGTATGTACCTGCGGCAGACGGGGGTGTCTGGAAACCTACGCGAACATGCCGGTGTTGCTCGGGCGGCTGCGGCAGGCGGCGGGCCGGCCGGTCGGTACGGCGGATTTTGCCGCGCTGCAGGACGATCCCGCCTGCGCGGCGGTGTTCCGGGACACGGCGGACAGGCTCTCCACTGCGCTGGTCAACGCCGCCAACCTGTTTGATCCCCAGTGCATTTTCCTCGGTCATGAGGCCGTTTTCCTGCCGCAGAGCTGCCTGGAACGGATCGCTGATCAGCTCGAACGCCGTACACTCGCCGCCGGTTATCAGAAAATCCCGCTGCAGCTGTCCGCATTCGGGGAAAAGGCGCCGCTGCTCGGCAGCGCGGCCGGCATCCTCAGCGAAATCTTTTCCGGGCGGCTGGGCTGCTGATGCCGGAGAGGCATCCGGCGAATCCGCTTTCTTGGTATCCGGTGTGCTATACTGGACACAATAACCCGCAGGAGGTGGGCTCATGAACGAAAACGAAACAACCGGTCGACAGCCGGAACGGGCGGTGCTGGCCGCGATGGATACCGGCGAATGCGACGCCGAAGCGTCGCTCGACGTGCTGGCCGCCACTGTGGGTGCGCAGGTGGAGGACTGCCTACAGGTTGAGCTCGCCCAGCTGTAGTACCGTCTGCCGCGGCCCCGGCGAATCCCAGATGGAAACCGACCGCGCCGAAGCGTGCCGCCGGGAGGGTGCGGTGGAGACCGAGTCGTACACGCCGGACGGCATCGCGATGACCGTGACCCCCGGCGTACGCATGCTGGAAAAGAGAAAGGCGTATATCCGGGAATAACCGCCGACGCGCCAAAAAAAGGGGCGTCTTGATCCTGCGGAACTTCTTTGCCGGTTTACGACATATGCGCCATTTTCAGCGATGGAGATAAAGGAAAAACCGGAGTCCGAACGGACTTCGGTTTTTCTCAAAACATGTTGGTGACGTTTTCTATCCGATCGCCTACGCTGTGCAGCGTCTTGCCCACGTTCTTTTTGATGCCTTTTTATTGCTGAGCACGTGACCGCTGCCGATCGCACCGACCACACAGCCCAGCGCGATGCCCGTACCGGCGCCCTTCATAAATCCCATAACGCCCTTTGTCATTGTCAAACCCTCTATTGACTGCATTAACGGGGATACATTCGCTCTTTTCTCCCGCCAGGCGGATTTCCGCTGTGGAAAACGCTGGCGGAGGTGGAAGCTTCGGGAAGCATTGGAAAAACGCGGTTGTCAAACTGACATTTTTCATTTACAATGCAAACAGACAATTTCAAAACGAAAGGCTGATTCTGTCGTGTTCTATCCCCTCGCACTCAAGCCCTGCAATAAGGATTATCTGTGGGGCGGCACTCGGCTGAAAACCGATTTCGGCTTCGTCTCCGACGGCGAAAAGGCGGCGGCTTTCCCCTATTTTCCCCCTTCGGATAAGGAAGACCGAAAACCGGCTGGCAAACGGCGGGTTTGAGAACGGGCTGTCCGGCTGGAGCTAGGGGGGAGGCGCCTTTTCGACGACCACGGTGGAAAAAAGCCGGGATAAAAGCGCCTTGTGCCTGAACGGAAACGGTGGGGGCGGCAGGCTGTACCAGGCCTTCACGGTGCAGTCTAATACCGACTATGTCCTGACTTTTGACGGAAAGTTCGGCGCGCCGTCTTCGTATGCAGTTGTGTCCGAATTATATCTGAGGGATTAACACATTGCGAGGTTTGCTTGAAACTGGACAAATGCTGGTTTGTGGACGAAAACAAGCCGCTATTGCCGCAGCATCCCCACTGTCACTGCACGGTTGAGCCAATATCGTTTTCTCGCGTATTAAATGAGGCACAGTCTGAATGTGATATTCGGAAATTCTCTGGATATATTTTTCATCCGGAAAATAACAAAGGCAAAAAAGCGTTGTTTGAGGATTGGGGTTATACCATAACGGATTCGGAGATGCTGCAAAAGGTTTTTGAAAATCAGGCGTTGGAAAAGTATATTCAAGGACAGTATGAATTGGGGAAACTAAATGAGCAGGGTCAAAGAATACATATACAGATAGACCTGGAAAGAAAAAATAGAGACGGAATCGTCACCTTTATCTCGGGATGGATGGTTTATCCGAATGGAAAAATTAGACTTATTACACCATATGGAGGTCGCGCAAAGTGAAAGAGTATGGTAGAGTAGAGTTGATCGTTGAAAAAGAATGCTATGCAAAAGAGGGTGTCCACAAAGGGATGCAAGGCTGGATTTGTCTTGACGATTTATCAAGTGGAGCTTTGCTGGTTAATTTTCCGCAATATGGAGAAAATGAAGATATTGCTACTATTTCAATAAAAGAAACGGATATGAAACTCATCCCACGTATGGATGCAAAGATCAATGAGAAAATACGCGCTTTATTTTCCGAGTGAAAGGCATGTCCTCTGCAAAATACCTCTGAGCTGGAAACCCGACACCGGGGCCTGACTTAGAAATACTCACCCACTTGGCGGTCTGTAACACGTTGATTTATCAGAGCTTTTTCCAAGTCCTATAATTCCACTCCGACCAAAGGCGAGTCCTTATGTTTTGCGTTTTGGAAAGAAAATCAAATTCGCTAGCCAAGTATACAAGAATGTGCGTTTCTTATTTTGAGGTGACATTTGATGGAAATAATTATATCTGTTTTAGGCGCAATATCTGCAATTATAGTAGCCATTATCGGAGCAATTCTCTCAAATAAAAACAGTAATATGCTTCAGTTGAGGAAACTGAAAGAAGAACACTATATATCATATATTGAAGCATTACATAATCTCGCGGCGAATAACAGTAGTAGAGATGCTATTTCAAAATATACCTATCATCGTGATAAGCTACTTATTGTAGGAAGTGAAGAGGTTGTAAATAGCATTTTGCAGTATGAGAATAAAGCGGTTGGAAAGGAAAGCAATCTTCACGACGAGTACCTTACGGATATAGTAAAGGCAATTAGAAAGGATCTTAAAATTAAAGATAAAGCTTATCCGCACATTTATTTAAAAAAGTAAATGGATAAAACCTCTTGCTAACGATCTGAGTTCCGTTGATATTACGGATTTTTCTAAAGCCTATAATTCCACTCCGACCAGACCTGCGGTCGGCAATTCGTGATGAGCTGCCGACCGCCTTTTGTTTTCAGTTCGATCGTTAACCGATAGGGCCACAGGGTTTGCGCCGGATCATAGAGAAAATCCCATTTCTGCCATCATAAGTTGCCGCCGTCAAAAAAGGTTCTTGAAAAGCATAGACTATTATGGTAGTATAGACTATAGAAATAGTCTCAATAAAGGAGCAAACGATATGAAACCGATAAACCCAAAGCTTTTTGACAGCGAAATCAAAGTGATGGAGCTGTTGTGGGAACACGAACCGGTAAGCGCGAAGGAGCTTGCCCTGCTGGCCGGAGAACGGATCGGGTGGAACAAGAATACGACCTATACCGTAATAAAGAAGCTCGAAGCGAAGGGCGCGATTCGGAGAGAGGAACCGGGTTTCATCTGTACATCCCTGCTTTCCCGCGAGGAGGTGCGGCGTACGGAAACGCAGAGTCTGGTAGACAAACTGTTTGGAGGCTCAAAAAAGGCGTTGTTTTCGTCTCTGCTGGAGAATGAAAAGCTTTCGGACGACGACATTGCAGAACTGCGGAAAATGATTGAAAAGAGGTGAACGCCGTGCTCGGCGTATTCGGCGAAATTTTCTATTGGGTTTTCAATATGAGTATCGCCGCTTCGATCGCGGGACTTGTCGTTCTGCTGATCGGCCGGGTTCGGCGGCTGCCCCGCCGACTCGCCCGGGCGCTTTGGATCGTTCCCTTCCTGCGGATGTGGCTGCCGGTGGGACTGGGGAGCCGGTACAGCCTGATGTCGCTGATTTCCCGCTTTACGCCCCTCTCCGCCAAGGCGGTCGTTGTCGAAGGGACGGAATCCTTCACCATGATGAACAGCCTTGTAGCGGCGGACAACTATTTTCCCATTGTCTATAAGACCGATCGGCTGGAAAGCCTGTTTTCCATTGCCGCCCTCATCTGGCTTATCCTCGCCGCCGCCCTGTTGCTCACGTTTTTTATCCTGTATTTTATCACGATAGGCGAGCTGCGGGATGCCTCCCACTGGAAAGAAAACATTTATCTTTCCGATAAAATGGCTTCTCCCGCCGTATACGGGATTTTCCGTCCGCGGATTCTTTTGCCGGCGGCGCTTGCAGAGACGGATATCACCTGGATTCTCGCGCACGAAAAGACGCATATCCGCCGTGGCGATAATCTTTGGCGGATGCTCGCCTTCATCACAGCCGCGGTTTACTGGTTCAATCCGTTTTCGTGGCTCTTCCTGAAGCGGTTTCTTGCCGAGACCGAACTGGCCTGCGACGAATGCGTCTTGGTCCGGTGCGGCGAAAGCGAAAAAAAGGTTTATGCGGCGGCTCTCGTGGACGCAGCCGTGGACAGGAAAGCGAAAAGCGCCTTCGTTTCCGCGTTCGGCGGGGCGAAGATCCGGGTACGGATCGACCGGATTCTATCCTATAAAAAGCTGTCGCTGTTTTCCTTTGGCTGCTTTGCCGCGCTGACCGTAGCCGTTGCCTGTATACTGCTCACCAACGTGCAGTAGGGATAGCTGTTCCGAGAACAGCGCGAAATAAAACCGTAAACAGGATTGGAAAGAAGCGCCCGCCGGCCACCCGGTGGAGTATCGCCGTGTTGCGCAAGGCCACGCTTCTTTCTCTTCTATTTGCGCTGAGACTGTACGTGACAGAATGGAGGTTCGTATGAAAAGCAGGAATACGCAGCAAAATTATTACCTGTTCTACCTGTTCTCCATCGTCGGTACGCTTCTGGCTTCCGCCTATCCTCTGTATATGGGTGCGAAGGTGGTGGTCGATATGCTCCGGAATGGGACGGTGCGCGCCGAGGACTACCCGAAATATGTTATCCCGTATACGCCCGTCAGCCTGGCGATCCTTTTCGGTGTGGTTCTGATGCCGTTGTTCCTCCGCTGCGCCAAGCGCTTTGCGCTGCCGGCAGCATCCTTGCTCTCCGTTGGCCTGTTCTTTTTGACGGAGCTGCTGCTTGAAAGCGCGGTGATTGTTACCGAATCCGGCTGGTCATCGCTGGAAAGCTGGCAGATGTTCAGCTGTTATATCCCGCCGGACCTGTTTGCAACCCGTACCTGGACTCCGGTGGACGTGCTGATCGGTGAGTACAGCCCGGCGTTCAAGCTGCATTTTTACCTGATCGCCCTGGTTTTGATCCTTGCTTTCTTGAACGTTTTCTATGGCTTTGCCCGGATGATCCGGGAGGGGGATCGCCGCCGTCTCCGGCCGCTGCTTTTGCAGGCGGTGTCCAGCGCTGTTTTTCTGGGGCTCTGTATTTTCGCCTGCTTTACCGCCTTTTTCCGGGATGGGGAGCTCACCGTGTCGCTGGTTTCCGCCATCCTGATGATGGTGTTCTTTACGGCGCTTGGAGTGACGGTGGGGCTGTATATCGGTTCCTTTCTTTTCGGAAAGAAGCCGGGGCTTTCCGTTTGGCTGCCGTCGGCGGTTTCCTCGGTCGTTGTGCTGGCGATGTATATCGGGGAACTGTTCCTGCTCAGCGGCCATCTGTACCGTTTTGGCGCCGGCTTCTTTTTCGAGGGGCTGGGTCCCCTCGTTCTCGCCCCGGTCGACCTGGTCGTTATCCTGCTGTCCGGCGGCATCTGCGCGCTGATTCTGATGACGGCGGCGGGGAAAGAGGAAAGAAAAAAGAAGAAACCGGCGTTTTGGATTACCGCCGCCGCCGTGACAGCAGGGATTGTCATAACGGCGGCGTGGCTGCTGGCGGGACAAAACCGGATCATCGACGATGCGGATCGGCTGAACATGGTTGACGACATCATTGGCAATGCGGACTCGTCGGCAGCGGTATCAAGCAATGCCGATGAGTATATCCGTGAAAGCGCCGATATTTACGACAAGCTGGTACAGGGTGGTCAATCCACGGTGGACTGCTTTGTCCGGGAATTGCGAGAAGCGGAACACTATGGCCTGCGGGAATACATCATGGCGGCCGTCTGTGCGGAAATCACAGGGATCGGGAACGGAGAGGATGCCGCCGCAGAGTGGTCGTCGGCCGGCGAGTGGCTCGCCTTGTACGACGGCGCCGCCTTTCCTTATCCTTCTCCGGCCCCTTCCTCTTCCATCACAACGCCGGAATCCACCGTCAGTCCCATGCTGGCGGGGAAGCCGTTTATGGTTTATTCCTACGCCGATTCCGCTGATCCGATGAGGCCGACGATTTTCCTATCCGCGGATAATAACTCCTTTCAGTTTACCTATTCCGTACTCAGCAGCTACATCGCCGTCGGCGAATACACCCTGTCGGATACGACGCTGACCCTGAAAACGGACGACGGCTTGAACGTGTATGTTTTCGCGGTGGATGACGACGGCGCATATCGGTTCGACGCCGAACGGTCGTCCCCGATTCCGTCCTATGTGTATTCCGCAGGGGCGGCCCCCCAGTCGCCTGTTCCGGATGGGGCCCGGTTTACCAGCGGATGAACGGAGAGGATGAACGAACAGCGGCCCGGAATTTGCATTTTTTACCGCCGGAGAGTATAATGAATCCGGCAAAGCCGGATTCATCGAAAAACGATTGCCGGGCCGAGGGCCCTTTCCGTCGCTACGCGCTGCCATCGTTTTTCTTCTCGGGCCTTTTTACGGATGAATACGGCGGCGGAAAAAGAACGGCGGAGATGAACGGATGCAGACGCAGCATATCTATTCCAAAAACGCAGACTATCAAAAGTTCGAGGTCCTGAAAACCAACCGGAACAAGCGGTATAAATACGGAGAATTTTTCGTCGAGGGCGTGCGGAACATCAATGAGGCGATCCGGGACGGGTGGACGATCGTCTCGTTTCTGTATTCCTTTGAAAGTCCGCTTTCCTCCTGGGCGGCGAAGACGCTGGCAAGCACTCCGACGGTCCGTAACTACGAGCTGACCGACGCGCTGATGGGGGACCTCAGCGGGAAAAGCGATACCTCCGAGCTGATGGCGGTGGTAAAGATGCGGACGGACGACGCCGGTGCTCTAAAGCTCAGCGGAAACCCGATCCTGGCGCTGTTCGACCGGCCTTCAAACCGGGGGAATCTCGGGACCCTGATCCGTTCCTGCGACGCGCTGGGGGTGGAGGCGCTGGTGCTGACCGGTCATGGGGTGGATCTGTATGACCCGGATGTGGTGGTGTCCTCCATGGGCTCCTTCTTCAGGGTGCCGGTGATCCGGATGACCTCCAACCGCGAGGTAGAGGACTGGATCATGACCCTGAAGGCGCGGTATCCGGGGCTGAAAACGGTGGGAACCACCTCCCACGCGCAGCAGGAGCTGTTTACGGTGGACCTGTCTGGCTCAGTCCTGTTCCTGATCGGGAACGAGACGGAAGGGCTCTGCGCCCGGTTTAAGGAGCTGAGCGACGTGATGGCGACCATCCCGATGGCGGAGGGAGCCTGCGCGTCCTCCTTTAACGTTGCCTGCGCGTCCACCGTGCTGTTTTATGAAGCGGCCCGGCAGCGCCGCGCGGGCGGACGGTAAGGCGATTAAAACGATGATAAAAAATCCCTGCGACAGGCATGCGCCTGACGCGGGGATTTTTGCTTTACACTCTTTACACGCTTCACGCTTATTTCATCAGCAGGGCGTTCTGGAGCTTGGCAGCCGAGATGGTGTTTTTCAGCAGCATGGCGATGGTCATGGGGCCCACGCCGCCGGGCACGGGGGTAATCCAGCCCGCCACCGGCTCTACCGCGGCGAAATCCACGTCCCCGCAGAGCTTGCCGTTTTCGTCCCGGTTCATTCCCACGTCGATGACGGCGGCCCCCGGCTTTACCATATCGGCGGTGACGAACTTGGCCTTGCCGACCGCCGCGACCAGGATGTCCGCGCCCGAGCAGACCTGCTTGAGATTGGCGGTTTTGGAATGGCAGATGGTTACGGTGCCGTTTTCATGCAGCAGGAGCATGGCCATCGGCTTACCCACAATGTTGCTGCGGCCGATCACAACGCAGCTTTTCCCCGCGACGCTCACTCCGGCGCTGTGGAGCAGCTCCATCACCCCGGCGGGGGTGCAGGGCAGGAAAGCATAATCCCCCACCATGATATGGCCGACGTTGGAGGGATGGAACGCGTCCACGTCTTTGAGAGGGGAGATGGCCGCGATCACTGCCTTGTCGTCGATGTGGGAGGGGAGGGGGAGCTGGCAGAGGATGCCGTTGATATCGCTGCGGTTGTTCAGGCTGGAGATCAGGGCCAGCAGCTCGTCCTGCGTGGTGTCGGCCGGCAGGGCGATTTCCTCCGAATAAATGCCCGCTTCGGCGCAGGCTTTTTTCTTGTTGTTGACGTATACGCGGGAGGCGGGATCGTTCCCCACCAGGATCACTGCGAGACCGGGGACGATCCCCTTTTCCTTCAGCCGGGCGGCTTCCTCCGCCACCTCGCCCTTCACCCGGGCGGAGATGGCCTTGCCGTCGATAATGGTCGCCATGTTGGTACTCCTTTTCTCCGCAGACAGAAAGATGATGGAAAAAAGCAAAGCCGCCCTCTCTGCGGGGAAGGGAGCTCTTGCGTATCGACGGACAGCTTATTCCGCCGTCTCGGCCTTTTTCGTTTCATCGCCGGTTTCTTCGGCGTTTTCCGCTTCCTTAACTTCCTCCGCTTCTTCAGCGACCGCAGCGGCCTCGCCGGACGGGCTGATTTCCTCGGCGTCCACCGCCGTTGCCATCGCATCGGTTTCGGCGGCCGCGTCCTCCGCTTTGATGGAAAGGTCCGCCATAGCTTCGTTCGCCTCGTCATCTGCGATGGCCTCGTCGTCTGCGATGGCCTCGTCAGCCTCGTCCGTTGCTTCGGTTCCTTCCGCGCCGGAGCTTTCCTCCGCGCCTTTGGCAAGCGCGGGTTCGGGCGCGAAGAGATCCTTCGGCAGGGAACGGGCATGGGCGCGGAACACGAAGAAGAGCGCTACGCCGCCCGCCACCGAAAGGGCGGCGACCAACTGGGATACCTTCATCGCGCCGAAATACAGGCTGTCGGACCGCAGGCTTTCGATAAAGAAACGCCCCGCGCCATACCAGACGATATACAGTGAGAAGAGCTCTCCCTTAAATTTATAGGCTTTCTTGGAGATAAAATGCAGCAGGAGGAAACCGAGCAGGCACCAGAGGGATTCATACAGGAAGGTAGGATGGACGGGCTCGCTCAGGGTGTAGCCGCTCCCGTTCACACCGCTCTGGATGATGTCGCCGGTCATGCCCCACGGAAGGGTGGTGTTGCCGCCGAAGGCCTCCTGATTGAAGAAATTGCCCCAGCGGCCGATGCACTGGCCGATCAGGAAGCCGAGGGAGGCAAGATCAAACATGGCGAGGGTATTCACCTTCCGCACCCGGCACATGATGACGCCGGTGATAAAGGCGAAGATGATACCGCCGTAAATGCCGAGCCCGCCCTCCCATACATATAGGATGCTGAGCGGATTTTCAAAATAATCGGCCCGTTCGGCGGAGAACAGGACGTAGTATAGCCGTGCGCCGACGAAGGCGAACAGCGCGGATACCAGCACCACGTCGATCATGCGGTCGGGGTCGATGTCGAATGTTTTTGCCCGCCGTAAGGCGTAGATCACCGCCAGCAGGAAACCGAGCGCGATCAGAAGGCCGTACCAGTTGAGGGAGAAGTCCCGCCCAAAAAGGGAGAATTCCACAATGGTGGGGGAGATGTTGAATTTCCAGCCCAGCGCCGGGAATTCGATAAAGTGGCTGCTCATGGCTATCGTCCTTTCTATGTAGGGGGCGGCCGCCCCCGGTTATCCCAGAAACCGGAAAACGTTGGAACGGAAAGGGCTATTCCGAGGGGAGCACCACCGACAGAGCGGCGCTTTCCCGTCGGAAGCCGTCCCGTAGCATCCGGGTTACCGCCTCCATGGAAAGGGAAGCGGCCGCTTCGATCAGGGCGAAGGGCTCCCGTTCATAGAAAAAGTCCCCGATCAGGATATCCCCGCAGTTTTCCACGTCGTTCAGGGAGGCGACCAGCCGTCCGTACAGCGCGTTGCGGGCTGCATCGAAGGCGGCGGACTCAATTCCATCCCGCTTCAGGCGGGCGACCTCGGTATGAATCGCTTCCGCCACTGCGTCGGGATCGGCGGATTCCCCGCCGAACATCCACGCCGCGTAGCCAGGGCCCTCGAAATACTCCGCCCCGAAGGAAGCGTTGATCAGCCCCTGCTCCATCAGACGGGCGTAGAGGGGGGAGGCCTGCCCGGCGAGCACCTCCAACAGCACGTCCGCGGCGGCAAGCTCCTCCGGTGTCTGGCAGCGCCCGCCCGGGACGGGGACCTTGAAGCCGAGATAGAACAGGGGGGAGGCCACCGGCATCCGGCATTCCACCCGCGGCTCGGCCGCTTCGGCCGGTTCCTCTACCATGGCGCGTTCCACCCGTCCGCCTTCCGCCGGCTTCAGCAGCCGGTCGGCCACGGCGAGCACCTGCTCCGGCGTGACGTTCCCCGTCACGGCCAGCGCCATGTTGTTGAGATTATAAAACGCATGGTAGCATCCGTATAACAGCTCCGGGGTGATGTCGGCGATGGATTCCACCGTCCCGGCGATTTCGATTCGCACGGGATGGGTTTTATACAGCGCCCGCAGGAGGTTGAATAGCACCCGGCGGCCGGGATTGTCCTCGCACATCCGGATTTCCTGTCCAATAATCCCCTGCTCCTTTTGTACCGTTTCCTCGGTGAAATAGGGCTTTTGCACGAAATCCAGCAGGATTTCCAGCGACGGCTCGAGGTTTTCGGTGCAGGAAAAAAGGTAGGCGGTGCGGTCGAAGCTGGTGAAAGCGTTGGCCGACGCGCCGGTTTTCGCATACCGCGCAAAGGCGTCGCCGTCCTCGCTTTCAAACAGCTTGTGCTCGAGATAATGGGCGATACCGGCGGGCACCTCGGTTTCCCTGCCGTCCGCCGTCCGGAAGGCCGTGTCGATCGACCCGTACCGGGCGGCGAATACGGCGTAGCAGGACTGGTAGCCCGGCTTGGGGTCCACAAAAATGGTCAGCCCCGAGGAATGGCGGAGCCGATAGCAGCGTTCGCCGGTGCGGGGCTGGACGAACTCCTCGAAAGCGGCGTTCCTCCTGTCGTTCATGCGTGTCCGCCTCCTTCCTTTCCGGCGAGCAGATAGACGGCGCCGAGGGTCACGCCCCGGGCGGCCTCCGCGACCTGCTCGCGGGTCACGGTTTCGATGGCGCGGGCGGCATCCTCCGGGGTGGAGAGCGGGCCGCCCAGACTCTGGCCAAGATACCATGACGCGGCGGTGGACTGCAGGTCCCCGATGGTGCGGAACTGGTTGACTACGCTCAGCCGGGCGGATTCCAAATCCTCATCGGTGAAAGCGCCCTTCCGCACCGCGTCCAGCTGACGGAGGATTTCGGCCTTCGCTTTTTCGGCGTTGGCTTCCTCCACCCCGCTGTCAATCAGCATGACGCCCTTCAGCCGGTCGAAGCTCGACTGGCAGTAATAACAGAGGCTCAGCTTTTCCCGCACATTGCGGAACAGGAGGGAATGGGGCGTGCCGCCCAGCAGGGCGTTCATCAGCCGCATAGCGGGGACGGCGGCGTCCGGTTCCGCGATCCCGGTGCGCAGGCCGAGCACCAGCTTGGCCTGTCCCACGTCCATCCGCTCGGTTCGCTCCCGCGCCTCGTCCGCCCGGCGGATGACCTGAACAGCGGGCTCGAGCGGGCGGCGTTCCGGCAGGGAGGAAAGCCCCACGCTAAACGCGTCCGCCGCGCTGCCGGAGGGCGCGGCTCCCTGTGCGATCAGGCGGACCTGCGCGTTCTCCAGCGCCTTCCGCCAGGCGGCGGCGACGGCGGAGGGAGTGAGCGCCCGTACGCTTTCGATGTCGCCGTACCGGTCCGCTGCGTAGGGCTCCCCCTCGCAGAGCAGCTCCTCACACCGGCGGCGGGCGTACAGGCGTTTGTTGTTGATTTCGGACTCAATGCGTTCGATCAGGCAGCGTTTCTCCTGCTCGACGCTGTCGGCGGGGAAGGCCCCGTCGACCAGCACCGGGTCGAACAGCATGGAACTGAGAAGACCGGCGCAGGCAGCGGCCACCGCTTCCCCGTGCAGGGCGTAGCGGTCGTCGATAGATACGGCGGTCAGGGTCAGCGCCTGGCATTCTCCCAGCCGGGTCACGTCGGCGGCGATCCGCGCGCCATACAGCTCGTTCAACCGCCGTTTCAGGGCGGTGAAATCGGGATATTCCGCGCAGCACCGCTGCAGCAGATAGGGGAGAATCGCATTTTCCGACGCGGAGGCCGGGTTCAGCGGTAGGAGCAACGCGGCGGTCAGCCGTGCGGTCTTGAACCGGTCGTCCGTCAGCGTTAGGACGCCGGCGCCGTCGGCCAGGGACTGAAACGCGGGATGAATGTTTTGTTCAGAACAGGGCAAAGAATCACTCCTTTATGCCGGATATAACGGTGGCGCCTGCCGAAAACCGCCGCAATGGGCGCGGCAGTTCCCGGGCAGTCAACTCAATATCCTTTAGTATACCAAATTCAGGGAAGAATGAAAAGCGGCAAAACGCAAAGAATCCGGGAAAAATGAAACAGGCCCTTTTCGGCCTTTTGCCGCCTGCAATAGGGTTTGCTGCGGAGGATATTTTTATGTATTTCAAGATCATGAAGGGCAGCACCTTGCGGAAGGGCTTTTTCTGCGCGCGGCGAATGGGCGCAGAAAAAGCCGGTGTCAATCGATGAGGTATCTCCAGACCGTTATGTATATGTTACTGAAGATAAAGACTCTGGCGAGTTGGCTATTACTTATTAAAACAAAAGAGGAAATCCGATGAAAAAGCTATGTGCATTATTGCTGATACTCTACCGGATATTTTGAAGCTTCGACGAGCTTTTTATGGATGTCATAAGAAGACAAAAAGAGGAAGGCGTTTGCCTTCCTCTTTTTATCGTATATTTTTACAGGATCGGGGCGATCGGCTCGCCCTCCTCCAGCATGCCGAGCAGGCTGTCCACCAGCATCAGGCAGCGGGGAAGATGGAACGGACCCTTCCACATCGACCCCTTCTGGGTATGGGAAACCGTACCGTCGCGGTGCAGATAGCCGTACCACTCGCCGTTTTCCTTGTCGTGGAAATGCTCGAACGCATAGGCGTGGACCTTTTCGAACCAATCCCAGTATTTCTCGTCCCCGGTCAGGCCGTAGGCCATCAGGGTGGCGATAAGAATCTCGTTATGTACCCACCATAGCTTCATGTCCCATTCCAGCTGCTCGCAGGGACGGCCGTTCAGGTCCACAAAGTAGAAGCAGCCGCCGAATTCCTTGTCCCAGCCGCGCTCCAGCGACCAGTCGATGATGTTCAGGCAATTCTGCAGCAGGGCCTGATCGTTCGTATACACCGCCTGGCACATCATGAACCACGCGTTTTCAATGGAGTGGCCGGGGTTGATCGTCCGGCCGGCGGGGTTGTCGATGCAGGTCCCGTCTTCCAGCACGGTCTCCAGCACGCAGTGAAGGTCGGGCTTGAAGTTGTACTTCAGGATATCTCCGATCACCTCGCTCACGATGCCGGTGTAATAGTCGGCCTTGGCCGGGTCGCAGCGGCGGAGCACCTGCGCGCCGTTAACCAGCACCATCGGCACTGCCACCGCGCGCTCCGCCCGGGTAGAGGCATAGCTCTTGGGGGTAATCTTAAACGGATCGGAGGCCGGGTCGCGGTACAGACGGAGCATCAGTTCAAAGCAGCTTTCGGCCTTCTCGAGCGCGTCCTTATCCCCGGTCGCGGCAGCGTATTCCGCCATGCCGACCACGTAGAAGCTCTCGGAATACATATAGCGGCGCTTACGGAGCGGGCGGCCGTCCCGGGTGACGGTGAAGAACATCCGTCCGTCGGAATCCACGCAGTGCTTTTCGAGAAAATCCTTGCCGAGCTTCGCGGCGTCCAGCCATTCCTGCCGGGCTCCGTAATGGTTGCACAGGGAAGAGAAGGTCCACAGTCCCCGGCCCTGGAACCAGACCGATTTATCGTCGTTGTAGCTTTTGCCTTCCCGATCCACCGAGGTGATGTACCCGCCGTATTGCCGGTCCAGCAGGTCGCTGTTCATCCAGAACGGAACCACGTCGTCCAGCAGCTGGGAGCGGTAGAACTGACGGTAGTGAGAAATACTTTCTTTAGAAATACTTTCTTTGGAAATGCTTCCCTTTTTTGTATTGTTCATATGGTTGCCCCTTTACCTTAAATTTGTAATTTTTTTCTATTTTTCAGTATATCGTCCGGAACGCTGGTGTCAATAGATTTCCCGGCATAAAATTTGACCGTTTGGTTGTCTGAATTTTTGTTTTTCCCTGTTGAGAAGGCTTTTCCAACGGGAAGAACTGTGCCGGCGGCCAGTCGGTTCCCACATTGACAAGCCGGTGGGAATCCCGTACAATATTAAAGAAAAACGCATGCAAAAGCGGGGGCCGGGCGATGGAAGAATGGAACAAGAACCTGGAGATTCTCAATCACCTTCTGGTGGAGACCTTTAATGAAATCCTGAAGGTGGAGGAACAGTCGGTGAAGCTGGCGGCCGGCGAATCGGTTACGGTGACCGAACTGCACGCGTTGGAGGCGATCGGCCGGGGCGAGCCGTGCACCGTTTCCTCTCTGGCGGCGGCGATGCGGGTCACGGTCAGCACCATGACCATCGGCATCAACCGTATGGAGAAAAAGGGCCTGGTCGAACGGGTGCGAGAAAACGCCGACCGCCGGGTGGTGCGGGTCCGACTCACCCATCGCGGGCAGACGCTGGCCTATGTGCACCAGCGTTTCCACCGGCAGATGGCGCGTGCGGCGGTAGACCGGCTCACGCCGGAAGAGGTGGACGTGCTTTGCCGCGCGGTGGAAAATCTGAAGGACTTTTTCCACGCGGAAAGCGAACGGAATAAGGGGATCGCTCCCCCGGAAAGAGAGGCGTAACCGCCTCCTTTTTTGGAAATTTTCGTTTTATGATTTTATGCTTTTTTCCGGTGTATTTTTTCACCGGCCGGGCAAACTAAAACGACGTTTCCAAAGGGAGGTGTAACGGCATGGATAAGAAACAGGCGAACCACTGCATCGAGTGCACGGTGCAGCAGTGTGCGAACCATTGTGAAACGCAGAATTACTGCGCCCTGGACCGCATTCTGGTGGGCACCCACGAGATGAACCCGACGGTGGACCAGTGCACCGACTGCAAATCGTTCCAGTTGAAGCACTAAAATTTACGGTATTCGCGGCTATCTCAGACTGGCTGCGAATACCGTATAGCCCAAAACTCCCGGCGACAACGTCGCCGGGAGTTTGTTATGGCATCATGACGTTAAGAAAAAACGCGACAGCGTTTTTCGAAACCATCCCAGATTGCTTCGAAGCCGCTAAGAATAACATCCTCCATGGAACAAATAACTCGTCTGCCCTGGTTCCATGGGGGATGTTTGCTTTTGGCTATTCTATTGCAGGAACAACCGGGCCGAGTTCAGCACCGAAAGAAGGGAAACGCCCACGTCGGCGAACACCGCCGCCCACATGGGAGCGAAGCCGAAGGCGGCGAGGATGAGCACCGCGGCCTTAATGATCAAAGCGAAGGCGATGTTGAACCGCACCACCCCCATTACCCGGCGGGAGAGACGGACCGCGTCCGGCAGCTTATCCAAACTGCCGGAGGTGAGTACCACATCCCCGGCCTCAATGGCAGCGGCGGAGCCCAGTCCCATGGCGATTCCCGCGTCCGCTTCGGCCAGAACCGGCGCGTCGTTGATGCCGTCCCCGACAAACAGGGCCGCGCCGTTTTTCGCCTTCAGGGCGCGCAGCGCTTCCAGCTTTCCTTCCGGGAGAAGGTCGGCCCGCACCTCGTCGATTTCCAGCTTGCCGGCAATCCGGTCGGCCTCGGCCTTCCGGTCGCCGGTCAGCATGGCGATTTTCCGAAAGCCCAGCCCATGCAGGCGGTGCAGCGCTCCGGCTGCATCGGGATGCAGCCCCGATTCCATCTGGAACGCGGCCGCCGGTTCGCCGTCCACCGCGAGATAGACCGCCGCGTCCTCCCATGGAACGGCGATGTGGTTGGCATCCATCAGCCGTCTCCCGCCGCAGAGCACGGTCTTGCCGTCAATGACAGCGGAGACGCCCATCCCGGGCAGCTCGGACAAAGCAGAGACGGCGGCTTCGCTGTCCGCCGGAAGTTCCCCGGCCTGTTCCCGAATCGCCAGCGCGGCAGGGTGGGGGGAATGCTGCTCAGCCAGTGCGGCAAGCCGCAGGACGGCGGCTTCCCCGTAGCCAGGGGCACGGTCGACCCGGGTGACGGTCAGGCGGCCGGTGGTCAGGGTGCCGGTCTTGTCAAACGCGGCGGCCTTCGCTTTGGCCAGCGCCTCGATATACCGTCCGCCCTTAATCAGCACACCCTTGCGGGAGGCCGCGCCGATGCCGGAATAGAAGCCGAGCGGCACCGAGATGACCAGCGCACAGGGGCAGGAGGCGACCAGAAAGACCAGCGCGCGGTAGATCCAGTCCTGCCATGCACCCATCCCAAGCAGGGGTGGAACGATGGCAAGGATTACTGCCAGCAGGGTGACGGCCGGGGTATAGATTCTGGCAAAGCGGGTGATGAACCGTTCAGAGGAGCCTTTCCGGGCGGCGGATTCGGATACCATGTCGAGGATACGGGCGGCGGCGGAGCTTTCCGCCCGGTTGTCCGCCCGGACGGTCAGGGAGCCGCTGCCGTTCATCCCGCCGGAAAGGAGGGCGCTGCCGGGGCCGGCGTAGACTGGGCGGCTTTCCCCGGTCAGGGCGGAGGCGTCAATCTCCGATTCCCCTGAAAGGACGGTGCAGTCCACCGCTACCCGCTCATGAGCGGGAATGAGCAGGATATCGCCGACCTCCACGTCGTCCGCGTCGATCTCCGCGGTGGAGCCGTCCTCCCGCACCCGCAAAGCGCGGTCGGGGCGGATTGCCGCCAACTGTTCAATCTGGCGGCGGGAGCGGCCGACAGCCAGATCCTCCAGCAGCTCGCCGAGGGTGAAGAGCAGGGCGACCATCGCGCCCTCCATCGCCTCGCCGATGGCGAAGGCGGCGGCGACGGCGATGACCATCAGAAGGTTTTCCCCCATGCTCTTTCCCTTGATCTCGGCTATCGCGCCCTGCACCACCGGCAGGGCAGCGGCGACGGCCGAGGCGAGATACAGGCAGAAGGGAACGGGGGCGGGCAGGAAGGGGAGGAACGCCAGCAGGAACAGGACGCCGCCGGTCAGGAGTCCCCATGGAAAACGGCGTTCTTCCGACCCGCCATGGCTGTGCTCATGCTCATGCTCGTGTTCGTGACTGTGCTCATGTCCATGCGTGTGGTCGTGTCCGCAGGAGCACGCCGGCGCGGCGCTTCCCGCCGTCGTGCGGCCGGCGGCGGGCGTGACGCGGATCCCATGCTCCACGCTGTCGCACAGCCGCTGAATGTCGGCGGTCAGGTCGCTTTCACAGGTGAGGATCAGCAGTTTTTCGGGATAGTTCAGCGCAGCGTCCTTCACGCCGGGCAGTACGGCGGCGCGGGCTTCGATTTTTGCGCCGCAGTTGGGGCAGCCCAGTCCTTCCAGACGGTATTTGCGTTTCATCTGAGAAGCATCGGTCATAAGGAGCACCCTTTCCAATCAATACAATAAAATAACAGGGATCTGCGGTCAGCTTTTCAGTTCCTCGATGTGGGTCAGGCCCAGCTCGAATATCTGGCGGACATGCTCGTCGTCCAGCATATAGACGGAGGATTTTCCTTCCCGCCGGCAGCGGACCAGCCGGGCCTGCCGCAGCAGCCGCAGCTGATGGGAAACGGCGGACTGCCCCATTTCCAGCAGCTCCGCCAGATCACACACACACATCTCGCCCTCGGACAGCGCCCAGAGAATCCGGATGCGGGTAGTATCGCCGAACACCTTGAACAGCTCGGACAGATCGTAAAGGGATTCTACATCCGGCATTTCCTGCCGGGCTTTGGCGAGGGTACCGGCGTGCTCCTCCACACAGCCGCAGATGGTTTCCTCTTCCACAGACGGACGAGTCTGTTTTTCCTGCATGTTTTTCATCCTTTCCCTGGCCCCGGACCGGCGGCCATCCTTCCGAGAGACGGCGGCAATCCCTGTCCGGAATAACCGTTGGCAACAATAGCAATGATCGAATGAACATATGAATTTATGTTCATATGTTCATTATATGCTGTTTTAAAGAAAAGTCAAGAGGAAATTTGCAAAAAAATAGACGGAACATTCTCCGTAAGGAGGAGAGCCTTGCTCTCTTCGATCGTCTTTGGATACGGCGTCTATATCCGGTTTGCAGTATAAGCAGTGTAAGGAAAGAATGCGTATAAAACGCTGGCAGGGCCGTCCGGTCGGACGGCCCTGCCGGCGTTAAAATATGGGATAAGAGTGGGGAAATGGCGTGAAAGAAAAATCAAACGGTTCTCTCCAGCCAGCTTGCGCTCTTAATGGGAGAAGAAGTGAAGAAAGACGCGGATTTATGGTTAACACCTACAGTGTTATATATACACTGTGTGATTTGCGCGGTCGGATTTCCGGATTTAACGCGCTGCGGGCCGTGCCGCATGGGTCATGGCGGGGAAGGTG
>ERZ827520.1846-NODE-1846-length-22219-cov-11.054142_pt1 | contig 22219 bp, 17 predicted proteins | sample MGYA00519581_ERZ827520 | MGnify/ENA primary metagenome ERZ827520 (study PRJEB31778, sample SAMEA3449339) | human gut metagenome | biome: human gut; feature: human-associated habitat; material: faeces | place: United Kingdom | collected 2010/2012 ...
CGCAGAACGCGGAGGGTGTGGCGCAGCCACACCCTCCGCTCAGCTTGCATTGGATTGGGGGTCAGTCGCAGAACAGATAGGTCACGCTGGAGGCGGGCATCTTCAGCGACGCTTTGCCGCCGGAGAAGGTCAGCGTGCCGTCCAGATCGCCTTGGAGCGCATAGGTGCCGTCGGGCAGCTCGGCTTGAAGCTCGACGTTCGTCTCCGACTCTGCTGCGTTGACGAGGAGCAGCAGCTTGCGGCCGCTGCCCATCCGCTCCCACAGACCGCCCTGCACGGCGGGGTAATCGACGAGGCCGCCGATGGCCTGCGTGGACTTCTCGCTGCGCAGGCGGGGCGCGTCGTCGGTCAGGTACGGCGGGCGCAGCATCCGGCCGCCGTAGAAGTACTCGGCCAGCGTCTCGCGCGTTTTGACCAGCCGGCGGTAGAACGCCTTGTCCGCTTCCTGCATACGGAGGAAGGTGTCCGGCCGCATCCAGCCCATCTGCTCGCCGTAGACGAGCGACTGTGCGAAGAAAATGCGGAAGCAGGTGCTGTCCATATCGGTCATTGACACATAGTGGATGCCGAAGGTGACGACGTACTCGTTGTAAATGGCCGTGAACGCGGGGACCTGTCCGTTGCGGACCCACAGCCACGACAGATAGCCGCCGATGTGCTTCATGAACGGGTCGGAGGTGCATTCGGTCGTCAGGACCGCGCGGTCGCTCGTGCGGCGCACATGGTCGAGCAGGTTGTTGTAGCTGGCGACCCACCAGGTGCCGCCGCCGGCCGGGTGCGGATGGTTTTTGTCCGCGCAGGGGTTGGCCTTGGCCGCGCCGATCTGGTCGATGTAGACCGCGTCCATATCCAGTTCGTTGAACAGTTTGCCGACGATTTCCTTCTGCTTTTCCTGCCAGACCGCGGTCGAGGGGCACATAATGGACAGCTCGACCTTTGTGCCGTCGATCTCCTTGGAGCTGTATGTCTCGATGAAGGGCTTGCCGTGGCGGTCTTTCGTGCAGTTCGGATAGGCAATTTTGCTGAACTGCCAGTCCTCGTTCTGCCTGTCCTTGGTATCCCACAGGCGGCCGTTGATGTAGGGCATGATTTTGATGCCCGCGGCGCGGAGCGTTTTGAGAGCGTCGGCCAGCTCGTCCTTGACGGGGAAGTAGTGCGGGTAGTCGTTGTCAAACGGAATCTTGTGCCAGTCGTAGAGGTGCACCGCGCTTGTCGTGCCGAGCTCAGCCGTGGCGCGCACGACCTCGTCGGCCACGGTTTCATCCCGGTTCTCGCGCGTCCACCAGCGGTCGTCCTCCATCCGCGTCCACCACCAATGCGGGTTGGCCTTGAACCACAGGGGGAGGTCCTTGCGGCCGTTCTCGTCAATTTCGGGCAGCCAGCTCGCCTCGGAGAGCGCCCATGTGCGGTAGAGCATCGCCGCGTCGTACCAGTCGCCGTCGAAGGGCTGCCAGACGCAGACGCCGTAGAGCTTCTGCGAGTTGCAGCCGTCGGCGATGTTCTCGAGCGGCTGGGCGATTTTCAGTGTGACGACGCCGTCGGCGCTGCGGCTGAAGTGGATAAACTTGCTGGCGGGCGCGCCGTCATGCAGGCCGTAGTATACGCCGCGGCGGACGTCCTCGTCCCAGAACGCGAGGTACTGCATCGACGCGCCGTAGGACGGGTAGTTCTGCGTGGAGGAAAAGCCGCCCTCCTTGTCCGAGGGCCAGACCTCGCCCGGGCCGTAGGGGTTGAAGAACACGCGGGATGCGGCCGCGTCGAAGCAGAGGTTCGGCCAGTCGCAGGCTGTGAGCGAAACGGCGGCGTTGGCCGAGGAGAGGTTCATCTCAAAGGTGATGCGCGCGCCGCCGCCGCGCACCGTCAGCGTCACGATGACGCCGGGCAGCTTCGCGCAGTCCGAGAGGGTGAACAGCCGCGCGTCGGCGTCCGCGTCGACGACGGCGACGGTCCAGCCGTCCGCCGAGGAGACGGTTTCGCGCGCGCCGCTTTCGAGGCATTCGTATTCGAGCGTGAACAGCGGCTGCGGCGCGCGCAGGTAGGCGCGGGACGATTTGCCGTCGGTCAGGCCGGCGAGAAACAGCCCCTCGCCGGTCACGGCGAACGACGCGTTCAGGCCGCCGGCGGCGGTTTGGTAGGTTTTGCTCATCTTGCTTGTTTCCTTTCGGTTTTCGGTTTGGTGTTTATGGAATGCCCGCCGTGCGGCGGGCGGGGGAGCCGGGGTCAGTGCAGGAAGTAGTTCGGCGTCTTGGCGATGCAGGCAATGTGCACCGTTTTCACGCCCGCCTTTCGCAGCAGCGCGGCGCATTCGTCCACCGTCGCGCCGGTCGTAACGACGTCGTCCACCAGCAGGGCGTTTTGCGCGTCGCCGAGGATGCCGGCCTTCACCGTAAAGCTGTCGCGGATGTTGCGCCGCCGCTGCGCGGCCGACAGCAGCTTCTGCGGCGGCTTTTCGCGGCTGCGGCAGAGCGCCGGGCAGACCGGCACGTTCAGCTCGTCCGACAGGCACTTCGCCAGCAGCGCGGCCTGGTCGAAGCCGTACTGCCGCAGCGCCTTTTTCGAGCGCGGCACATAAAAGACCGCGTCGAAGCTGTATTTTTCCATCCGTTCGGCCAGCAGCGCCGCAATGTGGCGCGCGGCGACGATGTTGTTGCCGTGCTTGATGCGCGAGACGGCGCGGCGCACCGGCTTTTTGTCATACCAGAACAGGTAGGTTATGTTGTCCTTTTCGATGCAGAGGCATTCGCCGCCCGGCAGTCCGCAGACCGGGCAGACGGCGCACAGCAGCTCCTTTTCCAGCTTTTTGCAGCTCTCGCAGACGGCCTTGCCGTTCTCGTCGGTCGGATAGCCGCAGTAGAGGCATTTCTGCGGCGCGAGCAGGCCGAGCAGCTTATCGAACAGCGTGTATTCCGCAGCCACCGCGCTCACCTCGCCAGCATATGCCGCAGATGGGTGTAGCGCAGCGCCTTGCGGTCGTTGCGCACCATCGTGCGGATGCAGTCCGTGCTGCCGGCGAGGATGACCATATCCTTCGCGCGGGTGACCGCCGTGTACAGCAGGTTGCGCGTCATCAGCGGATACGGGCAGGCGAACACCGGGATGAGCACCATCGGGTACTCGCTGCCCTGGCTTTTGTGGACGGTGACGGCGTAGGCGTGCTCGACGTCCTCGAGCAGCGCGGCGTCGTACTCGGCGATACGGCCGTCGAAGGAAAGCGTCATCCGCTCGCCGCCCGGCGCGATTTTGAGGATACGGCCCATATCGCCGTTGAACACGCCGCTGCCCTGTGTGCCGTCCTTGTGCCATTCGACGTCGTAGTTGTTGCGCGTCTGCATGATCTTGTCCCCCTCGCGGAACACGACCGCGCCGTATTTTTTCTCGCGCTTTTTCCCGTCGGGCGGGTTGAGCGCCTGCTGCAGATGCCGGTTCAGCTCGAACGTGCCCAGCTCGCCCTTGCGCGTGGGCGAGATGATTTGAATGTCGTCCTCGGGGGAGACGCCGTAGCTTTTGGGCAGCCGGTCGCGGCAGAGCGAAACGAGCAGCTCGCGCGTCTGCGCGGCGGCCGAGGTGCGCAGGAAGAAGAAATCGTTGTCCTTCACGTCCAGCACGGGCAGCTCGCCGGCGTTGATGCGGTGCGCGTTGGTGATGATGAGGCTCTCCTGCGCCTGCCGGAAAATCTTTTCCAGCCGCGCCACCCCGAAGCGGCCGCTCTCGATCATATCCGCGAGCACGTTGCCCGCGCCGACGGGGGGGAGCTGGTCGGCGTCGCCGATGAGGATGAGATAGGTCTCGGGCTTGAGCGCGTCGAGCAGCGAGGCGAACAATAAGCTGTCCACCATCGACATCTCGTCCACGATTACCGCGCGGTAGGGCAGCGGGTTCTCTCGGTCGCGCGCGAAGCGCTGCTCGCCGCGGTCGTTGAAGGTCGTTTCCAGCAGGCGGTGGACGGTCTTGGCCTCCTGCCCGCAGGTCTCGCTCATCCGCTTGGCGGCGCGGCCGGTCGGCGCGGTGAGCGCGAAGGAGATTTTCAGCTTGAGAAAAATGTCGGTGATGGCCTTGATGACTGTCGTCTTGCCCGTGCCCGGCCCGCCGGTGACCACCGTCACGCCGCCGGACACGGCCAGCCGGATGGCGCGCTTCTGCTGCTCGTCGTATTCGAAGCCGTATTTCTCCTCCAGATACGCCGTCTCCTCCTCCACGCCCTCCAGCCGCACCAGCGGCTCGGCCTGCGAGAGCGCGGCCAGCCGCTCGGTGATGAGCCGCTCGGCGTTGTAGTATTCGGGCAGGGAGACGGCCTCCTCCTCGCCGTATTCCGGTGCGGTCAGCTTTCCCGCGTCCACCAGCCGCTGGATCGCTTCGCCCGCCGCGCCGGCCGTGCAGCCGAGCACGCGCGCGGCCTCCTCCGCCAGCGGGCGCGCGGGGAAATAGCAGTGGCCGTTCTGAAACGCGCACTGCTGCAGGACATACTTCACGCCCGCCTCCAGCCGCTCGTCGCAGTCGGGCGCGAAGCCGACCGACATCGCCACGCGGTCGGCCTTGTCGAAGCCGACGCCGGGGACGTCGTCGCATAGGCGGTAGGGATTGGCGCGGATGAGGTCGACCGCGCCCGCGCCGTACCGCCGGTAGATTTTGACCGACAGCGCCGCGCCGAAGAATTCGCGGCAGAAGATGAGCACCTCGCGCATACCGAACTGCGAGCGGAAGCACTCGCTGATTTCCTCGGCCCGCTTTTTGGTCACGCCCTTGATGTCGCACAGCCAGTCGGGGTGATGCTCGATGACGTCGAGCGCGTCGGCGCCGAACTTTTCGATGATCCGCGTCGCCGTCACCGGCCCGACGCCCTTCACCGCGCCCGACGAGAGGTAGCGGAAGATCGATTCCTCGTCCTTCGGCAGCGTCTTCTCGTAGGTCTCCACCTTGAGCTGGCGGCCGAACGACGGGTGCTGCTGCCATGTGCCGGCGGCGCGGATGTATTCGCCCTCCCCGAGGAAGGGCAGCGTGCCGACGATCGTCACCGGCTCGTCCCCGCAGGCGACGAGGCAGACCGCGTAGCCGTTTTCGGGGTTGGAAAAGATCACTTCCTCCACCGTGCCCTCCACGGTGGCTTTTTCGTTTTCGGACATCCGCTCACCTCCTTGTTTTCAGCCCCGCAGGCAGTCCCGCGCCAGCGCCGCCAGCGTCGTCTGCGCGCTCGCCGGCGTGTCCGCGGGCGGGGGACCGAGCAGCTTTTCAAATTCGTCTGTCGTGTAGATTTCCATGTCGGGTACCCCGCTCTGCGCGCCGGCGCATTCGAGCGCGGCGGCCAGCACGTCGGTTTCGCTGAAGCTCTCCCGACGGATGTAGGCGTGCAGGAACGGCCAAACCGTCCCCTTCCGCCCGTGCCTGCCCGACGGCAGCCCGCCGCCCGTCTCCAGCTCGGTCACGGCGCGCGTGACCCGCCGGGCCAGCGCCGGCGTGTCCGCGTCGGGGCGGAAGGCGTAGCGGAAGCCGAACAGTCTGCCGTAGGACTTCATCGTGTCCTGATAGCCGAGCGATATATTGCGCATAATCGGCTCGTGCTCGAACAGCAGGAAGGAGCCCAGCGGCCGGTAGGGACGGATGTAGCGCACCAGCGGGTTGACGGCGTGGTGCGGGTGCGTCGGCTCGGGGTTTAGGTCGACGGCCACCACCGTCGAGGCGCCCAGCCGGAAGGCGCTGTCGATGGGCAGGTTGTCGTAATAGCCGCCGTCGATGTAGGCCTCGCCGCCGATGCGGCAGAGCGGGAACGCCGGAAACGCCGAGGCCGAGGCGAGCAGCCAGTCCTTGTATTGTCCGCGCGGCATACGCGATTTCGTCATCTCCACCGGCGTGAAGGCGGGAAATCGCACCGCAATGAGCGCGAAATCGATGGGCGAGGCGAAAAAGCGCGCCTCGTCGCCGTAGTCACGGATGATTTTGCGGAACGGCTCGATGTCCGCCCCTTTTTTGTTCACATAGCTTTTGAGGAAGGGGACGATGTCGCCCTTGTTGCGGAACAGCGTCTCCAGCGACCCGTCGAAGGCGAAGCCCTCGGTCATCACCGAGCGGATGCTCAGCCCCTCCCAGAGACGGTTGAGCTGCTCGGCGTCGTCCTGCACGAGCATCGCGCCCGTGAGCGCGCCGATGGACGTGCCGGTGATGATGTCGAATTTCTCGCCGAGCTCGTACAGCGCGCGGACGGCGCCGATCTCGTACGCGCCCTTCGCGCCGCCGCCGCAGAGTGTCAGCGCGCGCTTTTCGTCCATCCCCCTGCCCCCTTTGTGAACATGATATAGGGAAGAACGTTTTTTGTCAAGGGCGGGTGTATAAATTTTCATTTTTTTATGTTATCATGCCCGATATACAAAAGGAGGTGGATGGAATGCTGTCGGAGGAGCGCTTCTACACCGTTCTGCGCATCGACGGCGATTACGCCGTCCTGCTGCCGGACGGCGGCGCGGCGGAGGACGCCTTTCCCGTCGCCCGCGCGCTGCTGCCCGCCGAAACGGACGAGGGTGTGCGGCTGCGGTATTCGATGCTGGAATACACGGTCTGCGGCTGAAAAACGGCTTTTGCAAATTCAAAAAGGAGAAAACTCCCGCATACTCGGGAGCGGTTTGAAAATATGAAAATCGGATTCATCGGCACCGGCATCATGGGCGCGTCGATGGCGCGCAATCTGCTCAAGGCCGGACATGAGGTGTTTGTGTACAACCGCACGCGCGAAAAGGCCGAGCGGCTGCGGCCGGACGGCGCGGCCGTCTGCGGCAGCGTCGGCGAATGCGCCGCGGGCCGCGACGCGGTCATCACCGTCGTCGGCTTCCCGGACGACGTGCGGGAGGTGTATTTCGGCGCCGGCGGCATTTTGGAGGCCGCCTCGCCGGACACGGTTCTGGCGGATATGACGACCACGCCGCCGTCGCTCGCGCGGGAGATCGCGCAGGCGGCGCAGGCGAGGGGGCTGTCCGCGCTGGACGCGCCCGTCACCGGCGGCGACACCGGCGCGCAGGCGGGCACGCTGTCGATTATGGTCGGCGGCGACCGCGCGGCCTTCGAGAAATGCCTGCCGCTGTTTGAAGCGATGGGGAAAAACATCCGCCATATGGGGGAAAGCGGCTGCGGCCAGCAGACCAAGGCGGCCAACCAGATTATGATTGCCGGCGCGCTCTCGGGCGTGTGCGAGGCGTTCGCTTACGCGCGCCGGCAGGGGATGTCGCCCGAGGCGGTGATGGAGGCCGTCGCGGGCGGCTCGGCGGACAGCGCGCAGCTTCGCTCCTTCGGGCCGCGGCTGTGCGCGGGGGATTTGCAGCCCGGCTTTTTTATGAAGCATTTCATCAAGGACCTGCGCATCGCGCGGGACGAGGCTTCGCAAAAGGGCCTCGAGCTGCCGATGCTTGCGGCCGTGCTTTCGATGTACGAGGCGCTGGCGGCGGAGGGCTTGGGCGAGCTGGGCACGCAGGCGCTCATCCGCCGGTATGAGGAATGAGCGCGTACCATCTGGCCGCGCTCGTCTACCTTGGCCTGCTCGCGCTTTTCTCGGCGCTGCTGACTATCTGCGATAAGCGCGCCGCCAAACGCAGCCGCCGCCGCGTGCCCGAACGGACGCTGCTGCTGTTTGCTGCGGCGGGCGGCGCCGGCGCGATGTACGCGGTGATGCGGCTCATCCGCCACAAGACGCTGCACAGGAAATTCATGCTCGGCCTGCCCGCGCTGCTGGCGCTGCAAGTCGCGCTGCTTGTCGCTCTGCATCTCCTGCTGCTGTAAGGGCGCGGAGCGGATGAAATAACGGGGGACAACAAAGAAAGCGGTGGTTTTATGTCTGTATATGACGTGACGGCGCTCGGCGAGCTGCTGGTCGATTTTACGGCGGACGGGACGGCAAGTGCGCAGGGCAATCTGCTGTTCGAGGCCAATCCGGGCGGCGCGCCCTGCAACGTGCTCGCGATGCTGCAAAGGCTGGGACGGCGCACGGCGTTCATCGGCAAGGTCGGCGGCGACGCGTTCGGCGCGATGCTGGCCGGCGCGCTGCGGGAGCAGGGGATCTGTGCCGATTGGCTGCAAACCGACGAGCGCGCGCAGACGGCGCTGGCGTTCGTGCAGACCGCCGCGGACGGCGAGCGGCGCTTTTCGTTTTACGGCAGCCCCGGCGCGGACCGGCTGCTGCGCGCGTCCGAGGTGGACCCGGCGCCGATTCGGCAGTCGCGGATTTTTCATTTCGGCTCGCTTTCGATGTCCTTTCCCGCCGCAGAGGAGGCGACGCGGGCGGCCGTGGCGTATGCCGGACAGGCGGGCGTGCTTCGCTCCTTCGATCCGAACCTTCGCCTGCCGCTCTGGGACAGTCCGGCGGCGGCGCGGGAAAAAATTGAGTTCGGCCTGCGGCACTGCGACATTCTGAAAATCTCGGACGACGAGCTCGAATTCGTAACCGGCGAGCGCGACGCGGACAAGGGGCTCGCCCGGCTTTGGACGCGCTGCGACGCAGGGCTTGTCTGCGTGACGATGGGGCGGCGGGGCAGCAGGGCTTGGTATCGCGGCCTCTCGGCCGCGCGCGGCGGCTTTTCCGACGTTCGGGCCGTCGATACCACAGGCGCCGGCGATACGTTCACCGCCTGTCTGCTGGACGCCGTGCTGGCGCACGGGATAAACGGCTTTGACGAGCAGAAGCTTTATGAAATGCTGACGTTTGCGAACGCCGCAGCCGCCATCGTCATCACCCGCCGGGGCGCGCTGCGGGTTATGCCCGAAAAAGCGGAGGTGCAGCGCTTCCTCGCGGCGCATTCCGCATAACCGCCGGCCCTCGAAGCCCTATGTAAATCGTATGCCTAACGTCCTTCCTTGCATCGCGTTCCGCATAACCGTGTGCAAACAGGCGGCAAGCCTGCCCGACACTTTCGCGTTCGGAGACACTCCGCCGCAGGAGCGTACACCGTCTGCCCCTCCTTGCATGTATCCTGCCGCACGACCGCACATTGGCGGTCCAACGTGCGGTTGCCGTCGTGATGCGGTACAAAACATCCCTTGCACGCAAATAGGCTCAAAACGCACAGTCAACCCCTGCCGCCGAGGCCGCGCCCGTCGCGTTAAGTATATATCGTGCATTCCCGTTGCCTTTCGCAATTCCTCCGTCGGAGACCGACGTTTCGACGACGCGGCGGCTTTTCCACGCGCTGCACACCGTCGGAATCCATCTGGGCGAGCATTTTATCGTCGCCGGCGGCAAGTATATGCCCACGATGTGCAACAGCACGAGCTACAACGGCTTTGAACGCCTGCCGTTTGCAGAAGACGAGGAGTAGCCGCGAGCGGGGAGGTCCGCCGGATATCCGGCGGACCTCCCCGCATTTTGTCCGGCGCCGAAGCCGCAGCGGCCGGCAACGGCCGCTGCGGCTTCGGTGCCGGCTTGTATCAGCCGCCGCTCTGTACACAAAACGCGAAGTAAGATTGCACATCGTCCGCCCGCCTCATACAATCCCGCCGAAAAGCCAATCGATTTGTCCCGTCCGCGCGTAAGCCGCCCGAGAAAAACGGCCCGACTTGCCTTGTCCGCGCGTAAGCCGACTTGGAAATCACTTACATCACTTGCTCGTTTACACGCAATGACCGCCGTAAACGGTACACAGAACCCCTTAGAGCGTTCTCGCAAACGACGAACGCCAACTTGTATAGGGGCTTGGCTTGCGCGAAAGCATCGACAAAGTTCGACATAATTTTCAAAATAGGACTCCCTGCAAAAGATTTAGGCTCTTTTGAGAAAGAAATACCTTCATTCAAGGTGTGAGTATTCATATTTTATTTACAAATAAAAAGAAAATGACTCCGCCCACATTTGTGCTTCCCCACACAAAATGCCTGACGCCGCTTTGCGGCCGTCGGGCATTGCTGTTTTCCGTAAACATAGAAAAGTAAGGATGCGCCGGATAGGAAACAGCGGCCCGCTGTCAGACCGTAAATCGGCGCACTTTTCACATACAGTATTGCACGTTTCATACGCAACGCCGCGATACGCCATTGTGTATGAAATATACGGTCTTGGTCACCTGCGCAAAAGGAAGCGCCGTTCTCCCATTTGACAAGGAGCAGACAACGTTTCGCCGCGTATCTTGACCGCTTTTTCTTGCGCGGGGAAAATAGCAATGCCGGCGGCTGCGAAGCAGCCGCCGGCATATGTGGGGGAAAGGATGAATGTGGGTAGAAACATACTCCTTTTACAAATCGAACTTCTGTGATAAGCGGGCGTTGGCCGTGCGAGAACGCGTTCCCAAAAGGAATGCGGCGTGCTGACTGCGGCGACGGATGGCGTGCAGATGAGCAAGAAGGGACGGGTTATGCGCGGGCAAGGCGAGTTGGGCGGCGTTTCGGTGGGCTTGCGCGGGGCAAGTAAGCGATTACAGCTTTGCGGCGGTATAGATGCACAAGGCGGGCATCATATAATCTTGCGGCGGATTGCGCGCGGACGATTACCCGCGCGCATTTGCGGCAACAATAGAAAAAGCGGAGGCGAAATCGAAGTGCGGCCGCAGCATACGGCGCGGAACGGTGTGCCATATCGGATATGCGAACAAAGGCGAAGCGCAAGCTTTCGAATTTCCGACGAAGGACACGGCCAAACCTCCGACGGCGGATAGGGGGTCGCCGAAGCATCCGCCCGGCGGCTTAGCGGAATGCGAAACCTGCCCCGCCTCGCCCGCATTAAGAGGCGCGCAATCTACCGCTTGCGGGAGCGGCGGCGATGAAAAAAGAAGCCCCGCCGCTGCGGAGCTTCTTTGCTCTGGTGACCCGTAGGAGAGTCGAACTCCTGTCTTCGCCGTGAGAGGGCGACGTCTTAACCACTTGACTAACAGGCCTTACGAACTATATAGTATCATAAAAATTCGGTTTTGTCAATATCTTTTTAGAAAAGGCGGGGGTGTTTTTCGTTGCTGCCGAAAGAGGGCTATAAAAAAATCGCGGTCATCCTGTTCTATCTCGTCGTAGGACTGCTGTTCGCGTACCTGTTTTTCAAATACCTGTTTTCCGCGCTGCTGCCCTTCCTCATCGCCTACGTCATCGCTTTTGCGCTGCAGGGGGTCATCGCGTTCCTGCACAACCGGCTGCATTTTCCGAAAAAGCTGGCCTCGCTGCTGCTGGTGACGCTGACCTCGGGCCTGTTTTTCCTGCTGGTCTACCTGATCGTCGCTCGTGTCTACGAGGAGCTGAGCGCGCTGACCGTTTCGGTGCGGAACTTCATCGACAGCCTCCGCAATGACCCCGATTTCGCGCGCACCTGGATCAACCGCATCAACGACGCTTTTCCCTTCTTCGACATCGAAAAGCCGCTGACCGAGTTCTGGCTCAACATCGACGCGCGCCTCGAGCAGCTTCTGAGTGTGCTGGCCGAGAAGCTGTCCGGCGCCGTGATCCCGCTGCTGGGCGGCATTCTGACGGTGGTGCCGAACGCGTTTCTCGGAATTTTCATCGTCATCATTTCCTCCTATTACATGGCGACTGATTTTGCGCGCATCAACCGCTTTCTGCTCTCGCTGTTCCCGCAGAAGCTAAGATCGGACCTGAAAAACGCCTACGGCGACGCCAAGCAGACCGTGTTCAAGCTGCTGAAGGCTTACTCGCTCATCGTCGTCATCACGTTCGCGCAGCTTTTCATAGGCTTCCTGCTGCTGGACGTGAAGTATGCGTTCCTCATCGCGCTGCTGACCGCGTTCGTGGACATCCTGCCGGTGCTGGGGACGGGTACGGTGCTGGTTCCGTGGTCGGTGTGGCTGTTCGCGGTGGGCGACTATCCGCGCGCCGTCGGGCTGCTGGTGCTGTACGCCATCATCACGGTGCTGCGCCAGATTCTCGAGCCGAAGATTGTGGGCAAATATATCGGGCTGTATCCGCTGGCGACGCTGTTCTCGATGTACGTCGGACTCAAGCTGATGGGCGTGCTCGGGCTGCTGCTTTTCCCGCTGGGCGTGATGGTGGGCAAGAGCGTGCTCGACCGCCGGAGCGCCGAAAAAGACGCGCGGCCGCCCGAATCGCAGTAATAGTTGACTTTCCCGCCGCAGTATGATAAAATCGTAGAAAAGAACTGCGAAAAAGGAGGGAAAGCGGCTTGGATGCCGATAAAAACATTCACAGCGGACACCGGCAGCGTTTGAAGAACCGCTTCCTTGCCGACGGGCTGCGCAGCTTCAATGAAATCAACACGCTGGAGGTGCTGCTTTTTTACGCCGTCCCGCGTAAGGACACCAACCCCATCGCGCACCGGCTGCTCGACCGCTTCGGCAGCCTGTCTGCCGTGCTCGAGGCTGAGCCGGCGTTGCTGACCGAGGTCGACGGCGTTTCCGAACACGGCGCCCTGCTCATCAAGCTCGTCGCGTCGCTCGCCCACGATTACATCAACGGCGCCCGCTCGGCGGCCGAGCAGATCCGTTTCACCGATCTGGACGAGTTGGGGCAGTACATCGTCAGCCAGTTCATCGGGCTGAACCGTGAAACGGTGATGGTTTTCAGTCTGGACGCGTCCTGTCGGATCACGGGACGCAAGATCCTCTTCTGCGGCAGCTTCCGCGACGCGAAGGTTTCGGCCGCCGATCTCAGCCGGTTCGCCATCGCGTCCGGCGCTGAGTTCGTGGTGCTTGCGCACAACCATCCGAGCGGCACGCTCATCCCGTCGGAGACCGACGTTTCGACGACGCGGCGGCTTTTCCACGCGCTGCACACCGTCGGAATCCATCTGGGCGAGCATTTTATCGTCGCCGGCGGCAAGTATATGCCCACGATGTGCAACAGCACGAGCTACAACGGCTTTGAACGCCTGCCGTTTGCAGAAGACGAGGAGTAGCCGCGAGCGGGGAGGTCCGCCGGATATCCGGCGGACCTCCCCGCATTTTGTCCGGCGCCGAAGCCGCAGCGGCCGGCAACGGCCGCTGCGGCTTCGGTGCCGGCTTGTATCAGCCGCCGCTCTGTACACAAAACGCGAAGTAAGATTGCACATCGTCCGCCCGCCTCATACAATCCCGCCGAAAAGCCAATCGATTTGTCCCGTCCGCGCGTAAGCCGCCCGAGAAAAACGGCCCGACTTGCCTTGTCCGCGCGTAAGCCGACTTGGAAATCACTTACATCACTTGCTCGTTTACACGCAATGACCGCCGTAAACGGTACACAGAACCCCTTAGAGCGTTCTCGCAAACGACGAACGCCAACTTGTATAGGGGCTTGGTTTGCGCGAAAGCATCGACAAAGTTCAACATAATTTTCAAAATAGGACTCCCTGAAAAAGATTTAGACTCTTTTGAGAAAGAAATACCTTCATTCAAGGCGTGAGTATTCATATTTTATTTACAAATAAAAAGAAAATGTCTCCGCCCACATTTGTGCTTTCCTACACAAATGCCCGACGCCGCTTTGCGGCCGTCGGGCATTGCTGTTTTCCGTAAACATGGAAACGTAAGGATGTGCCGGTTATGAAACAGTGGTCCGCTGCCAGACCGAAATTCAGTGTTTTTCTCACAAATATTATTGCACGCTTCATGCGCCGCTCGTTATACGACGTTGCACTTAGAAATGTACGATAAAAAGTGGATAAGCCGTGTGGTGGCTCCACGTTGACTATGGAGAATGTTTAATTCGTCTGGAAAACAGCGGTAAAGCCGTTTTTCGTGGCAATAAAAATGGTTATGGCGCGTCGCCGTTTTACCGAATCTAAGTCTTTGCCATCATTTATGTCTTTTCGTCCGTCCCGTGTTGCTCCCCGGCCGTCCCGCGTCGCTCCCCGTCCGCCCCGCGCCGTGAAGCGGCGCGGGGCGGACGGAGAGCGGCAATTTTTCAAATGCTTTTTTCATACGGGGAACGACGGCAGACCGCCGTTCCCCGTACGAACAAGCAGGACGCACGATAAGGGAAGGGGCAAAGCTCCAAACAAAAGAAAGGGCCGTTCCTCTCCCCCCCTGTATGAGCGGACAGGACGATACGGGCCTATTTTGTCGGCGCAGGTTGCCATTCGCCGGCCTAATAGATTCTTTGCTTCTACGCCGAGCGTGTCTGCTATGTAAGCGGCACATCCAACGTGAAGCTGTATGCCAACCTTGACGCTTTGGCTGCGCTTATCATTGAACGGCTGATCCCCGTGCCTGCCGCCGGTTCTTTCTGTGACAGTTCTTTGATTTTTCGGCATTTTGGAATTATGATTTCGAGTATGCGCCGAAACCGTTTGTGTGTTGTGTGTACCCCGTTTTTTGAGAAAGCGCCGTTTTTTCTATTTGGTGTATTTACGTTATATACAAAGCTGTGCGGGACGGCGGCAGAGCCGCCGTTTCGCGTTTTTTGAATTGCGCTAACCATTATGACAGTTTGTCGGAATCTTACTGACGGCACGATGCTCCTCCGGCCGCCCTGTGCCGCTTTGCGGCGCAGGGCGAGTAAAACAGAAAAAATATGGCGGCTGCGTTTTTCCTTTTTATTTTGAATGAAATATTGACGTATGCACTCTGTACAAAGATATTTTTTCTAAATAAGCTGTTTAATCCTTTACATAAAACCTCATTTTGAAAATTATGTCGAAATTTATCGATAAAAACGCCGATTCATAGGCCGTATAACGTGTAAAATATGACGCGCGTTACCGCTTAGCCGGCAGCTTGGCTATCGTTGTCCATTCGAAAAAAGGAAAGCGCCGTTCCTATGAACTTCCATAGAAAAACCGGCCTGACAGAAAAAGAAAAACGACCCATTCGGGTCGTTTGGGACAGGAAATATGCCGGGGTAAAGAGGAGCCGCCGCCCTGCCGTGCCGCCACTGCGTGGCGGCACGGCAGGGCGGCGGGGAGTTCTCCGGCCAAGGATGGACAGCTGGCAACGGGATTGCCTTTGAACAGGGGATATGATCGGGTAACAAGCGTATTTCCGCGCAGCGGCGGCATAGCGGTGCAGTAGGGCGCATCCGGAGCGGGCCGTACAGCGGGGAAACGATGTCGTACCCAAACGGGGGGCAGCGGAGTTGCCTTTGAGTCATGCGGCATGGAAGAGCAGCGGGGAATATTCGAACAGGGACGGCACAGCAGGGCGGTTTCTGTATGGCAGGACAACGGGTGCTGCCTGTGAGCAGCAGCGGCATAGCGAGGCAGTGGGTGCATCCGAATGGAGTTGCACAGCGGGGAAACGGGGCTGTGCTCAAACAGGGGGCAGGAGGTAAGGAGTGGTCTGTGAGCGATGCGGCGGCGGGGCAGTGGAGGATATGCGAACAGAAACGATATAGTAGGGTGACGGGCTTGTGTCCGAACAGGACCCACGTTAAGGCGGCGAGCCGCCTTCCAACGGGGCGATACCGCAGTGCAGCGAGTTGCTTCTGAACGGGGCGGCACAGCGGAACAATGGGATTGCGTCCAAACAGGGACGGAGCGGCAGGGTAACAGGCGCGTCCGAACGGGGATGGTACAGCGGGCAATCGGGTGCATCTGAGCAACGGCGGCACAGCGGGATGGCGAGATATAATCGAAAGGGGCGTCGGCTGGGCTGTTTTGCGCTTATCGTGCCGGTGCATATTCCCGGGTGCAGACGGTTGGGGCGAATAGCAGCAGCATTGGAGAATGCGGCGGCGTTAGGCCGTTCTTGAGTGCGGGCGGTTGACGAATCGACGGTTTGGCCTTTGAACGGTGCTATACCATGCTTATCGTATTGCCTGTTCTTAGGTGCAGGCGTTTGGTAGGGTATATATAGTGACAGCGCTGCGGAATGCAGCGCTGTCGGGCTGCTCTTATATGCAGGTAGTGCGACGGGGCGCCCCCGAAATGTGTCATTTTCCGCTCGTTGTGTTAGTGCTCTCCGGTACAGGCGGCCGATGGACGCAGATGGCAACAGCGCTGCAGGGTGCAGCGCTGTCAGAGTGGCGAAAAAGCATTTCAAAAATATGCACAAAAATAGAATGCAGCGAAGCGAAAACGGGCTTCAAAAAGTAATTATATTACCACATAGCCCTTAATGCAATATAGTCCTTAAAATAGGTGCTTTCAACTCAAATTATAGGTGCGAATGCCTTAATATCAATGAAGGATTCGCATTTTTCGGTTGGCGTATACTTTTTTCAGATTTGGAAGTGTTGCAAAATGCGACGGGGTTAAGCTGCCTGCAAGTGCGGGCGGGCGGCGGGTCGGCCTCTGAACGGCGCTATGCCGCGCGCATCGCGCCGCTGCTCCCGGGTACAGGCGGACGATGGGCTGCATATAGCAGCAGCGCTGCAAATTGCGGCGCTGTTAAGCTGCCCTCGGGGGCGGGCAGCGGGTCGGCCTCTGAACGGCGTTATGCCGCGCGCATCGCGCCGCTGTTCCCGGGTACAGGCGGACGATGGGCTGCATGTGGCAGCAGCGCTGCAAATTGCAGCGCTGTTAAGCGGTTCTCGGGGCGGGCAGCGTGACGGGTAGTTCTGCAAACGGCGTTATTCCCCGCTTGTTGCGCCGCTGCTCTCGTTTTCGGGGTATTCCGCCGGCGTCTCGGGCGGCTGCGTTTTGAGCGCGTAGCCCGCCGTCTCGTCTGCGAGCGCGATGACCAGCAGGCGGTTTTCGTCATCGTAGGTGCAGGCGAACAGGCGCATATAGCCGGTCACCGCTTCGGCGGGCAGGTAGCAGTCGTCTTCCGTGAGGACGACGGGCGAATCCAGCCGCACCGGCGTGCCGTTGATATACACGAGCGACGACCCGTCCGTGCAGGCGAGCGTGTCGCCCGTCTCGCGCACGGCGACCGTCCGCGCGCCGCCGTCGCCGGTGACGGTGAGGTCGTGGAGCCGTTCCAGCGCCGAGACCGGCACATACAGGCCGTAGTCGAGGTTGACGTCCCCCTCGTCGTAGAGGACGGACTTTTTTTCGGTCAGCTTGATCGAAACGGCGTAGAGCGCGTCGTTCCCCGCCACATTGTGGAAGGAAAAGAAAAATATTGCGAAAACTATTGCCGACAACAGGATATAAAAGGTCAAGAATACCAGCAGAGACGCGGCGAACCGCTTCCGCGCGCGTTTGGCGCGCGCCTGCCTGCGCCGCAGCAGCTCGGCGCGGCGGCGCTTCTGCTCGGGCGTGAGCGGCTTCGGCTTCGGCCGGGACGGCTGTGCTTTCGGCTTCGGCTTTTGCGGCTGCGCCTTCGGCTGCTGCCGGGACTGCGGGGTCTGCCCGCGTGCGGGCGGACGCGAATCGGCGGCCCGCCGTTCGGCCTGCCGTGCGGCCGGCTGCGAACGCCGGTTTCGGCTATTGTTTTGTGTGGGCTTTTGTTCCAAGGCCGCGTCCTCCCTTCCCCTATTGCATTATAGCATGTTTTGTCGAGCTTGGGAAGTGCTTTTTCACAATTTGCTCCGAAAAATCATACCTTACTGTATGGATACGCTTACTTTGAAAGGAACTGCACCTATGACTAACCGCTTTACGGAAAACGCCAGACGCGTGCTTGCCGACGCCGCGCGCACGGCCGGAGAATTGGGGCATGCGCACATCGGCAGCGAGCATATTCTGCTGGCCATCACGCTCGACGGCGAAAGCACCGCGATGCGCGTGCTCAGGGGCGAGGGCATCACCAGCGACAGCGTGCGCCGGCGGCTGATCGCGCTGCTGGGGATGGGCGAAAGCTGCGTGCTGACGGCGGACGATATGACGCCGCTGTGCAAAAAGCTGCTGCTGGATTCCTCGGTGTGCAGCCGGAGCCAGCGATACGGCTTCATCGGCAGCGAGCATCTGCTGATGGCGATGCTGCGCGAGGACTGCAACGGCCGCCGCATCATCGAGACCGAGGGGGCGGACGTCAAACGGCTGTACGCCAGTCTGGAGCGCATGTTCTCGGACGACGCGTCCTACGGCGCCGCCTCGCCCGAAATGCGCCGCGCCGAGCGGCGGCGGTGCGCGCCCACCGTCGAGCGCAACGGCGTCGACCTGACCGCGCGGGCGGAGGAGGGGCGCATCGAGCCGCTCGTCGGCCGCGAGGCCGAGCTGGACCGCATCGTCAGCATTCTTCTGCGGAAAACCAAGAACAACCCCGTCCTCATCGGCGAGGCGGGCGTGGGCAAGACCGCCATCGTCGAGGGGCTGGCCGCGCGCATCGTGCAGGGGCGCGTGCCGGAGGATCTGCTCGGCAAGCGCGTCTATTCGCTCAGCGTCGCGTCGCTGGTCGCGGGTACGAAGTACCGCGGCGAGTTCGAGGACAAACTGAAAAAAATCGTCGACGAGTGCCGCGAGGACGGCGACATCCTCCTGTTCATCGACGAGCTGCACACCATCGTCGGCGCGGGCGGCGCCGAGGGCGCGGTCGACGCGTCGAACATTCTCAAGCCGCCGTTGGCGCGCGGCGAAATCCGCATCATCGGCGCGACGACGCCGAAGGAATACCGCACCAGCGTCGAGGCCGACTCGGCGCTCGAGCGGCGGTTCCAGCCGGTGACGGTCGGCGAGCCGTCGGCCGCCGAGAGCCGCCGCATCCTCACCGGCATCCGCGGCGAATACGAGCGCTTCCACGGGCTGAAGATCACCGACGGGGCCATCAGCGCCGCCGTGGCGCTGTCCGAGCGCTATCTGCCCTTCCGGCGCTTTCCCGACAAGGCCATCGACCTCATCGACGAATCGGCCGGCAGCAAGCGGATGGAGGGCGGGAAACGGCTGACCGCGGCCGACGTGGCCCGCACGCTCGGCCGGATGACGGGCGTGCCGGTGGACGGCGCGCTGCGCGTGTGCGACCGCGTCGCGCACACGCTGGAGGCGAAGCTGTTCGGGCAGGACGACGCCCGCGGGCGCATCGCCGCCGCGTTCGAGACCGCCGACTGCGCCTCGCCGAACGGCGCGCCGCTCTGCTCGCTGCTGCTGTACGGGCCGGAAGGGTGCGGCAAGGCGTATGCCGCCGCGCTGCTGGCCGAGGCTGTCGGCGGGGGCGCCGACGGGCTGCTGCGCTTCGATATGTCCGAATTCACCGAGCCGCACGCCGTCTCGCGCCTCATCGGCTCGCCGGCGGGCTACGTCGGCTTCGACGAGGGCGGCGCGCTGACCGAGGCGGTGCGGCGCAATCCGTATGCGGTGATCCTGTTTGAAAACGTCGCCTGCGCGTCGGCGGAGGTGCGCGCGCTGCTGCTGCGGATTCTCGAGGGCGGCGGCCTGCGCGACGCGACCGGCCTGCACGTCCCGTTCGGCAACGCCGTGGTCGTCCTCACCTCCGCCGAAGAGACGCGGGAAGCCTGCGTCGGCTTCTCTTCGCCTGCCGCATCGGCGCTGCCCGCCGAGCTGCGCGCGTTTGCCGACCGCGTGGACGCCGCCGTTCCCTTCGTTCCGCTGACCGCCGACGCGCTGACCGCCGTCGCCGCCGCCGCGCTCGAACGCGCGGGGCTTTCCGCCGAGCAGGCGCCCGCGCTGGCCGAAAACGCCCGCAGCCCGCGCGAGCTTCTGCGCCGTGTGCGCGCCGCCGCCGCGCGGCCGCTCTGCCTGCTGACCGAGGCCGAGGCGGCGGAGCGGTAGGCGCCGGACGTCCGCAGCCGGAAACGGGGCGGGTCGCCGCGGCTGTGACAGGCGACGGGAGGCGCGCTCCGCAATCGTTTTTCCGCAGTATGAAACCGTCGGCGGGTGCGCGGCGTATGCTATTTTGCCTGTATCCGCCGGAAAGGCTTAACGCCGGCGGGCGCGCGGCCGGACGATTCCGGCGCCGCGCACCCGCCGTCCGTACTCGCGCCGATTGGGGGCGGCGGCCCGAGCAGGTTTCGGGCGATGCTCCCGAACGTCTGCGGACGGCGGGGGAGTGCGTGCGGCTGCCGCCGTTTTCGCCGGCTGTCCGACGCCCGTCGTACGTCGCGGGTCGGAGGCTTTGCTTTCGCCGCACGCGGCGGCGGGTCGCAGACGGCGTTTTGCCCGCCGATGCGCGCCGCGGACGGCTTTGTGAGCGCCTGACGGCAAAAAATTGCAAAAACGCTTGACAAAACCGACGGCTTCGGGTATAATAGCGGCTGTAAAGCTATTTTCTTTACAGCCGCTGTTTTTTTCGGTATTTTCTGACAGAGAGGGGCTTGTGCGCCGTGGAGGACAGACGGGCCTATCTTTCGCTGCTGTACGACTGCTACGCCGGCGCGCTGAGCGACCGCTGCCGCGACGCGCTGGATTTGTATTACAACGACGACCTGTCGCTCGCCGAGGTGGCCGAGCATCTCGGCATCACCCGGCAGGGCGTCCGCGACGCTTTGCAGCGCGGGCAGGAGCAGCTTGAATTTTTGGAGCGCGCGCTCGGCTTTGTCGCGCGCGAGGCGGAATATAAGCGCGCCGCGCGCTGTATTCTGGAACAAAGCACGGATGAGGCCGTCCGCGCGGCGGCGAAGAGAATCCTCGCGTTGTAAAGGGAGGGTACGGATATGTTTCAGAGCTTGGTCGACAAAATGTCGCAGGCTTTCTCTAAATTTCGGAACAAAGGCAAGCTGACCGAGGCCGACGTCAAGGCCGGCATGCGCGAGGTCAAGCTCGCGCTGCTGGAGGCGGACGTCAACTTCAAGGTCGTCAAGGACTTCGTGGCCAAGGTCACGGAGCGCGCGGTGGGCAGCGAGGTGCTCGAAAGCCTCGTACCCTCGCAGCAGATTGTCAAGATCGTCAACGAGGAGCTGGTCGCCCTGATGGGCGGCACCAACAGCCGGCTGGAGGTCGCCTCCAAGCCGCCGACGGTCATCCTGATGTGCGGTTTGCAGGGCTCGGGCAAAACGACGCACTGCGCGAAGCTGGGCAAGATGCTCAAAAAAAGCGGCAAGAACGTCCTTCTGACCGCCTGCGACATCTACCGTCCCGCCGCCATCAAGCAGCTTCAGGTCGTGGGCGGGCAGGCCGGGCTGACCGTGTTCGAGCGCGGCACGCAGGACCCCGTCCGCACCGCGGAGGAGGCCGTGAAGCACGCCGTCAAATACGGCTTCGACACCGTCATCCTCGACACCGCCGGCCGTTTGCATGTGGATGAGGCGCTGATGGCCGAGCTTAAGCGCATCCGCGACGCCGTGCGGCCGACCGAGATTCTGCTCGTCGTCGATTCGATGACCGGGCAGGACGCGGTCAACGTCGCGCAGAGCTTCAACGACCTGCTCGACATCACGGGCGTCATCCTCACCAAGCTGGACGGCGACACCCGCGGCGGCGCGGCGCTGTCGGTCCGGCACATCACCGGCAAGCCGATCAAATTCGTCGGCGTGGGCGAGAAGTTGGACGACATCGAGCCGTTCCACCCCGACCGGATGGCCTCGCGCATTCTCGGCATGGGGGACGTGCTTTCGCTCATCGAGAAGGCCGAGCAGGCGTTCGACGAGAAGAAGGCCGCCGAGCTGGAGCGGAAATTTCGCGAGCAGAGCTTTACGCTCGGCGATTACCTCGAGCAGTTCCGCCAGATCAAGTCGATGGGCTCGGTCGAGTCGCTGCTCGGCATGATGCCGGGGGTCAAGCCCGGCGCGCTCAAGGACGCGAAGATCGACGAAAAGCAGATCGGGCGCACCGAGGCGATCATCCTCTCGATGACCGAGCGTGAGCGCGTGCGGCCGGACATCATCAATTCCTCCCGCAAGAAGCGCATCGCCGCCGGCAGCGGCACCTCGGTGGAGGAGGTCAACCGCCTGCTCAAGCAGTACGAGCAGACCAAGGATTTGATGAAGCGCTTCATGGGCGGCAGAAAAAAGGGCAAAAAGGGACGTATGGCGTTTCCCTTTTGAATAGACAAAAAACAAAACAACATTTTTGGAGGAAAAGAATCATGGCAGTTAAGATCAGACTCAGAAGAATGGGCGCAAAGAAGGCGCCGTACTACCGCGTGGTCGTGGCCGACTCGCGTTACCCGCGCGACGGCAGATTTATTGAGGAAATCGGCACCTACAACCCGCTGACCGATCCCGCGACCGTCACCATCGACGCGGAGAAGGCGAAGGCTTGGATCGCCAACGGTGCGCAGCCGACCGACACCGTCAAGGCGCTGCTGAAGAAGAACGGGGTGCTGTAAGGATACGCACCGCGAAATGCGGAAAGGGGCAAGTTTTCGGCGATGAAACAGGTTTTGACTGACATTGTAAAGTCCATCGTGGACAATCCCGACGAGGTCGTCGTGCTGGAGAAGGTGAGCGGGGATATGAGCATCCTCGAGCTTTCGGTTGCCAAGGAGGACATGGGCAAGGTGATCGGCCGGCAGGGCCGGGTCGCCAAATGCATCCGCACGGTGATGCGCGCCGCGGCCGCCAAGGAGAACAAGCGCGTCATAGTCGACATCGTGCAGGCGTAATGCGC
>ERZ827520.1849-NODE-1849-length-22199-cov-3.400876_pt1 | contig 22199 bp, 23 predicted proteins | sample MGYA00519581_ERZ827520 | MGnify/ENA primary metagenome ERZ827520 (study PRJEB31778, sample SAMEA3449339) | human gut metagenome | biome: human gut; feature: human-associated habitat; material: faeces | place: United Kingdom | collected 2010/2012 ...
GCTGAAGCATAAACCGAGCAGCCTCGTACGACGGCGTTTCGCGCGGTGCCTGATCAGGCGGTGTGGCCTTCTGCCGAGCGCTTGGGGACCCAGCGCATGCGCATGAGCGCATCGAATGGCGGGGTGAGCGCCGAGATCGAGCAGAGGACCGTGATGCCTCCGCTCAGAGCGAGGATGATGGCTGATCCGATGAGCGGGTCGAGCAGAATGGGCAGGTGGTAAAAGGGCGTTTGGAAGGTAAGCCAGGCGCGGATGAGGCGATGGAGCACATAGACCTGCAGCGTGCGGGCGCCCAGAACGGTGAGCTTGCTCGAGGCCTTCGGTACGAGCTTAAGGGTGGCAAGCGAGAACAGCACGGCAATGGCGGTTGCCGTGAGCCGCGCCGCCATGCCGGAAACGATGCCGCTTCGATACGCCGAGCAGTTTTCCGTTTCGTATGCGGGAGAGGATTATAAGTTTATCACCATCGGGCAGGATCAGAAATTCCTGCTCGTGGCGGAGGACGCAGACGTGCCGAGCGGCATGCCGGAGAATGTGACCGTATTGCAGCAGCCGCTCGACGAGATCTATCTGGTCGCCAGCGCGGCGATGGACAGCTTTGCCCGGCTCGATGCGGTCGGCTGCGTCCGCTTCAGCGGGCGCAGGGAATCGGACTGGTGCATCGAGAAGGCGCAGCAGGCGATGCGCTCGGGCGAGCTGCTCTACGCGGGCAGGTATTCAGAGCCGGATTACGAGCTGATTTTATCAAAGGGCTGCGATCTGGCGCTTGAAAACACGATGATCTACCATTCGCCCGAGGTCGTTGAGCAGTTTGAAACGCTGGGCATTCCGGTGCTGGTAGAAATGTCGAGCTATGAAAGCGAGCCGTTCGGCCGCATGGAGTGGGTCAAGCTCTATGGTGCGCTGCTCGGGAAAGAGGACGAGGCAACGGCACTGTTTGATGAGAAAATGGACAGCGTTTCAGGCGTTCTGGACGCTGAGCCAACAGAGAAAACGGTTGCATTTTTCTATGTGACGAGCAACGGGGCGGTCAACGTGCGAAAGTCGGCAGATTATGTTGCCAAGTCCATCGCCATGGCGGGCGGGCAGTACGTTGCCTTCGATGATTCCACGGAGGAGAACGCGCAGTCCGCCGTCACCGTCCAGATGGAGACCTTCTACGCCGGCGCGCACGACGCGGATGTGCTCATCTACAACGGCATCATTGACGGCGAACTCACGACCGTCGAGGAACTTCTTGCACTCGAACCGCTGCTCGGCGACTTCAAGGCCGTGCAGAGCGGCGACGTCTGGTGCCTGACGAAGGACTTCTATCAGGAATCGCTCGATCTGAGCGACCTTGTGGTAGATCTCCACACTGTTTTGAACGGTGCGGACGCACCGCTCCGGTTTTTGACGAAGCTGCAATGACGGATCGCTTCCCTGACGGGAAAGCAATTCTGACAACTTTGAAATTTTACCAAAGGAGGGACGAACATGGAGCGAAAGCGGGCAAAACGGACGTATCTCGGCTTTTCGCTGCTGTTCGTCCTTCTGACTGTTTTTCTGATCTGGAATCTTCTCGCGGGCAGCGTTTCGCTCTCCGCGTCTGAGATCTGGCAGATCCTGCTCGGCGGCGGGGAGGATCTGACGCAGCGGAGGATCATCATGCAGATCCGGCTGCCGCGCATGATGGCGGCGCTCATTTTGGGCGGCGCACTGTCGGTGTCGGGGTATCTGCTGCAAACCTTTTTCCACAACCCCATTGCGGGGCCATTCGTGCTGGGCATCTCGTCGGGGGCGAAGCTTGCGGTTTCGCTCGTGATGATCTTTCTGCTCAGCCGCGGCGTAAAATCCTCGTCGGCGCTGCTCATCGGCGCTGCGTTCGTTGGCGCCATGCTTGCGATGGGGCTCATTCTGCTCATCTCGCAGTATGTGGATCAGATGAGCCTGCTCGTCGTCTGCGGTGTGATGATCGGCTACATCTGCTCGGCGCTGACGGATTTTCTCGTCACGTTCGCCGATGACTCCAACATCGTGAACCTGCACAACTGGTCGAACGGTTCATTTTCCGGTATGAAGTGGGAGGACGTAGAGACCATGGCGTGGGTCTGCGGCGCGGCGCTCTTTTTGACCTTTTTCCTCTCCAAGCCCATTCGCGCCTATCAGCTCGGCGAGGTTTACGCGCGCAATCTGGGGGTGCCGATCCGGGCGTTCCGCACGGCGCTCATTCTGCTCTCAAGCGTGCTTTCCGCCTGCGTGACGGCCTTTGCAGGGCCGGTCTCCTTTGTTGGCATCGCGCTGCCGCACCTGATGAAGGCACTGTTCAAAACGGCGGAACCGCTGCTGATGATCCCGGCGTGCTTCCTCGGCGGGGGGATCTTCTGCCTTGTGTGTGATCTCATTGCGCGCACGGCCTTTGCGCCCGCCGCGGTCAGCATCAGCTCGGTCACGGCGGTGTTCGGCGCGCCGGTCGTCATCTATATGATGATCCGCAGAAAGGCGGGACGGGAATGAGCGGCTATTTGGAGACAAAGAATTTATCCGTCGGCTACCATGGAAAGCCGCTTATCGAGGAGGTTTCCCTCTGCGTGCAGCGGGGGAAGATCGTCACGCTCATCGGGCCGAACGGCTCGGGGAAATCAACGATCCTCAAAACGATCATCGGGCAGCTGCCGGAGCTTTCCGGCGCGGTCTATCTGGACGGGGAGACGATGCGCTCGCGCAGCCGGAACGATATTGCACGGCGCATGGCGATTTTGATGACGGTGCGCGTCGAGCCGGAGCTGATGACCTGCCGCGATGTGGTCAGCTCCGGGCGCTACCCTTACACGGGAAAACTCGGCGTGCTGCGGGAAGAGGATCGGAGGATCGTTGAGCAGTCGCTCGCGCAGGCGGACGCGCTTTCCTTTGCCGATTCGCCCTTTTCCGCGATCAGCGACGGTCAGCGCCAGCGGATCCTGCTGGCAAGAGCGCTGTGCCAACAGCCGCAGCTCATCGTGCTCGACGAGCCGACAAGCTATCTCGACATTCGCTACAAGCTCGAGCTGCTGTCCGTTCTCAAGCGCATGGTGCGGGAGAATGATCTCGCCGTGCTGCTTTCACTGCACGAACTTGACCTTGCGCGGCGCATTTCGGACACGATCGTGTGTGTGGCGGGCGACCGGATCGACCGCATCGGCCCGCCGGAGGAAATTTTTACCAGTGACTATATCGCGCAGCTCTACCATCTGGAGCGGGGAAAGTACGATCCGTGCTTCAGTACGCTGGAGTTTGTTCCGTAGAAAATAAAAGGGGGGGAGATCATGCGGAAAGCAACGCCGCGGCTGCTCATAGCCGGCAGCGGCAGCGGCTGCGGAAAGACAACGGTGACCTGCGCTCTTTTGCAGGCGCTTGCTGAGAGCGGGAGGTGTCCCGGCGCAGCCAAATGCGGCCCCGATTACATCGACCCCATGTTCCACCGCGCGATCACCGGCGCGGCGGGCTGTAATTTAGATCCCTTCTTTTTTGACGATGACACGATGCGCTTTCTTCTTGCACAGGCCGGCGCGGGGAAAGATGTGACGCTCATCGAGGGCGTGATGGGCTATTACGACGGCATCGGCCTTGCATCCTCGCGCGCGAGCACCTTTGAGGCCGCGCAGCGGACGGAGAGTCCCGTTGTGCTCGTGCTGAACGCGAAGGGGGCGGGGCTGTCGGTGCTTGCCGTGCTGGAAGGATTCCTGCGCTTTGTGCCGCGCAGCGGCATCTGCGGCGTTGTGCTGAACGGCTGCACCGCGATGAGCTATCCCACGCTCAAGCGGGAGATCGAATCGCGCTTCGGCATTCGTGCCTGCGGCTTTCTGCCGCAGCTGCCGGACTGCTCGCTTGAGAGCCGGCACCTCGGCCTCGTCACCGCGGCAGAGGTGGAAAACTTGAAGGAAAAAATGCAGCGCCTCGGCGCTGCGGCACGCGAGTCGATCGACCTGGACGCGCTGCTTGAAATCGCAAAGAGCGCGCCGCCGCTCACATTTGCGCCGCCCGATATTCCGGAAGCGGGGGAGCATGTCCGCATCGGCGTTGCGCGCGACAGGGCATTTTGCTTTTATTACGAAGACAGCTTGGATCTTCTGCGCCGCCTCGGCGCAGAACTTGTGCCGTTTAGCCCGCTTTCTGATGAACGGCTGCCGGAAGAGGTACACGGTTTGTACCTCGGCGGCGGCTATCCGGAACTCTATGCGGACAAGCTGGAGAAAAACGCTCCGATGCGGAGCGCTGTCCGTGCGGCGGTGGAGGCGGGAATGCCGTGCATCGCCGAGTGCGGCGGGTTCATGTATCTGACGAGCGCCATCGCGGGGCGCGCAATGGCAGGCGTTTTCCCCGGCGGGTGCTTCGACGCGGGGAAGCTGACGCGCTTTGGCTACCTGACGCTGACGGCGCAGCGGGACTCGATGCTCTTTGACACGGGCGAGAAGATCCCCGCCCACGAGTTCCACCGCTGGGACGCCGAGCAGCCGGGAAACGATTTTCTTGCGGAAAAGATCAGCGGCAGGAGCTGGCGCTGCGCCTATGCGGGCGAAACGCTCTACGCAGGCTATCCGCACTTCCACTTTTATGCAGACATCGACGCCGCGGAGCGCTTTGTTGCTGCCTGCCGAAAGGAGAAACACCGCCATGAGCGAACCGATGAAGCCGATGGAAATTGAACAGCGCAGCTTTGCGATCATCACCGAGCTTTTGGGCGACAGGGTGCTTGCGCCGGAAAACGAGCTTGTCATCAAGCGCGTCATCCACACGACGGCGGACTTTGACTATGCCGACAATCTGACGTTTTCCGACCACGCGGTGCAGAAGGGCATCGCCGCGCTGAAAGGCGGCTGTGACATTGTCACCGACACGCAGATGGCGAAAGCTGGCATCAACAAGACGATCCTTGCGAGCCTTGGCGGCGAGGTGCACTGCTTCATGTCTGACCCCGACGTTGCGCAGGAGGCGAAGACGCGCGACGTGACGCGGGCGTTCGTTTCGATGGAAAGAGCGGCAATGCTGCAAAAACCCTGTATTTTTGCCATCGGCAACGCGCCGACGGCGCTGCTGTCACTCGAGGCGCTGATGGAAGAGAATAAAGTTGCCCCCGCGCTCATCATCGGCGTGCCGGTGGGCTTTGTAAATGTGGAAGCGAGCAAGGAGCAGATCATCGCCGCGGCGCGCGCGCCGTACATTGTTGCGCGCGGGCGCAAGGGCGGCAGCAACGTGGCGGCCGCCATCTGCAACGCCCTGCTTTATCAAATCAGGCGGTAGCACCATGGAAGAATATCTCGTAAAGGACGGCAAGCGCCTGCGCCTCGGCTATACGACCGGCTCGTGCGCGGCGGCTGCGGCCAAGGCTGCGGCGTGGATGCTGCTGACGGGCAGAAAAAAGGACACGATCCGGCTGCAAACGCCCAAGGGCATCGAACTCAACTTAGACGTACTGGAAACGGAACTGTCTCCGGACGGGGCGCGCTGTGCGATCCAAAAGGACAGCGGCGACGATCCGGACGTGACGCGCGGCACGCTCATTTTTGCCGCGGTGAAAAAATCCGAAAAGGCTGGTGTGACCATTGATGGCGGCGAGGGCATCGGGCGCGTGACAAAGCCGGGGCTCGACCAGCCGGTGGGCGCGGCGGCCATCAACTCTGTGCCGCGGCGCATGATCGAAGAAAACGTGCGCGAGGTCTGCCGTCTTGTGGGTTACGGCGGCGGGATCAGCGTGACGATCTCCGCGCCGGAGGGCGAGGTGCTTGCGAAAAAGACCTTCAACCCGCGCCTCGGCATCGAGGGCGGCATCTCCATTCTGGGCACGAGCGGCATTGTCGAGCCGATGAGCGAGCAGGCGCTGCTCGACACCATTCATGTGGAGCTGCGGCAGCGGCGCGAGAGCGGCGCGGGCTATGTTCTGCTTGCGCCGGGCAACTACGGCGCAGATTATATCCGCGACTTTTTGGGTCTTGACCCCAAAAACGCGGTGCTGACGTCGAACTTTATCGGCGACAGCCTTGAGCTTTGCAAGGAACTCGGCTTTCGCGGCGCGCTGCTCATCGGACACATCGGAAAGCTCGTCAAGCTTGCAGGCGGCATGTGGAATACGCATTCAAAGTTTGGCGACTGCCGCATGGAGATCATCGCCTCGCACAGCGCGGCGCTGGGGCTTGGCAGTGCGCAAACGGAGGAGATTTTGCATTGCGCCACCTGTGATGCAGCGCTGCGCATTCTGGACGAGGCGGGACGGAAAGATGCCTTCCTCGCGCGTCTGGGGCAGCGCATCGGTGTGATGCTCGCAGGCAAGGGCGGCGCGCTTGCCTGCGGCGCGATCCTATTTTCGAAGGAATACGGTTTTCTCTGCGAAACGGAAGGCGCGGAGGAACTGCTCGAACAGATCAGGGAGGGCTGAACGTGGTACATTTTGTTGGCGCCGGAAGCGGCGCGCCGGATCTCATCACACTGCGGGGCGCAAGGCTCCTTGGCGAAGCAGATGTGGTGATCTACGCGGGTTCGCTGGTGAATCCCGAGCTGCTTACACTCACGAAACCGGGCTGCGAGCTTCACGACAGCGCAAAGCTGACGCTTGAGGAGGTCATTGCCCTCGTCGAGGCAGCAGAGCGCATGGGCAAGACAACGGTGCGCCTGCACACGGGCGACCCGAGCATTTACGGCGCGGTACGAGAGCAGTTTGACGAGCTTGCAAAGCGCGGCATCGCCTTTGACGTCTGCCCCGGTGTCAGCTCGTTCTGCGGCGCAGCTGCGGCACTGCGGACGGAGTATACGCTGCCCGACGTGAGCCAGACGGTCATCATCACGCGTGCGGCAGGCCGCACGCCGGTGCCGGAGCGGGAGTCGATCCGCTCTCTTGCCGCGCACGGGGCGACGATGGTGCTGTTTTTGAGCACGGCGCTCACGGAAACGCTGCAAGGTGAACTACTTGCCGGCGGCTATGCCGCGGAAACGCCCGCGGCCATTGTCTACAAGGCAACGTGGCCGGAAGAAAAGATCTTCCGCTGCACGGTGGGCACGCTGCACGAAACGGCGGAGGAAAATGGACTTAGGAAAACAGCGCTCATCGTGGTGGGCGGGTGCCTTGGCGAGGAATACCTGCGCTCGATGCTCTACCACCCTGACTTTACGACGGAATACCGCAAGGGGAACGCATGAAAATCGCAATTTTTGCCTATAGCCGCGGCGGCTGCGCAACGGCGCAGCGCGTCTGTGCGGCACTGCCGGAGGCAGAAACGCTTTGTTATACGATGCCGCGCTTTGAAGAGGCGGGATTTCTGCCGCTTTTCGGAGAGGCCTATCGGGAGAGCTTTTCGTCCGCGGATGCGCTTATCTTTATCGGCGCCTGCGGCATTGCCGTGCGTGAGATCGCGCCATATCTTGCAAGCAAAAAGACTGACCCTGCGGTGCTGTGCATCGACGAGAAAATGCAGTTTGTCATTCCGCTGCTCTCCGGCCATATCGGCGGGGCGAACGATCTGGCGCGCCGTCTTGCCGCGGCGCTCGGCGCATCGGCGGTCATTACGACGGCAACGGACGTGAACGGTAAATTTGCCGCCGATGCCTGGGCGGCAAAAAATGAATGCGTCATTTCGAGTATGCTGCTTGCAAAAAAGGTCGCAGCGGAAATTCTGGAGCGCGATGTGCCGCTTGTGAGCGATTTTCCGATCAAGGGTGCATTGCCCGGCGGAATTGTGGAAAAAACGCACGGTGCGCTGGGGATTGTGATCGGATACCGCACGAAAGAACCGTTTGCCGAAACGCTGCGCCTCACGCCGAGAGTATTGCGTGTCGGCATCGGCTGCCGCAGGGGAACTGCACAGGAAACCATTGAAGCCGCCGTTGCGGCGGTGCTTTCTGCGCATCAGCTGGATCCAAGCGCGGTCAAGGGCATCTATTCCATTGACTTAAAGCAGCAGGAGGCGGGGCTGCTTGCCGCCTGCGCGAAGCACAACTGGCCGACGGTATTTTACACGGCAGAGGAATTGCGCAGCGTACCGGGCGAATTTACGGATTCCCCCTTCGTGCAGGAGATGACGGGCGTCGGCAACGTCTGCGAGCGCGCGGCGATGCGCGGCGCGGAGAAATTATTGGTGAAAAAGACTGCGGTGGACGGCGTGACCGTCGCCGTGGCGGCGGAGCATTGGGAGGTTACCTTTGGGTAAAGTGATCGTGGTGGGCATCGGCCCGGGAAGCTATGAGGATATGACGATCCGCGCCGACCGCGCGCTGCGCGGAAGCGATGCCATCGTTGGTTACGGAGTTTATGTTGACCTTGTGAAGGAGCGCTATCCGGACAAGGCGTTTTATGAAACGCCCATGACGCAGGAGGCAAAGCGCTGCGCGCTTGCGCTCGAACTTGCGCGCGCGGGCAAGACTGCGGCCATGGTCTGCTCGGGTGACAGCGGCATTTACGGTATGGCGGCGCTTGTTTACGAGCTGCGCGGCGAGAGCAGAGAACCGGAGATCGAGGTGATCCCCGGCCTGACCGCGGCGTGCAGCGCCGCGGCATTGCTGGGCGCACCGCTGACGCACGATTTTGCCGTCATCAGCCTGAGCGACCGGCTGACGCCGTGGGAGACCATTGAGAAACGCCTTGCGCATGCGGCGCAGGCGGATCTTGCTATCGCGCTTTACAATCCCGCGAGCCGCTCCCGCCCCGAGCATCTGAAGCGCGCGTGCGATATTCTGCTGCGCTTTCTGCCTGAGAACCGACTCTGCGGCATCGCGCGCAACATCGGCCGCGCGGGAGAGAGCTGCCGCACCCTGACGCTCGGCGAGCTGCGGGAGGCGGAGGTCGACATGTTCTGCACCGTGCTCATTGGCAATGCCATGACCAAAACCATCGGCGGGCGGCTCATCACGCCGCGAGGATATAAAAATGTATAAAATCTGTATTTTTGCAGGTACGACGGAAGCGCGGCGGCTTGTGGAGCTTTTGAGTTCGCAGCGGTATGTTGCCGTCACGGCCTGCGTGGCAACAGAATACGGCGAAACGCTCCTGCCCGAAGGGGGCAACGTGACGGTGCGCTCGGGGCGTATCCCGGTGGACGGGATCATTCAACTGCTCTCCGACACGAAATTTGATTTGGTGATCGACGTGACGCACCCCTACGCGGCGTCCATCACTGAGAGCGTTGCACGCGCCTGCGCGGAGACGGGGACGGAGTATCTGCGCTTGCTGCGTGAAGCATCGGAGCAGGCAGAAGATGCGCTCTGCGTTGCCGACGCAGAGGAAGCGGCGGCGCTTCTTTCCAAGACAGAGGGGAATATCCTGCTGACGACGGGCAGCAAGGACTTAAAAATATACCGTAAGATCAAGGGCTTCCGCGAACGCGTCTACGCCCGCGTGCTGCCGCTGGACGCGTCGCTTGCGCTCTGCCGCGAGGCGGGAGTGGAAACGTCCCATATCCTTGCAATGCAGGGCCCGTTTTCCGAGGAGATGGACGAGGCGATGCTGCGCGCCGTGTCGGCGCAGTGGCTTGTGACGAAAGACGGCGGCGAAGCGGGCGGTTTTGCGGCAAAGGCCGCCGCGGCGCGGAAGGCCGGGGCGCAGCTTCTTGTGGTCGGGCGGCCGAAGCAGCGGGAGGGAAAAACCTTTTCGCAGGTGCTGGATCTGCTCGCCGCGCGCTTTGGCTGTGCTTTTCGTCCGGAGGTGCGCATTATCGGCATCGGCCCGGGAAGCCGGGAGATGATGACGCGCGAAGTCTGCCGCGCGATCGAGGAGGCGGACTGCCTGATCGGTGCGCAGCGCATGCTGGACGCCGCCGCGCGGGAGGGGCAGAAAACCTTTGCCGCCGTTGCGCCGCAGGAGATCGCAGACCATATCCATGCGCACCGCGAATACCGTCGAAGCGCAGTTGTGATGTCGGGCGATACGGGGTTTTTCAGCGGCACGAGAAAGCTGCTGCCGCTGCTTTCCGACTGTGAGGTCGATGTGCTGCCGGGGCTGAGCTCGCTCGCCTGCCTCTGCGCAAAGCTGCAAACGTCCTATGAGGAAATTCACGTCGTCAGCCTGCACGGACGCGCGCACGATATTGTGCCGGAGGTGCGCGCGCATGAGCGCGTTTTCGTGCTCGTCGGCGGCGAGGACGGCGCAGCGCACCTGTGCGAAACGCTGGTAGAGAATGGGCTTGGCAAGGTGAAGCTGAGCATCGGCGAACGGCTGAGCTACCCGGACGAAAAGATTACCACCGGCACGGCGGAAGCGCTGCGCGGCGGTGCATTTGCACCCTTGAGCGCCGTCTTGATCGAAAACGATCGCCCTGACGCCGTGGTGACCCACGGCTTGCCGGACAGCGCTTTCCTGCGCGGCGAGGGGGAGGGCGGCGTTGTACCCATGACGAAGAGCGAGGTGCGCGCCATCGCGCTCTCCAAGCTCCACCTGAGCGAGCGTGCGGTCTGCTACGATATTGGTGCGGGCACCGGCTCGGTGGCCATTGAAATGGCGCTTCAGGCGAAAAAGGGGCGGATTTTTGCCATCGAGCGCAGGGCCGACGCGGTGGAGCTGCTGAAGAAAAATCAGGCGGCGTTTTCTGCCGAAAACCTGACGATCGTTGCCGGCAGCGCGCCGGAGGCCTGCGATGACCTGCCCGCGCCGACGCACGCCTTCATCGGCGGCAGCGCGGGGAACCTGCACGGCATTCTGGCAGTGTTGCTGCAAAAAAACCCGCAGGTGCGCATTGTGGCAACGGCGGTCTCTCTGGAGAGCGTCGCCGAGCTGACGGCGTGCATGAAGGAATTTCCCTTTGCGGATACCGAGGTCGTGTCCGTTCAGATCGCCCGCAGCCGTAAGACGGGGGCGTATCAGCTGATGACAGGGCAGAACCCTGTGTATGTGTTCACCATGCAGGCGGGAGGCGGCGTATGATCCGACTGCTGCCGCTTCTTGCCGGCTTTGGGATCGACTGCCTTTTGGGCGACCCGCACAGCCTGCCGCACCCGGTCGTGTTGATCGGAAAGACGATTAGCGCATTGGAGCGTGCGCTGCGCAAGATGTTTCCCAAAACGCCGCGCGGTGAGCGCGCGGCGGGGGCGGTGCTGTGGGGGATCGTGAGCGTTCTTGCAGCGGCGATTCCCGCGCTGATCCTCTGCGCTTGCGAAAAGGTGAGCCCGTGGCTGCGCCTTGCGGTCGAAAGCGTGATGTGCTGGCAGATTTTGGCGGCAAGATCGCTGCGTGACGAGAGCATGAAGGTCTACCGGGAACTCGAACACGGCAGCATCGAATCTTCGCGCCGCGCCGTTTCCATGATCGTGGGACGCGATACTGCGGCGCTCGACGACGCGGGCGTGACGCGCGCGGCAGTCGAGACCATCGCGGAAAATACATCGGACGGTGTGGTCGCACCGCTGCTGTATCTGGCTGTCGGCGGCGCGCCGTTGGGCTTTTTTTACAAGGCGGTGAACACGATGGATTCCATGCTGGGCTATGTCGAGCTGCCATACAAGAACATTGGTTTTGTGAGCGCGAAAGCGGACGATATTGCAAACTATCTGCCCGCGCGCCTATCCGCGCTGCTGATGCTTGCAGCAGGTGGAATCCTGCGCATGGACATCAAAAACGGCTGGAAGATTTTTCGCCGCGACCGCTATCAGCACGCAAGCCCGAACTCCGCACAGACGGAGTCGGTCTGTGCGGGGCTTTTGGGGGTGCGGCTTGCCGGCGATGCGTGGTATCACGGCGTGCTGCACAAAAAAGAGCACATCGGCGATGCGCTGCGCCCGATCACGCACGAGGACATCCCGCGCACCTGTCGGCTGATGTATGCCACAACAGTTTTGGCGCTGCTGCTTGGCTGCGCGGTGAGAGTGCTTATTTTTTCGCTGTGAGGGAGACGCATGCTGTACGGAAGAGAAAACTGCCATGGCGGAGATATTTATGCGGGCGACGTGCGCCTTGATTTTTCCGCGAGCGTCAGCCCACTTGGCACGCCCAAGAGCGTGATCGACGCGCTCACGCGAGTGCTGCCTGAGCTGTACCATTATCCTGACCCCTGCTGCCGGACGCTCGTGCAGGCGATTGCGAAGTTTGAGCGTGTGCCGCAGGAAAGGATCCTCTGCGGCGCCGGTGCGTCCGAACTGATCTACACTTACTGCGAGGCCGTGCGCCCGAAGCGTGCGATGGTGCTTGCGCCCACGTTTTCTGAGTATGCAATTGCCTTGCAGCGGACAGGCTGCGAGATCGTGCGCCATACGCTTGCTGCGGAGCAGAACTTTGACCTGCAAGAGGATCTTCTGCCACGCCTTTCGCGCGAAGGGATCGACGCGCTGTTCCTCTGCAACCCCAACAACCCGACGGGGCGGCTGATCCCGGGGGAGTTGCTTGAAAAGATCCTGCTGCGCTGCCGCGAGAGAAACATTGCGCTTTTTGTCGATGAATGCTTTTTGAGCCTGTCGGACGGAGCCAATGATCTGACGCCGTTTTTGCCTGACGTTCCGCAGCTTTTTATCCTCAAGGCGTTTACGAAAAGCTATGGCATGGCGGGGCTGCGGCTTGGCTACGGCCTGTGCGCAGACAAAGAGCTGCTGCAAAAAATGTCGGCGGCAGCGCCGCCGTGGACGGTTTCAACGCCGGCGCAGGCGGCAGGCGTCGCCGCGCTGAAGAACGCGGCGTTTCTTGCCGAAAACCGCGCGCTCATCCGCGCAGAGCGGCCGCGGCTTGAAGAAGAGCTGCGAAAGCTCGGCTTTTGGGTGTGCCCATCGCAGGTGAATTATATCCTCTTTCACGGCGCACCGGACTTGCATGAAAAATTGATGCGGCGCGGCATGGCGATCCGGAACTGTGCCAACTTTGAGGGATTGGCACCCGGCTGGTACCGCGTCGCGGTCAGGCGGCGCGAAGAGAACGAGCAGCTCATTGCGGCGATCAAAAGCGTGGCGGAGGAGTGAGAGCATGGCAAAGAATATTATGATCCAGGGCACGATGTCCAACGCGGGCAAGAGCCTGCTTGCCACGGGGCTTTGCCGTGTTTTGAAGCAGGACGGTTATCGTGTTGCGCCCTTCAAGAGCCAGAACATGGCGCTCAACTCCTTCATCACGAAAGATGGCGGAGAGATGGGGCGCGCACAGGTGGTGCAGGCCGAGGCTGCGGGCATCGAGCCGGACACGCGCATGAACCCGATCCTGCTCAAGCCGACGACGGACGTCGGCAGTCAGGTCATCGTCAACGGGCGCGTGCAGGGCAATATGCCAGCGATGGAATACTATCGCAGAAAACGTGATTTTATCCCTGCGGTGATGGAGGCATACGAGAGCCTCAGCAGGGAGTACGATGTTATTGTGATCGAGGGGGCGGGCAGCCCCGCAGAGATCAATTTGCAGGAAAATGACATTGTCAACATGGGGCTTGCCCGCATGGTGGACGCGCCGGTGCTGCTGGTGGGAGACATCGACCGCGGCGGCGTGTTCGCCCAGCTCTACGGTACGGTGGCGCTGCAAAGCGAAGAGGACAAAAAGCGCATCAAGGGCGTCGTTGTCAACAAATTCCGCGGCGACCGCGCAATTCTGGAGCCGGGGCTTAAAATGCTCGAGCAGCTCTGCGGCGTTCCCGTGGCGGGCGTTGTGCCGTACCTCTCTGTGGATATTGACGATGAGGACAGCCTGAGCGAACGCTTCGGGCGAGGTATGGAGCCGCGGCTCATCGACATTGCCGTGATCCGCCTGCCGCGCATCTCGAACTTTACGGATTTTTCTCCGTTTGAGCACTATGCGAATGTTTCGCTCCGCTATGTGGAGCGTATGCGCGACCTGCGCGCGCCGGATATGATCGTGCTGCCCGGCACAAAGAGCACGATCGCCGACCTCGGGTGGCTGCGGCAAAGCGGACTGGAAGCGGCGATCAAAAAGGCCGCGAGCGGCGGCACACTGGTTTTTGGCGTCTGCGGCGGCTATCAGATGTTGGGACGGCATATTTCCGACCCCGAGCAGGTCGAGGCTGCGGGCATAACGGAGATCGACGGCATGGGCCTTTTGCCGGGGGAAACGGTATTTGAAGGAGCAAAGGTGCAGACGCAGACAAGCGGCGTGTTCTCCGGTGTTGAGGGGCTGCTCTCTGTGCTGAACGGCAAACGCTACGCGGGCTACGAGATTCACATGGGCCGCAGCGAAGCGCGCGGCGCGCTCATCAGCGCAGGAAATGTCTACGGCAGCTATGTCCACGGCATCTTTGACGAGCAGGAGGTCACCGACACGATCTTAAAGGCGCTGTGCGAGAAAAAGGGCGCTTCCTTCAAAGCGCTTGGCAATTTTGATTGGAAAGCCCACAAGGAGCGGCAGTATGATCTGCTCGCGGACGCGGTGAGAGCGGGACTTGACATGAAACTGATCTATCGCATTTTAGAGCGGGAGGTGTGAGCATGCGGGGATTTGTGCACCTGTACTGCGGCGACGGAAAGGGCAAGACGACGGCGGCGGTTGGGCTGAGCGTCCGGGCATCGGGCGCAGAAAAGAGCGTGCTGTTTACGCAGTTTTTGAAGGACGGCAGCTCCTCTGAACTGAACGTCCTGCGTGCGCTGCCGAACGTTAAAGTCCTCTGCTGCGAGCGGAATTTTGGCTTTTTCCGCTCGATGGACAAAGAGACACGGGCGGCGGCGCGGCGGGCCTATACGGCGCTTCTGGAAGAGACGCTGCAAAAGAGTGCGGACGGCGTTGCGCTGCTCGTGCTTGACGAAGCGGTCGCCGCCTGCAACCATGGCCTCATTGAAGAGGCGCGGCTGCTTGATTTTTTGCACCATAAACCGGAAGATCTTGAGGTCGTGCTGACGGGACGAGAGCCGTCGCAGTGCTTGCTGGACGCGGCCGACTATGTGACGGAAATGAAAAAGCGCGCGCACCCGTTTGACAAGGGTGTTTCCGCGCGCCTGGGGATCGAGTTTTAAGGAGAGAGCAATGCAGGAAAAGATCGAAGCGCTCGTGCGCGCCGTTCAGCCGCTGGATCAAAAGGCGATGTTGGCGGCGGAAGCGCATCAGGCGCGGCTTGCCAAGCCGCCGGGCAGCCTGGGGCGGCTCGAAGAGCTTTCCGTCCAGCTGGCGGGCATTACGGGGAAAGTCCACAACGAGCTGCCCCGAAAACAGCTGCTTGTCTTTGCCGCGGACAACGGCGTGGTGGCTGAGGGCGTTTCCAGTGCGCCGCAGTCCGTGACGATGCAGCAGACGATCAACCTGACGCGGGGAAAGACCGGCGCGGCGGTACTCGCCAAGCGCTTTGGCTGCGGCCTCACCGTGTGCGACGTCGGCGTGAATGCCGACATTTGCGAGAGCGCTGTTCTGAACCGTAAAATTGCCTACGGCACGCAGAATATCTGCGCCGGCCCCGCGATGACGCGGGAGCAGGCCTTGCAGGCGATCTTGACCGGCGCGGCGGTCGCGGAAAACGTCGATGCGGACGCTGTCGGTATCGGCGAGATGGGCATCGGCAACACGACGACCTCGTCGGCGGTGCTTGCCGTGCTGCTGGGGGCGGACGTTGACAAGGTGACGGGGCGTGGCGGCGGCATCACGGAGGAGAGCTTCCGGAAAAAGAAAGCGGTTATCCGTACCGCCATTGCGGTGAACCGGCCGAACAGGGACGATGTGATCGACGTGCTCGCCAAGGTCGGTGGGTTCGATCTTGCGGCGATGTGCGGCGCCTTCTTGGGCGCGGCGGCTCCCCGGCGCGCCGCGGTCATCGACGGGTTCATTTCCGCCGTGGCGGCGCTTTGCGCCGTCAGGCTCTGTCCGCTCGTGCGCGGCTATCTGATCCCGAGCCATGCCTCGTTCGAGATCGGCTATCGCCTTGCGATGGAGGAACTGGCGCTGCGGCCGCTGTTTGATCTCGGCATGCGGCTGGGCGAGGGCAGCGGCTGCCCGCTCGCCTTTCAGGTGCTCGACGCCGCCTGCGCCGTTATGAACAACATGGCGAGCTTTGACGAGGCGGGCATCAACGACGACTATCTGGACGAAATTCGGCAGGGCGACCAGTTCACGCCCTGAGAGAAAGGAGGGCACATGGGAACGCTGATTTTGGTTGCGGGCGAGAATGGCAGCGGCAAGAGCCGCTGCGCGGAGAACATCGTTGCGCAAACGACAGGCAGGCGCTACTATATCGCCACCATGCAGCCCTGCTCGGAGGAAAATCTGCGGCGCGTGGAAAAGCACCGCCGGCAGCGCAAGAACTTGCGTTTTACAACGCTTGAGCTGCCGCATCGAGTCGGCGCGGCGGCAGTCGAAAACGGGAGCGTCGTGCTGCTTGAGGACGTGTCGAACCTGCTGGCGAACGCAATGTTCGAGCGCGGCGGGAACGAAGATAGCGTATACTGGGACATTGAGGCGCTGCTTTCGCGCTGCTGTATTCTTGTCGCGGTGACGATCACGGGGCTGCGCGAGGAGGGTTACGACGGCGAAACGGCGGCCTATATCCGTGCGCTGAACGGCTTGAATCAAAGGCTGCTTGCCCGCGCTGCGGCAGCGTTGACAATGAAAGACGGACAGCCGTTTGCCGAAAAGGGAGAGTTGAATGAAATTATTTGAACCGCTTCTCATCGCGCTGTCGACATACAGCGCGATCCCCGTTCCGCAGTTCGACTGGAACGAAAAAAACATGCGCTATGCGATCTGTTTTTTTCCGGCGGTAGGGATTTTCTGCGGCGCGGCGCTTTGGCTGTGGGCGGTCATTGCACAGGCGACGGGCATGAGCGGCGTTCTGTTCGCAGCAGTTGCAGCGAGTTTGCCGATCCTTGTCACCGGCGGTATCCACATGGACGGCTATCTTGACACGGTGGACGCGCTCGCATCGCATCAGACGCGCGAAAAAAAGCTCGAGATCATGAAAGATCCGAGTTGTGGCGCGTTTGCGGTCATCTATTCCGGCGTGTATCTGCTTGCTTACGCAGGCTTTGCCTGCGAGGTGTATCTTGCGGGGAAGATCCTGCTGCTCTGCCCGCTGTTTGTGCTCTCCCGCGCGCTGTCGGGTCTGTGCGCGGTGAATCTGCCGAACGCGAGAAAGGCGGGCATGCTCTGCGCATTTACGAGCCTTGTCCGGCGCCGCACGGCGACGGCGGCGCTTGCGCTCACCGGATTTGCAGCGGTAGCGGGCATGATCTGCCTTTCGCCTGCTGCCGGCGGAACAGCAGCGGTGTTTGCCGTCCTCTCCGCGCTGGTGTACCGCAGGTTCGCCATGGCGCAGTTCGGCGGCGTGACAGGCGACACCTCCGGCTTCTTCTTGCAGCTCTGCGAGCTGTGCGGATTGGTCGGCGCCTGGGTCGGAGGGCTGCTGTGATCGACATTCTTTTCATCCGTCACGGTGCAACGGAAGGAAATCTCCACCGGCGTTACATCGGCCGCACCGATGAGCCGCTGTGCGCGGCGGGCATTGCGCAGGCGGAGCGCCTGAGGGGGCGGAATCTCTTCGCGGACTGCCTTTTCGTCAGTCCGCTGCTGCGCGCGCGGCAGACGGCGGAGATCGTATTTCCGCAGATGCCCTACGCACTTGTGGAAGGGCTGTGCGAAACGGACTTTGGCCGCTTCGAGGGGAAGAACGCGGACGAGCTTTCCTCAGACCCCGCCTATCAGGCATGGGTGGACGCAATGTGCCTGACGCCCATTCCGGGCGGGGAAGTGGCAGCGGACTTCAAAAAGCGCTGCTGCAAGGCATTTGCAGAAACGATCGCGGCCGTGCCGGACGGCATGTGTGCGGCATTTGTCACACATGGCGGCGTCATCATGGCAGTTCTGGAGTTCTTTGCGTACCCAAAGCGCGACTTTTACGCCTATCATATCGAAAACGGAGAGTGCCTTGCCTGCACGTATGACGGGCAGACGCTGCGTGTCAAAAGCATTGCGCGCTGAAACTCGCAGTGTCAGGATCATAACGGGTTCGACGACACCCGCGGCGTGCTCGCTGCTCTTGATATGAAAGACATAGGAGGACAGCGCGATCAGCACGCCGCGAATGACATAGGAAAGGTACATAAACAGCTCGGGCTGTCTGCCGCCGGATGCGAGGCAGTATATCGCTCCGAGAAGGTGGCCCGCCACGGAAGATTTGAGGTGATCTCTCCGAAAATGTGCATCTGGTTTTCCGCGCAGGTCACCTCGCAGGCGACGCGGGAATAGGGATCTTGTACCAGCAGATTCTCCACACTGATCGCTTCCCGTCAGGATTTTTTCGCCATCTTTCCGGTGAGCTGAACGCCCTTCTTCTTGGGAAGAGAATTCCACAGCTCATCGGCGACCGGCGCCCATTTTTCAGCGGCGGGGACGCAGCGGTTGCAGTAATCGCAGGCGCGCTCGGGGCTTTCAAGATCCGTGGAACGGGCACCGGATTCCTCCACGATCTGCGTCAGACGGCCGGGGTTATCCAGCACGGAGCAGGGACGCAGCATGTTGTCATTGAAGGGCTGGCTGCGGCGATAGGCCATAAAGAGCGGGGACTGATAGCACTCAAGCAGCGTTTTTTCTTTGATGTTGGAATCGGAGTAGTGAATGAATGCGCAGGGCTCCATGTCGCCGTTGGCATTGATGTGGCAGTAGCCGCGTCCGCCGGCGATGCAGCCGCCGACCGCGTCGCCGTCGTTCCAGAAGTCCATCGTAAAGAGGGGCTTGGTCTTGCGGAACTTGTGGATCTGCTCATACATGAACTTGCGCTGCTCCGCAGTGGCGATCAGCTCCGGCACGGCTGCCGCGCCGATGGGCATATAAGTGAAGAACCACGCGAATTTCGCACCCATGTCGATCATGGAATCGAAATATTCCTCGCTGCCGATGACCTCGACATTCTTGCTGGTGTAGCAGCAGGAAATGCCAAAGAGCAGCTTGCGCTCCTTCAGGCGCGTCATAGCCTCGATGACCTTGCGATAGGTGCCCTCGCCGCGGCGGAAGTCGGTCGCTTCCTCAAAACCCTCGATGCTGATGGCGGGGACGAGGTTCTTCACGCGCAGCATTTCGTCGGCAAAGGCATCGTCGATCAGCGTGCCGTTGATGACAACGGTCTCCACCAGTTTTTTGCGCTGTTCGTCGTCAATGTCCGTCCACAGGCTCTTCACCAGCTTCGACCAGTTGTTGTTCGGGTCTGAAAGCGCGGCACGGATCCCTTCAACCTGCGTGGTGACGGCCTGACCGTTTTTGTCATATTTTTCCAGCATATCGAGCAGGTTGGGAAGATTGGCTTCCGGATCCTTGTCCAGATAGCTGTAGACCTGCTTCATGGCAAAGCCCTTTAACACTTCGGAGGCGTTCATAACAACAGTTCCTTTCTGTTTTGTATTGCTTTGAGTATTATTATCTTAACGAAATCTATATACGAAAACTATGGACGAAAAAGTCGAAGCGTATGGTTTTATGTAGAAGCATCGGCAATGCGCAAATTTGCGCAGAACTGTCGTTTTACGCAAAAAGAGCTGTCTCCCGTGCGGGAGACAGCTCTTTTTCATAATATGGCGATTATCTACTCGGCGGTTTGGAGCGCGCCGTGCAGGAAACTGTCGAACAGCGTGCCCAACCGGTCGACGCTTTCATCAATATCGTATTCCATGCCGTTCCAGAAAAACTGCATCACAAAGCCGATGAAGGCGTAGCGGCAGAAGGAGGCGATGCTGCGCAGATTTTCCTCGGAAATATCGCGTCCCTCCGCCGCCTGATGTACCACGCGGGAGAAGGCATCGTCCGTCAGCGAGAAAATGTACCGCTCCAGACGGTCGCGGGAGAGACCGTCGAACACGTGGTAAATGGTTTTGGAATGCTCCTTGCATCGGCGCAGAGCCCCTTTGCCGCCTGTTGATATTTTGATATTTTTGCGATTTCTCCTTGACAAGAGCGAAGTCGTGTTATACCATGTCGCTGAGAGAAGAACACTTCCTCGTAATATGAATATGCACGGAGGACAAACACATGCGTATGATGGACGCGATCGTCAAGCCCGCAGCAGCTCCCGGATTGGAACTGCGCCAGGTTCCTGTCCCCACCCCCGGCGCGGGGGAAGTGCTCATTAAGGTACACAAGACCGCAATCTGCGGCACGGACGTACATATCTACGACTGGAACGAGTGGTCGGCCCAGCACGTGAAGCCGCCGATGGTCATCGGTCATGAATACGTCGGTGAGATCGCCGAGCTCGGCGCAGGCGTGACGGGGCTTACCGTCGGTCAGCGCGTTTCCGGCGAGGGGCACATTACCTGCGGCCACTGCCGCAACTGCCACACGGGCAACATCCAGTGGTGCAAGAACACCACAAGCGTCGGCGTGGACCGCGACGGCGCGTTTGCCGAGTATGTCTGCATCCCGGCGCGCAACGTTGTGCTCATCGACCCCTCGCTTGACGAGGACGTGGTCGCCATGTTCGACGCGGTCGGCAACGCGACGCACACGGCGCTGATGTTCAACCTCGTCGGCGAGGACGTGCTCATCACGGGCGCGGGCCCTGTCGGTATCCTCGCTGTCGCCATCGCCAAGTATGCCGGCGCGCGCCGTGTGGTCGTCACGGATCTCAACGACTACCGTCTCGGCCTTGCGCTCAAGATGGGCGCGGACGCGGCCATCAACTCTGCCAAGCAGGATCTCACGCTCGCCATGAAGGAGCAGGGACTCGTCGAGGGCTTCGATGTCGGCTTTGAAATGTCCGGCTCCGGCGCTGCGCTGCATCAGATGATCGGCGTGATGCGCAACGGCGGCAAGATCAGCCTGCTCGGCCTTGGCAACGGCCCTGTCCAGATGGATATGAACCTTGTCATCGGCAAGGGGCTGACGCTGCAGGGTATCTACGGCCGCAAGATGGACAACTGGCACCAGATGAGCTACATGGTACAGGGTGGGCTGGATCTCACCCCTGCCATCACCCACCGCTTCCACTACACCGAGTTTGAAAAGGGCTTTGAAGCCATGCACAGCGGCATGAGCGGCAAGGTCATTCTCGACTGGACGACGAAAAAGGAGGACTAAGCAGAATGAAGACCGCATACGAGAGCTACCGCGCAGAGCTTGCCGCCATCCGCGAGGCGGGCACCTACAAGGATGAGCGCATCATCACCACCCCGCAGAAAAGCCGCATCGACACCACCGCCGCGCACGGTGTTGTGAACATGTGCGCGAACAACTACCTGGGTCTTTCCAACCACCCGCGCCTGATCGAGGCGGCGAAGAAGAGCTATGACGACTGGGGCTTCGGCCTTTCCTCCGTGCGCTTCATCTGCGGCACGCAGGAGATCCACAAGACGCTTGAGCGCAAGATCGCCGACTTTGTCGGCATGGAGGACGCGATTCTCTATTCTTCCTGCTTTGATGCCAACGGCGGCCTTTTTGAAACGCTGCTCGGCGCGGACGATGCCGTGATCTCCGATGAGCTGAACCATGCGAGCATCATCGACGGCGTGCGCCTCTGCAAGGCGCACCGCTACCGCTATAAAAACAGCAATATGGACGATCTGCGCGCCCAGCTCATGAGCGCGCGCGAGGCGGGCTGCAAGAAAATCATCATTGCGACCGACGGCGTTTTCTCCATGGACGGCTACATCGCCAACCTCAAGGGCATCTGCGACCTCGCCGATGAGTTCGACGCGCTCGTGATGGTCGATGACAGCCATGCCGTCGGCTTTATGGGCGAGCACGGCCGCGGTACGCCCGAATTCTGCGGCGTGATGGACCGTGTCGACATCTTGACCGGTACCTTCGGCAAGGCCATGGGCGGCGCCTCCGGCGGCTACACCGCCGCCAAGCGCGAGATCGTCGACCTGCTGCGTCAGCGCAGCCGCCCCTACCTCTTCTCAAACTCCCTCGCCCCGGCCATCTGCGCGGCAACGATCGCAACGATCGATATGCTGACCGAGTCCACCGCGCTGCGCGACAAGGTGCATGAGAACGCGCGCTACTTCCGCGCGGAGATGGAGAAGCTCGGTTTCGATCTCCTGCCCGGCGAGCACCCGATCGTGCCCGTCATGCTCTACGACCCGAAGGTGGCGAATGAGTTCGCCCGCAGAATGCTCGAAAAGGGCGTGTACGTCGTCGGCTTCTGCTATCCGGTCGTGCCCAAGGGACGCGACCGCGTGCGTACGCAGATCTCCGCGGGCCACACGAAGGAAGACCTCGATTTCGCGGTCAAGTGCTTCGGTGAAGTGAAGAAAGAAATGGGCCTTTAAATAAAAATCATAGGACCGTACAATAACGGACCTGTTGACAAAGGTAGCAAATACGTCCGTTCTATGGTAGAATAACCATAAGGAGGGATGCAGCATGATGGGAC
>ERZ827520.1850-NODE-1850-length-22194-cov-3.076788_pt1 | contig 22194 bp, 9 predicted proteins | sample MGYA00519581_ERZ827520 | MGnify/ENA primary metagenome ERZ827520 (study PRJEB31778, sample SAMEA3449339) | human gut metagenome | biome: human gut; feature: human-associated habitat; material: faeces | place: United Kingdom | collected 2010/2012 ...
GATATCGGCGTCCAGAATGCCGACTTTCGCCCCTTCCGCCGCCAGTGCCAGCGCCAGGTTTACCGCCGTGGAGGATTTACCCACGCCGCCTTTACCGGAACTGACCGCAATGATGTTCTTCACGCCATTAATACCCGGCTGATTCTTCACGCGTTTTAAGGTGGCGATATTGTGCGACAGTTTCCAGTCGATAGCTTTCGCCCCGGTGATACGCAGCAGTTCGGCGCTACATTGCTCTTTTAACTCTTCGAACGCGCTATGCCAGACGAATGGCATAACCAGTTCCACATGCAACGTGTCGTCCATCCAGGCGACATGGTGCAACGCTTTCAGCGTGGTGAGGTTATGCTTCAGGGTTGGGTGCTGAAAATTGGCCAGTGTCCCGGCGACCATTGCGCGCAAGGCTTCTGGTGATTTGGCCTGGGATTGTTCGTTCATCCCGACTCCTTTTTTGTATAGATAAACCATCAGCTGATAGTTTACCTGAAGAATATAGAGAAGTACTTACTTAACATTTTCCCATTTGGTACTATCTAACCCCTTTTCACTATTAAGAAGTAATGCCTACTATGACTCAAGTCGCGAAGAAAATTCTGGTGACGTGCGCACTGCCGTACGCTAACGGCTCAATCCACCTCGGCCATATGCTGGAGCACATCCAGGCTGATGTCTGGGTCCGTTACCAGCGAATGCGCGGCCACGAGGTCAACTTCATCTGCGCCGACGATGCCCACGGCACACCGATCATGCTGAAAGCTCAGCAGCTCGGTATCACCCCGGAGCAGATGATTGGCGAAATGAGTCAGGAGCATCAGACTGATTTCGCAGGCTTTAACATCAGCTATGACAACTATCACTCGACGCACAGCGAAGAGAACCGCCAGTTGTCAGAACTTATCTACTCTCGCCTGAAAGAAAACGGTTTTATTAAAAACCGCACTATTTCTCAGCTGTACGATCCGGAAAAAGGCATGTTCCTGCCGGACCGTTTTGTGAAAGGCACCTGCCCGAAATGTAAATCCCCGGATCAATACGGCGATAACTGCGAAGTCTGCGGCGCGACCTACAGCCCGACTGAATTGATCGAGCCGAAATCGGTGGTTTCTGGCGCTACGCCGGTAATGCGTGATTCTGAACACTTCTTCTTTGATCTGCCCTCTTTCAGCGAAATGTTGCAGGCATGGACCCGCAGCGGTGCGTTGCAGGAGCAGGTGGCAAATAAAATGCAGGAGTGGTTTGAATCCGGCCTGCAACAGTGGGATATCTCCCGCGACGCCCCTTATTTCGGTTTTGAAATTCCGAACGCGCCGGGCAAATATTTCTATGTCTGGCTGGACGCACCGATTGGCTATATGGGCTCTTTCAAGAATCTGTGTGATAAGCGCGGCGACAGCGTAAGCTTCGATGAATACTGGAAGAAAGATTCCACTGCCGAGCTGTATCACTTCATCGGTAAAGATATCGTTTACTTCCACAGCCTGTTCTGGCCAGCAATGCTGGAAGGCAGCAACTTCCGCAAGCCGACCAACCTGTTTGTTCATGGCTATGTGACGGTGAACGGCGCGAAGATGTCTAAGTCTCGCGGTACCTTTATTAAGGCCAGCACCTGGCTGAATCATTTTGACGCCGACAGCCTGCGTTACTACTACACTGCGAAACTCTCTTCGCGCATTGATGATATCGATCTCAACCTGGAAGATTTCGTTCAGCGCGTGAATGCCGATATCGTTAACAAAGTGGTTAACCTGGCCTCCCGTAATGCAGGCTTTATCAACAAACGTTTTGACGGCGTGCTGGCAAGCGAACTGGCTGACCCGCAGTTGTACAAAACCTTCACTGATGCCGCTGAAGTGATTGGTGAAGCGTGGGAAAGCCGCGAATTTGGTAAAGCAGTGCGCGAAATCATGGCGCTGGCTGATCTGGCTAACCGCTATGTCGATGAACAGGCTCCGTGGGTTGTGGCGAAGCAGGAAGGTCGCGATGCCGATCTGCAGGCGATTTGCTCAATGGGCATCAACCTGTTCCGCGTGCTGATGACTTACCTGAAGCCGGTACTGCCGAAACTGACCGAGCGCGCAGAAGCATTCCTCAATACAGAACTGACCTGGGATGGTATCCAGCAACCGCTGCTGGGCCACAAAGTGAATCCGTTCAAAGCGCTGTATAACCGCATCGATATGAAGCAGGTTGAAGCACTGGTGGAAGCGTCTAAAGAAGAAGTGAAAGCAGCTGCCGCGCCAGTTACTGGCCCACTGGCAGATGATCCGATTCAGGAAACCATCACCTTTGACGACTTCGCCAAAGTTGACCTGCGCGTGGCGCTGATCGAAAACGCAGAGTTTGTTGAAGGTTCTGACAAACTGCTGCGCCTGACGCTGGATCTCGGCGGTGAAAAACGCAATGTCTTCTCCGGCATTCGTTCTGCTTACCCGGATCCGCAGGCACTGATTGGTCGTCACACCATTATGGTGGCTAACCTGGCACCACGTAAAATGCGCTTCGGTATCTCCGAAGGCATGGTGATGGCTGCCGGTCCTGGCGGGAAAGATATCTTCCTGCTAAGCCCGGATGCTGGTGCTAAACCGGGTCATCAGGTGAAATAATCCCCCTTCAAGGCGCTGCATCGACAGCGCCTTTTCTTTATAAATTCCTAAAGTTGTTTTCTTGCGATTTTGTCTCTCTCTAACCCGCATAAATACTGGTAGCATCTGCATTCAACTGGATAAAATTACAGGGATGCAGAATGAGACACTTTATCTATCAGGACGAAAAATCACATAAATTCTGGGCGGTGGAGCAACAGGAAAACGAGTTGCATATCTGTTGGGGAAAAGTTGGCACCAAAGGGCAAAACCAGGTAAAAAGTTTTGCGGATGCTGCGGCAGCGGCAAAAGCGGAGCTTAAGCTGATCGCAGAGAAAACGAAAAAAGGCTATGTGGAAAATGCTTCAGCGAACGTGCATATCCCCCCCATCACCAAAGCCACTCCTGAAGTTGAAACCTCCCCTAAGAGTAAAAACAAACGCCCATGGCTGGCTGATGATGCAGTCATTCCGCTAACCGACGATATTAACCGATTTGCTTTTCCACATCGCTCTCGCCCCAGAGAGATCAATTATCTGTACAAAGATGGCCAAATATGGAAGCGCATCGCGAATAACACCAGGGCATATGATCCCGACAACAATTACCGCTCTTATCCTGAAAACTGGCAGCTGGCGTTTGCCGAGTTACAAAGGCGAATTCTGAATAATCAACAAACAGGAAGTATACAATCTGATGCGGCATTGCTCTGGAGTTTATGGAACTCTTACTCTACAGATGAACTGGTCGATGACTTAGTCATTCGCTGTGGTCTGGAAAGTGCCGTTGAAATCGCCCTTCTCGCTCTTCGACTCAAATATAAACCAGTAAAAGCCGACGTCACCACCATCATTCCCCCTGATCTCAAAGCAGAATCACTACCGAACTGGCATCAACGTCTATGTCATCATCTTTCACTCGCTTCAGAAGATGAGTGGCAACGCTGTGTAGATAAAGTACTCGCTGCTATTCCCTCGCTATCCCCAGCACGGCAACCTTTTGCGGCGTTACTGCTCCCTGAACGCCCGGATATTGCCAATGCTATGGCTCTACGCTATGCAGACCAAAACGTTCCGGCGATGACCTGGTTAAGACTGGTGATAACCGATGATACTGCTCTGAGTACAGTGGAAAAATACGACTTCCCACCGTTGTATCGTGATTTTCGTAATTTTCGCGCTTATCTGGCAATGTTGCTGGCGAATAATGGAATTCGGGGTGTAAGCCAGATCCTTCTTGAGTTTACGGAAGAGCATTCTGACAATCCCACTTATCTTTTCGAGCGCAACAGCGAGACTGAAAATCTTGTCAAATGGCTATGGAAAACGAATCACCCGGATGCGATTCAAATTCTGATCCTCGGTGTGATTGGCAAGAAAAAGCACCTGGAATACTTAAGCAAAGCCTGTCAAAAACATCCCGCTGCGGCTCTTGCCGCTTATGCTACTTTGCTGGCAATACATGAAGATAAAGAGTGGCATAAAGCGCTTGTCAAACTGATTACCATCACGCCAGAGTTAGTATGCGACGTCATTCCCTGGGTTAATGCTAAGGCGGCAGGCATCTTATCTGAATGTCGTCCTCAGTCAGTCGCTGAAGAATGTGAATACGCTACTGCGGATATGCTACCGCAGCTATTTGTCGCTCCACCGTGGGTAATAAATAAGAAGAAAAATGTAATACCCGTATTTGATTTACCTGTGCTTCCTGTTCCAGCCGTGACGGATATCACACCTGGAATTACAGAGTTAATAAGTCATACTGACATATCCAGATTCAGTGAAATCGCGCAATATCAGGCATCACAGCAAACCTTATTTACCGATCTGCCACTAATTGAAAAAGAAAGTTGGGAGACATCTTTCATTCCTTTTACACCAGAACAACAAATCCTTTGGCAATTAGGTTTTAATGAATGGCGGCATTGCGAGGATGACTTGCATGAAAAAAAATATATACCGCAAAGCGCTGTTGATGCCTTGTTGCGCTTTGATTTTCCAACACTAAAAGCTGAGTTTGCGAAATATCACAACAATGCCAACAAGAGCTGGAATCTATCTGCACTTTGTTACTTACCGGGACAACAGGCGATTTCATTTCTCAACCAAATAATCATTGAGGAGCAATATTCAGGTGAGAAAGAGATTCTGGGGATTTTTGGCAGTACGGCCATTCCTTCGTTTATGACCTGCTTGCAACGAGATCATCAACGACTGTGGATATTCACCCTCTTTATTGGGGCCAGTGAACTAGCCTTACCAATGGCGCAGCGGTTACAGAAAAAAATGGCTTACAAGGATGCCGTTAATTGGCTGGCAAATAACCCGCGCCATGCCGCCGCCGGGCTACTGCCTTTGGCGCTGGGCAAACCGTGCCAAAATCGGGAATATGCCCGCCAGGCACTCCTCCTGCTAGTGAAATTAAACCAGCGAGAAACGATTGAGGAAATCGCCCAAGGATATAATCAACCTGATATTTTAGCAGCGCTGGCAACATTATTTGATAGCGATCCGCTTGAGGAGCATCCCGCAAAAATCGCCCCACTGCCCGGCTTTTATCAGTTCACCTTATGGCGCAGACCACGGCTTAAAAGTAACAACCTGCCTCTGCCAGATGACGCTATGTGCCACCTCGGCACTATGTTGAGCTTTCCACGCGACATTACCGCCTACGCTGGGCTGGAGATCATCAAAGACACCTTCACCCGCGATTCCCTGGCTGACTTTGGCTGGGATCTGTATACCGCCTGGACAGAAGCTGGCGCTCCCGCAAAAGAAAACTGGGCATTTACCTCGCTGGGAATTTTAGGCGATGACGACACCGCGCGTAAATTAACCCCGCTTATCCGCGCCTGGCCGGGTGAATCCCAGCATAAACGCGCGGTTTACGGGCTGGATGTGTTAGCCAGTATCGGTAGCGACATTGCGCTAATGTTGCTTAATGGCATTGCGCAAAAAATTAAATTCGCCGCATTGCAGGAACATGCGAGCGACAAAATCAATATGGTCGCCAAAAATCGCGGACTGACAATGGCTGAACTGGAAGACCGTCTGGCTCCAGATTTGGGGCTTGATATCAACGGCTCGCTGACACTTGATTTCGGCCCACGTCAATTCACCGTTGGTTTTGACGAAACCTTAAAACCCATGGTTCGTGACGCAAACGGCAAAGTCCTGAAAGACTTACCCAAACCAAACCAGAGCGATGATAAAACACTGGCAACTGACGCCGTTAACCTCTTCAAACAGTTGAAAAAAGATGTACGCGCCATAGCCAGCCAGCAGATTGATCGTCTGGAACAAGCTATGTGCCAGCGCAGACGCTGGACGGCAGAGCAGGTTCGCCTGTTCCTGGTGGAGCATCCGCTGGTACGTCACTTAACCCGACGGCTGTTATGGGGGGTATATACTGAGGAAAACACGCTGATCGCCTGCTTCCGGGTCGCAGAAGACAGCACTTACAGCGATGCGCAGGATGAGCTATTTACGTTGCCAGCAGGAAACATCGGTATTCCGCATGTGCTGGAAATATCTCCTGAATCCGCCGCTGCATTTGGGCAAATTTATGCTGATTACGAAAAGCTTCCTCCCTTTCGCCAACTCGATCGTGGTTATTACCACCTTACTGATAATGAACGTGATACCCATGAATTGATACGCTGGCAAGGACGTCTTTGCCAGGCCGGGCGCATTGTCGGGCTGGAACGTCGAGGCTGGCAACGTCTGGAAGAAAGCGGCAGCGTCTATGCGATGCGCAAATCTACCCCTTATGGCGCTCTCGAACTTGAAACAGAACATTTTTCATTAATTTATGGCGAAACGGGGTATAGCGACCTGCTACCTGTTGAAAGCGTAAAAATCACTTCACCAGGGGAACGCTACAGTACACAGCCCTCGCTCACGTTCTCCGCGCTTGATGCCATCACCGCCAGCGAACTCATTAACGACATCGAATCACTTTTTGATTAAAAGGACTTTGCAATGAAAACCTATATTTATCAGGACGAAAAATCACATAAATTCTGGGCGGTGGAGCAGCAGGGAAACGAACTGAATATCAGTTGGGGCAAAGTCGGCACCAACGGGCAAAGTCAGGTAAAAAGCTTTGCAGATGCTGCGGCGGCGGAAAAAGCGGAACTCAAGCTGATTGCGGAGAAAACGAAAAAGGGGTATGTGGAACAAGCGGAGAATGCTACATCGAAACATACTCGAACGGTAACGAAATCTCTCGAATTATCTGACTTTTCTACCATCATTCAGGAACAGCCCTCAGTTACACCAGAAATCTACGTGGCTGACAAAAATACAGACGTTACTTTACCGTGGCTGGCAAAAGATATTGCTGTCGTTTTTCCGCTTGAAGTCGTACCCACCACCTTAAGCCATCGCCGCTTTCCCGGAGATCCTGTTACACCTGTAGATAAATTAACCCAGTTACGTCGCTTAGCCTGTGGCGTGTCGCAACGGGATAACAAAACAGCTACATTTGACTTCAGCGCCTGTACTTTAGAGTGGCAAAACTTCATCGCTCAGGCGATCGATCTGATTAACAGCCCGAAAACGACAAAATTACCATCACCGGTAATGGCTGTACTCGCGGCACTTGAACTGCACTGCACGAGATATAAAGAGCGTGAGGATGTTATGGATCAGATTATTCAGGAAGGCGGTCTGGAATATGCTACTGATGTAATAATACATCTTCAACAAATATCTATTGAATGGGATTATGTCAACAATAATATTGTTTTCCTGTCGTCTGGCATTTCACCTGATTATTTGCAGCAATATTCCAGCTTTGAATTACGCCTACGTAAACATTTATCACTGGCGGAAGAGTCTCTCTGGCAAAAATGTGCACAAAAACTTATTGCCGCAGTTCCACATATTCCAGAATGGCGGCAACCATTAATTGCTTTGTTATTGCCCGAAAAACCAGAAATTGCACATGAAATTGCCCAGCGTCTACTGGGGCAAAAGAAATTACCCTCGCTGGAGTGGCTAAAAATAGTGGCGACTGATGAGCACATTCTTGCCTCATTAGAAAAATATCACGAGCCATATGCCATTTTTGATGATTACTATTGTGGTGCGATATGGTCAGCCACCGTATTACAGGAGCAAGGTGTTGCGGCCCTGCCCCGATTTGCTCCCTATGTCGCAAGTGACTACTGCGCCGATGTGTTGCGTCATATCAATCATCCGTTCGCATTAACACTGCTTATACGTGTAGCCGGGCATACTAAACGCTGTCACGATCGAATGACGAAAGCCTGCGCTGCGTTCCCACACGCAGCACTGGCAGCACTGGCGGAACTTCTAGTGCAAAAAGAAGAGAATAGTTGGCGCATTATGCTAATGACGATGCTTATCTCGCAACCTACACTAGCAGAACAGGTCATTCCCTGGCTTTCGACACCCGCAGTTGCAGTGCTGAAATCATGCCAGCAACAACTGAAACAGCCCTCAAACCATGCCAGTGCCGATCTACTGCCGGCCATAGTAGTCTCCCCACCATGGCTTTCGAAAAAGAAAAAATCGCCGATTCCGGTGCTTGATTTAGCACCGCTCAACCTCGAATCCATATGCACAATAACCGACACAGAAGCTAAAGAGTTTCAAACTCATTGGGACTGGGAACCGCATAAGCCAGGTGAAGGTGCTAAAGATTTCCTTTACTCGCTGGGGTATCGCCGCTGGGATTTTGACACATATAAATATATCGGCGCTTCTGACTCAGCAATTGACGCATGGGAACGTGAGGACTTCGCTACACTCATCCAAATGTTTAAAGCCCACCATGCACCGTATCAGGGGGAGTGGCATCTCAACTCACTTCCCTTTTTACCTATGCAAAAAGCGATTAAGCTATGGGAATTTCTCAGCAAAGAGCCGCATACCGCGATAAAACCAGTCATGCTTTATTTGCGACTGGCAGGTATGAGTGGTTTTCTACACTCGTTTTCACGCTACCCTCAAGAAGGTTTTGCGGTTGCTAATTATTTTGCCGCAACGGAACTGGCACCTGCCGTCGCCCGCGCCTTCAACAAACTCAAAACCCTACGACAAGACGCCCGCACCTGGCTGCTGAAATACCCGCAACACGCCATTACCGGCCTGCTACCTTCGGCGCTCGGCAAAGCCGGTGAAGCACAGGATAACGCCCGCGCTGCCTTGCGTATGCTTATCGAAAACGATCATCAGCCATTACTGCAAGAAATCGCCCAGCGTTATAACCAGCCGGAAGTAACCGATGCGGTGAACGCTCTACTTGCGCTCGATCCCTTAGATAATCACCCGACTAAAATCCCGACACTTCCGGCCTTTTATCAGCCATCGCTCTGGACGCGCCCGGTATTAAAAGCAAACGCCCAATCACTGCCAGATAGCGCCCTCTTCCACCTCGGTGAAATGCTCCGCTTCCCTCAGGAAGATACGCTGTATCCGGGGTTATTACAGGTGAAAGACGCCTGTACTGCCGACTCACTGGCTGAGTTTGCCTGGGATCTGTTTACCGCCTGGCAGACCGCTGGCGTGCCGTCGAAAGAGAGCTGGGCGTTCACTGCATTAGGTGTTCTTGGCAACGATGACACCGCCCGCAAACTGACGCCATTAATCCGCGCCTGGCCTGGCGAATCTCAGCATAAACGTGCCACCGTTGGGTTGGATATTCTCGCTGCTATCGGCAGCGATATCGCCCTGATGCAGCTTAACGGCATCGCCCAGAAACTGAAATTCAAAGCATTACAGGAGCGAGCAAAAGAAAAAATTGCCGACATTGCCGAAAGCCGCGAACTCACAGTGGCAGAACTTGAAGATCGGTTAGCACCGGATCTCGGTCTGGATGATAACGGTTCGTTGCTGCTGGATTTCGGCCCACGCCAGTTCACCGTCAGCTTTGATGAAACCTTAAAACCGTTTGTGCGTGACGCTTCCGGCAGCCGCCTGAAAGACCTACCTAAACCCAATAAAAGCGATGATGAATCACAGGCGAACGATGCTGTTAACCGCTACAAATTGCTGAAAAAAGATGCGCGTACCGTCGCCGCCCAGCAGGTAGCAAGGCTGGAATCCGCCATGTGCCTGCGCCGCCGCTGGTCGCCGGAAAACTTTCAGCTCTTTCTGGTTGAGCATCCGCTGGTTCGTCACTTAACCCGCCGTCTGATTTGGGGCGTTTATAGCACCGAAAACGAGCTACTGGCTTGCTTTCGCGTGGCGGAAGATAACAGCTACAGCACCGCTGACGATGATCTTTTCACCCTGCCGGAAGGCGATATCTCTATTGGTATTCCTCACGTTCTGGAAATATCACCGACGGATGCCGCCGCCTTTGGTCAGCTTTTTGCCGACTACGAACTTTTACCGCCGTTCCGTCAGCTCGACCGCAACAGTTATGCCCTGACTGAAGTCGAACGCAACGCCAGCGAACTAACCCGCTGGGCAGGCAGAAAATGCCCGAGCGGTCGGGTTATGGGGCTGTCGAATAAAGGCTGGGTGCGTGGTGAACCGCAGGACGGTGGCTGGATCGGCTGGATGATCAAACCTCTGGGCCGCTGGTCATTAATCATGGAAATCGATGAAGGATTTGCAGTTGGTATGTCGCCAGCCGAACTCAGTGCCGAGCAACTCTTAAGCAAGCTGTGGCTATGGGAAGGCAAAGCGGAAAGCTATGGCTGGGGGAGTCATTCAACACAGGAAGCGCAGTTCTCCGTACTCGATGCCATCACCGCCAGCGAGCTAATAAACGATATTGAAGCCCTGTTTGAATAAGGAAAGAGCATGGACAAGGAATTACCGTGGCTGGCGGATAACGCCCAACTGGAACTGAAATATAAAAAAGGCAAAACACCACTCAGCCATCGCAACTGGCCAGGCGAACCGGTACCTGTTATCACTGAAAACCTCATCCAAACACTGGGTGATGAATTGCTACAAAAAGCAGAGAAGAAAAAAAACATTGTCTGGCGTTATGAAAATTTTTCACTGGAATGGCAGTCCGCCATCACGCAGGCCATCAACTTGATCGGCGAGCACAAACCCTCAATTCCGGCCCGGACAATGGCGGCGCTAGCCTGTATCGCGCAAAATGATAGCCAACAGTTACTCGACGAAATCGTCCAACAAGAGGGACTGGAATATGCGACTGAAGTGGTGATTGCACGCCAGTTTATTGTACGGTGTTATGAGAGTGATCCTCTGGTAGTAACATTGCAGTATCAGAAGGAGGACTATGGCTATGGCTATGGTTATCGCTCAGAAACCTATAACGAATTCGATCTCCGACTGCGTAAGCATCTCTCTCTGGCAGAGGAAAGCTGCTGGCAGCGTTGCGCCGACAAACTCATTGCCGCACTGCCAGGACTACCCCAAGTTCGCCGTCCTTTTATTGCACTCATCCTCCCGGAAAAACCAGAAATCGCCAATGAGTTGGTAGGCCTTGAATGCCCGTGGACTCATTTTCATTCTAAGGAGTGGTTAAAAGTTGTTGCTACTGACCACAGGGCTGTGGGAAAACTCGAACGCTACTGGAGTCAGGATATATTTAGCGATCGAGAAGCCAGCTACATGTCGCATGAAAACCGCTTCGGCTACGCGGCCTGCGCCGCCCTTTTGCGCGAACAAGGACTGGCATCCATTCCACGCCTGGCAATGTATGCCCATAAAGAAGATTGCGGCAGTCTGCTGGTACAAATTAACCATCCGCAGGTCATCCGCACCTTGCTGTTAGTTGCTGATAAAAACAAACCCAGCCTGCAACGTGTGGCTAAATACAGTAAAAACTTCCCCCATGCGACGCTCGCCGCACTGGCAGAACTGCTGGCGTTAAAAGCCCCCCCTGCGCGCCCTGGTTATCCCATCATCGAAGACAAAAAGCTGCCTGCACAGCAAAAAGCTCGAGATGAATACTGGCGTACGCTGTTACAAACGCTGATGGCATCGCAGCCACAACTGGCAGAAGAGGTGATGCCGTGGTTAAGTACTCAAGCCCAGGCAGTGCTGAATAGTTATTTATCGGCACCGCCCAAAACGGTTATTGATAGCACCGATAACATCCAAATGCCTGAAATCCTCGTTTCACCACCGTGGCGTAGTAAGAAAAAAATGACAGTTCCACGTCTTGATTTGGCACCGTTCGAATTAACGCCGCAAGTTTACTGGCAACCAGGCGAACGAGAGAGGCTTGCCGCCACTGAGTCTGCCCGTTATTTCAGCACGGAATCTCTTGCGGAACGCATGGAACAAAAAAGTGGACGAGTTGTATTACAGGAGCTGGGTTTTGGAGATGATGTATGGCTGTTTTTGAATTATATACTCCCCGGAAAACTGGATGCTGCACGCAATTCACTCATTGTTCAGTGGCATTACTACCCAGGGCGGGTTGAAGAGATCATGAATGGCTGGAGCTCCCCGGAAGCTCAATTAGCAGAACAGGCGCTTCGCAACGGTCACGTAGAAGTGTTAATTAACATATGGGAAAATGACAGCTACTCACGCTATCGTCGGGAAAAGAGTATCTGGAACCTGTATTTATTGGCGCAGTTGCCGCGTGAGATGGCTTTGACTTTCTGGCTACGTATCAATGAGAAAAAGCATCTGTCTGCGGGTGAAGACTATTTTCTCAGTATCTTCGGATTGGATGCTCTACCAGGTCTGCTGTTGGCTTTTTCACATCGTCCAAAAGAAACATTTCCATTAATTTTAAATTTCGGCGCAACAGAACTGGCCCTGCCCGTTGCCCGCGTCTGGCGACGTTTCGCGGCGCAGCGTGATCTGGCTCGCCAGTGGATTTTACATTGGCCGGAACATACAGCTACTGCACTTATCCCTCTTGTCTTCACCAAATCCAGCGATAATAGCGAAGCTGCATTACTTGCCCTGCGTTTACTTTACGAACAGGGACATGGCGAGTTACTGCAAACCGTGGCAAACCGCTGGCAGCATACAGATGTGTGGCCTGCCCTGGAGCAATTACTTAAACAGAGTCCAATAGAGATTTACCCGACACGCATTCCAAAAGCCCCTGATTTCTGGCAGCCGGCAATGTGGTCCAGGCCGCGCCTTATCACGAATAATCAACCTGTTACCGATGACGCTCTGGAAATTATCGGCGAAATGCTGTGCTTTACCCAGGGCGGACGTTTTTATAGCGGACTGGAACAACTGAAAACGTTCTGCCAGCCGCAAACGCTGGCCGCTTTTGCCTGGGATCTTTTCACCGCGTGGCAACAAGCTGGTGCTCCCGCAAAAGACAACTGGGCATTTCTGGCGTTAAGTCTCTTTGGCGACGAAAGCACGGCACGGGATCTGACGACACAGATCCTTGCCTGGCCACAAGAGGGCAAATCTGCCCGTGCTGTCAGTGGTCTGAATATACTTACTCAGATGAATAATGATATGGCACTGATACAGCTGCATCATATATCGCAACGGGCGAAATCCCGCCCCTTACGTGATAACGCGGCGGAATTTCTTCAGGTGGTCGCAGAAAATCGTGGGCTAAGCCAGGAACAGTTAGCGGACAGATTAGTCCCAACACTGGGTCTTGATGATCCGCAGGCGTTGAGTTTTGATTTTGGTCCACGGCAATTTACCGTTCGCTTTGATGAAAACCTTAACCCGGTTATCTTTGATCAGCAAAACGTTCGCCAGAAAAGCGTTCCCCGGTTGCGCGCCGATGACGATCAACTGAAAGCGCCCGAGGCACTGGCCCGACTAAAAGGGCTAAAAAAAGATGCGACTCAGGTGAGCAAAAACCTGCTCCCGCGTCTTGAAACTGCCCTACGCACCACCCGACGCTGGTCGCTGGCAGATTTTCATACTCTGTTTGTTAATCATCCCTTTACCCGCCTGGTTACTCAGCGATTAATATGGGGCGTGTATCCGGCAAATGAACCGCGTCGTTTACTCAACGCCTTTCGTGTGGCCGCAGAGGGGGAGTTCTGCAATGCACAAGATGAGCCCATTGACCTGCCTGCGGATGCTTTGATTGGCATTGCCCACCCGTTAGAAATGACAGCAGAAATGCGCAGTGAATTTGCACAGCTTTTTGCCGATTACGAAATTATGCCGCCTTTTCGCCAGTTGACGCGGCGCACAGTGCTGCTCACGCCTGACGAGTCAGCCAGTAATAGTTTGAATCGCTGGGAAGGTAAATCTGCTACCGTTGGGCAGCTTATGGGAATGCGATACAAAGGCTGGGAGTCAGGCTATGAGAACGCATTTGTCTATGACCTGGGCGAGTACCGGCTGGTCCTTAAGTTTTCATCCGGTTTTAACCACTACAATGTTGATAGCAAAGCGCTAATGAGCTTCCGTTCTCTTCATGTATACCGTGACAATAAATCTGTCACTTTTGCCGAACTTGATGTGTTTGATTTGAGTGAAGCGTTAAGCGCACCCGACGTTATTTTCCATTAAAACACAGCGGGCAGTGATGCAACTGCCCGTTATCAACACGACCTGCCACCGGGAAAAGCGATGATCGTGCAAAAAGAGCTGGTTGCTATTTACGATTATGAGATCCCTGTACCTGAAGATCCGTTTTCCTTCAGACTTGAGATCCATAAATGCTCTGAATTATTTACAGGTTCCGTCTATCGACTGGAGCGATTCCGGCTACGTCCAACATTTCATCAACGTGATAGAGAAGATGCCGACCCGCTAATAAATGATGCGTTGATTTATATAAGAGATGAATTTATTGATGAGCGAAAATTACGAGGTGAATCACCAGAAACTGTAATCGCCATTTTTAATCGCGAACTACAGAACATATTCAACCAAGAAATAGAATAATATATTCTAAATAATTCAAGTTGCAGGAAGGCGATAAGCGAGTGAATCCCCAGGAGCTTACTAAAGTAAGTGACAGGGGTGAACGAACGCAGTCGCAGCACATGCAACTTGAAGTATGACAAGTAAAGCTTTATTAAAGGGGGAAACGGTATTCCCCCTTAGATGCGTTTCAATTTGCCCGTTACTTCAACAAATCAATCAGCCGTAACAGAGCCACTAATAACTCCAGTACGGCAATGAGCACGGTTAACTTTTGTGTCAGCGTGTCCATCCGCTCTCCTTATTAAGGAGCGCAACACCAGCATCTTACCCTTACACTGCCTGTCGATACTGGTTTACGTATGTTGGACCACGATGTTGCACTCCGGATCAGGGCACTACCTGCGGCACCACCCGTCCGGTAGCCAGGACTTGAAATGGGTTCGATCCGGCGCAACGTCCCAACAGTCAGGATTATAAATCTCATTATCTTAATTGCAACGGGGTCCACCGATGGTTATAATTCGTTCGTTGGAACACGATGTTGCACAGGCCGTGGTGTTAGGCCTGAAAGTAGTAAATAAAAGAACCTGCCTCACCAGCAGGTTTTTTTATTTACTGTGATCTGCTTTCCAGATATTTTCCGCTCAAACAACTAATGCGCCAAACATTTATTGCGCGTAAAATATCGTTTATTTCATTAATACATTTCAGGGATGAATATATGTCACCGCAGAATAATCATCTGCAGCGTCCGCCTGCCGCTGTGTTATACGCCGATGAACTGGCAAAATTAAAACAAAATGATCACGCACCTTGCCCGCCCGGTTGGCAGTTAAGTTTGCCTGCGGCCCGTGCTTTTATCCTTGGCGATAGCGCGCAAAATATTAGCCGTAAAGTGGTGATTAGTCCCTCCGCTGTCGAACGCATGTTAGTCACTCTTGCCACCGGGCGCGGTTTGATGTTGGTGGGGGAACCTGGCACCGCAAAATCTCTCCTGTCTGAATTACTGGCAACCGCTATTAGCGGCGATGCCGGGTTAACCATCCAGGGCGGCGCATCTACCACCGAAGATCAAATCAAGTACGGCTGGAACTACGCCCTACTTATCAACCATGGTCCGTCAACGGAAGCACTGGTCCCTGCCCCGCTTTACCAGGGAATGCGCGACGGTAAAATCGTCCGTTTTGAAGAGATAACGCGTACACCGCTGGAAGTACAAGACTGTCTGTTAGGTATGCTTTCTGACAGGGTAATGACGGTGCCGGAACTCACTGGTGAAGCCAGTCAGCTCTATGCGCGAGAAGGCTTTAATATTATTGCCACTGCCAATACCCGCGATCGCGGCGTCAATGAAATGAGCGCTGCGCTAAAGCGTCGATTCGATTTTGAAACGGTCTTTCCGATTATGGATTTCGCCCAGGAACTGGAACTGGTCGCCAGTGCTTCGGCGCGTTTATTGGCCCATAGTGGCATTCCGCATAAAGTTCCTGACGCGGTACTGGAGTTACTGGTACGCACCTTCCGCGATCTGCGTGCCAACGGCGAAAAGAAAACGTCAATGGATACACTGACAGCGATTATGTCCACCGCTGAAGCCGTGAACGTAGCCCACGCTGTGGGTGTCCGCGCCTGGTTTTTAGCGAATCGCGCGGGGGAGCCAGCCGACCTGGTGGACTGTATTGCCAGAACCATCGTCAAAGATAACGAAGAAGATCGCGCACGTCTGCGCCGTTACTTCGAACAGCGTGTCGCCACACATAAAGAAGCTCACTGGCAGGCTTATTATCAAGCTCGCCACCGCCTGCCGTGAGGAAAGATGCATGAGCGAGCCGTTAATTGTCGGCATCCGGCATCATAGTCCGGCCTGCGCCCGGCTGGCGAAATCGTTAATCGAAAGCCAGCGGCCACGATACGTGTTGATTGAAGGCCCGGCTGATTTTAATGACCGGGTAGACGAACTGTTGTTAGCCCACCAGCTTCCGGTAGCTATTTACAGTTATTGCCAGTATCAGGACGGTGCAGCCCCCGGGCGTGGTGCCTGGACGCCATTTGCTGAATTTTCGCCGGAGTGGCAGGCGCTACAAGCCGCACGTCGTATTCAGGCACAAACTTACTTCATCGATTTGCCTTGCTGGGCACAAAGTGAAGAAGAGGACGATTCGCCTGATATGCAAGAGGAAAGCCAGGCCTTGCTGCTGCGTGCCACCCGCATGGATAACAGCGACACCCTGTGGGATCACTTGTTCGAAGATGAAAGCCAGCAAACTGCATTACCCTCTGCACTGGCGCACTATTTTGCCCAACTGCGGGGCGACTCCCCCGGAGATGCTCTCAATCGTCAGCGCGAAGCCTTTATGGCCCGCTGGATTGCATGGGCGATGCAGCAAAATAATGGCGACGTGTTAGTTGTCTGCGGTGGCTGGCACGCTCCGGCACTGGCAAAAATGTGGCGCGAATGCCCGCAAGAAATTAACAAGCCAGAATTGCCGTCGCTGGCAGATGCCGTTACAGGTTGCTATCTCACGCCATACAGTGAAAAGCGCCTTGATGTGCTGGCAGGATACCTTTCAGGAATGCCTGCCCCGGTCTGGCAAAACTGGTGCTGGCGGTGGGGCTTGCAGCAGGCAGGTGAACAACTACTGAAAACGGTTCTTACCCGTTTGCGCCAGCACCACTTGCCTGCTTCAACAGCGGATATGGCTGCCGCTCATCTGCATGCGATGGCACTGGCACAGTTGCGCGGTCATACACTACCGTTACGCACTGACTGGCTGGATGCTATAGCCGGCTCGCTGCTCAAAGAAGCCCTGAACGCGCCGTTGCCGTGGAGCTATCGCGGCGTTATTCATCCCGATACCGATCCGATTCTGCTAACGTTGATAGACACATTAGCGGGTGACGGATTCGGTAAACTTGCCCCCTCGACGCCACAGCCACCTCTGCCAAAAGATGTCACCTGCGAACTGGAACGTACCGCAATCTCTCTTCCGGCGGAGCTTACCTTAAATCGCTTTACCCCCGATGGACTGGCGCAAAGTCAGGTGTTACATCGGCTGGTAATACTGGAGATCCCAGGGGTTGTGCGCCAGCAGGGAAGTACACTGACACTTGCAGGCAACGGTGAAGAACGCTGGAAATTAACCCGCCCGCTTAGCCAACATGCGGCATTAATTGAGGCCGCCTGCTTTGGTGCCACACTCCAGGAAGCCGCACGCCATAAATTAGAAGCCGATATGCTGGACGCGGGTGGAATCGGCAGTATCACCACATGTCTTAGCCAGGCGGCGTTAGCGGGTCTGGCGTCCTTCAGTCAACAATTACTGGAGCAACTTACATTATTAATCGCCCAGGAAAATCAGTTTGCCGAAATGGGCCAGGCGCTGGAAGTGCTTTACGCCTTGTGGCGGCTGGATGAAATTAGCGGTATGCAAGGCGCGCAGATATTACAAACGACGTTATGCGCGGCTATCGATCGCACGCTGTGGCTGTGTGAATCTAACGGTAGACCGGATGAAAAGGAGTTTCACGCTCACCTGCATAGCTGGCAAGCGCTTTGCCATATCCTGCGCGATCTACATAGCGGCGTTAATTTACCCGGCGTTTCTCTTTCTGCGGCGGTAGCCTTACTGGAGCGACGCAGTCAGGCGATTCATGCCCCGGCGCTGGATCGCGGCGCGGCTCTTGGCGCACTAATGCGTCTGGAACATCCCAACGCCAGTGCCGAAGCGGCGCTGACAATGCTGACGCAGTTATCCCCGGCACAATCCGGCGAGGCGCTGCACGGTTTGCTGGCGCTGGCCCGCCATCAACTGGCCTGTCAGCCGGCATTTATCGCCGGTTTCAGTAGTCATTTAAATCAACTGAGTGACGACGATTTTATCAATGCTCTGCCCGATTTACGCGCGGCGATGGCCTGGCTACCACCACGAGAACGCGGGACGCTGGCGCATCAGGTGCTTGAGCATTACCAGCTCGCACAGCTTCCCATTTCAGCGCTGCAAATGCCGTTGCATTGTCCACCGCAAGCCATTGCACATCATCAACAACTCGAACAGCAGGCACTGGCACCGCTGCAACACTGGGGAGTTTTCCATGTCTGAACTGAACGATCTTCTGACCACCCGTGAGCTACAACGCTGGCGATTAATTCTTGGCGAAGCGGCAGAAACGACCCTTTGTGGGCTGGATGACAATGCCCGGCAGATAGACCACGCGCTGGAGTGGCTGTACGGGCGCGATCCTGAACGGCTCCAGCGTGGTGAACGCTCCGGTGGATTAGGTGGCTCAAATCTCACCACCCCTGAGTGGATCAACAGTATTCACACGCTGTTTCCGCAACAGGTGATTGAACGGCTGGAAAGCGATGCCGTACTGCGCTACGGCATTGAAGATGTGGTGACAAATCTCGACGTGCTGGAACGTATGCAGCCTTCGGAAAGCCTGCTACGCGCCGTTTTGCACACCAAACATCTGATGAATCCCGAAGTACTGGCTGCCGCCCGCCGGATAGTACGCCAGGTTGTGGAAGAAATTATGGCGCGACTGGCAAAGGAAGTTCGTCAGGCTTTTTCTGGTGTCCGCGATCGCCGTCGCCGCTCATTTATTCCACTGGCGCGAAACTTTGATTTCAAAAGTACTCTGCGCGCCAACCTGCAACACTGGCACCCGCAACACGGCAAGTTGTATATCGAATCCCCCCGCTTTAACAGCCGCATTAAACGCCAAAGCGAACAATGGCAACTGGTCTTACTGGTTGATCAAAGCGGATCAATGGTGGACTCGGTGATCCACTCAGCGGTGATGGCGGCCTGTTTATGGCAGTTACCCGGTATTCGTACCCATCTGGTGGCGTTTGACACCAGCGTGGTTGATCTCACGGCAGACGTTGCCGATCCGGTAGAGTTATTAATGAAAGTGCAATTAGGCGGCGGAACCAATATCGCCAGTGCCATGGAATATGGTCGGCAACTTATTGAACAACCAGCGAAAAGCGTCATTATCCTCGTGAGCGATTTTTACGAAGGGGGTTCATCATCATTACTGACGCATCAGGTGAAAAAGTGTGTCCAGAGCGGCATCAAAGTGCTGGGACTGGCGGCGCTCGATAGCACCGCAACACCTTGCTATGACCACGATACGGCCCAGGCGCTAGTTAATGTCGGCGCACAAATAGCCGCCATGACACCGGGCGAGCTGGCGGCCTGGCTTGCGGAGAATCTTCAGTCATGAATTCACTACGTCCGGAATTATTAGAACTGACGCCGCAGGCCCTGACGGCGTTAAGCAATGCCGGTTTTGTTAAGCGCAGTCTTAAGGAACTGGAAAATGGCAACGTCCCGGAAATCAGCCATAAGAACGGCGCTTTAATCGCCACCTTCAGTGACGGTGTCCGTACCCAGCTGGCGAACGGTCAGGCACTGAAAGAGGCTCAATGCAGCTGCGGGGCCAGCGGCATGTGCCGCCATCGCGTGATGCTGGTTTTAAGTTATCAGCGACTTTGCGCCACCACCCAGCCTACGGAAAAAGAAGAAGAGTGGGATCCGGCAATCTGGCTAGAAGAACTGGCTACCCTTCCCGATGCCACCCGCAAACGCGCGCAGGCGCTGGTCGCTAAAGGCATCACCATTGAGTTGTTCTGTACGCCGGGCGAAATTCCCTCTGCCCGCTTACCGGTGAGCGATGTACGTTTTTATTCCCGCAGCAGCATTCGTTTCGCACGCTGTGATTGTATTGAAGGAACACTTTGCGAACATGTTGTGCTGGCAGTACAGGCCTTTGTCCAGGCCAAAGCGCAGCAAGCAGAATTTAACCATTTAATCTGGCAGATGCGCAGCGAACACGTCACATCATCTGACGATCCGTTTGCCAGCGAAGAGGGCAACGCGTGTCGTCAATATGTTCAGCAACTAAGCCAGGCATTATGGCTGAGCGGCATCAGCCAGCCGCTTATTCATTACGAGGCCGCTTTCAGCCGCGCGCAGCAAGCGGCGGAACGCTGCAACTGGCGATGGGTGAGTGAATCGCTACGGCAATTGCGCGCCAGCGTTGATGCCTTCCACGCCCGCGCCAGCCACTACCATGCCGGAGAATGCTTACGTCAGCTTGCGGCATTAAACAGTCGATTAAATTGCGCACAAGAGATGGCGCGGCGCGACAGTGTTGGTGAAGTTCCTCCTGTGCCGTGGCGCACGGTCGTTGGCTCTGGCATTGCCGGAGAAGCAAAGCTTGATCATCTGCGGCTGGTGTCTTTAGGTATGCGTTGCTGGCAGGATATTGAGCAGTATGGTTTACGCATCTGGTTCACCGATCCCGACACCGGCAGTATTTTGCACCTTTCGCGTAGTTGGCCGAGAAGCGAACAAGAAAACGCTCCCGCGACAAAACGTCGGCTATTTAGTTTTCAGGCTGGCGCACTGGCTGGTGGGCAAATTGTTTCACAAGCAGCAAAACGCAGTGCCGATGGCGAGCTGCTGTTAGCGACCCGTAACCGCTTGAGTAGTGTTGTTCCACTGTCGCCAGACGCCTGGCAAATGTTGAGCGCGCCATTGCGCCAGCCGGGCATTGTGGCTTTGCGGGAATATTTACGCCAGCGTCCCCCCGCCTGCATACGGCCTCTTAATCAGGTGGATAACTTATTTATTCTGCCAGTCGCTGAGTGTATTTCACTCGGTTGGGATAGCAGCCGCCAGACACTGGATGCGCAGGTAATCAGCGGCGAAGGTGAAGATAACGTGCTGACGTTATCCCTTCCGGCATCTGCCTGTTCTCCTTTTGCCGTTGAACGCATGGCGGCGCTTTTGCAACAAACAGACGACCCCGTGAGTCTGGTTTCTGGCTTTGTCAGCTTTGTAGAGGGGCAATTGACACTGGAACCACGGGTGATGATGACAAAAACTCGCGCCTGGGCGCTGGACGCAGAAACTGCGCCTGTGGCACCGCTACCTTCTGCCAGCGTTTTGCCTGTGCCGTCTACCGCTCATCAGTTGCTGATGCGCTGCCAGGCGTTACTTATTCAACTGCTCCATAACGGCTGGCGCTATCAGGAACAGAGTGCTATTGGTCAGGCAGAGTTGCTGGCGAATGACCTCACCGCGGTGGGTTTTTATCGGCTGGCACATGTGTTGGGACAATTTCGTAATACAGAAAGCGAGGCACGGGTAGAAGCAATGAATAACGGTGTTTTGCTTTGCGAACAATTATTCCCCATGCTTCAGCAACAAGGATGAAATAGTGCTTTTTATTAAGAGTTCTACTCCTGTTCCGGACTGCTCACGCCACAGTATTAGGCATATCCTATATAGCCCCTGGTGAGAGTCACCAGTTCCTTGATTAAATAAAATGGAGTTTTACATGAAGGCTTTCAATAAGCTGTTTTCCCTTGTTGTTGCATCTGTTCTGGTTTTCTCTCTTGCTGGCTGCGGTGACAAAGAAGAATCAAAGAAATTCAGCGCCAATCTGAACGGCACTGAAATTGCCATTACCTATGTCTACAAAGGTGACAAGGTGCTTAAGCAATCTTCCGAAACCAAAATTCAATTTGCCTCCATTGGTGCAACCACCAAAGAAGATGCCGCCAGGACACTTGAGCCGTTAAGCGCCAAATACAAAAACATCGCGGGTGTTGAAGAAAAATTAACCTATACCGATACCTACGCGCAGGAAAACGTGACTATTGATATGGAAAAAGTGGATTTTAAAGCCCTGCAGGGTATTTCAGGAATCAACGTTTCTGCTGAAGATGCCAAAAAAGGTATCACTATGGCGCAAATGGAACTGGTGATGAAAGCCGCTGGTTTTAAAGAAGTGAAATAATCGGTTGGCGGTCATGCTCTAAA
>ERZ827520.1855-NODE-1855-length-22164-cov-3.227373_pt1 | contig 22164 bp, 18 predicted proteins | sample MGYA00519581_ERZ827520 | MGnify/ENA primary metagenome ERZ827520 (study PRJEB31778, sample SAMEA3449339) | human gut metagenome | biome: human gut; feature: human-associated habitat; material: faeces | place: United Kingdom | collected 2010/2012 ...
ATCACGCGGTACTTATGTTCTGTCTCCATGCCCTGTTACCTCCTCGATAGCGTCTTGCATCATCGCTGCCACTTCGCTAATCGAATAACCTTCATTAAAGGTCGTAATACCATTAACCGCATCAATACCATCAGCACCGACAAACATTAAATCGGCATTAATATCCTGCAATGAACGCTCGGCAATGGAACCATGCATCGAGCGTGTTTTATGGCGGACGGTCCCACCACAGACGACCAGAGTAATGTCTTTATTTTCGGAAAGGGCAAATGCTGCCGGGAGACTGTTGGTAATCACCGTGATATTTTTGGCGGTCATTAATCCTTCGGCGATAAGCATTGTCGTACTTCCGCTGTCGAGAATAACGGTCATCCCTTCGTGGATCATTTTGACTGCCGCCTGCGCTATTCTGTTTTTTGGCGCGCTGGCGAGCTGAAATCGCTCTTTAAACCCGACTTCCTGGGTCTCGGTTTCACTATTACCGGACATTATTTTCGCCGCACCGCCATGAAAGCGCGTAACCACGCCTTTTTGTTCGAGAAAGCGCAAATCGGCACGGATTGTCGCTTCCGAGGCAGCAAATACTCCCGCCAGATCCTGAACAAGCACGGTTCCCTGTTCATTCACTAATTGGATGATCTTATTCCTTCGCTCGAATGAATTCATCGTCATTTACCCATATTCAATTGTGGCTAGTGTAAACGAAGGGGGACCATTGGTGAATGATCTGTTTTGCACAATACCGGGCCAGCATCACGCTGGCCCGCGGTTTCAGGGAATGAGCAACACTTTGCCCGGCATAGCATTACGAGCGATGTCACGCACCGCCTGGGCGAAGCTTTCAAAGCTTCCACGGTGAGCGATTAATGGCTCCAGGCTTAACTTACGTTCTGTCAGCAACCGGCTCGCCGTTTCCCACTCCTGCCCCGGCCAAGGGCTGGAGTAGTTCATCCAACTGCCGATAACCGTCAGCTCTTTACGCAATATTTTGCCAAACGTTGCCGATGTTAAATGCAGATCCTGATGCAACGTGCCTACCAGCGCCAGTTGGGCATGAGGACCGGCAATCTCTACCGCCAGTTCGACGGTTTGCGGGACGCCAGCCGTCTCGAGGATAAGCTGATTAAAGCGCAGCTCGCGTAAAACGCCCTGTATTTGCGGCGCGCTCATTTCACGGCTGTTAAATGTTTGCATCGCACCGAAAGATTTTGCCAGTGCCAGTTTTTCTGAGCTAATGTCGATAGCCGTCACACTCTTTGCTCCCAGCGCGACAGCGCACTGAATTGCCAGCAGGCCAATGGTTCCGGCACCAATAATAATAACGTTTTTATTCTCACATCCTTGCGCTAAATGGAACGCATGCAGGCCAACGGTAATCGGTTCAATAAAAGCGCCATCCTCAATAGGCATATCCGCAGGTAGAGCAAAGACATTTTTTCGCTTAACGACAATATATTCAGCAAATCCACCATCACGCCGCGAGCCAATAAAATCATATTTTGCGCACTGGGAATAAAACCCTTTCAAACACTCTGGACAAGTAAAACAGGGTAATAACGGTACACAGGCAACCGCATCGCCGGGGTGTAAATCATCAACACCGGATCCCACCGCATCAATATAGCCGCTAAATTCATGCCCTAACGTTATTGGATAATAATGTGCACCATTTTTAAATATCCTGGGTAAATCGGAACCACATAAGCCCGAGCTGGCAATTTTTACCCGCACCTCATCCTGATGTTTAATTTCAGGAATGACGCTTTCTGCAACGCGCACGATACCATCAGTATCATTCACCACTGATTTCATAAAAACTCCTGATTGTTAAGGGGGATTACCACCCCCTCAGGTAAAAATTATTCTGCGAGAACGGCTTTCTCTTGTTTAATAAAACCACGCGCTCTACGCCAGGTCATGAAAATACCGGTAAGATAAATTGTGCCGATAATAATGAAGCCGGGAATATTTTGCGGGGAGAAAACCTGAATCAGTAACCAGGTAATGGGAGAACCGCCCTGATCCATTGAAGCCACCATACCCCCGGCTTTTAACGCGCCCGCATTAGCCGCCAGTTGGGTGTGCAAACCAATAGTTTGCGTCGCGATCCACAGAGTGATGCTCATGATGATGACACCCGAGATTAAGGTGCGGAACAGATTTCCACGATGCACAGCGACCGCCATCGCCACGAAGAAGCCGATGGTGGCAAGATCGCCAAACGGCAGTACCTGATTACCCGGAACACAAACAGCAATTAAAATGGTGAGCGGGATAAAAATCAGGCTTGCCGATACCACCGCCGTATGCCCCAGCAGCAACGCCGGATCAAGGCCAATCAGGAACTCCTGACCGCCGAACTTCGCCTGTAAACGACTACGGGCCTGCTTAGCGATGGGCGTTAAACCATCCATGATGGGTTTAATCACCCGTGGCATCAGCAGCATAACTGCCGCCGTTTTTACCGCCAGCTGCAATACACCTTTGACATCGTAACCCGCAAGGATGCCGATAATCAGCCCCATCACAAAACCCACAGTGACCGGTTCACCAAAAGGGCCAAATTTGCGCTGAATATCATCGGCGCTAAATTTAATTCGGTTAACGCCTGGGATTTTCTCGATGATAGCATCGACCAGCACCGCAATCGGCCCCATATACGCCGACGTACCGTGCGGAATAGCAATGCCTTCCAGCTCAAAGAAATTTCGGGTATCGCGGGCAAACCAGTCGCCGAGCTTATAAACAAACGCCGCGTGAATTACCACACCCGCCATCCCTATCATCCATGAACCGGTTGCCAGATGCAGCAACGCGCCGGTGAAGGTCATATGCCAGATATTCCAGATATCAACATTTACCACCCGCGTCATACGGGTCAGTAACATCGCCACGTTAACCAGAATCGCAATCGGAATCGCCACCAGCGCAATTTGCGACGCCCAGGTCATGGGTGAAGAGCCCGGCCAGCCGACATCGACCACATGCAGATTCAGGTCGAAATTTTCCGCCATCGCTTTCGCCGCCGGACCAATGGAATCCAGCATTAAGCCAATCACAAGGCCAATGCCAACAAAGCCAATCCCGATATGCAGACCCGCTTTAAAGCAATCGCCTGCCTTCATGCCTAATATTTTAGAAAAAATAATGATGACAATCGGCAGCATCACCGTAGGGCCGAGGTCGAGAATATAACGCATGACTTCTGAAAACATAGGTCACCCCTGTAAGATAGTCAGAATTTTATTTTGTAATGCTTCGATACCGACACCAGAAACAAAAGGCATGCCGTGAACTAACGGAATATTGCCAAAACTACGATCCACCCTGGCAGTGGTGCATATCAAATGCACGCCATCCATATAGGTTTCTATTTCATTAACCCGACACTGGATTAATTCAACCGGAATATTATGACTCTGACACAACTCTTTAATTTCTTCCGCCGCCATCGTAGAGGTCGCAACCGCACCTCCGCAAGCGACAATAATTTTGCGTTTCATAAATAGTCCTTTTCATTGTTACAGAGGGATTTATTCGTCTGAATCTAAAACATACTTTGTGAAGTATTCCTTTAACTGGGTTTCAGGAAGAGTGATTAGTGTCTCGACGATATAGGGCTGTTGTAACTTGCCAAATAAACAGCGTAAAAGTTTCAATTGCTGCTGCGGATTTTCCACAATCAACGCAATAACCAACGATACCGCCACGTCGTTATCATCATCCGCTTGCTGAAAATGAACTTTATTTGTTGGCCTTAACAGATAAATGGCTGACGACTTAGCATGAATCGCCTCACAATGCGGTATTGCAATGGCGTGCTGCTCAAGCATTATCCCGGTAGGGAATTCTGCTTCTCTGGCAATTAATGCCTGTGGCCAGGTATCATGAACCACACCTTTCGCGAGCATCTCATTACCGATATGGGTTAAAACTTCGCTACGATCGACAAAAGAAATTCCACTACGAACAAACAGGTTAGTCATATACCGTCCTTATTCCGCACAGCCGTAGCGATAGGCGCGCAAAACATCATAAATTTTATCCATAATAAGCTGATGCGGTATTGCTGATAATTCCCCGGACTGAATGCGTTCAAATTGTTTGGGAAGATACTGACTAATCATGCCCAGTGGGATGTCCACGCCTTCCAGATTCACCATCATCGTTTCGACGCTATTTTTAATCCGGCTATGCGGCCAGTAATAACGAATACGATCCGACAGGCTGTAACGAATATCCAGTAATGAATCGTGAAAACCCGTGCGATAATATTTCTTCCAGTACTGCGGTTCGTCGAGCATTACTTCTTCAATTACCGCCAGGCAACCGCTGCGATTTTCGGGGGCGATAAGTTCCTGCTCAATTTGTGCCAGCGCAAATACCGCCTCACGTAAAGCAAAGGTTAATGCGGGACCGACTTTCAATATTGCAAAGTGATCGCGGACTAATTCCCGATAGGCCGCCTGAGTCTGGTAATCGGTGGAATGCGCTTCATAAACCATTTTGGTTTTTTCTATCCATTGCGCCAACGCCTGAGCTTCTTGCGCCTGATAATGAATAATATTGATATGGTCAAATTCCACACCCGGCTGCACCACGATGGCAATCACGCGTGTTAACGCCTCTGCCAGACCACGGGCAATAAAGGCCTTTTGATGCGTGCGTAAAGTATTGGCGGCATCTTCAACCTGGGTGATGTGTACTGACTGAATGGCGCTGGCCTCACCACCCGGAACCGGAACTTCGGTGCCAATGACATAGCTCAGTTGCTCACGCTGGCAATCTGTCGCCACACTTTCCGCCGCCAGACAAAGCACAGCAGCTCGTTCAGCAACCGTTTCTGGGGCTAACGGTATAGGATCCCCCGCGCAGGACATTGACGCATCAAGATGAATTTTACTGAAGCCGGCACGAACATATGCCTTTACCAGCTCGACGGATTTTTCCATCGCCGCATCCGCATTTTCTTGCTGCCAGCAGTTTGGCCCCAGATGATCGCCGCCGAGAATAATGCGTTCGCGTGCAAACCCAACTTTATTGGCAATCGCAAAAACAAATTCGCGAAAGTCTGCCGGTGTCATTCCGGTATAACCGCCAAATTGATTGACCTGGTTTGACGTTGCTTCAATCAGCACTTTGCGCGTGCTGTTGCGATCAAATGCCAGCGCCGCTTCGATAACCAACGGATGGGCAGAACAGACTGAACATATGCCGATATGTTCACCAGCTTTATGCCGGGCAATTAACGTTTTCATATTTTTTCCTTGTTAAATGGCAGGTGCGTTATGCCCTGCCCTCGCAGCCACAATCGGCAATCACTTTGCTCACCACATCGCGCATTGCGGATTTAGCCGACTGCAAATAATCCCGGGGATCGGTCGCTTCGGGGTGCTCGGTCAGGTAATTTTTTAACGCCTGCGAGAAGGCATTTTTCAGCTCCGTTGCAACGTTGATTTTGCATATCCCCAGTTTGATGGTTTGCTGAATATCCTTAGTCGATAATCCTGACGCACCATGCAGCACCAGCGGTAAGTTCACCCACTGGCGAATGTTCTCCAGTCGAGAAAAATCAAGCGCCGGTGCGCTGGCATACATACCATGAGCCGTGCCGATGGCGACCGCCAGGGAATCAATTCCGGTTGCCTCGGCAAATTCACGCGCCTGAGCGGGGTTGGTATAAAAAGCATCGGCTTCATTGACTTGCACATCATCTTCCTGGCCGCCAAGTTGCCCCAGCTCCGCTTCGACGCTGACATCAAAGCGATGGCAAAAATCCACCACCTCTTTGACCCGTGAAATATTTTGCGCAAAAGGCAAATGCGAGGCGTCAATCATGACTGAGCGCACGCCAGAACGAACCTTCTGAGCGATATCGTCAAATTTCGTGTGATGGTCGAGATGAATCGCCAGTGGATGGTGATATTGCTTCGCCATCGCGCTGACCAGCGCCATCAGATTTTCTGTACCGGCATGAGTAAATGTGCCGGGCGTTCCGGCGATGATGACCGGCGCATGCATGCTGGCAGCAGTTTCCACCACCACTTGCATCGTTTCGAGATTGTGAATATTGAATGCCGGAACCGCATAACCGCCGCGCTGCGCGTTGTTCAGCATCTGCTTTGTCGATACCACGTACATTTTCACATCCTGTCGTTTGTTTTCGATTTCAAAATACAATGAAATGATTTGTTTTCAAATGTCGAGATAACGATCACAAAAACGACAATGTGAAAATTAATCAGGATTACAGGCAAAAAAAACGGCCTCCCGTTAGGGAAGCCGTAGCAAAGTGCGCGTGTTTTTATGCCGGATGCAACGTAAACGCCTTTTCCGTCCTACGGGGTGGTGCTGTTCGTATGAGGCGCATCAGGCGATAGTAATTTTGCTATCGAGATAAACGTCCTGCACGGCGTTAATCAGTTTCACGCCGTCAGCCATCGATTTCTTGAACGCCTTACGTCCAAGAATCAGCCCCATTCCGCCAGCGCGTTTGTTGATAACCGCAGTACGCACTGCATCGCTGAGGTCAGTTTCACCGCCCGCAGCACCGCCGGAGTTTATCAACCCAGCCCGGCCCATATAGCAGTTAGCTAACTGATAACGCACCAGATCAATCGGGTTTTCGCTGGTCAATTTGCTGTAGACGCGATCGTCGGTATAACCGTAATTAATCGCTTTATAGCCGCCGTTATTTTCCGCCATTTTTTGTTTGACGATATCCGCACCTATGGTCGCCGCCAGATGGTTCGCCTGACCAGTCAGGTCGGCGGAAACATGGTAATCAACGCCATCTTTCTTAAAGGCGGAGTTACGCAAATAGGCCCACAGCACTGTCACCATGCCCAGCTCGTGCGCACGTTCAAAAGCCGCAGAAATTTCTTCAATCTGGCGACGTGACTCTTCCGAGCCAAAATAGATAGTCGCACCAACCGCCACCGCGCCCATATTGAACGCCTGCTCCACGCTGGCATACAGCGTTTGATCGTAGGTATTCGGGTAACTTAGCGTCTCGTTGTGATTAAGTTTGACGAGGAATGGAATGCGATGCGCGTAACGCCGCGATACCGATGCCAGCACGCCGTAAGTTGACGCCACACAGTTACAGCCCGCTTCGATCGCCAGTTCAACAATGTTTTTCGGGTCAAAGTAGAGCGGGTTAGCGGCAAATGAAGCTCCGGCAGAGTGCTCAACGCCCTGGTCAACCGGCAGAATAGAAAGATATCCTGTGCCAGCCAGACGCCCGGTGTTGTACAACGTCTGCATATTACGTAACACCGCTGGCGGGCGATTATTGTCAATCATCACGCGGTCTACGTAGTCATGTCCGGGGAGATAAAGCTGGTCAGAAGGAATACTCATACAACGGTGCTGTAAAAGGTTGTCGGCGTCTTTGCCAAGCAACTGCGCAATATCTGTCATTACTATGCTCCCGTAAATTCCGATTGGATATCGGCTATGGATTGTCCTGGCCCGCCTTTTGCGGGCAATCATAATCCTGGTCGTTACGGGCGAGTTTTTCCATCTTTTGGATGTTTTTTCAGCGTTTTCTGTTGGCTCGATTCATCAGAAAAAATGTTACCGCGGTCAAGTTTTCACCGCAAAGGTATTTAAAAGGTATTATCAAGTGGTATTGTCATCGCGTACCTTACATTACCTGTCATGAAGGAATTAAAAGATGAAAACAACAGCAAAGCTGTCGTTCATGATGTTTGTTGAATGGTTTATCTGGGGCGCGTGGTTTGTGCCATTGTGGTTGTGGTTAAGTAAAAGCGGTTTTAGTGCCGGAGAAATTGGCTGGTCGTATGCCTGTACCGCCATTGCGGCGATCCTGTCGCCGATTCTGGTTGGCTCCATCACTGACCGCTTTTTCTCGGCACAGAAAGTGCTGGCGGTATTGATGTTCGCTGGTGCGGTGCTGATGTATTTCGCTGCGCAACAGACCACTTTTGCCGGCTTCTTCCCGTTACTGCTGGCCTACTCGCTAACCTATATGCCGACCATTGCGCTGACTAACAGTATCGCTTTTGCCAACGTGCCGGATGTGGAGCGTGATTTCCCGCGCATTCGTGTGATGGGCACTATCGGCTGGATTGCCTCTGGTCTGGCATGTGGATTCTTGCCGCAAATGCTGGGTTATGCCGATATCTCACCGACGAACATCCCGCTGCTGATTACCGCCGGAAGTTCTGCTCTGCTTGGTGTGTTTGCGTTTTTCCTGCCCGACACGCCACCAAAAAGCACCGGCAAAATGGATATTAAAGTCATGCTCGGCCTGGATGCGCTGATCCTGCTGCGCGATAAGAACTTCCTCGTCTTTTTCTTCTGTTCATTCCTGTTTGCGATGCCACTGGCGTTCTATTACATCTTTGCCAACGGTTATCTGACCGAAGTTGGCATGAAAAACGCCACTGGCTGGATGACGCTCGGCCAGTTCTCTGAAATCTTCTTTATGCTGGCATTGCCGTTTTTCACTAAACGCTTTGGTATCAAAAAGGTATTGTTGCTTGGTCTGGTCACCGCTGCGATCCGCTATGGCTTCTTTATTTACGGTAGTGCGGATGAATATTTCACCTACGCGTTACTGTTCCTCGGTATTTTGCTGCACGGCGTAAGTTACGATTTTTACTACGTTACCGCTTACATCTATGTCGATAAAAAAGCCCCCGTGCATATGCGTACCGCCGCGCAGGGGCTGATCACGCTCTGCTGCCAGGGCTTCGGCAGTTTGCTCGGCTATCGTCTTGGCGGTGTGATGATGGAAAAGATGTTCGCTTATCAGGAACCGGTAAACGGACTGACTTTCAACTGGGCCGGGATGTGGACTTTCGGCGCGGTGATGATTGCCATTATCGCTGTGCTGTTCATGATTTTTTTCCGCGAATCCGACAACGAAATTACGGCTATCAAGGTCGATGATCGCGATATTGCGTTGACACAAGGGGAAGTTAAATGAAAACAGAACGTATTCTCGGTGCTCTTTATGGGCAGGCGTTAGGGGATGCGATGGGGATGCCCTCCGAGCTTTGGCCACGCAGCCGCGTTAAAGCACACTTTGGCTGGATTGACCATTTTCTGCCTGGACCAAAGGAGAATAACGCGGCCTGTTATTTTAACCGCGCCGAATTCACCGACGATACCTCGATGGCGCTGTGTCTGGCGGATGCGTTACTGGAACGTAAAGGCAAGATCGAACCGGATCTGATTGGGCGTAATATTCTCGACTGGGCGCTGCGTTTCGACGCCTTTAACAAAAACGTACTAGGTCCGACCTCGAAGATTGCGCTTAACGCCATTCGCGACGGTAAACCCGTTGCTGAACTGGAAAATAACGGCGTGACCAACGGCGCAGCGATGCGCGTCTCGCCATTAGGTTGTTTGCTTCCGGCGCGCGATATTGACTCTTTTATTGATGATGTGGCGCTGGCCTCCAGCCCGACACATAAATCCGATCTGGCGGTTGCGGGGGCGGTAGTCATCGCATGGGCGATTTCTCGTGCCATTGACGGAGAAAGCTGGTCAGCGATTGTTGATTCACTGCCTTCAATTGCGCGACATGCTCAACAAAAACGCATCACTACCTTCAGCGCCTCACTGGCAGCACGTCTGGAGATTGCGCTGAAAATTGTGCGCAATGCCGATGGCACCGAATCCGCCAGCGAACAGCTTTACCAGGTCGTTGGCGCAGGTACCAGCACTATTGAGTCCGTTCCGTGCGCCATTGCGCTGGTTGAACTAGCACAAACCGATCCGAACCGTTGCGCCGTCCTGTGCGCTAACCTTGGCGGCGACACAGACACCATAGGTGCTATGGCGACGGCAATTTGCGGCGCGTTGCATGGCGTTAACGCTATCGATCCTGCGTTAAAGGCGGAACTGGATGCGGTAAATCAGCTTGATTTCAACCGCTATGCCACAGCGCTGGCGAAGTATCGCCAACAACGGGAGGCGGTATGAGCGGCGCTCGATTACACACGCTGCTGCCTGAATTAGCCACGCGTCAGCCGGTGATGGTCGTCGGCGCGGCGGTCATTGATGTGATCGCCGACGCTTATGCCCTCCCCTGGCGTGGGTGCGATATCGAACTGAAACAGCAGAGCGTTAACGTTGGCGGCTGTGCACTGAATATTGCCGTGGCATTAAAGCGCCTCGGCATCGAAGCGGGTAATGCCTTGCCGCTCGGTCAGGGGGTGTGGGCGGAGATTATTCGCAACCGGATGGCAAAAGAGGACTTAATCAGCCTGATCGATAACGCCGAAGGTGATAACGGCTGGTGTCTGGCGCTGGTTGAGCCTGATGGCGAACGCACTTTTATGTCATTCAGCGGTGTGGAAAATCAGTGGAATCGCCAGTGGCTGGCGCGATTAACCGTTGCGCCTGGCAGCCTGCTCTATTTTTCCGGTTATCAACTGGCCTCGCCCTGCGGCGAATTGTTAGTGGAATGGCTGGAAGAGCTGCAAGACGTGACGCCATTTATCGATTTTGGCCCACGTGTTGGCGATATCCCGGATGCATTACTGGCGCGGATCATGGCCTGTCGACCTTTAGTGTCACTCAATCGTCAAGAGGCTGAGATTGCCGCCGAACGTTTTGCTTTATCCGCAGAGATAACAACACTAGGCAAGCAATGGCAGGAGAAATTTGCCGCGCCGTTGATCGTTCGTCTCGATAAAGAGGGCGCATGGTATTTCAGCAACGACGCTTCTGGCTGCATTCCGGCATTTCCAACGCAAGTTGTAGACACCATTGGGGCGGGCGACAGTCATGCCGGCGGCGTACTTGCCGGGCTGGCCTCTGGTCTGCCACTGGCGGATGCCGTATTACTGGGCAATGCAGTGGCGTCGTGGGTTGTCGGGCATCGGGGCGGTGATTGTGCGCCAACGCGCGAGGAACTACTCCTCGCACACAAAAACGTATAGATCGCTGCGACAGTGGCTGATGCTGTACTCAATAGGCCGTTGCTGTTGGTCAAGCGCCACTTGCTTGATCACCAGCACCGGTACTTTGCTATCTAACTGAATATGTGACTGAAACTCGGCATCCGGCATCCGGGCGCTAACGCGGGAACGCGTACGTTGTGGGTAAATGTGCTGGCTGCGGAAGTAGTCATAAAGAGAAATTCCGATGGCATCAACATCATGAATTAAATGCGCCGGAACCCACGATTCCTCAATCGATACCGCTTCTTCATCGACATAGCGAATACGCTTAAGCAAAAAGACATCACTTCCCGCTTCGACCGCCAGCTGCTGCGCAACTTCTTCGGGACATTTCACGACACGCTTGTTAACCCATAGCGTATCGGGCTTTTTCCCGCGCAATACCACCTGCTGAGAAAAACCTCGCGCTTCTTTCAACGAGTATTCGAAGATGTTGTTGATCTGCGTACCGTAACCACGCGAACGCGTCACCACGCCCTCTTCTTCCAGCGCCTGCATCGCCTTGCGCACCGTAATGCGCGAAACGCCGGTTAACTGACTTAAATCACGCTCACCGGGCAAAATATTGCCATGCTCCAGCACCCCGCTGCGCACGGCATTTTTTACCGTTTCGGCAAACTTAATATAAAGCGGCGTGTTATCCGCCGCTAAAATACGTTCGTTCAGTTGGGCAATCAGCTGGGTATGCGCTTGTTCCATTTGTCTTTTTCCTGCCGGGGAGTCTGGTGGGAGTATATCACTGCTTCTTATTTAAGGCGTTTCTTTAATCCCATCAACGAATCCCTGCAACTCCTCCTCTGTGCCATTAAACACATTAAAATCCACCGGACCATTAATGCCATCTACCTGCCCACGGTCGGAATGCTGCCAGAAGCGCCAGGCCATTCCGTCATTGTCCGGACGACGTTGATAGTAGTGAGCCACCCACCACGGATATTCATTGAAATAGCCCGCCAGATTCGTGTGATAAAAAACGGCTCCTGAGTAAATAATCGGCTTTTTCCCCGTACTTTTTTCGACCATTTTTAGCCACTGACTTACCCGCTTGCGTAATTCTTTTGCTGATAATTTTCCCCGTTCTTCTACGTCCAGCACGGCAGGGAAATCGCCTTGTGAGAAATCCACCGTTTGCAGAAATAATCGCGCCTGAACTGAAGCGGATACCGACGGGGAAAAATAATGATACGCCCCGCGCAGCAGGCCATTTTCGCGGCTTAGTTGCCAGTTACGCGAAAAATAGGGGTCCACCAGCTTTTCGCCTACCGTCGCCTTAATAAAAGCAAACTGTAAGCGGATACCGTTGTCGCGCATTTTTGCCACCCGCTGCCAGTCGATCCGCTCCTGCCAGCGCGAAACATCTATTCCGTGAATGGTGTAACTGGCAGGAATGCGAATAGCGAAAGATTTAACCGGGCGATAACCGTAGAAGTGAATGTAGTCTTTAATCTGAATTGCTGTCGAATAGAAAAAATTCACCGTCTGACGCGGATAAATTGCAACGATGGAAATTAGCCCAAGAGCGCATAATAAAGCGGTGAATTTTTTTCGACTGGTGATTCTCAGCTGCATTGGTTTCATCCCTGAATGTCAGCGCCAAAGGCTGACAATAACCAAAGCAGCTATAGTACGGTGCTCACCACCAGGCGTGGAAGTGGTGAACCGGACCAATACCGTGACCAACTTCCAGCGTGTCGGCCTGGGCTAATGCCGATGAAAGCCAGCTTTTTGCCTCCTGTACGGTGTCAGCCCAGTTTGTATGGCGCGGGCGCAGTGCAGCCAACGCCGCAGAGAGCGTACAACCAGTGCCGTGAGTGTTTTTGGTCATAATGCGCGGTGCGGTAAACCGTTGTTCCCCCTCACGAGTAAACAGCCAGTCCGGGCTTTGCTCATCATCCAGATGACCACCTTTCATTAGCACTGCGCCACAGCCCATCGCCAACAGCGATCGCCCTTGTTCCAGCATTTCCTGTTCGGTGCGCGCGTGCGGCGCGTCGAGCAAGGCGGCTGCTTCGGGCAAGTTTGGCGTTATTAATGAAACATGTGGCAATAATCGACTGCGCAGCGTAGCAACCGCCGAAGGTGAAAGCAGCGGGTCGCCGCTTTTTGCCAGCATAACGGTGTCGAGTACCACGTTTTGGATCTGATAACGTTGCAACCGTTCTGCCACCGCTTCAACAATATCGGTTTCCGCCAACATACCGATTTTAGTGGTGTCGATTCGCACATCACTGAACACCGAATCGAGCTGGGCGGCGACAAAATCAGGCTCAATGCGATACACCGACTGTACGCCACGGGTATTTTGCGCCACCAGTGCAGTAATAACTGAGCAACCATAAGCGCCAAGTGCCGAGAAGGTTTTAAGATCGGCCTGAATCCCCGCACCACCACTCGGATCAGTACCGGCAATCGTCAGAGCGTTAATTCGTTTCATGCCTGCACCTCCTGCGTCAATTGCCAGAGCGCATCAAGGAAATGTGGAACAAAACTGCCTGGCCCCTCGCTTCTGGCAACTGCGCGTTCTCCGGCTTGTTTCATCCAGTGACAGGCAGATGCGATATTTTCCAGCGTATCGCCTGGTAGCGCACAACAGGCAGCGACAACCGCCGATAATGCACAGCCAGTTCCTACCACTTTGGTCATTAGCGGATCGCCACCGTGAATGCCAACGATACGATGTCCATCGGTAACATAATCCACCTCGCCAGTGACCACGACGATTGCGCCAGTTTCCCGTGCCAGTGTTTGTGCAGCAGGTATCGCGTTAGCTGCGGCATCAGTGGTATCCACTCCCCGTCCACCATTAGCAACGCCAGCTAATGCCATGATTTCCGAAGCATTACCACGTATGGCGGTTGGCTTATGGGACAGAAGTTCCACACAAAAACGGCGGCGATAATCGAGCGCACCAACCGCAACCGGATCAAGCGTCCAGGGCGTTTGTGATCGTGTTGCTTGCTCAACGGCAGCACTCATCGCTTGCGCTCGTGGCTGCGTCAGCGTGCCAACGTTAATCAGCAACGCACTGGCGATTGCCGCAAACTGACTGGCCTCTTCGGTTTCGATGACCATCGCTGGCGATGCACCGAGCGCCAGTAAGGTATTGGCAGTAAAGGTTTGCACCACATCATTGGTCATACAGTGCACAAGGGGGGAATGTTTGTGAAAAAGATGTAACGCGTGCGCAGATTGCGCGGAACTCAGCAGGTCGACTTGCATAGTTTGCTCCTGCCATAACGTGAAGAAGCAATGACCTGGTGGTCCGTGACTTCCCTACGCTGGCATTATCCAGATCAGGTGATACGGGTATTTCTCAGCCTTCACGCAGAAGGGCACCCCGAGTCGTTTGGTTGCGATGATAAATCGCAAAGGAGGATGGTAATGTCCAGCGCACGCGTTGTAAACGAGGAAAAACGGCAGTTTTACAATCGCGTTAATAAATTATTTGATATATGAATCCAGCACCTTCAGAACGACATCCAGATCTTCTTCACGTTTTAGCTCATCCCCCTGGTGAACGATGTGTTCCGTCAGATGACCTTTAATCACTTCCCGCATCAGACCGTTTACCGCGCCACGGATAGCAGCAATCTGTTGTAAAACTGCAGCGCATTCGTGCGGCTCGTCGAGCATTTTCTTGAGCGCCACGACCTGGCCCTGAATCTTACTGGCACGCGCTTTCAGTTTCTGTTTATCACGGATGGTATGAGACATGGCAACACCAGGTTAACAAGAATATGAAAAATCATAGCACTATTAATCTACTGGGGGGTAGTATCAGGTACTGGGGGGGAGTAGAATCAGATTGCCGAATTAATACTAAGAATTATTATCATGACCGAATTTACAACTCTTCTTCAGCAAGGAAACGCCTGGTTCTTCATCCCCAGCGCCATCTTACTTGGTGCGCTTCATGGCCTGGAACCGGGGCACTCAAAAACGATGATGGCGGCGTTTATCATCGCCATCAAAGGCACCATTAAACAGGCGGTGATGCTCGGACTGGCAGCAACTATTTCGCATACCGCAGTGGTCTGGTTAATTGCCTTTGGCGGGATGGTGATCAGCAAACGCTTTACTGCTCAATCAGCAGAACCGTGGCTCCAGTTGATTTCCGCAGTGATCATTATTAGCACCGCGTTCTGGATGTTCTGGCGTACCTGGCGCGGCGAACGCAACTGGCTGGAGAATATGCACGAGCACGAGCACGAGCATGATCATGAGCATCATCACCATCACGAACATGGCGAGTATCAGGATGCCCATGCACGAGCCCATGCCAATGACATTAAAAGACGATTTGATGGTAGAGAGGTCACCAACTGGCAAATTTTGTTATTTGGCTTAACCGGTGGCCTTATCCCCTGCCCGGCAGCAATTACCGTGCTGTTGATTTGCATTCAGTTGAAAACCCTGACACTGGGCGCAACACTGGTCGTCAGTTTTAGCATTGGCCTGGCGTTAACGCTTGTCACCGTAGGCGTTGGCGCAGCAATCAGCGTTCAGCAGGTCGCAAAACGCTGGAGCGGATTTAACACTCTCGCTAAACGCGCTCCCTATTTTTCCAGTCTGTTGATTGGCTTAGTTGGTGTGTATATGGGCGTACATGGCTTCATGGGCATAATGCGATAACTCAATCCTTTAGGCTTGCATGTTATCTTCAGCCCAGGATGATTCTTAAATCAGCTATTTCCGCTGACTCTCTGCTCGCTAAGGATGCTTTTAGGGCATCCTTTCATTTACACTTTTTACGAAATCATGGGATCACTAACAAAATATCGCTTGTCAGTTATATTGTATGGCAGGAAAGATATGCGACTGATATTACAGATCCCCAAAGTGGAGAGTTTATGACCATTAAAAATAAGATGTTGCTGGGTGCGCTTTTGCTGGTTACCAGTGCCGCCTGGGCCGCACCAGCCACCGCGGGTTCGACCAATACCTCGGGAATTTCTAAGTATGAGTTAAGCAGTTTCATTGCTGACTTTAAGCATTTCAAACCAGGCGATACCGTCCCAGAGATGTACCGCACCGATGAGTACAACATTAAGCAGTGGCAGTTACGTAACCTGCCTGCGCCTGATGCCGGGACGCACTGGACCTATATGGGTGGCGCGTACGTGTTGATCAGCGACACCGACGGTAAAATCATTAAAGCCTACGACGGTGAGATTTTTTATCATCGCTAAAAAAAAGCCCCCTCGAAGAGAGGGGGGAATGCAGACACCTTAATATTTTTATTATTAGCCACTTGCTCGTCTTGCTTGTTATTAGTCGTATTTCACGTTGATTAATGCGGTTGCCTCCAGTGCGCCAGATTTAACTTTGTTTGTATCGTAGACGTAGTAACTGGCCGTTATCGAAATTGAAACCGTTGTATCTGTAAGTTTTGACTTTGCCGCAATTTCTTTTAAATTTGTATATCCTTTACTGCTGTTAGTGATATTTAAAAGTGTGACTGGAGAACCATTACTTTCAAGAATAAATCCTACGCCATTATCTTCCGCACCTTTCAGTATTGTGTTGCTGTTGGTTAACAAGTCAGAACTTGATAAATACACCTGCATTTTCCGTGATGTTTGATTTTGTTGACCTAATAAGTTTTTACAACGCAGAACAATATCCCCTTTGTTACTATTTATTGTTGCTTTGTTACCTGTAGCTGGTAATTGTGAAACGGGAATACTCTCTAACGTAATTAATAAATCGTCCGGTTTGCAGGTTGTGGTTATCGGGTTGTATGACAATGTCAGATTAAAGGAATAGACACCTGCATTTTGTGCCAATGCATTTCTGTAGCTATTTACACATGCATCCCATGACTTGCCACCGAATAAACACAGTAAAAATTGTACTGCAGCACTCCCGCGTGTCGATGATGAAGCACTGGATAATGTCGCAACTCCATTAATCATCACTGAACCGCCGCCCCCCGCAGAAACATTCACTTTTGCATTACTGGCCGCAGGTGTCACCGTTACCGAATAACCACTGGTGAAACTGGTCTGATTATTTGACAACGTAATGTTGTTTTTATTTGTCCATTCAAAATGTAAATTTAATTTAATGGTATCGTTATAAAGTCCAACAATAATATCCGATGGGCTCATAGGGGTGATAGTATTTGTACTCACGCATGACGAATCATTAAAATTATGCTCATATGTCGCCATTTGTGTTTGAGTAAGTGCAAAATCCCCCTGAACAACCAAATTGTGCTGAACAGATAACTCACTATAACATGCCGCATAGCTCACAGGCATAACCATCATCATTAATATAAATAGCATTATACGAATTTCCATAGAACCACCTGACTATTACTGGCAAATATAATTTTTACTTTCATCAATCTCTTTACCGAAGATGATTGTGCATGAAAGCCCTTGTTGCTTATCAATTGCCACATTAACCGATGGCGGTACTTCATTGGTGCGAATAAATAACTGGCTTCCCTGGCCAACAACGCCAATATTATGACCATGGATATCATTGACTTCATAACCAAACGTTAATGGTTGCCCATCCGCTCTTAACGCTTTTATAAACCATGGCTTGCGCTGATCGGTATCAAAATTAACCAGTACAACCGCGCCGCGATAAGGGGCGGCAATTTTCCGGTTGCCACGTAATTCTGCTTCGCTATCGCTTTGTGACATATCCAACATCAGGTAATTTTCCCGATAAGGTGTCATTCCGTCGTATACCACCACTCCATTACGGTTTGTTGTGCGATATTTTTGCCCATTGACATAAGCATCTTTAATTCCTGGCGCATTCATCACAGCAAACGTTTCAGAAAGACGGTTTGCCAGATTAACGCCACCCGACCAGGCGACAATGCCCCCTGAAACACTGGCTCCAGCCTGTCGATAAGCACTCGACTGACTATAACTGCCATTCACTGTCGCAACCGGCGCGTTCCAGGTTAAATTCGCTCCAGCTGTCGTTTCATTTCCCTGATACTGATAACTCAGGTTGACCCCATAGTTAAACTGATCCCGGCTTCCAACGGTTCCTGATAATCCCGTATTATTTGAGGCAACCCCCTGATCATCAAACGTCGTTGAGTTAGACATATATATTTGCCGACGAGGCGTCGTAACGTCATCACCCCAATCAAAGGGAATCGATATAAAAATATTAAAACGTTTCTCTTCATGATGATTCTCGTCATAAGCCTGGCTTGCCGCGAGGGTATAGCTTATCCGTCGCAGGTTGTTGGAATAACTCAACTGATAATCCTTACTACTGCCGCTACGCCCCCAGTAATCTCGCCATAACGTACTTAATGACACAGAACCCCAGCCTTCTGGCAATGACTGGCTCATATTAGCAGAAAAGCTATTTTTACGGCCAAAATCGTTCTGGTAATAATCGGCAATGTCATAGATATCGTTTTCATCACGGCGATAATTATCTTTATTGTTTGCCCAAACGTGATCGTTAAATGTCCGGTAATCACGCGACGAATAACGCCAGGCTGCCAGACCAAAACGCGTCGACGTTTTGCTCACAAATTTGTTGTAGACAATTTGATAACTTTGCCCGTCAAACACATCGCCGTTGTCTTGTTTACTATGCGACTTCGTGGCATCGACGGAAATGGCACCAATGCGTGTATTCCAGCCAGTCCCCAAAGTGAACGCGTAATAATTATTCGCGACCATCGATCCGCCATACAGCGTCAATAAGTTATTAAAACCATACTGATAACCCGCCTGAACAAAATCACTTTGTTTGCTCGCCCCTTCAATATGGCTACGACCTGCCGCAAAATCATATTTCGACACGCCGGGTTGCAGCATATTCGGCACTGCTGCATAAGGCACCAGATAGGTGGTTACCGAACCGTCCGCCTCTTTCACGCTGACATCAAGATCTGCTCCACCACCGGCCAACTGCAAATCTGTAATCGCAAACGGGCCAGGAGGAACCTCTTTCTGATAAACCACAAAACCGTTCTGTTCAATAGTTACCAGCGCGTTACTCTGAGCAATCCCCTGCACCCGTGGCGTAAAATTCTGTTTCGAGTTAGGCAACATCTGCATATCACGAAACAACCGCACACCGCTGAAGCGAACAGAATCAAAAATATCGCTTGATGTGTACATATCACCCACGCGAAGCGTGCCGAGAAGTTGGGCAAATCCACGTTCCAGATACAGGGTATTGCTTTTCCACACCCCTGGATTGCTATTTGTTTTACTGAAACTGGCATCAGAATGCAGTTGCCACCCCAGTAAGTTTAACCCGCTGTTAAAACGTACATATGTACTCTTGCTATTACCCGACGCTTTATAGTCGCTGTAATACTGACTCACATAATAAGAGGTATAAAACGCATTAATACCCCGCTCCCAGTTTTCCGGTGGAACATAGCCACTTTCCAGTTCTTCCACCCACGCCTGCGGGACACTGAAATCGAGACGAAAAACTCCGATATCCCAGGTATAGCTCCCACCCTGAACAAGTTGCTCAAATGTTAAACATTGCTTACCGCTGGCAAAGTTATCGGTATTAATGCCTAACCGCTTGATAATTTCCCTTGATAAACATGTTTCTTGCGGGTTGTCTTTAACAATAATCTCATATTTCCCGCGCCATTGCTTATTGACATAAATATCGATGTCATACTGCCCCGGCAAGGGTTGATTATCATCAAGACGAATATTTGCAACCTGCTGGTCTTTCATTCCACCTATCATAAAATGGGTATCAAAGGTTTCTTCAGCTGCATAAGCTTCAATGCCGAGCAATAACGCTACGATTGCTGATGCAAGTGGGGTCATTCTCAACATAGGCAGCTCCTGCAATTAAATTTTGTCACTAATATAGTTGCCATGGTCATCGATAATGGTCAGATGCCAGTTATTCGCATTATTACTTTTGACATTAATACTCTGACTTTCTAAGGGGGCAATCATAATAGTTTCATAATTGACTTTGACATTATTAGCTTTGACATCCGAAATCGTCACCCAATTTGCTGAGTCATTTTTTATCACCAATCCATTGCCACTGCGATTTACCCGTAACTTTTTAAATGTCGCTTTATTTACCGGTGCAATACCCGCAGGCCGGTAAAACAATTTGATTCTGTTTTGCATTGCAAATTTCAGTGCATTCTTGCCCTCTTGCTCTGGACTATTTGGTGGAATATCCAGAACATTCAGATAAAAAATGCTCTCTTTATTAGTGGGCAGTTTATTCGGCATAATTTTGATTTTTACTTGCTGCCCGGAATTTGCCCCTATTTTTGCCACTGGTGGCGTTAACATGAAAGGAACCTGAATTTTTTCTGGTGGTAACGACGTATCACCATCATCAATCCACGCCTGCAGCAGCGAAGAACGGTTTCCCTGATTCATCAACTGCACCATCACTTCTTTATTTTCTGCCGGGTAAATAATACGCGTCCCGTAGATAACAATACCGGCATGTGCAGGAAGGACCATAGAAGAAATGAGTAAAGCAAATAATCCTTTCATCTTAATGCCTCTTAAATTAAAAGGCCGCCATGGGGATAGCGGCCATGTTTATTACCTGGAGAAACTTGAAATTTTATTTATTAATCCTGCGCCACACGCATAACCAGAGAAGATAACACATCACCTGATTGCACTGAATTATCTGTCAGCTTCAGGTATTTTTCTTTAAACGGAATAGCATATTGACCTTCCGCTGTTTTATAACTCTCAATGTTAAAAGGTGCAGAAACATCCAGGACATCGCTGTTATCACCCAAATAGAGATAGTACCCCACGGTATCGTTGCTACTGGCTATCGCCTTATCGTTTCCGGTTATTTTATCGTTGGTAATCAACGAGAGTTTTACACCAGCAACGTCTTTCGGACAGCTAATTTTTAACATGCTGCTGGTTACACCGACTGCATCATCATAGGTCGAGTATTTAGCTTTACCTTCAAAGACAGTGGTTGGTACAGTTGGCATATTAATACTTACTGAATCGCCACCCGCTTCGAATTTACACGGAGATTCTGCAATATTCCCTTTAATGGTTAATGTTCCGGTATCAACGTCTGCGGCAAATACCCCAGCGCTCATAAAAAAAGAAGAAAAGACAGCGGCAGCAATAATTGAACGTTTCATAATATGTTCCTTAATAAAATTTATTTTTTGGTTGTTAAGAGTCTGTATCTCTTGGAAACAAATTTCTCACATCAAAAAAGTTGCCGCAATGTAAACATATTGTTTTATTGATTTAAAACAAATTAACTATTGCAATATAAATACAACAAATACTTAAGCATATTAAATATTTATCACATCTATTAATTAATGCGGATTTTTGTAAATGGCATTATTGATATCAATAAAAAAGCTGAAATCATTCACACGAATGATTTCAGCTTTCTAAATCCGATTAAAAAACCAGGGTGGCAAATTAATCGTAGCGATTTAACACGATTCGACGTTTGCTATCGCTACCTGCAACAACCACTTCTGTCGTTACACCTTTGACTGGCGAAGAAACCTGATGACGGGTATCAACATCATACGTTAACTGACCACAATGCTGTTGAGGTTGTCCATTAACCATAGCCATACTGCATGTTGGGGGACTGATCCTGCCATTAATCGTTAATGTGGCAGTCTGTGAAGAGAACGCGGGAGAAGCCATTCCATAGGCAAGAAAAATAATTCCTGACAGCCAGTACTTAATCATTGAACGTTATCCCTGTAGTAAAGGTTATGCCTGGATAGAATGAGTGCATAACAAACTATAGCTGTACATCCACTACACAGCCACGAAGGATGATAATGAAGCATTGCCTGTACGATCAATCGACTTTATAGAGTTTCGGACGAAGGTCCGCAGAATATTTGCAGCATTAAATAAGTGTTCATTAATGCGGCAAAAACAAATACACCGCATCAATGTAACATCTCTGCGGTGTATGAAAAGCAACCAAAAAGGTTAATACGCGTTAGACCGCGCGGAAGGAAATCTCGCCAGGAATGACTTCTCCCTGCCAATAAAGCTGGGCTGCAACGCGGTCAGCCAGCTGGCGGTAGATAGCGGTAAATTCGCTCTCCGGACGGCTGATAACCGTTGGCGTGCCTTTATCGAGATCTTCACGTAAGGAGATGTGTAACGGCATCTGCCCCAGCAACTGCGTGTGGTATTTCTCGGCCAGTTTCTCTGCACCACCGGTACCGAAAATCGGTTCATGGTGACCACAGTTACTGCAAATATGC
>ERZ827520.1860-NODE-1860-length-22114-cov-4.030781_pt1 | contig 22114 bp, 12 predicted proteins | sample MGYA00519581_ERZ827520 | MGnify/ENA primary metagenome ERZ827520 (study PRJEB31778, sample SAMEA3449339) | human gut metagenome | biome: human gut; feature: human-associated habitat; material: faeces | place: United Kingdom | collected 2010/2012 ...
GCCGCCTGCTCATAGGCCTTCTGGCCGAGCTTCGGCACCTTCAGGACCTGCCGCCGCGCCGTAAAGGCCCCGTGCTCCTCGCGATAGGCGACGATGTTCTTTGCCGTCGTGGCGTTCAGACCGGCCACGCGCCGCAGCAGGGAGGGGGAGGCCGTGTTCAGATCGACGCCGACGGCGTTGACGCAATCCTCCACCACGCCGGAGAGCGCCTCGTCGAGCTGCTTTTCCGGCACGTCGTGCTGATACTGACCGACGCCGATGGCCTTCGGGTCGATCTTGACCAGCTCGGCCAGCGGGTCCTGCAGCCGCCGCGCGATGGAGACCGCGCTGCGCAGGTTGACGTCGTACTGCGGAAATTCCTCCGCCGCCAGCGGCGAGGCGGAATAGACGGAGGCGCCCGCCTCCGAGACGATCATATAGGCCGCGCCGTGCTTCTGCCGCAGCAGCTCGCAGACCATGGCCTCCGTCTCGCGCGAGGCCGTGCCGTTGCCGAGGGCGATGTGCGTCACCTCATACCGATCCATGAGCCGCCGGAGCGTTTCGATCGCTCCGGCGCGTTTTGCTTTGGAGAACGTGGGGTAGACGACAGCGGTGTCCAGCACCTTGCCCGTCGGGTCAACGACGGCGACCTTGCAGCCGTGGCTGTAGCCTGGGTCGAGGCCCATAGTCACATGGCCGCGCACGGGCGGCTGCATGAGCAGCGGCCGGAGATTCAGGGCAAAATTGCGGATGGCTCCCTCGTTGGCCCGCTCCGTGAGCGCGGCGCGCAGCTCGCGCTCCATGCTGGGCGCGATGAGGCGGTCATACGCGTCCTCGCAGGCGGCGCGCAGGAAGGCGGCCGCGCCGCCGCCCGGTACGAGCATGCAGCGGCGCACGCAGATGAGGGCCTGCTCGCGGTCCGTTTCCAGCGTGACCTTCAGAAAGCCCTCGCGTTCACCGCGGTTCACGGCGAGGATCTGGTGGCCCTGCAGTCTGGACACCGGCTGGCGGAAGTCATAATAGAGCTGATAGACGGAGGTCTCCTCCTCCTTTCCCTTCGCGGCCTGCGTGCGCAGAACGGACTGACGTTGCATCAGGCTGCGGAGAGCTTTGCGCACGGCAGCATCGTCGGAGACGGTCTCCGCCACGATGTCGGACGCACCGGCCAGCGCGTCCTCCGGCGTCTCCACGCCGCGCGCCGGGTCTGCGAATCCGGCGGCAAGCGTGAGCGGATCGGGCAGATCGCGGGCCTGCCCCAGCAGCTGCTCAGCCAGCGGCGCAAGGCCGCGCTCCCGGGCGATGGTCGCGCGCGTGCGGCGCTTCGGCTTATAGGGCCGGTATAGGTCCTCCAGCTCCGATAGCGTCACTGCGGCCTGCAGGGCGGCGTCCAGCTCGTCCGTCAGCTTCTCCTGCGCGGCGATGGAGCGGCGGATCTCCTCACGGCGCTGGGCCAGATTGCGCAGATACTGTAGGCGCTCTGCCAGTGTGCGCAGCGTCGTGTCATCCATTGCGCCGTGCTGCTCCTTGCGGTAGCGGGCAATGAAGGGGATGGTGTTCCCCTCGTCAAGCAGGCGGACGACCGCCTCCACATGCTGCGGCTTCTGCCCCAACTCGGCTGCCAGCAGCCGGATCATATCTTCCATTGCGATCTCCTCCGTGTGTTCGGATACGGCGGCCGTGCCAACATGGCCCAGCCGCCTGTTTTTCTGTATTGTACCATGTTTTCCGGAAAAAGAAAAGGAAAACGAGAACCCCGCCGGAGCAGCCGGTGGGGTTCGGTGAATCGCAGGCCTCCCGCCGCCGCGGCAGAATTGCAAAATAATGCTGCAAAGTTTTGTTTTGCAATTCTGAAAGCCCAAAGGGATTTTTCAACAAAATGGGGGCTGCTCCAAAAGAAGCAGCCCCGCGGAAGAGACAGATAAAACAAGATGTTCGACAATACCAATACTTCACTTCAAATTATTAGGAAATGCTAGAAAGGAGAATAAAATAGTAAGAAAAAATTGCCCATACTCGCGGTTAACTCTTGCCTGACCAAATAACGAAAGAAAGAAGAAAAGATGAAAACGAACGTGGACTGAGCCGCGGGGATCCCAGAGTGCAGCCCATAGCCTCTGCAGGACAGGCCTGCTCACAAAGACGGCTGCGCACACCGCTCTGTGCGGGACAGGAGAACGAACGAGCGGGACCGGTCAATGGCGAACCATGCAGCGCTGCGGCGGCCGCCGCGCTGCTCCGACTATGTTCAGAGGAGATCTTCTCCTCTCTGGTGCCAGTTTACCATGTTGTGCAAAAAAGTGCAAGCATGTTACGTCTAAAAATTCATGGCGAATTCAACAAATTATAGAAAGAAAAACTGGCAATATCGACAAAATAGGGAGAAAATGGAATTTTCAGCGCTCAAGCTGCGGAATCGTCGGACGATTTCTGCATTTTCTTGCGCTTTTCGCGCCATTCACGCCAGCGCGTCTGCGCGCGCAGGGTGTACAGCAGGATCAGAAGGACCTCGAGCACGGCGCAGATGACGTAGACAAGAAACAGCCGGTTCCCGTGCGCCGTGAGGTGCAGGCTCAGACCGGCGCCCCAGATGATAAGCGAGCAGGCGAAGATCTGCGAGAGCTGGTTGCTCCAGAGCGCGCAGAAAACCTGCGCCACGATTCCGGAGATGGGGATGCCGTAGATGAACAGCAGCCAGGCATACCGGTCACAGATCGAGAAAATCTGCGCGCCGCAGAATAACACCGTCATCACGAGCCAGACAAGGCCGACGGACAGCAGCGAGATGAGCAGGTGGCGCGTGCGCGTTTTGGCGACCTTCTTTTCGCGCAGCAGGTCCTGCACGGTGATGCCGTAGAGCGAGGCGATATGGGAGAGGATGAAGATGTCCGGCGTGCCGTCGCCGCGCTCCCACTTGGAGACGGACTTATCGGAGTAGCTGAGCTTTTCCGCAAGACCGGCCTGCGTGTCGCCGTTCAGCTTGCGGTAATAGGCAATGTTTTCGGCGATGAGCTGCCGCAGCTTTTCATCGGATTCATTCATGGGCGTTTGTCCTTTCTGTTGGTGGGGAATGCCCGCAAACCCTTGCAAATCAAAGACTCTACTCACAGTAGAACCCCATTCTCGGGCTGATGGAGTCGCTCTCCAGACTGCGGAGAGGGACGGCTCACGCCGGTAGCGTGACATACGGGGCGGGGCATGGTACGATGAGTCCAGCAGCCGGGGCGGCCCGGCGAATGACTCACGGGGAGGCTTCATCATGAAACAGAAATTTGCACAGGCGGTCCGTATCCTGACAACGCCGCCGGTTTTTTCCGCACTGATGTGCACGCTGCTCTATGTGCTCGTGCCTGGCTCGTTTGCTTCGCTGGGACATTATCTGCTTGCGATCGTGTGCCTGTCGCTGCTGCCGGTGCTGGCCTATCCGGTGTCCTATCTCATCCCGGCGCTTCGCAGAGGCGGCAGAAAGACGCAGCGCAATCTGGCGCTGGTGTTCTCCGTGCTCGGCTATCTGATCGGCTTCCTTGCTGCCGTGCTGGACGGCGGCGCAGCGATGGAAAAGGTCATTTTCGGAACGTATCTCATCTCCGGCACAACGCTTGCCGTGTGCACGCTGCTGCATTTCAAAGCCAGCGGCCATACCTGCGGCTGCTCCGGCCCGATCGCGGCGCTGTCGATCTTTATCAATCCGTGGTTTCTGGTCGGCTATGTGCTCCTGACGCCGATCATCTGGTCGAGCATCCGGCTCAAGCGTCACACGGCGCTGCAGCTTCTTGCGGGCTGCGTCATCCCGGTGCTGGCTATGCTGATCTGCCGGGCGCAATTCCTGTAAACAGGGAATCCCAACGCACGGGCAGCACGTCCGTCCGTGCGGATTTTTATGCAACTGCAAAATCAACACACAGAGAGGACCCACACCATGCCGTACATGTTAAGCTGTGATTCCACGACGGATCTGACGCTTGCGCAATACGCCGCGCTCGATCTGCATTATGTTTCGCTCCATTTTCTGCTGGACGGGAAGGAATATCCTGACGACTATGGCCAGAGCCTGCCGATGAAGACGTTTTTCGACGCCATGGCAGCCGGGGCCACGACGGGGACGTCGCAGGTCACGACCGGGGAATTCGAGCTGTATTTCCGGCAGTTTCTGGAGCAGGGGAGCGACATCCTGCATGTTTCGCTCTCGTCCGGCCTGTCGGGCTGCTATCATTCCGCCTGCGCCGCGCGGGACATGCTGCTGGAGGAATTCCCGGAGCGGAAAATCATCGTTGTCGACTCGCTCTGCGGCTCGGGCGGCGCTGCTATCCTGATGCTCGAAGCAGCGCGTCAGCGCGATGCTGGCCGGACCATGGAGGAGACCGCCGCCTGGATCGAAGCGCGCAGGCTCCATGTGCACCACTGGCTCTTCACGCCGGAGCTGGCGTATTTTTACCCGACCAGCACCCTGGTGACGGGGTACGACATCATCTTCTTCTGGGTGGCGCGGATGATTTTCTCCGGCGTGGAGCACATGGGGGAGGCCCCCTTCGACACGGTGCTCATCCACGGGCTCATCCGGGACGCGCAGGGGCGCAAAATGTCCAAATCCCTGGGCAACGGGGTGGATCCCCTGGAGGTTATCGCCCAGTATGGGGCCGACGCGCTGCGCTTCATGCTGGCCACCGGCAACAGCCCGGGCAACGATATGCGCTTCACCACCGAAAAGGTGGAATCCTCCCGGAATTTCGCCAACAAGCTGTGGAACGCGGCCAGGTTCATCCTCATGAACCTGGGAGACGGCGACATCGAGCCGGGGCTGCCTGACACGCTGACCCTCGAGGACAAGTGGATCCTCTCGAAGTTCAACAGCCTGGCCCGGGCGGTGACCGACAATCTGGAGAAGTTCGAGCTGGGGCTGGCGGTGCAGAAGCTCTACGATTTCATCTGGGATCAGTTCTGCGACTGGTATATCGAGCTGTGCAAGGCCCGGCTCCAGGGGGAGAAAGCGGCCGACGCGAGGCGGGTGCTGGTGTTTGTCATGACCCGGACGCTCAGCCTGCTGCATCCCTTCATGCCCTTCGTCACCGAGGAAATCTGGCAGTCCCTGCCCCATGAAGGGGAGGCGCTGATGGTTTCCGCCTGGCCGGAATACGACGATGCGCTCTCCTTCCCTGCCGAGGAGAAGGAGATGGAACGGATCATGGCCGCCATCCGCGCCATCCGTAACCGCCGTGCGGAAATGAACGTCCCGCCCTCCCGGAAAGCGCAGGTGTATGTGGAGACGGCGTTTGCCGCCACCTTTACCGACGGCGCGCCCTTCATCGAGCGGCTGGCCTCCGCCTCCGAGGTGATCGTGGGCGAGCGCTTTGAGCTGGACGGCGCGGTGAGCATCGTCACCGCCGACGCGACCATCAAAATCCCGATGGACGAGCTGGTGGATAAGGAAGCCGAGCGCGCCCGTCTGACGAAAGAGAAGGAAACGGTGCAGAAGCAGTTGGACGGCGTGCTGGCCCGGCTGTCCAATGAAGCGTTCACCTCCAAGGCCCCCGCCAACGTGGTGGAAACCGCGCGGGAAAACGCGGCCCGGCTGAAGGAAAAGCTCGCCCTGCTGGAGCAGAGCCTCGCCGCGCTGGCGTAGCGCCCGCAAATCGGAAGCCAGGCCCTCCGGAACATTCCTGTGGAGGAGGCGAACGCTTAAGATGTTCCGCCTTCCGAAAACAATGATTTTATTGGCAGTCGTTCACCCCAAATATCCATCAGGCCCTCCGGTAAAACACTTCCTCCATCTCGATCATTTCCGTGATTTGTTCGTCCATTGTCCAGCATTTCCGATATGCGGGAGAAATCCGGTCGTGAATAGAGCCCATCGTTCGCCATAAGCAGCCGTGTTGCCAAGGAATAACGATGAGCTGTTTTCTGTGGAAAAGGGTATGCACAGCATTACCGCGTTTGTTCGAAAGAACGGAAAGCAGCGAAATCAGAGCGTTCGGACCAGGCTCCAGAAGCGGCTGGCGGATACGCTGGAAGCCGTGGCGAAGGACGCCCTTATGTTTGGCGGCGTTATGAACGGTGCGGATGTGGAATATACCGTAACTGGAAACGGCGTCAAGGAAAACATCCTTGTCCGGGAGAAGGCGGAGGTTTACCGCTATCCCTTTACGCTGGAATGCCGGAATGTTTCCGTCGAATACCGGGAGGAGGAGAAACAGGTCGTGTTCTCCGACCCCGAGAGCGGAGACGAGGTGTTTTGTATTCCCTCGCCCTGTATGATCGACGCGAACGGCGAAGTTTCGACCGGGGTGTTTTTTGAGGTCAAGCCCGCGGCCGATGGACGGTTCCATTTCACGGTAATAGCGGACAGGCTCAGCAAGGGGGAAGCCTCGTATGCTGGTCTCGTAATGAGAATGATCGACGAGACGAATTCCTGCCGGAACAATGTCACGCTTTACGGAAGCGCCAACGCTTCGTATGCGCCGACGCTCTGTATTACTTACGAGTCGAGCTATGGCGTCAATACCTCTTACCGTACGCACAGCTATGAGCGGGGACGTTTCGGCCAGGGCAGCATTGACCTGCAGTGCGGCAACCTGATGTTCGAGTCGGAGGATTTCGCCTGGGGCGGCAACCGTATGCCGGTTACCATCCGGCGTCTGTACAACAGTGCGCTTTCGGCCTATCCGTACACCGCCAACAGCGCCATCCGGCTGAATACCGCCGATTTCAGCGCGATGAGGCTCGGACGCGGCTGGAAGCTGAACCTGATGCAGAGTCTGCTTTCGGCGACGTTTCAGCACGAAGGCTCTAATTACAGCGGCTATGTATACGTCGATGAAAACGGGGCGGAGACCTATTTTAAGAAAAGCGCAAAAACCGGCTGCTGTACCGGCAATACGCAGTGTTACAACCTGTATAGGGATGTAAACGGCGGGGAATTGCTCTATGATCCCTGCTAAAAAAGAACTCTCTGTCGGCAGCGAGACGTATCGGTTCGATGACAGCGGCCGGCTGATCCGTACGACGGACGAATACGGCAACCACCGGGATATCACCTATACGGTCGGACGGCTCACCTCCGTCACCGACGGCGCGGGCCGGGAGTTCAGGTTCTCGTATAACGCGGCGGGGTATCTGACCGCCATCACTGCGCCCGACAACACCAGCGTATGCTATACCTATACCGGCGAGACCCTGTCCGGCGTCACCTATCCGGACGGGAAAAAGGTGGAGATCGTCAGCACCTCCTACAAACCGACGGAAGTGATTCTGAAGGACGCGGATAACGCGGCCCTGTACAAGGCGACCTATGCATACACCGGGGACCGGCTTCAAAAGGTAGCGGAATACGGCGTGGAAGGCGCGGCCTTCGTCGCGGGCGCAAGCTCCGTCTATTCCTATTCCGTGGCCTCCGGCCGGACAACCGTGCAAACCACCGAGCCGAAGGATACCGCAGAGGGCGAGACGGCGGATCGCGTCATCCAAACCGTATACACTTTCGACGACGACGGCAATGTGGTCAGTCAGTACATGGTCACGGAGGACGGCAACGTCGGCGTCGATGGGGAGATGGGCGGCGTCAACCCGTATGCGGGCGACGGCGGAGCGGGCATCGTCAGCAACGCCGACAACCTGCTCCTGAACCACAGCTTCTCCGATGAGACGCTGAGCGGCTGGACCGGGGCCGCGAATAACGAAGAAACCCTGTATAGTACTACGACAGCGTATACCGGGAGTACGGGATGGAAGAGCATGTGGCTGAATTCTCCCCCTGCACAGAGGAATGGCAGTTCGCGTCGGTGGAGTTCAGCAAGGAAAAGTACCGGATCATCCAGTATGTACAGGTATACTGCGATTACAGCTACAACTGCGGCGCGGCGTACTTTGGTAATATCCAGCTGACAAGAAACAGCGTGGAGACCGGGCTGTCGGCGAGCGATTTTGTGACGGAGAGCACGGGCGGAGCCGATGACGCCGACGAGACGGCGGCTGAGGATACCGCGCCGGCCTTTGAGGAAAAGAAGGACGCGTATGGGAATGCGCTGACCGAAACCACGTTTACGGACGGGGAGTTCGGGACGATCTACCGCGCCTTCGGGTATACTCCTGCCGGGAACAATGCGTCGAACGCGGGCAACGATCTCATCCGGGAGACCGACGCGAGAGGAAACGCCGCCGGGTATACGGTGGATGAGGATACGTCCCGGAATGAGGAAGTGACCGACCGCTTATAAAGATTACCAGTACCGGCTGTGCCCCTGTATTGCCAGCCGAAAATATTCTGAATGGACAGATCAGAATGTGGAAATACTTAGCGGAGATGACATAGTAGAGCTCTCCGGTTTCTCAATTTCAGGTCTGAAACCTGGAACAGCAATAATTGCAAATGGCAGTCCGAGCAAACTGCACTTTTGTAGAAATCACCATAGATAAGCCGTTGTTTTCCACAGAATTAACGGTTGATGCGGAAGGTATACACAGGATTTTGTGTTCACATGGTTGTTAAGGCTTTCAGCCGCTTCTTCGGAAGCGGCTGTTTCCTTTCCATATTTATGCTGCCCCTGGGGTTCCCGTCAAGTCAGGTGTAACCCGTTAAATTCATAGGGCATAAACTAAAAAAGGAGGTGTACAAAATGTTCTGCAATCAACAATTCAGTGATGTCACCAAGGAATATCTATGCCAGTTTTACGCAATACTGGACGAAATGATCGCCGGGATGACCGAAGCGGAGCTTACAGACAGTGTATCGCACAACTTCATCGTGCAGATGATCCCTCACCATCGGGCGGCGATAGAGATGTCGTGCAATCTTTTGCAGTATACGACATGTCTTCCCTTACAAAGCATTGCCCAGAATATTATATCGGAGCAAACGAAAAGCATTGAGAACATGCAGGCGATATTGAATAAATGCAGCGTCCTTTCCAGCTCCGAGCAGGATTTGTGTCTTTATCAGAAGGGATTCCGTCAGATAACCGGGACAATGTTTTCACAAATGCAGAACGCCTGCGCGGATAATAACATCAACGCGGATTTTATGAGGGAAATGATCCCGCATCACGAAGGCGCCATACGGATGTCGAAAAATGCGCTCCGTTATTCGATTTGTCCGGAGCTGGTTCCTATATTACGGGCCATTATTACATCGCAGGAAAAAGGTGTGCGCGAAATGACGCGTTTGTTGCAATGCATGTGAACGCTGCACCCGCCGATATCGGTTTGAAGGGCCGGAGGCTTTGCCTCCGGCCCTTCAGGTATATTTCTGCATCCGCATGGTTTCCTGCTGCACGCTAATCCTATTCCGCCGGGACGTTCCTCTCCACCTTGTGAGGAGCGCCGTCCAGCGGAATGCGGTCGGCGGAGCGGCCATCCACCGTCAGCCGTTCCTTTCCCCGGCGCACCCGGATGGACAGCGCCGACCCGCCGAGGGTGAGGGAGACCTCGTATCCCTCCCACCGGGCGGGAAGGCGGGGGGACAGCTCCAGCCAGTCCCCATGGGGCCGCAGCCCCAGCAGATGCCGGAGCACCGCCGTATAATACCAGCCCGCCGAGCCGGTGTACTGCGTCCAGCCCGCCCGGCCGGGACACTCCCGGTTGGCGTACACGTCCCCGGCGAGGGCGTAGGGTTCGCCCTTGTACTCGTCCCCCCGGCCGTCGGCGTATTTCTGCGCCGTGTTGAGCAGACGGAGAAGTTCGAATCCCTCGTCCGTCCTCCCGGTTTCCAGCAGGGCGATGGCGAGCCAGACCGCCGCATGGGTGTACTGCCCGCCGTTTTCTCGTACGCCCGGGGGATAGGCGGCGATATATCCCACCGGGCGGGAATCCGCTTCAGCCCGGTCAAAGGGGGGCGTGAGCAGCCGGATCACCCCGTGCTCCCGGTCCACCAGTTGGGCGAGGGCGGTATCCAGCGCCGCGTCGGTCCGTTTTTTCGGCAGGCCGCAGAGCACGGCGAAGCTCTGGGTCAGGCTGTCCACCGCACAGGCGGAAGCGCCCGCTGCGCCGAGAGGAGCGCCGTCGTCGAACCAGGCCCGCAGGTACCGGTCGGTGGCAAAGCAGCCGTCCGCCGCTGACCGGTAGTCCGCCGCCCATTGGCGAAAGGCCGCCGCCCGTTCGGCTTCTCCCCGTTTTTCGCACAGGGGGGCGAAGCGATCGAGCACCATAGCGAGGAACATCCCCAACCAAACGCTTTCGCCCTTCCCCTGCGCGCCGAGAAGATTGAAGCCGTCGTTCCAGTCCCCGCTCCCGATCAGGGGAAGGCCGTGCGCGCCGTGAGTGGCTCCCCGCTCCAGCGCCCGGACACAGTGAAGGTAGAGCGGGTCGGCGTAATCGGTGCGGCCCGGCTCAAAGTACCGATCCTGCTCGTCCGGTTCGAGGGCCGGTCCTGTCAGCCAGCGGATGCGGGCGTCCAGCACTCCGTCGTCCCCGGTGAAGTCGATATATTCCGCTGCAACGAAGGGAAGCCAGAGCAGGTCATCCGAGCAGCGGGTTCTCACCCCCCGCAGGCTTTTCGGCAGCCGATGCCACCAGTGGAGCACGTCTCCTTCCTCGAATTGGACGGCGGCGCACCGCATCAGCTGGCGGCGGACAACGGCGGGGTTGATCCAAAGCGCGGCGAGGGAATCCTGCAGCTGATCGCGGAAGCCCCATGCCCCGCCGCACTGGTAAAAGCCGGTACGGGCAAACAGACGGCAGCGCAGGACCTGGCGGGGAAGCCAGTCCTCTGCCAGAGCGTTGAGGCAAGGGTCGGGGGTACGGATGCGGGGGGAGACCGGAGCAGCGGGAGCAGCTTTTGCAGCCGGCGCGGTATTGTCCGCTTCTTTTGGCGCTTTCCAGGCGAGGGCGGGAAGACGCCGGGCGGCGGCAAGGGCCTGCTCCGGCTGTTCGCCGGAGGCAAAGCCGAGCACGAAGGAGATCGTTTCCCGCCGCCGGGGCGGGAGCTTCCGCCGGACGATCACCGCCGCGCAGGGATCGGGCAGGGGGGAAAGGGTGCCGCCGCCCCAGCTTCCGGCGAGAAAGCTCCCCCGGTCGCAGTCGCAGCCGTCCGCCCCGCCGTCGGCGGTCAGAACCGCCGCCCCCTTCACCGCGGCGAAGGGGTTATGAAGCAGGAGCGTCCCGTTTTCCCATTTGGAGGCGGTGTGCCGCGCGTTCCCGCGGTTCACCCCGAGCACCGGCTCGATATAATAGGCGGCCTGCATATCGATTTCCTCCTCTCCTGTATTTCCCGCTTCTCCTCGGTTTTCGACTTCCATTGTAATGGTCTTCCATGGGCCCCGTTCTGGGACGCGGACGGTTACGGCGGTTTCCAGGACGATTCCGCCCGGAAATTCCAGCCGCCCGTCGTACCGGGCGAAGTTTTCCCCATAGGTAGGAACCGCGCCCCACACCGCGTCCCGAATCTGTCCGCCGACCCGTACCAGCAGCAGCTCCCCCCGGTTATCGGAGGCGGTGTCGTTCTGCCAGGGGGTGAGCTTGTTTTCCCGGGCGTTTCCCGCCCAGGTGAAGCCAAGCGCCTTATCCGATACCAGCGTGCCGAAGGTCTGGTTGGCCAGCACATGGCACCAGGGGAGGCGGAAGGCGTTCGCTCCTGCGGCGACTCCCTCTCTGTGGGGGGATGGGTCTATCCGGAACCGGCCGTTCCGGAATTCCCCGCCCGGCAGGAGCAGCGGAGCGGCCGTCCCTTTTTCCGCCGGAGCGCCGGCGGGAGGGAGCGGTTCGGCAGGAAGGATGGACGCCGGCCGGTATTCCGCCGGTGGCAGGCCTGCCCGCTGCAAATCCCGCGCCCCGTTGTGGCGGCAGACGGCGGCGAGCAGGGCGAGCGCCCCTTCGCCGTGAGCGGTCAGGTTGACCAGATGGATGCCCCCCCGTTTCCCGAGAGCATCCTCCGCTCCGGCGTTGGCCGCGGCCATCCGCAGGGCATCCAGCACCGGCGCATCGTATTCCCCGCCCTCGCGGTAGGCGACCGCCAGTTCCGTCTCCACCCCGCCCAGTCGCAGGGAGCGGTGGAGCCGCATATACGGCTCCGCACGGGAGGCGTCGGCCGCGTTGTGGATTTCGATCAGGACGAGCGGGTAGTCCCCCGAAATACCCAGCCCCCAGAGGGCGTCCTGCCCCCGGATATTTTCCCGGGCGGCGGCGGCCCATTCCCGGTCCATCCGGGGCGGATAGAACAGGTCGGGCAGAATCTGTGCGGCGAGCTGCGCCTCCACCCCGCCGAAGGGGGAGGGCGCGGCCCGATCGGCCGAAAGCAGCCCCTCCCGCCGGGCCTCAATCAGCCGGTTGGCGGCTTCCGCCGCCGTGGGCGCAGCGGCCAGCACCAGCGTGACCGAGCGTTGGGCGCGGGGTGGAAGCTCTACGGTCAGCCGCAGGGCGACCGCACTGTCCGGCACCCCTTCACCTTGATTGGCAAAGGGCTTTTTCAGGCAGGCAGGGAGGGAGGAGATTCCCTCCGGACGGGAAAGCAGCGCTTCGCGGGAGGCTTCGTATTCGAAATCCGCCCCGTCCAGCAGTCCCGCGGCCAGACAGGCGGGAGGTTCGCCCAGCCGCTGGCGGCGGGTGACGAACAGAGCGGAGGCAGCCGGGTCCTTATGCACGGCGAGGAAAAGGCGGGAGAAGGCGGGGTGAGCCTGTGCGTCCTCCCGCCGGGCCAGGCTGGGCTCGAAGTAGAAAAGCACCATCGCCCGCATTCGCTTGCCGGAATGGTTTTTCAGCACCACCTGCCGCTGCTCGCAGGGCAGGCGTGGGTGGACCATTGCCCGCATCCCGGCCTCCAGTTCTCCCTGCTCGGCGGTGAAGATCGCCGCGCCGGGGTGGAATTCCGCTCGACGGACAGGAGGATTTTCCCCGCCAAAGTCGGCGTAGCTGGGGGCGGCGGTGAGGGAAAAGGGACCGTTTCCTCCGTCCACCACGACGAAGATCCCCTGCGGGGCGCGGAGCAGGTCGTCGCTTACCCGATGAATATCCAGTCCGTGGGAGACGGAGAAGCCTGCCCCTGTGTCGGTGACGGCGAGCTGCCATTCCGCGCCGGCAAGGAGGAGCATCCGGGGCGTGCGCGGATTGGGATGGGGAATTTCCTCGCTCATGACGGGCTCTCTTCCCGGCAGAGCGGGGACGCGGCTTTCTTTTACCGGGTCATAGACCGTCCCCGCGTCGGGCGCCTTTTCCGCCAGCAGCTCCCCAGCCCGCGCCATGTCCTCGTCCCGCAGAAAGCGGCGGACAAAGCGGTCGTCCATCGCCGCATTGGCGCAGGCGACCAGGCTCATTCCCACGTGGTGGGCCATGTAGCTTCGTACGATGGAATACCCGCCCCGCGCCGCCCGGGAGGGAGTAAAGTCGGCGGCTTCATAAAACCCGCAGCTTCCGGTCATTCCCCGCTTTTCCAGCCGGGCGAGGTTCCGCAGAGCCGCGTCCGGGTCGGTAGTGAGGGCGAGGAAGGAGGAGTAGGGGGAAATCACCAGTTCCCCGCCCAGCCCCCGCTTGAGGGCGAGCCGGGGAACGCCGTGGGCCTTATACTGGTAGTTCAGATTGCTGTCAAAGGCATAAAAGCCGCTCTCCGAGATACCCCAGGGGATCTCCCGGGGCGGCCTCCGCCGCTGGCAGTGAAGGCAGAAGCGCAGCGCTTCGTAGCCCATTGTCCCCTCCTCCGCCGGGAGTAGGAGGCGGGGCATGAAGAATTCAAACATCGTGCCCGACCAGGAAATCGGCCCCACCGCGCTGCCTGAACGGGCGAGCGGGCGGCCCAGCGCGCCCCAGTGCTTTTTGGGAATCTGCCGGGTCGCGATGGCGTAATACCCGGTCATCCGGCTTTCGCTCATCAGCAGGTCGTAGTAAGAGGGACTGCGTTCCCCGGTATCGGGGTCCAGGCCAATGTGGAAAAGATGCCGTTTTTCGTTATACAGCGGAGCGAGCTCTACCTTTTCCTGCAAGCGCCGTGCGGTCGACGCCGCCGCTTCCGCCCGCGGTCCCTGCAGCTCGGAAAGCGCCTGCCGCAGAGCGACCAGGCAGCAGACAAAGTTGCCGCTGTCCACCGTGGAGACGTACCGGGGAGAGAGCGGGCGAAGGGTGCGGGTATCGTACCAGTTGTAGAGATTTCCCTTCCACTTTTCCAGCTTTTCTATCGTGGCAAGGGTGCGTTCCGCCCGGTCGAGCATCCCCTCGTCGTCGATCAGCCCGAAATCCCGGGCGGCGGCGATACACAGAAGATACAGCCCGATGTTGGTGGGGGAGGTGCGGTGGGCCACCCGCCATACCGGGGCTTCCTGCACGTTATCCGGGGGAAGGTAGTGCTCGGCGGCGGTGCAGTGTTCCTCATAATACCGCCACATGGCGGCGGCGTAGGCCCCCACCCGCTCCTTCTGGCCGGGGGTGAGGGAACGGGCGTCCCTGGCCGGAACCGTCCGGGCGGATACGACGGCGAGCGGGAGGAGAAAGAGGAAGACCAGTCCGCCCAGCCGGGCAAAGCCGCTCCCAAACACCAGCAGGAACACCGCGATCAGCAGAGAGGGCCAGAATCGCCGGAACGCCTCGCCCCAACCGGTGCGGCGTTTCTCCGCCTGGGCGGCGGTGGTCCATTCCAGCATCCTTCGGCGGGAAAGCAGACGGGCGATCGCCCGGCAGGCCCCGTCCGCGCCGGTCAGCGCCGTGGCGGGAAGCATCGTGAGGGTATACCATGCCTGGGTCAGCGCCCCCATCGCCCGGGGGAGAACCCGGGAATAATACCGGCCGCCCAGGGTCATCCAGCCCCCCTGGAGCAGGGCGAGCAGCGCGGCCAGCAGGTTCCCCGCGACCGGCGCGAGCAATCCGGTCAGCGCCAGAAGCTGCCCCGCTCTCCCGTCAAAAAGGGGGGAGAGCAGCAGGCAGAGAAGGCAGGCCGCCGGAGTGATCGAACGCCGGATGTTGTCGGCGAGCTTCCATTTATCCAATCCCGTGAGGGGAAGAGCGTGGTTCCATAAGAAGGGGGCGTTCTGCCAGTCCCCCCGTATCCAGCGATGGAGACGGTCCAGCCAGCTCCCCATCCCGGCGGGGCAGCCGTCGGTCATTTCCACGTCGGAAACCAGCCCGGCATTCAGCAGGCAGCCCTCCAGAATGTCGTGGCTGAGCACCTGCTCGGCTGGGAGCTCGGGCTCGGCCGCGGCGGCGAAGGCCTCCACGTCGATCAGACCCTTGCCGGTGAAGATGCCGGCGGAGAAGCAGTCCATATACAAATCCCCCGCCGGTACGTCGTAGGGGGTGACGCCGCCCACTCCCGCCATCGCGCGGGAAAAGGCGGTGCGGTTGGCGCTTTTCAGTTCAGCGCCGATCCGGGGAGCAAACAGGCCGTGCCCCTCGGTTACCCGCGGCTTTCCGTTCGCCCCGGCGGAGACGACCGCCCGGTTGAGCGGGTGGAGGGCAACCCCCACCAGCTCGGCGGCGGTGTCCATCAGCATTCCGGTGTCCGCGTCCAGCGCCAGCAGGTATTTGGTCCGGCGGAGGAGGCACAGGTCCCCTTCAAAAGCGAGAAAGCGGGACTCTCCGCCCCGGATTACCCGAATCAGTTCAGCGATCGCCCCCCGTTTCCGCTCCCGGCCAGTATAGGCCCGCATGGTTTCACTGTATTCCCGGGGCCGGACAGCCAGTATAAAATGTCCGTCGCACCGGCGGTTCAGACGGCGGATCTGCCGCTGCATAGCGGCGATATCCGCACCATCTCCCGGCAGGGTGGGATACGCCGCCTGCGGCAGATCGGCCAGCAGGCAGACCTGTACCGCTCCCCGGCCGTTGGTGTTGTAAAGCTCGAACAGATGCTTGGCCGTTTTCTCCGCCGACGCGGCGGAGGGAAGGAGGGAGGATACCGCGATCACGGTGCGCCCCTCCTCCGGAATCACACCGTCCAGCGCCAGCCGGGAAAGGCGGCGGGGCGGAATCCCCTGCAGGAGCAGATGCTGCAGCAGGGGGCGGAGCAGCTCAAACAGCGGAAGGTAGAGCAGGATCGCCGCCCAGCCGTTTCCCGCCCAGAGGGCGAGAAGGATCGCCAGGGGAAGGGGAAGCAGGGCGGAAAGCAGGAGCAGCGCCCGTCCGCGCCCCTTTCGCTTCCGGTCGCTGTCCAACGCGGAAAGGGGCGCGCCCACATGCCGTTCCCGCGGAGAGGAGCCCTGTTCCGCCTTGTTCAGCAGCGCTTCGGCGATATCCGCCTCGCTCCGCCCGGTCCGTTGAGCCGCGAGGGCAGTCCGCCGCCGGTAATCGGCGCGGGATCGGTCGTCCATTTTGGGATATACCCCGGCCGGGTCTTTCCGCAGGAGCCGCTCCACGATGCTGTGCCGTTCGGTCAGTCCGTCGAAATCGAGATCGGCGGCGGCTCGCAGGCCGTTCACCGCAGCGGCGATCAGGCGTTCGGCTTCGGCCCCGGTCTCCCGGCAGGCGTCCGCCGCAGTCAGCACCAGCGCCGCCCTCAGGCAGAGCGGAAGCTGTTCCAGCTCGAACACCGTCAGCGGACGGATTTTACCGGCTTCGGCGATCAGCGTGTCCAGCCCCTCCTCGTCCGGCGCTCCGGCTTCGTTCACCAGCCGCCGAAGAAGAAGGCAGAGCATGGGCTGCCGCCCGGCGAGGGGTACGCGGCCCGCGAAGCGCAGGTCGGAAAGTAGTTGCTCCCCTTCGCGGGAAAGAAGGTGATAGTTATCGTCTAGCCATTCCCGGAAGCCGGTTTCTCCGGAGACGGACGCCCGCCCGGCGCGCCGGAGGGTCTTCAGAGCGCGGCGCACCTCCCGCCGCAGAGGGCGGAGGCTGCCGGGCACAGCCGGTCCGGCGAGACATTCCCGCGCCAGCCCGGCATACTGCGCCACATCCGGCGAGCCGCCGGGTTCGGAATTCTGGAAGGGCTTGAAGGGCGTTTTTTCGGTTTTGTCAGTCATAAGCAATTCCGGCCTTTCTGTCGGCGGCCGCCGGGCGGTCCGTCGGTTGGAAAACGGGTCGAAAAGCTGAAAAAGCGGCAGACCCGTCCTGTCTGCCGCTTAGGATTCCCACGCTTTCCCAGAAGTATGCACACACGGGCTTTCCGGAATACGGATCGGGAATTCCGCCGATAAAAACACCGCCTTTCCTGCGTCTGAAGCAGGCGAAGGCGGTGCAAAGATCAATTCTCACGGTTGGAAGAGCTGTCGGAACTTTCGCAAATACTTTTCCGGGCGGCAATGGTTGCCAGCGTATCCCCAAGCTGCGTAAAAATCGCCCCTAAAAGGCTTAGTTCCTCCGTTGTCCGTTTACAGGCTAACGCGTTTGCCAGCGCGGTGATCGATGTTGTCAGCTCGCATGGATTCATGGAAGCACCACCTCAATAACAGGTTATGCTTCCGACAAATTTTTGCGCAGCCTTCGTACATTGGGAAACTTCCGGGCCGTCCCGTTTATCATTGTTTCAAAGAATCGAAAGACAGCTTGCTTGTGACGCCGTATTATCCGGGCAAGCCGCAAGCCGGGCAGCGTCCGCCGGCTTTTTTCAAAGCGGAAAGGCATCCCCGCATTTTGCTTTGCGGGCCTGGCGGAACCGCGCCGCATCTTTTTTGGGAACGACGATCGTTTTTCGTCCCTCCGGCGTGCAGAGCGCCAGGGTGATCCGTCCCTTGTCCACCAGCGGGCGCCGCAGGATACGGGCGGTTTCCGACAGAACGCCGGACGGCAGAAGGGACTCCCGGCAAAGGGCGAGGTAGGAAAACTTTTCATCCTCATAGGGCGCGTCCCCCTCCTTTAACCGGCGGTGCAGCCGGCTCCGGGCGACGCGGCAGGTGAAATGACACCAGTCCTCCCCCGTGACCGGGCAGGGCCCCTCGTGGGGACAGGGCGCGACCATCCGCGCTCCGGCAGCCAGCAGCGTATCCCGCGCCTCCCGCAGCAGAGCATAGCCGCCGGGAGTACCCGGCTCCACCAGCAGAAGCATTCCGGACGCCGCCGCCCACAGCCGTTCCGCAGCGGCTTTCCTCCCGTCCGGCGGCAGCTCGTTGAGCACATAGGAGGCGATAACCAGCTCGGCCGAGCCCAGGCCGCTCCGATCGAGGGAAAGGTCGTATTCCTCAAACGCCGCTGTCCGCAGCGCGGCCGGGCCGTCCGCCATGAAGCGCCGCCCCAGCTCCCGCATCGCCCGCTCCCGTTCCAGGCAGCGGACGGAGCTCACGCTGAGCACCGCTTCGGCGGCCCATGAGGCGGCGCCCGTCCCTGCGCCCACGTCCAGAAGGGAGGAGGGATGGAAGCCGGGAAGGCGTTCGGCGGCGTATTCCAGCGCGGCGGAAACCGCGCCGAAGGTGGCGGGCATCCGCACCGCCGCGTAGGCAACCGCTTCGCTTTTCCCGGTCAGCAGGCGGCTTCCGTCCCGTTCCTCCCCGCGGTACCGCCGGGAGAGCGCCTGTGCATCCGCCAGAAGCCGGGACGCTCCAACCTCCTCCGCCGCGCGGTCAATCGCGGCTCGCAGTTCCAGAGGAAAATCCATGGGGGCCCCTTCCTTTCCAGTCCATTCGGTTCGTTTTTCCTTTACTTAAGACGTAAAGCCGCAGTGATGTCCAGCCGGGGGCGTCGCTTTCCCACGGGTTATCTTTTCGCCGTTTCCATCGGTTCCGCCTGAACGAACGCTTCGGACTGCAAAACGCCCTTGAGCAGCGCCTGCGTCTCCCGGCGGATATCCTCCAGCGTCTGGCCGGCGGCATAGGCTTCGTCAATGTAAGCCCACAGGCCATGACAGAGAAACGCGGAAAACGGCCGGCTTCCGAAGCGGGGGATCAATTTCTGGCTTTCGGTTTTGACCCGCTGCTCGACTTTCTGGAATACCAGGCTGTAAAAAGAATAATACAGATAGGGATTCCGCCGCTGGGACATCTGCCGAAGGAAGGCGGTGTTGCTCTCAAACAGATTGAGGATGCAGTCGAGCAGATTGCCGTATCCTTTCAGCGCTTCCTCTTCGGGATTGTTTTCCCTTTGCAGCCGGCAGAAATCCTCCACCGCTACCTTGAGAAGCTCCTGAAAGAGTTCTTCCGCCAGCTCGTATTTATCTGTGTAGTGGGTGTAGAAGGTGATGCGGCTGATATCAGCCTCGCCGCACAGCTCGGTCACGGTAATCTGATCGAAGTTTTTGCACCCGAGCAGGTGGACGAGGGAGTCCTTCACCGCCCGTTTGGTTTTCCGTACCCGTCGATCCTCCATCGTTTCCTATACACTTCCCGCTGTTTGGTATAGTAACGGACAAAGCCGTCAATCCTGTTATTGCATCGCTGGATTTTGATATGATATTATAACACTCGTATAATTATCTGTCAAAGTAAGATGGGCGACGGATGCGATAGAAAGGGAGAAAAGCCATGTCGGATTACATTCTCAGCTGCTGTTCCACTGCGGATCTGACCGAAGAGCATTTCCGTAACCGGGATATTCATTACATCTGCTTCCACTTTTCTCTGAACGGCCGGTCATATCCGGATGATCTGGGAAAATCCATTTCCTTTGACCGGTTCTATCAGGCGATGGCGGAGGGAGCGGAGACCAAGACCTCCCAGGTGAATGCGGAGGAATTTGTGGAGTATTTTACTCCGTTTTTGGAGCAGGGAAAGGATATCCTTCACGTCACCCTGTCCTCAGGGATTTCCGGGGTGTACAACGCGGCGAACATTGCCCGGGATGAGCTGCTGGAGAAATATCCGAACCGGCAGATCCGCATTGTGGATTCCCTCGGGGCGTCGTCGGGATACGGCCTGCTGATGGACGCGCTGGCAGACCGGCGGGACGAGGGAATGGCGTTCGATGAGATCGGCGCGTGGGCGGAAGCCAATAAGCTGCGGGTACACCACTGGTTTTTCTCCACCGATCTGACCTTTTATGTAAAAGGCGGACGGATTTCCAAAGCCTCCGGCTGGTTCGGAACCATCCTGAAAATCTGTCCGCTGCTGAACATGGACGATGAGGGGCGGCTGATCCCCCGTTTCAAGCTGCGTGGAAAAAAGGCGGTCATCCGGGCAATCGTGGATAAAATGGCGGAATTCGCGGACGGCGGGACGGATTACAGCGGAAAATGCTATATTTCCAATGCCGGCTGTTACGAGGACGCCCGTGCGGTCGCCGATCTGGTGGAGGCCCGTTTCCCCAAGCTGAACGGTCGAGTGGAGATCAACCATGTCGGCACCACCATCGGCAGCCATACCGGACCCGGTACGGTAGCGCTGTTCTTCTGGGGAGCGGAGCGGAATGACTGAGCAAAAAAGGATGGTCGGAGAGCCGTTCTCCGCAGAGCTATCCTCCGCAGAGCCATCCTCCACAAAAGCGAGGATCGCCCGGCTTATCCGCGCCGTCACGGTGCCGCCGGTGCTGGTTTGCTCACTTCTGCTGATCCTGTTTTTCTGCCGCCGGAGCTTGTTTTCCGGCGTTGCCTCGCTAGTTTGGTCTCTCGTGTTTCTAGCGCTGGTCCCGCTGTCCGCCTATCCCCTGTCCGCCGTTCTTCCGGGATGGAGGAAAAAGGGGCGGGAAGGGCAGAGAAACCTGGCTTTTGTGATGAATTTCGCCGGTTACGCGGCCGCCTTGCTTTACGGTCTTTTTACCCGGTCGTCTGCGGGACGGATGCTGATTTACTGGACCTATTTCCTTTCGGTTGCGGTGCTTCTTATCCTGAACAAGATAGTCCGGCTCCGGGCGAGCGGGCATGCCTGTAGTATCGCCGGACCATTGATCCTGCTGTGCTGGTTTTTGGGATGGGTGGGTGTTCTCCCTTGTCTGGCGGTGTTTGGCGCGGTGCTTTGGTCTTCTCTGGCGCTGAAACGGCACACGCTGCGGGAGCTGCTCATCGGTGCGCTGTCCGCCTTTGCGGCGTTTTCCCTCAGTCTTTTGATGATTTCTTTTATAGGATAAGCAAACGAGCCGCTGCATTTTTTGCAGCGGCTCGTTGCCTTTGAAAGGGGGATTCCTGTCCGGTGGACTCCGCTGCGCGCAGAGTGCTTTTCGATGGGGCTTCCCCACAGTCCCGGTTGTATCCGCCGGGGGAGCGAGAAGCGCGCCTGTTCCGGTGTGACCTCGCCCGGGGCATTTCCACCCACGCTCCCAAAAGAGGGAGCGACCAAAAAGTGACCACCTAAAAATAAAAAAGCAAAAATTTCAACCCACACTCCCCGTGTGGGGAGCGACGCTAAGCCGTCCCTTAACTTGACGTTAGCCAGACGATTTCAATCCACGCTCCCCGTGTGGGGAGCGACGATAAGATCACGCTCAGGGATCAGGTTGGCGGGACATTTCAATCCACGCTCCCCGTGTGGGGAGCGACCCCATGCGGGCTCAGGGAATACAAAAAACATATATTATTTCAATCCACGCTCCCCGTGTGGGGAGCGACCAGCCTTATCATCTACAAAAGCAATATTGGTATTGTATTTCAATCCACGCTCCCCGTGTGGGGAGCGACCTGTTCTGTATTCATCCGGCGGAAAACATTCAGGTAATTTCAATCCACGCTCCCCGTGTGGGGAGCGACTCGTTTCTAAAAGGTCTTCCGTTACCTTCAATTTGATTTCAATCCACGCTCCCCGTGTGGGGAGCGACGTATATATTGAATCTTTTGCAGTGCTGTCATTTTTATTTCAATCCACGCTCCCCGTGTGGGGAGCGACCGCAGCAGGCATAAAAATCACACCCCCTTTTCAATATTTCAATCCACGCTCCCCGTGTGGGGAGCGACTATGATGGTATCCGCGTTTTTTCAAAGCAGCTTACGATTTCAATCCACGCTCCCCGTGTGGGGAGCGACCCCGAAATCCGTATTCAAACGATCAACCGCCCCTGTATTTCAATCCACGCTCCCCGTGTGGGGAGCGACAATACAACGTGCTGTGTAACTCCATGCTCCTGACCATTTCAATCCACGCTCCCCGTGTGGGGAGCGACGTGGACGCCAATATCGGTAAATCATCCTGGAACATTTCAATCCACGCTCCCCGTGTGGGGAGCGACGTCATATTCATACACGTATCACCTTCCAAAGCAGAATTTCAATCCACGCTCCCCGTGTGGGGAGCGACGAAGTATCCTCTGAAATATTCTTATGCTTATTTATTTCAATCCACGCTCCCCGTGTGGGGAGCGACCTTAATATCCAAAGACTGCAATACCTCGTCCGGATATTTCAATCCACGCTCCCCACACATTTCAATCCACGCTCCCCGTGTGGGG
>ERZ827520.1863-NODE-1863-length-22096-cov-3.390500_pt1 | contig 22096 bp, 5 predicted proteins | sample MGYA00519581_ERZ827520 | MGnify/ENA primary metagenome ERZ827520 (study PRJEB31778, sample SAMEA3449339) | human gut metagenome | biome: human gut; feature: human-associated habitat; material: faeces | place: United Kingdom | collected 2010/2012 ...
GGTTTGGTAATCTGAAGCCAAGCGCGGTCGTTATTGTCGCGACGATTCGTGCTTTAAAGCAGCATGGCGGTATTGAATTTGAGAATTTGAAAGAAGAAAATGTACAGGCGATGCTTGATGGCTGTGCGAATCTAGCGAAGCATATTGATACAGTGAAACAGTTTAAGCTTCCGTATATTGTTGCGATCAATGAATTTGCGACAGATACACAGGCAGAAGTTGAGGCACTGCAGGCATGGTGCCGCGAACAGGGGCATCCTATGTCATTATCTCAAGTTTGGGCTAAAGGCGGCGAGGGTGCACTGGATCTGGCGCAACAGCTTGTGGGCATCTGTGAACAAGAAAATGAATTTGCACCGCTGTATGATGTAAATGAATCCATTGAGGCGAAGATTGAACGCATTGCAAAGTGTGTTTATGGTGCTGATGGTGTTGATTTTACTGAAGAGGCGGCTGAACAGATTAAAATTTATAATGAGCTGGGTTGGAATAAAACACCAATTTGTATGGCTAAATGTCAGACATCGCTGACTGATAACGCGAAGATTTACGGAGCGCCTAAGGGCTTTAGAATTACGGTTCGTGAGCTGCGTCCATCAATTGGAGCGGGCTTCATTGTCGCTTTAACCGGTAATGTGATGACGATGCCGGGTCTGCCAAAACATCCAGCGGCATTGGATATGGATATTGATGAGGATGGCCATATTGTTGGCTTGTTCTAATTCATAGAAGGATATAAAAATTGAGACTATCTTTAGTTGTCGTAATCAGACAATGAGAGATAGTCTTTTTTTATTGTGTTTGGTGAAATTTTCATCATTCTTAATTAAATAGATACACCATTTATTTATTTTTAAATGCATATTCGATCATGCAAATATTGGAACAAAATGAGAACTGTCTCATAAAGTATACTTTATGAGACAGTGTGTTTATGCTCATTATAGGTCGTTTTTTGTCGTTTGTAAACATATTTTTGCATTTTATCATCTTTTTTACTCATTTTATGGTCGTTTTCTAGCTGTCTTATAAAGTATACATTTTGAGACGGTGAGAATTAAGGGGTGTAAAATGAAATCTATTTATATCGAAACCTTTGGTCGTTTCGCTGTTTTTATCGACGGTCAGCCTTTGCTTTTTAAGAACCTTAAAGCAAAAGAACTCTTGGCCTATCTCATCGATAATGAAGGAGACTTTGTAAGCAACAAGGACATCATCACTACACTATGGAAGAACCGCATCAATGATGTGAGTCTTAAACGATCCTTCAGGTATACGCTGCGTCTGTTAAGAGACGCTTTTAACGCAGAAGGAATTGATGATCTATTTGATGTAGGCTATGGGGTAGTGAAGATCAATCGCAATCGCATAACCTGTGATTATTATGAATTTATTAAAGGAAACACAGAGGCATATCCATACAAAGATGATTATATGTATGGCTATGAATGGGCAGAGTCAACCCGCAGAAGGATTGAGGAAAGACAAAGCCGAAGTAATAAGTAAAAATAGCTGAACATTAGACGGTTCAGATTTTTTTGTGAGGAAAGAGGAAGGGAAATATGGCACAAAGGAAACAAGAAAGAATAAGGCGAGAAAGGAGAAGAGAAATATGTTAAAGGGAATGATGAAAGCGCTTAAATACGGAATGGCACTGTGTATGGCTGTGAGCTTATCAGCTTATATACCTGAAATAGGCATACAGGAAGTAAAGGCAACGGAAGTAACAGCCAGCGCAGAAGAGAAGTGGAGCGGAACCGTAAGTGCAACACCGCCAAAAAATGATGGCAATACATATCATATTTATACTGGCGAGGAGCTTGCATGGGTTGCTCAACAGACACGTGAGGGTATCAGTTTCGAAGGTAAAACGATATTGCTGGAAGATGATATAAATTTAAATGGACAGGAATGGATGCCCATAGGAACTGCAGATGTCCCTTTTAAAGGTATATTTGATGGTGCAGGTAAGAACATCCATGGTTTAATGTCCAGTGGAAAAAAGGCCAATACACAATTAGCCTCATTATTTGGATACATTGATTCAGCAATTATAAAGGATTTCAAAATTATTGAGCCAGAGATATTCATTGATAAAAAAGTAAGTGATGATGCTGTATCTGCTGCAGTTATAGCAGCATATTCAAAAAATAGCCGCATTGAAAACCTTTGTGTTAAAAATGCATCAGTAACAAATAAAGCAATAAGCAGCTCAGCTAATTCAACAGCAGCTGGTTTAATTGCACAAGCTGATAATACAATTGTTTCTAGTATTTCAGTATCAGGAACAATTTCTGGTTATGATCAGATTGGCGGTATATTTGGTCGAGTTGCAGATTCAACAATCCTTAATAGTTTAGTGAGTGGTGCAGTTATTGTATTGAATAATGGCTTGGCAACTGAATACGCTGATTCAGCAGCGGGTGGTTTAACTGGTTCCATTTATAATTCAAAAATTTTGAATTGTTATAGTCAAACAAATATACAAAGCAATGAAGAAAATTTTACATATAATTTAGGGTTATTAATTGGTCGAGCAGTTAAATTGCCTAATGATACTTATTTGCCTTCTTCAACCTTGGATAACGTATATGCAATTGGTGACATAGCAGCTGCATCTAAGTCTAATTTAGGCGGCTTGATTGGGCAAATAGATTCTGATTCATCGATTACTATTGGTTCAAGATTAAGTGTTTTTTGGCAGCGCAGCGATAATGGGTGGGTTAATGGCGATGCTACGATCCCAATTGAAAACCAAAAAGCTATAGGTCTTGGTGATAAAAGTAATGTGAATATTGATATACCAGGTAGTAATACGAGTGACTTGCAATCTACAATGATGGTAAATAATCTAAATGAAAATCGTAAGAAGTATCCTGATTACATCTTGAAAGATTGGCAATATCATACATCAGCTTTTGCTGATTTTGCGATTGATCCGGTTACAGGAATAGATTTATATCCTGTATATAAGGCAGAAGATGGTAGTTATGTATATTATTTGCATAGCAGTAAAGAAAACGAAATTAAGACATCGCTGTTCCCATATGATGCGTTTCGAACAGACAGCATCTCATGGGTTATTAAAAATGATGATGGCAGTGATAATACTACAGGAATTACAGTAAATAATGGTATTATAAATGGCAATCATGCAGCAGTTGGAACGACAGCTCAGTTAATTGTTACATGTGGTTCAATTAGTGAAACAGTAAAGCTTATAGTTATTAGTGATGATTCAGCAGATAAAATAAAAATCAATTACCCAGGAGAATTGCTAACAGGTAATTCAAAACTTTTAACTGTTACTGCGCATCCAACTTATGCTGATCGATCCAATATAAGATGGTATATAGATAATAATCCTGATGGCAAAGAAGAGCTTGTCAGTGAAAATCAAATAGCTGAAATTAATGAGATGACCGGCCTGCTTCTAGCCAAGGGACATGGCAAAGTTAAAGTTGTAGCTATTGCTGAAGGTACTTTGATCCGTGATGATTATTTGATTAATATTGAAGATATAGTATGGGATGGAATCTCCAGCAAACAGCCAGAATTAATATCTGGCGTGTATCATATTAGAACAGCTAGTGAATTGAAATGGATAGCTGATAGTACAAACAAAGGCAATACCTTTGAGAATCAATCAATTGTTTTAGATAAAAATATTGATTTAAATGGCAACAATAACATAAGCTGGATACCGATAGGCTCGCAGCCGGGTACTTATTTCGCAGGAAACTTCGATGGTCAAGGAAATACAATAAGTAATCTTTACATTGATGGCTCCAAGTATAGTGATCATGATAGTACACTATATGGTTTGTTTGGCTGGCTGAATAATGCATCCATCAGCAATCTAACATTAAATAATTCAGTAATCATCAATGGTACTTCTGATAGTTTTGCTGGAGCATTGGCAGGTCAAGCACAGGATTCTATTATTACCAATGCTAGTTCAAAAAATGCTGCCATAGTATCTGAAGGACTAACTGGCGGGTTAATTGGCTATGCTCAATACAATACCATTATTGCTAATAGTACGACGCAAAATTTATCAGCCAAGGCTTCAACTGTAGGGGGATTAATCGGTAAAGCTATTGCATATAATGGCATGATAATTAACTCATACACGGAAGGAACAGTAACATTAATCAATAATGCTTCAACTGTAAATTTAGGAGGACTTGTCGGTATTATAGTGGGATCAGATAATGCTTCACTTTTTTCTACAGCAAAAACTGCATTTAAAATTTATAATTCTTATTCATCAATGAGAATTGAAAATAAAGAAATTACAAATCCGTCTAAACCAATATATGTAGGTGGTTTGATAGGATCTATCAATTCTTATATTGCTTTGAATAATGTATATGCGGATAATTCACTAACTAATGTATTTAATAGTAATCCACCAGGCGCAATTGGAGGTTATGCTTCCACTTCCTCGGTGTTTTATACAGAAATAACGAATGTATATTGGCATCTCGATGCTGTTTTCAATGATGCAAACGGCAGAATCAGTAAAGAAAACATGCGTGCGTTTGGAAGCGGACAAGATACTGTAATCAATGATACAACGCTGGGTAACAAGACAACAAAATTAAACAATGAATTATTTAGAGCGGACAGCAGCATTGAAAATGCATTAGTTAATCAGCTGAATTTAGGTAAACCATCAGTATCTAATTATCCAGCATTATCATGGAGCAATCAGGAAGGCAGTTCTCCTTATTTTTCTGACAGTGATACATATAAAGTAGTGTTGAAAGATACTTATCTTCAGCTTCATAAGAATGAAACAGCACAGCTTGAAACCCAGTTAATACCTTTTATAGCTGGTAAAAACATCGATATAAAGTTTTCTAAAATCAGTGGCAGCGATTCAATCAGTGTTAATGATAACGGTTTAGTGTCAATCAGTGGAAATGCAATTGCCCATCAAGGTGCCGTTATTGAAATGCAGGCATTTGAAAATAATCAGATGATTTCAAGTGATCAGGCTGAAATTATTGTACTTCCTGATGAAACTGCCGCAGAATCAATTATTATCCAGGATTCTGGGTTGATAAAAGCAGGCGATACAGTTCAGCTGAAAGCTGTAGTATTACCAACATCAGCAGAGCAAAATGTAAGATGGAGTGTTAAAACTGTGAGTGAGATTGCTTCAGTAAGCTCTTCAGGTCTGCTTACTGCCTATAAGGCTGGAGCAATTACTGTTCGTGCAGAAGCAGGTGGCATCATTGTAGAAAAGCTGATTACAATTCATTCAGGAAACATATGGGATGGCAGTATTGAAGAACCAGATAATGATGGAGTAAGGTATTATATTACAAAGCCGAGCGAATTAGCTTGGGTTGCTGATCAAACAAATGCTGGTTTATATCAAGGCTTTAAAAATAAAGAAATCCTATTGATGAATGATATAAATCTTGGCGGCCACAATTGGATACCAATTGGTAGTTTATACAATCCATTTAGAGGCACATTTAATGGTAATGGAAAAACAATAAGTAATATGCTGATTAATGACAAAATATATGCACAGCAAGATTTAGGTTTATTTGGTAATGCGTTTGGCTCGGCTGATAATCCAGTTGTGATAAAAAACTTTAAATTTATCAATCCTGTAATTGATATTCAGCTTACTTTAAATTCAGCTACGTACATGGGCTTATTATGTGGATCAATCGATACTTTCTCAGTTAGTGATGTCGTTATTAGTAATGGTAAGTTAATGATTGATGATTATCGAGAAGGAAATAGTACTGCAGCATTCCTTTTTGGACATGCTGGCTATGGTTTTACACTAATAAATATAGATGCTAAAAATATTGATCTTAAATATGTAACAAATAATCGAGGAATAAAGCAAATATCTGGTATTTCTCCGCATATTGTCATGCCAGACGGTATTACATATAATGTTGCATTAACCGGAAAAATCACTATTGATAACAGCAAAGGTTCAGCTTCTTTTATTACAGGTGGTTTTTACTCTAATACTAATATGGGTTCAACACTAGTAGAAATAAGTAATTCGTATTTCGATATTGATACTGATTTTTCGGAACCATTAACTTTTGATCCGATTGTAAGAAATACATCAAGAGTAACGTGTGATAATGTTTATATTCATAGTGAACATTTTGGTAAGCTAACCCCAGTTGAAGATTTAACGGGTGCAATAGAAATAGCTGATGATAAAATAATTGCTTCAGATAAGATAACAGATTCGCTTGTTAATTTGTTAAATGGACATATCATTAAGATGGATAATAAATACAACTATAATTCATGGTATACCTCAGGTAATGAACCTCCAGGTTTTGCTAGTCCTAATATCACAAGTATTACTGTGAATCCAACCTCTAAAGTGGTTGTACCAGGTGAAACATTGCAATTAGAAAAAGTGATTGTACCTTTTACAGCTCAGGATGTCAAAGTTACATACACAAGCAGTCACCCTGATGTCACGGTTGATAATAACGGGTTAGTAAAAGTTAAGGACACTGCGGTGCCTACATTTGCCGCCGTGATAACAATGACACCATCAGATAATCGATATCCTAAATCTACCTGCCTTTTGATGGTAACACCTAAACCTTTAGATATTAGTGAGATTCAGCTTGAAGCTTTGGATACTGTTTATGTGAACAGTATAGAAAAAGTAAATGCTTATCTAAAACCGGGTGATGCTGATGCTTCATTATTGAATTGGAGTTTAATTAATGATGAAAATACAAATGCTTCAATATCTTCTAAAGGTACTTTGTTAACAGGAGATAACAGCGGTACTGTCACAGTCAGAGCATCATCATCAATTAATCCAGAAATTTATGATGAAGTAATTATTCAAATAAAGGATAAAAATATCTCAGACGCATGGGATGGCTCAGTAGAAATGGTAACACCTGTTGAAAATGTAATTCATATTCAAAGACCATCTCAGCTTGCTTATATTGCTAATCAGGTTAATGCAAATTTAAATCACTATGATGGTATTGAAGTTATTTTAGATAATGATTTAGACTTTGGCGGTCGAAATTGGACACCTATCGCTTATGATTCTGATTATTATTTTGGCGGTAATTTCAATGGTAATGGAAAAACGATCAATAACTTTTTGATTTCAAATCTTGAATATAGATTAGTTGGATTATTTGGTAGAATGAAAAATTCTGTAATTCATGATTTAACCTTTGAATCCCCAATAATTAGAGGAAGCACGACAAAAGCGAATAATATTGCAATAGTAACAGGAGTAGGTGAGGCGGTTGAGTTCCGCAACATTAGTATAAATAATCCATTATTAGATATCGACGATTCAGTAGCCGTTAATAATCAAACTGCAGTATTAATTGCAGGATGTGGAATGAATGAAGGATCAACGATTATTAATGTAGACGTCAATAATATGATAATTAACTATCGCACTCATTCCAGCGGAGTAAAGCAAATTTCAGGTTTAGCTTCAAATGTACCAGATGCTTTACGACTTATTGTAAATTCATCGGTAACTGGCAAAATCAATGTAGTGAATGCAGGTGGTTCCGCAACAGCAATGATTAGTGGATTAATTGCTAATGAAAGTTTCCATTCTACATCACAAAATTTATTTAACTGTTATACAGATATCACCATACAAACTAATATTTCGGCATATATCGGTTCAATAATCGGACGAATTGCTACTAGCCGCAGTGACTATATTCTCAATAAAAATGTATTTGCACACTTTGATTATACTTATCCTACCTATGGAAGTTATTGGACTGTGGTTGAACACACTTCTCCAGAAGTTTTCAGACAAGAAAATGTATTTTTTAATGGAAATATAAATGGGGCAGAGGTAGAGTCAACAGATAGAAAGGATGAAATTCATGCAGACTTTGCACAAGCAACAGCTCCAATATCTGATCCTTCATCAGTTGTACGGCAATTAAATGAAGGTATAAAAGAACTCCCCGAACTTGATGGTATTACTTATCGCACATGGCGTCTAAATGGTCTTTATCCTGAGTTAGGTGAGCCGTCAACAGTGACGCTGAATCAAAATTCAATAACTATGAAGAGTGGAGAAACGACATCGTTATCTGCAAGAGTGAATCCAATAAGTATGGGTACTGATTTATATTGGGAATCAGAAAATACAACTATCGCAGCAGTCGATCAATCAGGGAAAATTACGGGTAAAACACCAGGCACTACTATCATAAAAGCTATGTCCAAAGACGGTCAGATTGCTGTGTGCAAGGTTAAGGTAGAAGCAGTAACTACAAGCATCATTTTAATGATTGAAGGTGAAGACAAGGATACTGAATTATGCGTTAATGACTATCGTACAATAACTGCAGAAATGCAGCCTATTGATGAACAGCTAACGTGGATTAGCAGCAATCCTGAAGTCTTGAGTATTATTGAGGATTCAGAAAATAACAAACATATTGAAATTTATGCATTAAGGCATGGACAGGCAACAATTACTGCTGAGTCTGAATCTAAAGTTGTAGCAAGTATCGATTTCATAGTTAATAATCCGGTTACCGAACTAAAGATAATAGGCAGCCATGTTATGGATCTAAGTCATACTGAGCAAATACTAGAAGCTAAGATGAATGACGATGCGACAATTAAGGATATAAGGTGGTCAATTCAGAAAAAAGTGAATGATGAATTAGTTGAAACAAATGGAGCCCTTATTGATCAAAATGGTAAGGTAACAATTGTAGATACAGCATTTGATGTTTATTATGTTGTAACAGCAGAGGCATTAGATGGCAGCGGAATTAAAACACAATTTGAAATTCATGTCATAGAAGCCACAATTGATAATCTGCAAATCATATTACCTGAAGGTAAAACTTTCTTAAGCGGTGAGATCGGTAAATCTGTTGAACTTCATACAAAAATAGAACCGGCTTCAGTTAGTGAAGAAGAAGCTGAACTTATTTATACTAGTTCTATGCCATCTATATTTATAATCGATAAGGATTTGGATAATAAGCCAATTGTTAAGATAAGTCAACAGGCTAAATTAGGTGATACAGCACAAATTACAGTTACTTCACCATTAGGCAATGAAATAATGGATACCGTTTGGATCATGATTGAATGGACAAAAGTTGAGAGTTTAGAAATTATCGATCGTGATACAGGAAAACCATTACCAATAGATAATTTTTATTCACTTGGCAAGGGTACAACATTAAAACTAAAGGCAGAACCAACACCATTATCTGCTGCGAATCCTAGCGTAGTTTGGTCGGTTCAAAATCTGGATACTGTATCAGATCCATTAGCGGTTATAGATGAAAACGGTTATTTAACAGCACTTAAACCAGGTAAAGTTAAGGTAACTGCAACTAGTAAAGAAGATGGTTCAATTAAAGCAGAGGCAGATATCGATATTATCGAAATATATCCAGAAAAGATATACGCTAATGAAGGAAATCAAATTAGCGTTAATGTTGGAATGTCTAGTCTTCAATTGAATATTGGATTTGAACCAGAATCAACAACAAATCGTGGTTTGCACTTCACTTCTAGTGATGAAAGTATAGCAACAGTTGATTCATCAGGCAAACTGACATTTAAGGGGAAAATTGGTGAAACAATTATTACTGTAACACCCGAAATAAATGAACTAAGTGGCTATCAAGCAGATCCTTTAATCATTGAAGTACAGGTTACAGATAAAAAGATTTATGTTACAGAAATAAATGGTATCCGCACAGCAGCTGGCGCAATCCTTAAGGGTATAAAAGAAGATGGCAGTGCCATTGAAGGTATGGCTGTCACCGTTAAAGATCAGCTGCAATTATCAGCAATATATGAACCGGGAAATGCTACGGTTTCAGCTAGCGAATTTCTATGGTCGTTAAATAATGCTGATGCTGAAGATGAAGATGTACATGCAGAAATTACAGCCACGGGAAGCTTCAAAGCACTTAGTTCAGGTGATGTTATTCTCACAGTTAAAATTAAAGGTGAAAATAATAAAGATATTGAATATAAGCAAAAAATTCATATCGAAGAGCCAACAGCTCAAAGTATATCTTTTAGTAAATCAGCACTTATTTTAAAACCAGGAACGGATAATGCACAAATTAAGGCGATTGTAGACCCTTCAGACAGAGTTTCACAAAAGGTTAAATGGTCAAGTAATGATACAAGCGTAACTTTCCTAAATGCTTCAGGACAAACAATAAGCAATGATGAGTATATTGAAGGAATGGTATACATTAAGGTAGGAAATGATGCTACCGCAGGAAAACAAATTATTATAACCGCAGAATCTATGGCTGTTAATGCGCAAGGTATTCATTGTACTGCCCAGCTTTCAGGAACAATAGCCTACATTGAGCCGAAATTGATTAGTTTAGCAGAAACATCATCTTTAATAGCGGGCCAAAATAAAGAACTGAGTGCAGTCGTCTGGGGAGAAACAATTAATGGGGTCCGTTTAAAAGCTACTGATCAGCGTATAAAGTGGGAAAGCAGTGATCCATCTATCATAGCAATTAATGAAGCAGGTTTAATGACTGCTTTAAAGGCAGGAACAGCAGTTATAACAGCAATCAGTACTGCTGATGAAAGAATTAAGAAAACATGTACCGTTACCTCTACATCAGCAGATTTGACACAAATAATATTAGATCAAAGTGAAATATTATTGGTGAAGGGTGAACAGATAGAGGTAACAGCAAGCGGAAATGCAGGCAGTCAGCTTGAGAATCCAACTTGGACGCTTAGTAATTCTTCAATTTTATCAATAGAAGAAAATGGTAATCAAGTCACATTAACAGCTTTAAAAAGCGGTAACACAATATTAAAAGCAGAGAAAAACGGTGTTTATGCTGAATGTGTTATCAGGGTAGTTCTGGATGAAGTACTAGTAGAAAGCATTTTATTACATGGTCCAGAAACTTCATTGGAACCTGGCAACGAAGCATTGATAACTGCAGAAGTGATTGGGGTTGATGGAAAAGAGGCTAGTAATAAAATCTTACGTTGGACTAGTTCAGACCCAGATAGTGTCAGAATTATGGAAGAAGAAGCTTCCATCGGCAGAATCAAAGTTATAAAAAAAGGCGGAAATGTCAAAATAACAGCTGCTGCATGTGATGGTTCCGATGTAGTTTCAGAAATTATTATATCGACTAAGGATGCCAGCGCTCAGAACATAACACTTGATAAAAAAGTAATAACTTTAGGTTCTAAAGACACGACAGGTGTTGAATTAAATGCCAGTATTCTACCAAGCGATCTTCAGAATAAAGAAGTTCAGTGGAAGCTTAGCAAAACAGGAATTGTGACTTATGAAACTATTGGCGGCGATTTGACAAAAATCAGAATTAAGCCAGTATCAGGTGTTGTGCCAGGTGAAAGTGTGATTGTTACAGCATCTATTAATGGTAAAGAAGCACAATGTGTAATTTTGATTTCAGAAATTAAAATTGAATCAGTACAAATTGCACAATCCTCCATAGAATTAATAGAAGGATACAGTGCATTATTACCAGTAAAGGTTCTTCCTGATAATACTTCAAACACAGAATTGATCTGGGAAATATATGATCAGTCTTTATTAAAATTTAAGGAATTAAGTGAGAGTGATGGTGTCGAGATTGTTAAAACAAATTCAGGATATACCTTACAAGCAAAAAAATTGCTAAACGGTAATTCTGAAACTTACCGTTTGAGGGCAAAGGCAAAGGCAGATAGTTCAATTATAAGTAATGAATTAAATGTAACTGTGAAGAAAGGGACATTAACTGCACTTAAGATTGTAGGCGGGAAAGTTTTAGTAAAAAACAGCAGTACAACTAGTAGCATACAATTAAGCGTAATGCCTACTCCTTTAGATGCAATGACGGGTAAACTTACTTGGCAGGTGATCAGAGAGTTTGATTCAAATAATCAAGAAATTATCAGTACACCTGACGGTGATGGCAATGAAATTATCCGTGATAATATTATAAAGATAGATGATACAGGCAAAATTACAGCTGTATCTGTAGGTACAGCAGAAGTTCAAGTAATAGCAGCCAATGGTATTAGTGATACAATAACAATTTCTGTGCTAGAGACAATACAAGAAGTTCCTGAGCCAGTGGCAGTAACTGAAATTGAAGTAATCAACATTCCAGAGACTCTTACTATGGGTGAGATAGCTTTGGGTAAGGTTAAGTTTTATGATACTTTACATAATGAAATTACTCCATTAAATACAGAAATAAGATGGCAAAGTGATAATGAAGCAGTTTTAAAGGTAGATCAAGTAACGGGTATAGTTACTGCAGTATCAGCTGGTACTGCAAATTTACATGCGATCAGCAATCATACAATTATTATTCATGATGATGAATTAGATCAAGATATAGCTTCAGCCGTAAAAGCAACGTTTGCAGTTACAGTAAAGGAACCAAATGGTCTTGTTAAATCATTAGAAATTTCACCATCTTCCACAGAACTAAGCTTTAGAAAAAGTCAGGTACTGAATGCTACAGCTGTTTATACTGGCGATATAAATGATTTAACCTTTACTTGGTCAAGCACTGATGAAACAATTGCGACTGTTACTCAAAATCAAAATGATCCATTAAAAGCGGTAGTCAATACATTTGATAAAGCAGGTACAGCTCTGATAATTCTTAACATTAATGGTGTGAATGCTTTTGTTAATATTAAGGTGAGTGCAGAAGCAAAAACACCCGTCACTGATATTACAGTCAGAGATGAAGAGGGTAATGATATTGGATCAAGACTCGAGTTATATGCTGGCTCAGCTAAGAAAATAGTTGCAGCAGCAGATTCAGCAGCATCTAATCCAACTTTAAGCTTGATAAGTGATAATGAAGCAGTGGCTACTATTGATGAAGATGGAATAATAAGCGCATTAGCACAGGGTTTAGCGGTTATCACTATAAGACCTGTAGATTCTTCAAGTTCTGTTACTAGAACAATTGTAGTTAATGTTTTAAATATTCCGGAATATGAACTTAATTTAAGCCAAGAAAACATACAATTGGAAAGCGGCATGAGTGGAAACTTGCAAGTTCAGCTGCATCCATTGATTACAGAAGGACAAAATGTGCAATATACATGGTCTTTGTATGATTCAGAGGGTAATAGTTATGATGGAGATAAATTAAGGTTTACAACTGATGCTGTGGATCAGTCAAAAATACAACTGAAAGCGGGTGTTATTGATAGCGATGAAGATTTTACGTTAAAAGTAAAAGCTGACATCAGCGGAGATGGCATAGATGGTATAAAAACGATTGAAAGCATTTGTCTTGTAAAAGTATTAAAAGCTGTCCAAGAAGTTACAGCAATTAATATTAAGGGTGATTCAGTACTTGTTGATGAAGATAATAATAAATCAATAATACTTTATCTAATAGAAGGTAAAGATCAAGCAACTTTAAATACTGAACTTGAAGTAAACGGACTCGGTAATCCATATCTAAACTGGACAAGCGTACCATCCGATCTGCTTACAATACAACAGCATGAAACAGGTGTTGTATTGACTGCAAAACGCAGTGGCAATGCAGCAATAAATGTAAAAGCAGTAAAAGGCATTGGTGAAGACAGCATTCATGTTGAAATCCGCAATGTTTCTGTTATTACTTTGGATGCAGAAATTGTAAAGAGCAATATTGAAATTGGTGAGGAAACACAAATTAACTGTACGCTTGAAACAGACCCGTTGGATCAATCAGCAATAGAGGCTGATAAACTGAGGTTTACTTCAAGCAATGAGAAAGTTGCAGTTGTTGACAATACTGGTAAAGTCAGCGGCATAAGTGAAGGAATCGCAATGATTACTGTTATGTCAGAAACAGATCCAAGTAAATATAAAGTCTTTATGGTCAATGTCAGCAAGCAAATTCCTACACCAATATTAATGGAAAAGTTTATACTCACAGATAAAAATAATAATACTTATATAGGAAATATTGATAATGATAATCATACGATAACTGTTTTACTGCCAACTTTTGTTAGCAAAGCATCACTGATAGCTGAATTCAGTTTAAGTCAGAAAGGAACTGAAGTAAACGATGCGGAAGTGAGAGTCGGAGATGTTATTCAAATAAGTAAGGAAACGGTTAATAACTTTACAAACTCACTTACATACAGCATTATTGATTCAAAAAATGCTGAAAATGTTACAACTTATACAGTTTGGGCATTAAATGAAAGTGTTCCTGAAGAAGATGCCAGAATTACTGAGTTTAAAATTATAGATGGTGATAATGATTATCTTGGCATCATTAATGATGAATCATATGAAATTTCAATTATGTTGCCTGAGACAGTGAATTTAACAAAGATAACGCCTATTTTCACAGTTAGTAATGAAATAGCAGTAACTGCACAGAATCAGGTACAGATAAGTGGGAAGACGCAAGTTGATTTTAGTACAGGTCAGATTGTGTATATGCTTTCCGGTAAAAATGGTCATATTGTAAGCTACACGGTGAAGGTAGATACCGGTCCTGAGCTGACAAGCATCAAGCTGAAACAGGGAGAGACCAGTCTGGAAGGACAATGGGATATCGAACGGGAATGCTACGTGTTTACCGTTCCGGCCCTTGTTCAGATCGATTACGATCAGCCATTCATTCTGGAATGGACTCCGGATACTCTGACTCACAGCGGTTCATTGAATCTGAACCTGAATGAGATGCAGAGCGTTCCGTTCATCTATGCGGATCAGTTCACACGGACGGTTCCTCTGATGATCGTTGAAAGCAAGGCGGATTCATTGAGCGTTTCACCGCAGACGTTAAGTCTGAAACCGGGTGAGAGCAGTACGGTCAGTGCATTGATTCAGCCTGATTCAGCTTCACAGAAAGTAAACTGGACGCTGCAGCCGGGAAGTGAGCAATTCCTTGAACTAGAAATGCTCGAAGGCTCAGCCGTTCAAGTAAAAGTAAAAGCAGACGCGCCGGTGGGTGCTTCGGCAGTCCTGATCGCAGAAAGTGAAGCTGATGCTTCCCTGCGTGCAGAGGTCAGTGTGTTCATCATCAAGAACAACGCGGATACCGTTAAGATCCTTGGCATCGAAGACGGAAGCAGTGACCGGCCGGCAGTCTTGAAGGTCCATCAAACGTTGCAGCTGAGCGCTGAGGTATATGCCGGTGATGAACTGGCCACCAATCAGCACGTTACATGGTCAAGCAGTGATCCGACGATTGCATCGGTCAGTCTTGACGGTACGATCAATGCCCTGAGCACCGGATCAGCAATGATTCAGGCAGTCAGTGATGACGGCGGCATCAAAGCAGAGATCCATCTGCGGATCGAACCAGCCGATCTCAGCGGCATCACGATCGATAAGACGAGCCTGCTGATGATTAAAGGCAGCCATGAACAGCTGCACGTCCTTGCCAATGAAGGCAGTGAACTGGGTGAGATCCATTGGACGAGCAGTGATCCGGCCATCGTCAAGGTGGATAGTGAGGGGACCATCACGGCATTGAAGAGCGGCCAGGCAGTCATTACGGCAAAGGTTTCTGAATATGAAGCAAGCTGTATGGTGAAGGTCGTCAACGGTGACATCAAGATCACATCGATCGATCTGAGCAGCGCAGCGGCACAGGTAGAAGCCGGTCAGACCTTCCTGATTCAGGCAGACGTCTTACCAGAGGATGCAGGCAATAAGATCCTGAAGTGGACGAGCAGTGACGAAGCCTTGATCCATGTAGTCAATAAGAACAGCAGTGTGGGCGTCCTGCAAGTCAGAAAAGGAACTGGCACACCGGTCATGATCACCGCGGAAGCGATGGATGGCAGCGGTACGAAAGCAAGCATCATGATCACGCCGATGCCAAGTACGATCAGCGGCATCGATCTGAGCAGTAATTTCATCCGCTTAGGTGCTAAGGATCAAGAAGGAACCTTACTGCGGGCCTCACTTCTGCCGATCACCGCGGAAGGAACGATCACATGGCAGACGGACCGCAGTGATCTGATCAGCTTGAGCAGCAATGAAGGAGCTTCCGTGATCGTGCGGCCGCAGCCGGGCGTCGATGCACGCAATGACAATTATGCGGTCGTAACCGCAAGCAGCGGTGACGTTCAGGCACAATGCGTCGTCTTATTGAGTGAGATCGCGGCTGAAAGCATTACGCTGGAGCCGGTATCGATGCTCTTGAATGTGGATGAAGAACAAAAGATCCAGGTGGCATTCACACCTGAAAATGCAACGAATACGATTTTGGAATGGCAGGTCCTTGACGGTGACGGAACCGCCGTGCTGATCAGCCGAAAAGGCAGCGGCTATACGGCAGTCGGATTGAAAGCCGGTGAAGTGACTCTGCAGGCAGTCAATGAAGAAGGCATCATCAGTAATCCGATCCATCTCAGTGTGAAGGATGAGGGACTGAGCGGTCTGCAGCTGATCGGCAACGATGTTCTGGTCTTGAACGATGAACAGCGCTCAGCCACTCAGCTGTATGCATTGGCACAGCCGGCTTCAGCCGTGATCGATTCACTGACATGGCGCAGTGAAGACGAAATGATCGCGGAAGTCAGTGAGGAAGGTCTGGTTACGGCCGTAGGCAGCGGCAGCACCGAGATCATCGCAAGCTGCGGGGCCATTGAAGCCTCCTTCACGATCTTCGTTTATGCAATCGAAGACACACCGCAGGATATCGAAGCAGAAAAGATCCGCATCGATACCGCCGTGACACCGATGCAGATCGATGATAAAGAATACTTGACAGTCAGCTTTGACCCATCGGATACGACGAATAAAGCCGTCCGCTGGGAAAGTGATCAGCCGGAGGTGATCCGCGTTGAGGCAGCGACCGGTCTGATTGAAGCAGTGGGTGCCGGTGAAGCAACGATCACCGTGACCAGCTTAGAAAACGAATCGATTTATGATACGGTGACGATCACCGTCATGGAACGATCAGGCATCACATCCCTGAGCTGGGAAAATGAGATCAGCACCTTATTAAAGGGAGAGATCGGTGAATTGAAGGCAGTGATCACGGGTACCGGTGAGGAAACAAGCTTCAGACCAGTTTGGAGCAGCAGCAATCCTGAAGTGATCACAGTCAGCGCTAAAAACGATGACACGGCCAGCGCTGAGATCGAAGCCTTGGCGAAGGGCACGGCCGTCATCTACTTGATGGTACAGGATCAAATGATCACACAGACGATCACGGTAACGGAAACGGAAACGATTCCGGTGACCACGATCACGATCGATGAATTAGGCAATCGTGACTATCTCGAGCTGAGCGTGAACGAGAGTCAGGAACTCACGATCCATGTGAATGAAGACGCGGCAGATAAGAACTTGACCGTGACCAGCAGTGACGAAACCATCGCGACGGTCAACGGCACGACGATCGAAGCGATCAGCGAAGGGATCGCGGTCATCACGATCCAGCCAAGCGATGCAGCGAGCAGTGTCGTGCGCAGGCTTTTTCGTCCGCTCTCCGGCGGCACGCCCGGCCAGAACATATCCGTCAGAACGTCTCTGGAGGCCGTTTTTTTGATGACCATATAAAAAAAGAGCGCCCTCGCCCTTCTGGTGATGAAGGAAACTTCATCGTTACCGTACTGTATCGTGGAATAATCGGAAATTATTACGGTTATCCTCATAAAAACGGTTCTCCTTATAACGTTTTTATAACGCCTCGCGGATAGAATAGCACAAAAATGGGGCATGGAGAAAATTTTTACAAAAATGTTCCGTCAGTGTGGGAATAATCGGCCATCGGCCCGATAAAAAAAGGGAGGAGCATGTCATTATGGTATCACTAGTACAGACCGTTTCTAAATTTGCAGTCCCCGAACCATTGAAGCCTTATGTCGAGATATTTTATACGCGGGAGGAGCTGACGATCATCAAGGCGCTGGACGGCGCCGCGCTGAGCGGGGAAGAGCTCGCGGCCCGAATTGACGCCGAGTTTGGCGGCATGAAGGATTTTTACCATTTCCTGAAGATAGCCTACCGCCGCGACGCCGTTTCAAAGGTCGATACGGAGGAGGGGGTCAAATACGTAGCCAGCCCCATGACCTCGCGGGTCAACAACTGCGCCACCTTTGAAAGGGAGACCTGGGAAAGGATCCCCGCGAAAGATCGTGAAGCGATCGTCGGCTATCACTACAGCAACTTTCTGCATGGCAAGAGTATGCTCACGTTGGAGCAGCTGCGCAAAAACGGCAACAGGGTGATGCCGCTGGATGAGATCGTCGAATATCTGAAAAGCTACAGCGCTGACGTCATCACGATCCTGCCCTGCGACTGCCGCTCAAAATTCGGCTCCTGCGGACACAGCAGGAACGTATGCATCAGTATCAGTACCGCCCTCAACACTCCTTACGACAGAGGATTGGGAACGCCCGTCTCCACAGATGAAGCCGTCGAGATATTGAAAAAAGCCGAGAAGGAGGGGCTCGTCCACTCGGCGGAAGCCGGCGCGATCTGCAACTGCTGCGCCTGCTGCTGTTACCCGACGAGGGCGTCGCTGGATCTCGGACTGAAGGGAAAATGGCCCGTCGTCAGTTACGTGGTCGAGATGGACGAGGAGAAATGCGTAAACTGCGGGTTGTGCGTGAAGCGCTGCCATTTCGGCGTCTTTGCCAGGGACGCCGGCAAAATAACGATGGACGCCGATAAATGTTGGGGCTGCGGCCTCTGCGTTTCCAGCTGCCCGAAAAAGGCGCTGTCTCTGCGGAAACTTGCCGCAGAAGAAGAAAACTGAAAGGGCTGAACCGTCATGATGCTGCTGAATCCGGCAATTGTTTCGGTAATTTCCCTTTGCGTGCTCTGCCTGCTTAAGGTGAACGTGATCATGGCGATGCTGGCCGCGATCTTTATCGGCGGCTTTGCCGGCGGAATGGGGATCGGCACGGTCCTTTCCTCCGTCTACGCGGGGCTTGGCAGCAACGGCGAGACATGCCTGGCCTATCTGCTGATGGGGATATTCGCCGCCTGCATGAGCCAGACCGGCATCGCCGACATCCTCTCACGCAAGGTGGCCGCCTCCGTCGGGGACAAAAAATATATCCTGATCATTGTCCTCACGCTGGTCGCGGTCTCCTCCCAGAATCTCGTACTGGTACACATCGCCTATATCCCGATCCTCATACCGCCGCTCTTGTGGCTCATGAACAGGCTGAAGGTCGACCGCCGCGCGGTAGCCTGCTGCACCGCCTTCGGGCTCAAAGCTCCCTATATCGCCATCCCCGTCGGCTCGGGCTTGGTATTTATGGGGATCATCAGAGACAACATGACGGACAACGGAATGCCCGTTACCATCGACCAGATCACCTCCGTCAACTGGATACTCGGATTGGCGATGCTCATCGGCCTGCTGATCGCCATATTCTTCAGCTATCGTAAACCGAGGGAATATCAGGATATAAGCTTTATGGAGGAAACGGAAACCGATCTGAAGATGCACTACCGACATTGGTGGACGCTGGTGTCCATCGCAGTTCTGGTCTTCCTGCAGCTCAAATACCAGTCCCTGCCGCTTGCCGAGTTTGGCGCGCTGTTGGTGATCTTCGTCTCCGGCGCGGTCAAGCTGAAAGACATGGACAAGCAGGTGGCGGAAGGCATCCGGCTCATGGGCTTCACCGCCTTTGTGATACTGATCGCCGGCGGCTACGCGCAGGTGCTGAAGGATACGGGAGCGGTGGAATCCCTGGTCAGAGGCGCGGTCTCGATCATGGGCGGCAGCAGGATGGTAGCGGCCATTGTGATCCTCTTCATCGGGCTTTTCGTTACGATGGGCATCGGCACCTCCTTTGGAACGATACCGATAATCGCTGTCATCTTCGTCCCTCTCTGCCAGCAGATCGGTTTCTCTCCTCTGGCGACGATCGTGCTGATCTCCGCCGCCGCGGCTTTGGGCGACGCCGGCTCTCCCGCCTCCGATACGACGCTCGGCCCCACCTGCGGGCTGAACGCCGACGGTCAGCACGACCATATATGGGACACCTGCGTGCCGACCTTTCTTCACTTCAACATCCCGCTGATGATCGCCGCCGCGGTCGCCTCGCAGTTTCTGTAGGCACGCGGGGCAGGTATTGAAACGGAGCATATATTTTAAAGTATCGCCAGCATATTTTTAAGTTTTTTAGTAAAATATAAAACAGGGAGGAACAGCAATATGAAGAAAATTTTAGCGGCAGTTATGTTTATGGTCATTATGGCGGCGGGCGCGGCATCCGCGGCTCCCGAGTACAAGATCAAGGTCGCCTATATCTCATCCGAAAGCCATCCGACGGCGCAGGCGATGACGGGCTTCGCCAAAGATGTCGACAGCGCCTCCAAAGGCAGGATCAAGGTGGAGCTCTATCCGAACGGGCAGCTCGGCAGCGACCGCGAACTATGCGAGGGCGTGCAGATGGGCACGATCCAGATGGTCGTCTCTTCGACTTCGGCCCTCGCCGGGTTTGACAAGAGGATACAGGTCCTCGACCTGCCCTATCTTTTCACGACGAGAAAGGCGGCCTTTGACGCCGTTGACGGCGAGCTTGGAAAGAAGCTCAACTCATATCTTGAAAAGAAGGGATTCCTGGTCCTCGGCTATCAGGAGAACGGCTTCCGTCACGTAACGAACAGCAAGCGCCCCATCAAGACCCCGGCCGACCTCAAGGGACTCAAGATCCGCACGATGGAGAACCCGATGCACATCGCCTTCTTCAAAGAACTCGGCGCCAACCCCACCCCGATGAGCTGGGGCGAGCTTTACACGGCACTGCAGCAGGGCACGGTAGACGCGCAGGAAAACCCCTACGCGATGATCGACGACGGCAAGTTCTACGAGGTGCAGAAATACGTCTCCGAGACGGGACATGTTTTCTCCTACGAGATACTCATCGCCAACAAGAAGTTTATGGATAAGCTCCCCGCCGATCTCCGCAAGGTAGTCGTCGACGCCGCCCACAAAGCCATCATGGCCCAGCGCGCCAGCCTTGAAAAAGAAGAGGCAGCCTTCAAGGCCAAGGTCACAAAGGCCGGACTGAAGGCGAACGAACTGACTCCGGAGCAGAAGAAGCCCTTCGTCGAAGCGACCAAAAAGGTTTACGCGCAGTTCGAGAAGGATCTCGGCAAGGAGATCATGGATATCGCAAGGAAGGTCCAGAAGTAATTCTTTCTCAGACCTTGAGCAATTATACGCGCGTCCCTTGCAAAAGGGACGCGCTTTAATGCCACCACAGGAGGTTGTTGTTAGGATGACCGTCAAAAAGTTTTTTGATAATTTCGAGGAGTATTTCTGCGTCTGGACTATGGCCATTATGACCATTCTCGTCTTTATCCAGGTCGTTATGAGGTATGTCTTCTCTAATTCGCTCTCTTGGAGCGAGGAGTTAGCCCGTTTTATTTTCCTCTGGCTTTCCTGGATCGGCGCCAGTTATGCGGTAAAGGAGCGCAGTCATTTCCGCGTCGAGATGTTCGCCAATATGATAAAAGGAAGCTGCCGCAGGTTTTTTGAGTATTTTGTCCTGATCGTCTGGTTCGTTTTCAGTTTCATTCTCACATGGCTCGGCACAGAGCTGGTCATTTTTATTTATGATACGGGGCAGGCGTCCGCCGCGATGGATATCCCGATGACATGGCCCTACGCCTCGGTGCCTGTGGGCTGCGGGTTGATGTGTATCCGCCTGATCATTGAGATGTATAAGATTTATAAGGGCGAACCGGTCGGTTCGGAAAAGGGACAGGAAGAATTGGAGGAGATGATATAGATGGAGGCCGTTATTCTCTTCTCTCTGCTTATTGTAACGATCGGGCTCAGTATCCCGATCGGCATCACTCTCGGGCTTTCCACCGGCATCGCTATGTGGCTCACTTCGGATATCCCCATGGTGATGCTCGCGCAGAAGTCGGTGACGGGGCTCGATTCTTTCCCGCTGCTGGCGATCCCATTTTTCATCCTCGCGGGAGCGCTGATGTGCAACGGCGGCATTTCGCGCAGACTCGTCAATCTCGCGGAAAGCCTCGTCGGTTATATCACGGGCGGCCTCGCGATGGTGACGGTGCTCGCCTGTATGTTTTTCGCGGCGATCTCCGGCTCGGGGCCGGCGACGGTCTCGGCGATCGGCTCTTTTA
>ERZ827520.1871-NODE-1871-length-21989-cov-4.438771_pt1 | contig 21989 bp, 17 predicted proteins | sample MGYA00519581_ERZ827520 | MGnify/ENA primary metagenome ERZ827520 (study PRJEB31778, sample SAMEA3449339) | human gut metagenome | biome: human gut; feature: human-associated habitat; material: faeces | place: United Kingdom | collected 2010/2012 ...
TTGCGCTGACAATACTTGGCTGGAAGCGGCCCGGGAAGATAAGCAGACGCCAACATCAAAGAACCTGTCGAGGTCTCTCGACAGGTTCTTTTTTGTAAAAAATTAAAACAGTTCCGTATTCGGAATGAGACAGCTTTTTTTTCCCGGGATGTTTGGTGGGAAACGATGCATCAGGGATTCCGGGAGAAGGCGCCGGTTGCGTTATGTATCCGATAATAAGGGGGGGAGGGGCGTGAGGCGAAAGAGCCGCATATCTTTGTACTTTCCATTGGATACGGGGAAGCTGGATGGGAGAGGCAAGGGCCGTATTGAGGGAGAATATGACCGGGAAATTTTACTTATAATCCAAGAATTTTGCAAGAATTCTGAAAAATATACCACTTCGTCTTACAAAGATACCTGTTTTTGGGGGAGCTAAAACGATAGAGTAAAAGCAGATTCCAGATGAAAGCGAATGAACAGGAAGACACGAAGAAAGGAAAATAAAGGATGAATCTGTATTTGTGGGAACGTGCGCAGGATCTTTTCCTTCCCAAAACACACGTACGGTTCGCCTGGCCTGCTTTTGCGCCGGAGGCAATGATCGCTCCCGACGGCAGGCAGATTCTATGGATATAGCTGCTGGGTAACACCACCGCATGCTACGCAGGGGTTCCTGAGGCGAGGGTATGAGTGTAACCTGTAAAATGAATGACTGTAACTACGCAACAAAAGAAGGACTTTGCATGAATGAGTCAATCTCTGTCGGATGTAGTGGTCAATGCATGTGTTATACAAAGATTAAACACGAAAGTAAGGTGGTCTGCCCAAATGGGTGTAACGCTCACTTTTCAACGACCGGTCGCTTGACGCAACTTTGGGAGGTAAATGAATTTGGCGATTTTCAAAGAGTTTAGGGATATTCGGGATGTGAAAATCGATCCTGATTTGCCGAGGGAAGAACGCATCAAGTCGTTCCTGGATCAAATCGGGAACCCCTATCTTTTCCGCTGCAACGGTCATGTTGTTCGCGTCAAATTTGCTGAGACGGACAGAACGCTTGAAGACTGCTTGCACGACTATTTCAATTCACAGCAATGACTTGGGCGTTCTAAATGAATATTTGTGAAGCGCCTGAGAGAAAGGAGAGCGTATGAGTTCAAAGGTGCTTTACAAAGCAATCGACTATCTTCGTTTATCGAAGGATGACAACGAAAAATCCGAAAGCAACAGTATTGCAAATCAGAGACTGCTGATAAACGGTGAATACAACGTCAAATACGCTCCGTATGGCTACCTGTTGTCGGGCGACAAGAAGAGACCGTATGACGTCGATCCGGAAACTGCGCCGATTGTGCAGGAGATTTTTGAACTGTGATATGATCCCCCTATGAGAGACAGTGAAAAAACAAAACTGTCATCATAGGGGGAGTATTTCTATGCCACAAAAGCAACGGATAAGTATAGAGGAAAAGGTCAAAGTCATACAGGAGTACCTGAATGGGGAAGTAAGTATTACCGGCTCGGTGGAACGAGGGCGGTGCAGTGAAACGACCTTCCTGCAGTGGGTCAAACGGTATCAAGCGGAAGGAGCAGCTGCCTTTCTGCCCCATGAGCGGAATCGGCACTACCCGCCAGAGTTAAAGCGGCAAGCCGTGCGGGATTACCTGGCCGGGGAAGGTAGTCAGGAGGAGATAGCGCAAAAGTATCATCTCCGTTCATCAAAACAGTTCCGGAATTGGATCAAGGTGTATAATGCGCATGGAGATTTCAACTCTGTCAAGTTTTCAGGAGGAGGAAGCTACATGAGGCAAGGGCGAGAGACTACGCAGGAAGAACGGCTGGAGATCGTCAAGGACTGTATCGCAAGCGGAAAGAATTACGGGGCAATGGCCGTGAAGTACAAGGTGAGTTACCAGCAGGTTCGGTCATGGACACTACGGTTTGAGGAGATGGGTGAGGCAGGCTTGGAGGACCGCCGGGGAAAGCGGAAACGAAGCCAAGAGCCACGGACAGAGTTGAAGAAAGCACAAATCGAAATTGAGCAGCTAAAACGGAAGCTGTACTTGGCGGAAATGGAGAATGGTCTGCTAAAAAAATTGGAGGAGATAGAAAGGAGAGATGCCTTTCACAAGTGAGGCAGGGACATCTCTACCGGGCAATCCGGGAATACAACATTGAGGTGGGCTGCCCGGCAGAACTCGGCTGTAAGCTGCTCCATGTCCCGTTCCGCATACCACAGGTGGGCGTCCGGCAAGCTGGGTCAACGGACGCGGGACAATGAAGAACTTGCAAAGAAGATAGAGCAGATCCACAGTTCAAGCCCAGACAAGGGTTACCGCCGGATCAACGATGACCTGAGACATGACCATGGCATCTATGTGAATGACAAACGGGTGCTGCGAATCTGCCGGGCCAGAGATATTAAATCTACCATCAAGTACGCCAGCCACAGCTGCACCAGACGGGCGAAGGATCCTCAGTATGCGGATGATGAAGAAGAGCGGAGAGGCAAACTATCCCTACACATACGGGAACTCTCGTAAAGGATATTGGCGGCTTGCCGGAACAACAACACTCAACCGCGCTATCTCAAAAGAAAGACTCGCACAGGCGGGATACTACAGCATCCTTGACCGGTACGAGTCTATGCACTTATGCGATTGAACCGCCGTGTACCGAACGGTACGCACGGTCGTGTGAGAGGTCGGCTGCTCATATATTGGGCAGCCTCCTACTCGATTGATGTGAATAGGTAAGACACTTGTATTAGACTGGACCGGGGGATATTTGGTTGAAAATAGGTATATCGGATTTTGGAGGGCCGCACAACAGGATGTTTTTTGTATCCGATAACCGTGCGGTGAGAGCGTGGGCAAAGGAACTGCACGCCCTGAAATTTTCGTTAGCTTTTTCATTAGTTGCGGAAAACCTGGCTATGGAAGCGGAAAAGAGCGTATTGGGAAAAATACGATCGACAAATTTTGCTTATAACGCAAATAATCAAAGAATTCTGAAAAATATACCACTTCATCTTACGCCTATCCCTGTCAGTCTCACACTAATCTATTTATAATGTAAACAGAACAAACGGGAGAAAGAGGAGAACTTCGTAGGAATCGATCTCTATAGGTGTGAAAAAGTTTATTCCGACAGGGTTTCTATCGATGGATAAGGGCGTATTTACAATCAACTCTGAAAGGCGTCATATGAAAACGAACATTGGGAGGAAGGAAAAGTAAGAAATGAATATGCATTTGAGGGAGTTGGCGCAGGCATCCGAAGTTCTGTTAAATCGGTTTCAAGCTGATAAGACAAAGCCTTTATATCATTTTACGCCTCCTATCGGTTCGCTGAGAGCCTGGGATCCTAATGGGGCTTTTTATGCGCATGGCCGATATCATTTGATGTTCTTATGTGACCGGCCGCAGGGTGGTGTTTACTGGGGACATCGTTCCAGTGTAGATCTGGTGCATTGGTTTGATCATCCGGACGCATTGGGCAGTCCGGACCCTTGGGAGTATTGTAGCGGCGGGGGATTCGTGGATGAGGATGAAACGGCTTACCTGATTTTTTGGAAACTGCATAAGTCCGAAGGGCAGGTGGACAGTTCCGAGATCAAGATCGCCAGAAGTGCCGACTGGCATTATGAGATTTGGGAGGAATGGGAGGAGCCAGTTCTTTTCAGTTCCCAGAACGGGATCGCTGAGATAGCTTTGCCGGACGGCTCCATCGTGTTAAGCGGAGCTGCCGACCCCAGTAATATCTGGAAAAAAGGCGGGCAGTATTATGTACAGATGGGAAATCTGCTGGTATTGGAAAAATATGGACGAGGTGAAGATGCCCCAAAGCATCTGCGCGGCGACTGGGCGGATCTGTACCGCTCCCGTGATCTCCGCCACTGGGAATATGTGCATCGTTTTTATCAGCGCGCTGCAGACAATCACTGGACTAGTGAGATTGAAGATTGTATGTGTCCGAGTTTTTTCCCGCTGGCGGCCCGCGAAGAGGGCGGTGCTCCGAGCGGCGATTATCTGCAGCTATTTCTGGCTCATTCCAACGGGGCACAGTATTATGTGGGTAACTATGTTCAGGATCAGGATATTTTCTGCCCCAAAACACACGGACGATTCGCTTGGCCCGCCTTTGCGCCAGAGGCAATGCTTGCCCCTGATGGACGCCAGATTCTGTGGATATGGCTGTTGGACACGCCGCCGCATACTGTCCGGAATTACGCTTGGAAGGGAGCTTACTGCCTGCCGCGCAATGTATGGGCCGGCGAAGATCATACTCTGCGGATGGCTCCGGTTCGAGAACTGGAATGCCTGCGGCACAATCCGCAGAAGGCAGAGCCGGTAACGATAACGGACGGTTATCGGGAATTATCCGTACACAACGGGATGTGCTGCGAGCTGAAGCTCCGGGTGAAACCAGGGAAAGGAGTTATGCGGTTCGGTGTCAGTGTGCGGGCGGCGGAGGATCGGAGTGAAGAGACACTTCTCTTTGTTGATCGCATCGAACGCCGGCTGGTGTTCGATGCGGTGCGGTGTGGATCGAACATTCCTGAGTTTCAAACGACGGTCGCCTCTCCTCTCGAGACCGCAGAAGCGGACAGCGTGGAACTGAGAATTTTTATCGATTATTCGGTGGTGGAGGTATTTGCGGATCAAAGAGCAGCTATCGCCAAATCCACCAGACCGCAACGGGAGGACAGTCGGCATATTTTCCTCTTTAGTGAAGGCGGACCGTCCAGCTTTGAAGGAGAGATATGGGAAATGATGCCGTCTAACCCTTATTGATAGGGTCATTTGGCAGGAATCTTCAATATTTTTTATAATCCCCGAAGAATTCTGAAAGTTATACCACTTCACCTTACATCCATCCCTGTTGATTCTTTTCCTGAGCCTTTATAATGTATACAGAAAATGCGGGGGGAAAGCACGATTTCTATAAAATATGATACATCCTGTTTCCAGCCTGGTACCGGCAACAGGAAGAGTAAAGAGCATGGAAAATTATAGAGAATAGTATAAAATCGTAAAATGACCCAGGAAACCCATTGCTTTGAGAAGAAAGGCGGATAGCAAATGAAAACGAAACAACGCTGGCTTACCTTGTTGGTCTGCAGTTGTATGCTGGCAACGCTGGTTGGCTGTGGGGGTTCTCCCAAGTCGGGGGGGGACGATTCCTCCGTCAGTTCATCATCGTCCTCCGGCGATACCAGTACGCCGGATTCGAGCGAACTCTCGAACCTGGGCAGCAACGCGGAGAGCTCCGACACTTCAGACGTTTCCTCCGACGCCGGGACGACGAACTCAAATTCCAATACCAGCTCCGGCTCCAAGCCAAATTCCAACACCTCTTCCAATTCCCCGGTGTCTTCCAACGCACCCTCCAATAATTCCGGCTCCCCCTCCTCCGGCTCCAGCAAGACCTTACCGGTCAAGAATATGGGAGGACGGACCTTTACCTTCTGCGCTCCAAGCTGGGAGATTATTGATCTGGAGGAGAGCTGGGTGAAGGCTTTACAGAGCAAATACAACTGTAAATTCAAAAATCTCCAGTTGGCGGATTACAGTACTCTGTACAGTTCCATTCTGGCCGGCGATCCACTGGCCGACGTCATAACTATGGGCGACTCAAATTTTTATCAGTATGTCCAGAAGAAGCTGCTGCGCAGTCTGTCGGCTTCCCAATACATAGATGTGGACGACAGCAGTCTGTATGTCACCGGGCTTAACGATATTTTTACCGTGTCCGGAAAGGCGTACGGCGTGAGCCGCGATGGCTATGCTGTCCGTCGGCTGCTGGCGTACAACAAATCGCTGATCACGGGCAGCAATGATCTTCAGACACTGGCGGACGCCGGAAAGCTGACTTGGGATAAGCTGTATGAAATCCTTACCAAGGTCAGCAAGAGCGGAGTGGCGGGCATTGCCGGCCAGATGTACGAATGTGATGTCCTGGAAGCGTTTATCGTGGCCAATGGAGGACGCATCTTTAAGCGGGACAGCGGTCTGAACTTTACTTATACACTGGATTCTCAGAATACCCGGAACGCCATCAGCTTTGTACAGAAGCTGTACAGTAGCGGCTGCATCATGCCGATGAACGGCGGCAACTACTTGTATCCCCAGTCGCAATTTGCCAAGGGAAAGGTGGCAATGATGCTGGTCGATGGCTGGAACTTGGGAGATATATACAAAAAGGCGAAATTTGACGTGGGCATCGTTATGCTGCCGGCAGGGGGCAACGCCTCTTCTCCATTGGTGGAACAGACGGTTTACGAATGCTACAGTATTCCCGCAACGGTGGAAAATCCGGAAGATGTGGAGCTGATCTTCGCGGCCTGGGTGAAGGCGGCAGATGCCAATGGAGAAGGGAAAAACTACTTTTTGGATGAGTGGAAGGATGTGATGGACGATCCCAAGAACCTGAAGGTACTGGAAAAGTATATTTCCATCGTAGACAGTGGTAAAGCCGTGGTGGACTATAAAAATACGGTAACCAATTTCTATAACGATGGGCTGTACGATTATCAACAGAAAGCGCTGTTCGGCGAGCTGTCGGCGCAGAGCTATCTGGAGGCTGTGGGTACCGTATATAAGAGTAAAGCGGCGGATTTTGGATCCTGATTTCTCTTTTCAATATGCAAAGCCGCCGGAAGCATTGTGCGAAAACCTCCGCGGGTTTGAGAAAACCAAACCCGCGGAGGTTTTCTGATTGTACGGTTGTCGGCTGCCGGCAATTTCCATTTTTGAAAAGCGGATTTTGTGAAAAGAGGGATGACCATCATGGAAAAAATGGACTATGGACGGTTGCTGGATCGGCTGGTTGATCTGGAGGCGCTGGCTGTCCTTCCGGAACTGGGGGAACGTACGCTGGAAATTTCCAGCTATGACCGTCGCTCCTTTTACGATGAAAACAAAGACTGTTATGTCGAATGGGGCGCTAATTTTGACGGGAAGGGGCATGTCCGTATCCAGGAGGACGGCGGCGTGGTACTGGCCGATATTCAGGGAAACGGATGCATTGACCGTATCTGGTCGTCGGGCAATGAAGGGGAAATTGCTTTTTTTCTGGACGGCAGAGAACCGTATGCGCTTCCTTTCCGGGAACTGTTCGATCACTCCCGCCCGGCCTATCGCTATGGACAGCTTGCCTACAGCGTTAACTGGGGATACGATTTTTATATTCCGATTTCCTTCCGGGAGTCCTGCCGGATCGTGGCCTACGGCCGCTGGCGGAATTTTTATCAGATTCAGTACACCCTGTTTCCGGCGGGGACGGTGACCGAAACGTTTTCGGAAGAGCTGTGCCTTCGGCATGCGGAAAAGCTGGCGGAAATTGATCGGAAAATGAGCGGCGAAGTACCGATCGTCCCCGCCGGAGAGGGAAACGGGACGGAAACGAAGGAGCGGTATGTGGTAAAACCAGGGGAAACGGCCTGCCTGTTTTCACGGAATGAAGCCGGAATGCTGACCGAGCTTTCCCTGCGGATTACGCCCGCCCTTTCCTGGACGGACATGAAGAAGCTCACCTTCCGCATTTTCTGGGATCATGCGGAGAAACCGGCCGTTTGGGCGCCGCTGGGCAGCTTTTTTGGCACGCACTGCGGCGAGGAAGCGTACCGAACGCTGGCGCTGTCACGGGCGGAGGACGGCGCTTTTACCTGCCGGTTCCCTATGCCTTTTGCGCAGCACGCGCGGGTGGAGCTGTCCAACGGGGGAGAAATCGGGGTGGAAGCCGAGATCCGTGTCCGGGTGGAAGCGCTTCCTCTGCCAATGAATCGGTTAGCCTATTTCCATGCCAAATGGAATACGAACGCTTTCCAGCCGGAGCGCTCCGACCGCTGGCCGGATTACACCGTCCTGCGGGCGAAAGGCAGGGGACGGCTGGCGGGAATTTCTCTGCATGTCTGCAAACGATATGATAATCTGGACCCGGAATCCTATCCCGGCGAGTACTGGTGGGGAGAAGGCGACGAGAAATTTTTTGTAGACGGCGAGAAATTCCCTTCCTGGTTCGGAACGGGGGAAGAGGACTATTTTGGCTTTGCCTGGGCGATCCCGGAGCCGTTTTCCCGTCCGTATCACGCCCAGGTTCATAACGAGGGGGGCATTCATTTCCGGGGAAACCGCTCCCTTTTACGGCTGCATATTACCGATAATGTGCCGTTTCAGACCGGGCTGGAGGCATGCCTGGAGAAATATTACAGCGACGTTTTTGTCCGCTTCGCTGCGGTGGCTTACTGGTATCAGGACACGCCGGACGACGAATATCCGGAAGTTCCCTACGCCGAGGTGGAGGCGGTCCATTTGCCGCCCCCCTTGCCGGAGTCCCTGCCATCCCGGTTTTCGGCGGAGCAATTCCCATCGGGAAGCCTGGTGGGTGTGCAGATTGTTGACGGAGGCTGGGAATGCTCTTCCACTCAGTGGGGAGGGCGGCTTACCGCCGAAAGCGCCCCCTTCGTCCTCACCGCGCCGGAGATATCTTTTGATCTGGCCGGAACTCCCTGCCGGGACCCGGATCAGTTATATGTGGAGCTGGTTACGGAGGACGGCCGGCGGATCGGCGCCGTACCCTGTGACGGGGCCACCCGCACCTGCCGGTTCTATTGCGGGGCCTTTGTGGGAGAAAAAGCCATTTTCCGCGTGGTGGACGCCAGCGTGAACGAAGGGCTGTTCCTTCGTCTCAGCCATCTTCGGATTCCCGGATGATTCCAGCCGTCGGATGTGGCGCCATTCTACACCTAGCCGAGGAAGTGTCTGATAATGAAAAAACAAATCACTGTTAACAAGCCGTTTCTGCCCTACCCCACTAAGGAAGGAGGAACGCCGATCTGGTTCACCCTGTGGGAGGGGGACAAGGTCCTTTTCAAATTTTACACCTTCCTGAATTTCCGGGAGCCGGAGGTGTGGCACTACTGCGATATGACCCGATGGATGGGGAAAACTCTGACGCTGGAGATTGAAATGCCGGAAATGACCGAGGAGGAGTTCGGGACCATCCGCCTGGCGGACACTTTCCCCGGGTATGAGGATATCTACACCAACGCGGACCGCCCGCAGTTTCACTTCACCTTCCGGCGTGGCATCCTGAACGACCCCAACGCGCTGTTTTACTACAACGGGGTCTACCATATGTTTGCCCAGCATCAGCCCTATACCAACGACTGGGGCGATTGGCAGGAGCTGTGCAATTTCGGATGGGGCCACGCCGTAAGCACCGATCTGGTGCATTGGAAAGAACTGCCTGACGAATTCATACCCGACGATCTTGGCCCTGCCTTCTCCGGCACCGGCTTTGTGGATGAGGGGAATGTCAGCGGCCTTCAGCAGGGAGAGTTTGCTCCTATCTTGATCTATTTTACTGCCGCAGGCGGTAAGGGAATCCGGACCATGCACCTCAAGCATACCCAGTGTCTGGCCTACTCACTGGATGGCGGGAAAACCTTCCAGAAGTATCCGGGCAATCCCATCGTACCGAATTACGATATCGGCAACCGGGACCCCAAGGTGCTGTATCATGAAAAAACCGGCAAATGGCTTATGATTATTTATACCGACAATGAGGAAAAATACCTGATTCTGACCAGCGACGACCTGTTCCATTTCACCCTGGCTTCCGAATACAAATGGGAAAACGGGGAGCATGAATGCCCCAATATGTTTGAGGTACCAGTGTGGGGGGAGAACCGGAAGCAGATGATTCTTAGCGGCGTGACCGGCACGTATATGGCGGTGGATTTTGACGGAAGAAAGGTTCAGCCTCTGACACGGCCGCGCACCATTCACCAGGGCGGAAGCTACCAGGCGATGCAGATCATGCCGCTGCCGGACGGACGGCTGCTCAGTTTCTATTGTTATCACTACAACCGGTCGAAGGCCGGTTTCAGCAACTGCATCGGCGTGCCGAACGAGCTTAGCCTGTATCACGAGGGGGACGACTTTATTCTCCATACCACGCCGATACGGGAGCTGGAAAAGCTGTATGTTCGCCGGGAAATCTATCCGGCCTTTTCCCTGGACGGAGCTGGGGGAGAAACGCGTGTTCCGGGCGCTCCGCTGCTGGATATCGAACTGACGGTAGACGCCGGACGGGAATTCGAGATTATCGTGCAGGGCGTGCGTGTCCGGGTGGACGGACGGACGGCGGAGCTTTCGGTCTCACCCACAGTGAAAGGAACCGAGACAGCCATGGTGCGGGACCCGAAGAACTGCCGCCTGCGGCTGCTCTCCGACCGGAACCTGCTTTGCCTGTATGAGGAGAATAGTCACATTATTATGCCCATGCAGGTGCAGCAGACACCGTCGGAAGAGCTCCTGCTGCGGGGCGACGGGGCCCGGGTTAAGGCCATGGAGGTACGGGAGCTCGAAGGGAGCTGGCCGGAAACTATGGATGCTGTCCGCGTCTGAGGCCCGTATGAGCTTGCCCTGCTATTTGCTTTGAAAGAATGGAGATGGTATGATGGACAGGAAAACACTGAGCCGGAGAGAAATCCGGATGGAGAAGCCATTTCTGCATATACCGGTGCGGCCGGAGGAAGGCGCCTGCCTGCTCCGCCTGTTTTTAGGCGGGTATCTTCTGCATACCTTTCGGGTCGCATTGTCCGGGCGGCCGCTGGCATATTATCCTCTGGCCCTTCCGGAATGCTTGGGGCAGGCGGTATATATAGAGGTGGCGGTGGACGGCGGCGACGGCGATTCCGGGCTGGAGGAGATCCTTTGCGGCGGCCGTCCGGAGGACGAGCCGGCGCTTTATCCCGCGCTGTATCAGGAGCCGCACCGTCCTGGTTTCCACTATTCCTGCAAACGGGGATGGCTGAATGACCCGAACGGCCTGTTTTACGCGAACGGGCTGTGGCACCTGTATTATCAGCACAACCCGCTGGGCTCCACGGCTACCGACCGCAACTGCTCCTGGGGACACGCGGTCAGCCCTGACCTTTTCCATTGGGAAGAGCGGCGACCCGCGATTATGCCGCAGGGGGATCAGATGATGTGCGCCTCCGGCAGTTGTCTGCCGGATACCCGCAACGCGCTGGGATACGGTTCGGACGCGGTGGTCGCGGCGTTTACCGCTCTCGGAGTGGAGAGGATGACCGATTGGAAAAAAGCCCCCGCACAGGGACAAATTTTTGCCGTCAGCACCGACGGCGGCGATACCTTCCGCCGCCTTCCCGATCAGCCCGCCATCCCCTGTGAAGGAGGGGAGCCCTGGAGGGATCCCTGCCTGTTTGCCGATGAGACCGGTTATGGGCTGGCGGTTTATGAAACCCATGAAGAAAAAAACATGGTAGCCTTCTACCGTTCGGATGACCTGAGACACTGGAGGCGGACTGGCTTCGCGCCGGAGCTGTTCGAATGTCCCGATATGTTTCCTCTCACCTGTGAGGAGACCGGAGAGACCCGCTGGGTGCTGTACGGCGGGGACGGGACAATCCGGGTGGGACACTACGACGGCGAGACCTTCCGGGACGAAGAGAGCCGGAATTCGCTGGATTTTGGGCGGGCGGTATACGCCGGGCAAACCTGGCGGAACGCGCCGGGCGGCCGGCGAGTCCATATTGCCTGGGCCTGTGGTATGGGGAATCACCGTATCTGGGATGAGCGGGGAATGGGCTATGAGGGCCTGCCCTTCTCCCAGTGCATGACTACCCCCTGTGAGCTGCGGCTCCGCCGGCTGAACGGCCGGTATTTTGTCAGCCGTACCCCCGTGGCGGAGCTGGACGCACTGCACTGTGGCCCGGCGGAGCGGCGGCAGGTGAGGGAAAACGGCCTGATGCTGCTCCAGTCCGGCGGCGATTACCAGGTTTTCTTTCGGGGGGAAGCGCCGTTTTCCTTCCAAGTGGCCGACCTGCGCTTCTCCTTCTGCCCGGCGACTACGGTGTTAACCTTCCCCAACGGCAATACACTGGAGCTGGGGGAACGGGAGCTCCGCGTCCGCCTTCTCACGGACGAGACGACGGTGGAGTTGTTTTTCAACGAGCTGGCCTGCGCCACCTATACCATGCCGGTTGAGGAGGCGTTGCTTCGGCTGGAGGATATGGCGGCGGCCGAGGTGCTTCGATATCCGTTGGAAAACGTTCACGGCGTCTGAGATGGAGAAAGCCCCGGAATATCACCGCAGATTATACGAACAGCAAAAGGGCCGTTGCAGAATGAAAAATTCTGCAACGGCCCTTTCGCAGTCTTAGGAGCCTTTTCCTATTCGTTTGGTTTATTCTCCGTCTTTGGGGCTTCCCGCTCAATCTCCGAAGCGCGGATACGGAAGGCCTGCCGGTAAGCAAGCGGGCGCATGTTGTATTTTTTCTGGAACGTCTTTGAAAAATGCTGTACATCACAGAAGCTGAGCTCCTGGGCAATCTCCTTCATGGTTCGGTCGGTTTGGATCAGCAGGCGGGCGGCCTCTTCCAGCCGCAGGGAATGGATATAGGCGGAGAGGGTCATTCCCATCTGTTCATGGAAAATGGTAGAAAGATAATTCGGATTGATGTGCAGTGCGGAGGCAATCTGTTCCAACCGGAGCCGTTCGCGGTAATGCTGGAGGATGTAGGCCCGGGCGCTTTGCACATGCCAGGAAAGGGAAAAGCGGGAGCGGTCTCCGCTGGTGGTAATGCTGGCGTGCAGCGGCGTGTCCGGCGCTTCGTAATGCAAGCGGTACAGCGTTCCTTCCTGAATCGTCTGGCTGTAGACCGAGATATCCAGCGTACAGGGGACGGAGGAAACAAAATCCGCCTGCAGGAAGCTGTTTCCCCGGAACTGGCTGAGATCGAGAGGCTTCTGGGATTCCAGGATGGGTATTACCAGCGTGAACGCGCCTCGAATATGGAACGAGCGGAGGCCTGCGGCCGTTTGCGGCAGAGGCGTCACCCTTCCCCTACAGTAGAGCAGGGGCTGGCACCGATCAGCCGGGAAAAAGCCGAGAGGAGCCAGCGGATTCTCCGGCGTTCCCTGCATCATGGTCATATCCGACAGGGAGAGCGTCTGGCCGGTCTCAGGGAAGCTGCCGCTGATCCAGATCGAGTCAATCGTGCTCCAGAAGGAACTGAAAACCTGCTGAGCGGACAGCTGCCAGAGGTCGGCCAATTCGACCAGAAGCGACTGGATTGCAGTGATATGCCCAAAATTCTGGACGGTGAGTTCCTCTGCAATTCGTTGTAGAAGGGTGTCCATTCTTTCCAGCGGCGGTATATGCATACAAAAGGGCAGAGACAGGGGCGCGGCCCTGTATTCGAAATGTTCCCAATCGGCGCGGAGGCAGCGAAAAATCGCAAAATCAACGAACAGGAGCGAAGAAGATATCCGGCCGCCCCGCAGACTGACCTCCGTTCCCGGCTGAAGGGCGAACAGCTGTTGCTTTTCCAGCGTACTCCGTCGCTGTTCCTGTTCATGCGTGATTCGCATTTCTCCCGCTCCGTTCAGAACGAACAGCAGACCATGGTCCTGAACCGTCAGCACGGCGCGTTCCTCCGGCTCCAGGGAAAGCAGGCGGCAATTGTGCAGATAGGACGCTTCGAGTGCAATGCTTTCGCCGGTATATTCAAATCTTGTCGTCGGCATGGTCGCCCCTCCGTTTCCCTTCCGTGAGATACCGGGAGCGATAAACGGACGGCCGCACCCCGTACTGCTTCTGAAAGACCTTGGAAAAATGCACGGCATCGTAAAACCCAACACGGAAGGCAATGTTCTCAATAGACAGGTTGGTATCCTCCAGCAGCTTCAGGGATTCCAGCAGCCGGATTTTGTTGATATAGGCGGTCACGCTGACCCCCAGCTGCTGACGGAACAGATCAGACAGATACTCCGGCCGGATACCGGCGAACTGGGCAATATCCCGCCGGCGGATGGGGCTGGCGTATTCGGCCTTGATGTATTCGATTGCCTGGTCGATGTGGGAGGACATCCGCAGCGCCTGGGACGAGGTCAACACCGGGGCGATCTCCTCCTGCCATTCCCCCGGTGTGGTATATTGAAAGGCGTATCCCACGCCACGGAAGCATTTGCAGCTATACGCCGCCACTCCCAACTGAACCGGCATATTGGAACGGAGGAAAAAGCGGAAGTAGCAGGTGCTGCGGAAGGGCTTGAGGTTGAGTACCGTCCCCTTTACGGCTGGGAAAAGTAGCAGGGAATACGGACTGCTTTCCGGGGTGAACAGAGCCCCGCAGCGTCCGTATACGGGGGATTCTTCTGTACGCCAGCGCTCTCCCCGCCAGGTGTCTGCCAAAAAGATGTCGTCCACCGTAAAGGAACCCAGCAGGAAACTGTTTTCCCCCTCGTGAGGGTGGCCGTTCCAGATTTCCACATTGCTGATCCGGATGTCCTGGCCGGCCTTGAGCAGTTCATGATAGGACAGTTCGCTGGAAACCCAGATGGAATCCACCTCGTGCAGCATCCCGTCAATCTCGCTTTGGGAAACGCGTAGCCATTGGATTACAAAGGCGGGCAGCAGCTTTTCCGCGATGGAAGGACAGGCCGCAGGCTGTTCCTTGGCGGCCTTCAGAATACGCTGCAGGCACAGGCCCATAAAGCCGTACGGCTCCACCACGGTGGAGAAGGGAAGGTTGATGGACAGTTGCTGTAAACGGATCGGCTGACTGCTTTCAAAATACGCTTCCGTGATCTCATTCGGAGGAAGGGGCGCGTCCAGCGCGGGGGTCATAACGGCGAACTCAATCAGAAGCAGCCGCAGATTTTCGGTCATGCTGGTGAGCTGTGCGTCGCTCACCGGTTCCCAGTAAAGCAGATGGTTTTTCTGAAAGGAGAATTGCCGGTCCACGCAGATCCGCTCGTTCACAAAGCTGCCCCGGCCGCTCCCTGAAACACAGAACACCAGGGTATGCTCCACAGCGTGGAAGGACGCCGTTTCCCGCTTGTGAAAATCGAGCAGGCGGATACGGCGGATTATTCCGGCCAAAAAAGGAAAGCAGTGAATAGTCGCCAGAGCCAGATAGGTCAAATCCTGCAAAGTACCGCCCCCCAAAAGAAAAATTGCCCCGTACAGACCCATACAGCCTGTACAGAAATACTTGTACAGATAGTATACAGAAAATTCCGGCGAAAAACAATGGGAATTGATAATATCTGAAAAAAATACCATCTCATCTTACGGCCATACCTTTTCTTCTTTGGGTAAACAGCTAAAATAAAAACAGAAACAGCGATGAAACATTCCAAGTTTTGAGTGATTTTGCTGCTTCGCCGGAAATTGCAGACGTTTGAAAACAGAGAAGGAGGAATGCATGTGTGTCATGCGCATAAACTGCGGAGAACCCTGTGCGTGTCGGCGGCTGTTATTCTGCTGACGGGGTCGCTGTGCGCCTGCAACGGCTCCAAGGTCACGAGCGGGAATGACTCCGAGGGAAGCCTTCCGGCCGCAACCGGGAGCTCGGCAAGCTCGACAGCCGGTACGGAAGCCTCCGCCACCGGCGCCGAAACGACGGGGGACGCGCCCGGCACGGAAACGACCGGCGGCGAAACCACCGCCAATAACAGCCATGGCGGGGAACCAACCGCGAAGAAAACCACGACTACCACAAAGCGGCAGGGGGAAGCGACCACCACGGCTCCGCCTGCGAAGCATACGCTGACCCTGACGCTGGATCAGTGGCATCCGGGTGTGGCGGGATATGATGCAGAGTATATGATCGTCCCTGTAATGGACAACCAGCTCGTCGGCGCCAAGCAGATGACCTATTCCAGCTCTGCCAGCGGGGTAAAGATTTCAGGAAACACAGTGACCATCCCCTACTCGGTGCGGAGCAAGGGACAGCCGGTCACCATCACCGGAAAGGAAAACTCGACCGGAGTTACGGCGAAGGTTTCCATTCCGTGCAAGGCTTGGACTTCCTCCTTTGGCGACGAGTTTGACGGTACCTCGCTGGATTCCAGCAAATGGGGGTGCCATGAGGAAGGCACAGGGGATATCGCGTTGATGTATCACGAAAACGCGACGGTTGCCAACGGCAAGCTCAGCCTCTGGGTGAAGAAGGAGCAGAAGACCTATAACGGCAGGACCTATGAGTATACGCAGGGAAGCATTTCTACTTACGGAAAGTACACCCAGAAGTACGGGCTGTTTACCTGCTCGATGAAAATTCCGAAGCAGTCTGCGCTGAATTCCGCTTTTTGGATGTTCCCGGGTGGCGCCTATGGTTCTACTTACCATTTTTACGACAAGACGCAGCCGAGCAAGGGCTGCTCGGAGCTGGACTTTGTGGAGATCAGCGGCTACTGGGGTAAGAAATACTGCATCACTGAGCATTTCCATGATACGGCCGATAATAAGGCGCACACCAGTAAGTACCATTACCCGGAGCTGTCGGTGGATCCGACGGAGAATTTCGTGGAATACAGCTGCGCTTGGCTGGAGGACGGTCTTTATTACTATGTGAACGGCAAGCTGGTGTGGTATGATATCTCGGTTTCCCCCATCGGCGGCTCCAACGGCAAGAAGACCGGCCGTCCGGGACGGATTATCGTCTCACTCGGAATGTATGCGCCTGAAAACACCTGGTGCGGACCGTGGGAATTCAAGGACAGCGATTTCCCGATTTCACTGGAGGTCGATTACGTCCGGGCATATAAGTAGGAAAACCTGCCGGGAGTCCCGGCGGAAAATAAATGTAGGTTAAGGGAGGAAACAACATGAGACAAAAGCTCATTAAGCGAATCGGTGTGCTCTGCGTGTCACTCGCCGTGTTTGTGGCGACGTTGGTCTCCACCGGCCTGATGGCCGCGGCGGATACCTTCACCCCGTCGACGGTAACTGTACCGTCAAACGTGACCCTGACCGTAATCAAAAACTTTGACGACGGGCTGCAGGGCTTCACCGCCGGCAACGCCGGGAATAACAAGGACGGCTCGGTTGTGGAGCACTGCACCACGCTGGGCTACGGAACCTCCGGCGGCAGCGTGAAGTGGACGTATGACAAGAGCAAGGCGGACTGGAGTTCGCCCAATTTCCGGGACGGCAGCGAGACGTTCTATGACATGAACGGCGACGGGTATTTCCTGTGGATCAAGGCCGAAGCAGCCGGAACCGTCCGGCTGGAGGGACTGCAGAACGACTGGGCAACAAGCGTATACTGCGACGCGGATATCACGGCGGGGGAAAACCTGGTTTATTTCCCGTACAGCGGTTTTAAGAATAAAGACGGGTCGGCTATCACCAAGAGACCGACCGGTTACCATCTCTGCCTGTATGCGCTGACCATGCCGAATGCCGGTACGATATATGTGGATGAATTCGGCACCTATGAGGCGGACGAAATCGAAACGACCACGACGGAGGCTCCGGTTACGACGACGGAAGCGGCGGTCACCACCACAGAGACGCCGACCACCCCGACGACCGCGGAGCCCACCTCCTTCGTTCCCTCGGAGAAGAGAATCCCCGCCGACGTGGCCCTGACCGTAATCAAAAACTTTGACGACGGGCTGCAGAGCTTCATCGCCGGCAACGCCGGGGACAGCGGGGAAGGCTCCGTTGCGGCGCATTCCGCCATCTGGGGGTACGGAACCTCCGGCGGCAGCATCAAATGGACCTACGATAAATCCAAGGCGGCATGGAACGCGCCCCGTATTCAGGACAGCACCGAAACCTTCTACGACGCCAAAGGCGACGGATATTTTCTCTGGATCAAGTCGGACGCGGCCGGTACGGCGCGCCTGCAGGGACAGGGCAAGTACGGAAGCGATTGGGTAGAGGTTTACTGCGATGCGGCGATTGAAGCGGGGGAGAATCTGGTCTATTTCCCCTATGCCGACTTTATGAAGAACGATCCGAATCACACAAAGGCCGATCCCTTCTCCGCGCTGGGATACAAAATCTGCCTGTACCTGAATGATACACCCAATGCGGGCACGGCGTATGTGGACGCGTTCGGCACCTATGAGGAGGGCGTCACCCCGACCACGGGTACGGATACCACCGCGCCTACCCAGCCGACCACGCCGGATCAGCCGGAGGAGCACAACCCGAATTACCATAAGCTCATCGATGATTTTAACGCGTATGCCGACGATAACAGCCTGATTGAGTTTTGGACCGCCCGGAACGCCGGGGAGACCGGTGAGGGCGCTGTCGTGACGTTGGATACCACCGGCGAAAACAGCGTATCGGGCAATAGCCTGAAGATCGTCTACGACACCGGAAAGGCCTCGTGGACTTCGCCCGGCGCTCTCAAGACGAAACCGGATAACCAGGATTTTGAGGGAGACGGCTTCTGCTTCTGGCTCAAGACGGAAAAGGCGATGAGCATGCGGGTATCCTACCTGACAGAGGACGCGGAAGTGGTGTTCGACATTAAGGATATCCCGGCGGGGTACGAAGGCTACTACCATGTGCCTTTCTCCGAAGTGACGTATTTCCAGGCAGGCATTGAAACAGAGTATGAGGATCTGGGCTTCGAGCCGATGGATTTCTATTACTTCTCGTTTTATGTCTATGGATTGAACGTGTATGACGTGTGCCAGAATACAGTCTGGTTTGACGATCTGAGCTTTTATGCGGAGGAATCGTTTGAGCCGGCGGATTCGACGAATGGTTCGACCGACCAGACGGACGCCGACCCGACGAACAGGGATGAGACCGATCCGACCGAAGGGACGGGGACGAACGCGGGCGAAGAGCCGGCGGATCCGGTGCCGACCGGCGTGGGGCTGCCGATAGCGGCGGGAGTGCTGGCAGCAGTGTCGGCGGGCGCTGTGCTGACCGCGGGCAAGCGCCGGAACAGGCGGTAACGCTGAAACGGCATAACCGAAGCGCCCAGAACAGCATGATTCCGGCAGGCAGGAGGACTGCCTGCCGGAACCTGTTTTGGGAAGGCGGCGGCGGATGGCTGTGCGGGGTACGGAGGAGGCAGGAGGTCGTAAACGGCACAGTTACCCGGCGAAAGCGTATCGGAGCAGGGGAAACAGGCGAGGAGGAAGAAAGGGATGGCAGGATTGGGAGACAAGGCAAAGAAGGCGGGCGCAGGCCGGATGAAAAAAGGGAAAAGCCGGTTGGAAAGGCGGGAAGCGAGATACGGGCTGCTGTTCGTGCTGCCCCTCATCATTGGGGTAATATTCTTTCTGGGGTCGCCGCTGATCCAGTCGTTCGCCATCAGCCTGGGGGACATCAACACGGAAAACGGATACGACATCGCGGTGAGCGGATGGGAGAATTATAAACGGGCGCTGACAGTGGATGCGGACTACATAAAATACCTGCTGGGGTCGATGAAGGAAGCGGCGACGAACACGCCGCTGATCGTAATCGTAAGTTTTGTGGTGGCGATGCTGCTGAAACGGGAATTTCCGGGTCGGACGGCGTACCGGGTGATTTTTTTTCTGCCGGTGATTCTGACGTCGGGTGTAATGAGCGAAATCCGCACGGATGAGCTGATCGCGTCGACGATTGATCCGATGGCGGCGTCGGAGGGGATGACAGGGGCGCTGTCGGGAAGCCAGCAGGCAATTTCGGACCTGCTGCTGAACGCGAACCTTTCGCCGCAGCTGACCAATTACATTCTTTACGCGCAGCAGAACATTACGACGATATTGAGCCTGTCGGGGATTCAGGTTCTCATATTTCTGGCGGCGCTGCAGTCGATTTCGCCGTCGCTGTACGAGGCGTCGGCGATCGAAGGGGCGACGGCGTGGGAGAATTTCTGGAAGATCACGCTGCCCATGGTGAGTCCGCAGCTGCTGGTGATTGTGCTGTATACGGTGATTGAGCGGTTTGTGAATATGAACGGGGAAACAATGAAGTACATTTATACGACGGGCTTCCAGTCGCTGAAATTCGGCTATTCGTCGGCGATGGCCTGGATCTACTTTGTGATTGTGAGCGTCGTGGTGGCGGCGCTGTATTTTGTGCTGAAACGGTTCACGTTCTCGTATGAGGAGCGGTAAAGGGGGGAGGACAGGTGAGGATGAAATTGAGCGACCGGAGGAAAGCGCAGCTGGTGAGAATCGCGCAGTACGCGGCGGTCTACCTGCTGCTGACCTGCCTGGCCTATGTGATTGTGTACCCGCTGTTTGGGCGGATCATGTATTCGTTCATGACGGAAGCGGATTTGAACGACGACGCGGTGCATCTGTTCACGAAGCATTTTACGCTGGACAATTACCGGCAGGCAATCGAATACATGAATTACGGGGCGGGGCTGGCGAAGAGCGTGGCGAGCCTGGCGTTCTACAGTCTGCTGCAGGTGGGATCGGCGACGGTGATCGCCTATGGGCTGGCGCGTTTCCGCTTTCCGGGAAGGAACCTGCTGTTCATCATCACGATCCTGACGCTGATTATCCCGCCGCAGATTCTGTCGACGCCGCTGTATTTCCAGTTTCGTTTTTTCAACCTGTTCGGGCTGCTGGGGGACGGGGTGTCGCTGCTGAACACGCCGCTTCCGCTGGCACTGCTGTGTATGACGGGGCTGGGGCTGAAAAGCGGGCTGCTGATTTTCATGTTGCGGCAATATTTCCAGGGCTTTCCGAAGGAGCTGGAGGAAGCGGCGTCAATCGACGGGGCGGGTCCGATCCGAACGTTCTGGCAGGTGGCGCTGCCGAGCGCGCGGACGATGCTGGTGACGGTATTCCTGTTTTCGCTGGTGTGGCAGTGGACGGATGATTTCTACCTGTCGGTATTTGAGCCGACGGAGGATTACCTGCAGGTGATTATCACGAAGGTATACGATATGGTGAAGGCGACAACCGCGGGGACGGGGACGATTGATGTGATCGGGCAGTCGCTGATTAACAACGCGGCGCTGCTGCTGTTCATTGCGCCGCTGCTGGTGGTGTTCCTGTTCGGGCAGAGGTACTTCATCGAAAGCGTGGAACGGTCCGGGATTGTGGGATAGCCGGACAGGGCGCGGACATGCGGAGGGAAACGCTGTTCGCACAATGAAATCAACAGCGGTCGAAAGGCGTGAACGGCATGGACAAAAAGGAAAGAATGAGGGAGCTCGTACGACGTACGACGGCGGCGGCGCTGGCCAGTCTGCTGGCGGCAGGCGGCTTCAGCGGCTGCCGGAAGGCAGAGAACGCCGCCCCGGTCGACCTGTCGGGATATCTGGAAGCGGCGGGGGATTCCTACCAGGCGTACCGGGCGGAGTATCCGCGGGATGGTTCGGCGGCGGGCCGGACAATCGAATTGCTGAACAGCCCCGAAACGGTATGCGAAGGGGACGGGCTGCCCCTGACCTTTACGGTGGAGCAGGCGGGCCTGTACCGCCTGTCGGCCACGGTAAAGGGGGGAGGAAGCGTCCTGACGTCCTATACAGGGACGCTGACGGTGAACGGGGAGCTGCCGTTTGAGGAAAGCGGGCAGCTGTATTTTCCGAAGAGCTGGGAAACGGACGGGGAGTTCGACTACCGTCGCCAGCCGGAGCTGAAGGAATCGACGGGCTATGACAGTCTGGCGCACAGCGACAAAAGCACGGTGTCGGAAGAGCTGTATTATTACCTTCCGGCGGGAGAAAACACGGCGGTGCTGACAGCGGAAAACCAGACGATGGAGCTGGAGGGGCTGCGGTTTGAAGGGTATGAACCACCGGAGGAGCCGGGACAGGGAGAGCCGGAAAAGACCGACGCGGCGCCAATCGTCATTCAGGCGGAGAACCCCCTGAGTCGGAGTGAGCCGTCGATCCTGGAGCAGATCGACCGGACCTCGGCGGGGACGATGCCGGTGTGCAGCAACGCCGCGACCTACAATACGCTGGGCGGGGCGTCGTGGCAGACGCTGGGGGAAAGCGCGACATGGGAATTCACGGTGGAGACGGCGGGGTGGTATTGCCTGAACCTGCGGTGCCGTCAGGACTACGCGGCGGGGGCGGTGAGCTGCCGCCGGCTGCTGATCGACGGAAGAGTGTGGAGCGTGGAAACGGAGGAGCTGACTTTCCCCTATGCGTCGGGCTGGCAGAAGGCGTCGGTGAACGGAGCGGACGGACAGCCGGCCTGGATGTATCTGGAGGAGGGGCGGCATACGGTGACGTTGAGCTGCTCGCTGGGTACGCTGGAGCC
>ERZ827520.1872-NODE-1872-length-21987-cov-11.536841_pt1 | contig 21987 bp, 15 predicted proteins | sample MGYA00519581_ERZ827520 | MGnify/ENA primary metagenome ERZ827520 (study PRJEB31778, sample SAMEA3449339) | human gut metagenome | biome: human gut; feature: human-associated habitat; material: faeces | place: United Kingdom | collected 2010/2012 ...
CCCGCCGTGCGGCGGGCGAAGGCCCTGCATCGCCGCAGGAGCTTTCGGAGCGCTTGTCCGAGTTGCTGTACATCCTGTACGGATTCAGCGGTGTGCGCCCTTCCGAAGAGGCCTTGTCGCAACTGCTCTCCCGGCGCGAGCAAGCCGTGCTGTCGGCTCCGCAAGGAGCCGACAGCCGGCCTGCCCGCACCGGCTTGTTTGCCGCCGTGGTTATCGCCGTATCGCCGATGCGCACCCACCAGGCCCGCCGGTACTATCAACTTGAAGTCTTGGCTCGCGCTCAAGGGGACGTTCGGGAGGAAAAGTACCGCATCGTCGTGGCCGAGAGTTATCCCTCGGGCGTGATCCGGGGAGACCTGATGCGCCTGCGGGAGATCGTCCGTCCGTATTGGGCGGTCAATATCACCGATCTGAAGCAAGGAGCCACCCCCTCCCTGCTGTACACCACCGCGGATACCCTCATCGTACTCGAACCCGATTTTCTGGTGGACGTAACCGACATCGCCGCTTGTTTTGACGGCGAACAAGCCAATGCCAACATCTTTCTGCTCTCCAAACTGCTCCCCGACCGCGACTCGGAAGCCATGCTGCGCGGCACGCTGATCAACGACCTGCTGGACGCCTACCTGGAAGATGAAAAGGCCGACCCTCGGACGGTATTTCGCCAGGCGCTGTCCCGAAACCTGCTCAAAGCAGCCCGTTACGGCGGAGAAACGGTCCGCCGGATCTGGGATACGGTCGTGGCCGAACATCGGGACAACATCGCCGCCTTTGCCCGGGGCTTGCGGGGCCAGCGGGTGTGCGTGGAGCCTTCGTTTCTCTCGGCGCTCTACGGGATGCAAGGGCGTCTGGACGTGCTGACCGAATATCCGGACGACTCGGCTCTGAAGAACATCTACGAACTCAAAAGCGGCCGCCCGCCCGGCGGGACCGCACTGTGGCCTTCGCACCAGGTGCAGGTGGCCTGCTACGACATGTTGCTCACCAGCGTGTACGGCCCCCGGAGAAGGGGAACGTCGGCCCTGTTTTATTCCTCGGCATCGCAGTATCCGGTGCGCAATTTCCTCTCTTCTGCTTCCGACCGGCAGGCGATCGTCGCCTTGCGCAATGAACTGATCAATCGGGTGTACCGCCTGGCCGAAGGCGACCTTTCTCCGCTGGAAGCCCTCGATGCGGCGCATTTCGGGCCTTCGCCCGCCTACCTGCGGGAAGCTCTCGAGCAGTTCGCTTCGTTCTACCGGGGGATGTCGCCCTGGGAGCGGAAGTATTACGGAGCGTTTTTGTCCTTTACCCTTCGGGAAATGCGGGCGGCCAAGACCGGCGCTTTCCTGCGCCCGGGGCGCGAAGGGACGGCCTCCCACGGCTATGCCAGCCTGTGGAGGGATTCGTACCGGCGCAAGCGGGAGAACTATGCCGTGGTGGACTCCCTGTCCTTGGAATGGTACGACCGTCGGGAACACGTCCTGCATTTTGCCATCCGCGAACCGGTGGAGCATACTCTCCGCGCGGGCGATCCGGTGGTGCTGTATCCCTACCACGGCCAGCGGGACGATGTACTGCACAACCGGGTGGTCAAGGGAACTCTGCGGGCAGTGGAAAACGACCGCCTGGAGTTCGTCCCCCGGGGGGCGCGTGCGGAGTTGGAGTATTTCCGCAGCGAAGACCGTTGGGTGGCCGAGCACGACATGATGGAGCGGGGATATTGGTCGTCGGTGGCCGGAATGTACACTTTGTTCTCTGGCCGTTCGGTGGCGCGGGGAGCGGTGTCGGGTACGTTGCGTCCCGGGGAAGGCGATTTTCCCTACCGGGAGCAGGCGAAACTCACGCCGGGACAGAATGCGGCGGTGCGCGGCGCGTTGCGGGCGCGGGAGTATTTCCTGTTGCAGGGGCCTCCGGGTACGGGCAAGACTTCCGGGGCGCTGATGGGGATCGTCCGCAATGTGCTGGACTGTACGCGCGATACGCTCACGATACTGGCCTTTACCAACCGGGCGGTAGCCGAGATAGCCGACCGTTTGCGTCGTGCGGAGATCGACTTTCTGCGCTTGGGACACGAGTCTGCCGCGCAGCAGGACCGTACGCTCTCCCGGGTGGCGGAGGGGATGAAGATAAACCAGTTGCGCGAGTATGTCTCTTCCCGGCGAGTGATCCTTTCGACGGTATCGGCGTACGTGTCGCGGGCGGACGACTTGAAGGAACTCTTTCCCCGCGATGTAGCGCTGGTGGACGAGGCTTCCCAATTGACGGAGGTGCAGTTGGGGGGTGTGCTGGCCGGTTTTCGGAAGTTTGTCCTGCTCGGCGACCAGAAGCAGTTGCCGGCGGTTACCTTGCAAAGCGGGGCGTATGCGCGGGTGGAAGACCCCGACTTGCGCGCAAAGGGACTGTACGATCTGCGCGATTCGCTCTTTGAACGCTTGTGGCGCTATGCCGAACAGCAGGGCTACGAGGGGGTGCGGGCGATGCTCGATACGCACTTTCGGATGCATGAGCAGATCGCCGAACTGGTCAATCCGTTTTATCAGGGGCGATTGCGCAGCGGGACAGCGCGTCAGCGCGCTTGCCGCCAGGAGCCTCGTTTGTGTTTTATCCCTTCGCAGTACGAACCGGTCTTCAAGCGGCACCGCGGCGAGGCGGAGACGGTCTCCCGGCTCTTGCGGGAGATCAAGCAGCGCTATGGGAAACGTTTCGGAGCCGATACGGTAGGGGTGGTAACGCCTTGGCGGGCGCAGGTGGGGGTGATCCGAGCACAGATCGAAGACGATCCTCAGCTTTCCGAAAACGTGACGGTAGATACGGTCGAGCGTTTCCAGGGAGGGGAGAAGGACATCATCATCGTTTCGATGGCGGTGTTCGATCCGGTGCAGATGCAGCTGGTGGAGTCCGCCGATGCCCAGGGAGAGGTGGACCGGAAGCTCAACGTGACGGTGTCCCGGGCACGGGAGCAACTGATCGTGTTGGGGTATGAGCCGGCTTTGCAGGCCAGTGTGTTTTACGCGCAGTTGTTGGAGAAGATCCGCCGGAGTGGAAAGTAGGGGGCGGGCAAACGGCGGAGCGTGGGGGCAAGCAAAAGGCGAGCGGCCATTGGCCGCTCGCCTTTTGCTTGCCCCCACGCTCCGCGAAGAGTGAGAGGGAGCGATTGCACGCGTTCGTTTATTCTTTCACACGCTCCAGATAGTTGCCCGAAGCGGTGTCGATGCGGACCTTGTCCCCCTCGTTGATAAAGAGGGGCACTTTTACGTTGGCACCGGTTTCTACCGTAGCGGGTTTGAGCGTGTTGGTAGCCGTATCGCCCTTGATGCCCGGTTCGGTGAACGTAACGGTGAGCACGACGTTGGGAGCCAGTTCGCAAGCCATCGGCAGATGGTCTTCGGCATTGTAAAGGATGTCCACGATATCGCCGTCGCGCAGGAACTGCGGCGCGTTGATCATCTCCTTCTGCAAGGTGAGCTGGTCGTAGTCTTCCTGGTTCATGAAGTGGTAGTCGTTGCCCTCGTTGTAGAGGAACTGATACTTGCGGTTCTCGATACGGATAGGTTCGATCTTGTGTCCGGCCGGGAACGTATTTTCCAGTGTCCGGCCGGTGGAAAGGCTTTTGAGTTTGGTGCGGACGAAAGCAGGGCCTTTGCCCGGTTTTACGTGCTGGAATTCCACTACCTTGAAGATGTCGGAATTCAGGCGGATGCAGATCCCGTTTTTAATGTCGTTGGTCGTTGCCATATCTTTTGGATGTTTCTATGATGAATCGGTATGAGTGATAAAGTTCTGTTTATTCTTCTTCGGCGTCCGGATCGGTGCACCCGGCGTATCCGCGCATGATGCCGCGCTGCGACTGGCGGACGAAACGGACGATCTCGTCCCGTTCTTTGGAGGGAGGAAGGGTTTGTTCGATGATCTCCAGTGCCTTGGAAATGTTGTGCCCGCTCTGGTAAAGCACGCGATAGACGTTGCGGATCTCATCGACCTTTTCGCTGGTAAAGCCCCGGCGGTGCAGCCCGATGGAATTGACCCCGATGTACGAAATGGGTTCTTTGGCAGCTTTTGTGTAGGGCGGTACGTCCTTGCGGATCAGAGTCCCTCCGGCGATCATCGCATGGGCGCCGATCTTGGTGAACTGGTGCGTGCCGGCCAAGCCTCCGATGATGGCATAGTCGTCCACCTGGCAGTGCCCCGTCAGCCCGACGTAGTTGGCCAGGATGACATGATTGCCCAGGATGCAGTCGTGGGCCACATGGACATACGCCATCAGCAGGCAATCGTCTCCTACGCGGGTCGTCCCGGCAGCCTGGGTTCCCCGGCTGACGGTAACCCCTTCGTGGATCGTGGTGCGGTCGCCGATCACGCAGGTGGTCTTTTCCCCCCGGTATTTCAAATCCTGCGGTACACTGGAAATGACGGCTCCGGGGAAAATACGGCAATCCTTGCCGATGCGGGCACCGTCCATGATCGTAACGTTCGGGCCGATCCACGTCCCGCTGCCGATTTCCACGTCGGCGGCAATGGTGGTGAACGGTTCGATGATCACATCGTCCGCAATGCGGGCGTCGGGATGGATATATACGAGTGATTTGGGATCCATACAGGTTGGGTTTTATTTGGCCTTGTCTTTTCGGGTGATCAGCGCCATCAGGTCGGCTTCGCAAACCAAACGGTTGCCTACGAAAGCCCGGCCTTCCATGTGGCAGATGCCCCGACGGATGGGCTCTTTGAGTTTCAGGCTAAAGATCAACGTGTCGCCCGGGTGCACCTGGTATTTGAATTTGGCATTGTCGATCTTCATGAAATAGGTCAGGTAGTTCTCCGGATCGTCCACCGCATTGAGTGCCAGGATACCTCCGCACTGTGCCATGGCCTCGATCTGCAGCACACCGGGCATCACCGGGGCGCCGGGGAAGTGTCCCACGAAGAACGGTTCGTTCATCGTAACGTTCTTCAGTCCCACCACGTGTTCCTCGGAAAGTTCCAGGATCTTGTCCACCAACAGGAACGGGGGACGGTGCGGAAGCACGCGGATGATGTCGTTGATGTCCATCAGCGGCTCGCGGTTCAGATCGATCTTGGGCATCGGATTGCGTTCCTGTGCATGGATCGTCTGGGCGAGTTTTCGGGCAAACTGCGTGTTGGCGGCGTGTCCCGGTTTGGTAGCGATGATACGTCCCCGCAGGCGGCGTCCTACCAGTGCCAGGTCGCCGGCCAGGTCCAGCAGTTTGTGTCGGGCCGCTTCGTTGGGATAGAGCAGGGATAGGTTGTCCAGCACTCCGTCGGCGTTTACCGTGATGTCTTCGCGGTGGAACAGTTCTTTCAGGTGTGCCAGCGTATCGTCCGATATTTTTTTGTCCACGTAGACGATGGCATTGGACAGATCGCCGCCCTTGATGAGTCCGGCCTTGATCATGCCTTCGATTTCGTCCAGAAAGCAGAACGTACGGCACGGAGCAATTTCTGCCGCAAAATCCGTCTTTTCGTTCCACGTGGCATTCTGCGTGTTCAGCACCCGGGAGCCGAAGTCCACCATGACTTGCATGGCCGGGTGTTCCGACGGCATGGCGATCAGTTCGCTGCCTGTCTCGGGATCGTAATAGCGGATGATGTCATCGATCTCGTAGTAGGCCCGTTCGGCATCCTGTTCCGCCACGCCGGCTTGGGCGATGGCCTCCATGAAATAGCGTGCCGACCCGTCCATGATGGGAGGCTCGGGACCGTCCAGTTCGATGGTTACGTTGTCCAGATCGGCACCCCAAAGAGCTGCCAGGATGTGTTCGGTGGTATGTACCTTGACCCCCTTTTTTTCCAGCACCGTTCCTCGTGAAGTTTGCGAGACCAGATTGGCATCGGCTTCTACCGTCGGGGAACCTTCGAGGTCTTTTCTGACAAATACAAAACCGGTGCCCGGTGCAGCCGGTAGAAGAGTCATCGTGACTTTCTTGCCTGTATGCAGGCCGACGCCCGAAAGGGTGGCTTGCGTGGCCAGGGTCTTTTGTTTTTGGCTCATTTTTTCCGAAAAAACGGGCCTTGTCAGGCCCTTTCTATCCATTATTTGTTTTCTTCCAGTTTCTTGTTTATCTGTTCGATCCGGCGTGCTAATTTAGGCAGTTTCCGGAAAACGACATAGCTTTTCACGTAATCCTTGTGATCGAACGAAGGCGAACCCATGACGGTAGCACCGGCCGCTATGTCTGCAATGACTCCCGACTGGGCTGCAATGGTCGTTCTGTCTCCGATGTGCAGATGTCCGGCAATGCCTACCTGTCCGCCGATGACGCAGCCCGCCCCGATCTTGGACGAACCGGCTACGCCCGTTTGGGCGGCGATGGCCGTATTCTGGCCGACTTCTACGTTGTGCGCGATCTGGATCAGGTTGTCCAGTTTGGTTCCTTTGCGGATCACGGTCGAACCCATCGTCGAACGGTCCACCGTCGTATTGGCGCCGATCTCCACGCAGTCTTCCAGTACGACGTTGCCCGTCTGGGGGATCTTCTTGTACGAACCGTCCGCCTGAGGGGCAAATCCGAATCCGTCCGCCCCCAGCACCGCACCCGCATGGATGATACAGTCCGCCCCGATGTGCGTATCGCGGTAGATACGGACCCCGGCATAAATCACCGTTCCGCGTCCGATCGTTACATGGTCTCCGATATAGACCTGGGGATATATCTTCACATCGTCGCCCAAGACGACTCCTTCCCCGATGTAGGAAAAAGCACCCAGATAGATGTTTTGCCCCATTTTCAGGTCGGCGGCCTGGAAAGAAGGCTGCTCGATGCCGCTCTTGAGCGATTTGAGGTAATTCTCGTAAAATTCCAGCAGGGTGGTGAACGAGGTGTAAGGATCCTCCACCCGGATCATCGTAGCCGGTACGGGAGCCGAAGGCACGAAGTCTTTCGAGACGATGACCACCGAAGCGCCCGTGGAGTAGATGAAATGAGTATACTTCGGATTGGCCAGGAAGGTAATGGAACCCTCGGTAGCCTCCTCGATTTTGGCCAGACGATCCACGCAGACCGCAGCGTCTCCTTCGATGGTGCCTTGAAGGATTTCGCCGATTTGTGATGCCGTAAATTTCATTGCCGCAAATTTAGGAAAAAATACGAAGCGAACAGGGAAAAAACGGCAGGAAGCTTGTCTTGTTTTTCCAAGTCCTTGTTCAAAAAGTATGAAACAGGGGCACGGCCGACGCCAGGATGGAACTGCTGCATTTTTTGCAGAGAAAGAGGGTGTTTTTTTTTGTTTTTTACAGGAATTCCCCGGATGATGATTTTTCGTTAAAAATAGATGAAAACAAGGTGTTTTGCATTCTTTCTATGGGAGTGTTTGCATAATTTTGTGCTTCGATAAAAATCTTTTGAAAAGATGATAAGTTTTTCGATCTGTTTGCTGGCCTTGGTGGTCGGCTATTTCGTGTATGGACGGGTAGTGGAACGTATTTTCGGACCCGATCCGGGGCGGAAGACCCCGGCTTTGGAACGTCCCGATGGCGTGGATTATGTGGTGCTGCCCCGTTGGAAAATCTTTATGATCCAGTTTCTCAACATCGCCGGTCTGGGGCCCATTTTCGGAGCCATCCTGGGGGCCAAGTTCGGCGTGTCGTCCTATCTGTGGATCGTGCTGGGAACGATCTTCGCCGGGGCGGTGCACGACTATACCGCCGGGATGCTTTCGCTGCGCTACGGCGGGAAAAGCCTTCCCGAACTCATCGGGATGTGTCTAGGGAAATATGCCAAACAACTCATGGTCGTCTTTACCGTCGTGCTGATGGTCTTGGTCGGCGCGGTATTTGTGGACGGCCCGGCGCAACTCTTGGCTCGGCTCACGCCAGAACATCTGGATGTTACGTTCTGGATCGTGGTGGTATTTGCCTATTATATTCTGGCGACCCTGCTGCCCATCGACAAGATCATCGGGAGGATCTACCCGGTGTTCGGAGCCGCCTTGCTGTTTATGGCGGTAGGGATCATGGTGATGTTGTACGTCCACCGTCCGGACTTGCCCGAGTTGTGGGAAGGCATGCCCAACCCCCAACCGGAAGGCTTGCCCATCTTCCCCATCATGTTCATCTCGATCGCCTGCGGAGCGATCTCCGGATTCCATGCCACCCAGTCCCCGATGATGGCCCGCTGCATGACCAACGAGTGTCAGGGACGCCCCATCTTTTACGGAGCGATGGTGTGCGAGGGCATCGTGGCGCTCATTTGGGCGGCCGCAGCAACGTATTTCTTCCATCGGGAAGGTTTCGCAGAGTCCAATGCGGCCGTGGTCGTCAATGACATCACGGTCGGTTGGCTGGGCACCTTCGGCAGCATTCTGGCCATGTTGGGCGTGATCGCCGCTCCGATTACCTCGGGCGATACGGCGTTCCGCTCGGCGCGGCTCATCGTGGCCGATACGTTGAAGATCGACCAGAAAAGCGTGCTGAAACGCCTGTACATCTGCGTTCCGATGTTCCTGGCCGCTATCGGCATCCTGGTGTACAGCATGAGCGATGCGGACGGCTTTGCGCGTATCTGGCGTTACTTTGCCTGGAGCAACCAGACTTTGGCCGTATTCACTCTCTGGGCGGTAACGGTATGGCTGTTCCGCGAGGGAAAATGCTACTGGATCACCCTTATCCCGGCGTTGTTCATGACGGCGGTGTGCACCACTTATCTGTTCATCGCTCCGGAAGGATTTTCCTGGGCGGCCGATACGTCCTATACCTTAGGGGGAGTTTGTGTAGCGATAGCCGCCATGTGGTTTGCGGTGTGGGCTTGGAAGCTGCGCAAGAAAGGTCTGTGATCCCTCCCGGGGGATTGACTCCTCTCGGCCAGCCGGGAGTTTCACAACAAGAGGGGGGGCGAGGATGCGGCTCGGCCCCGTCAAATGGGAAAACTTCGTTTTTCCCCACGGCCGTTGCGCTCGCCTTTCACTACATTTTCATAATGTAGGATGCGGCTCGGCCCCGTCAAATGGGAAAACTTCGTTTTCCCCCTTGCCGTTGCGCTCGCCTTTCACTACATTTAACCCCATCGTTTTCCCTGCCCCGGAGCAGGGGAGGGGAGAGGTCTTTTTCCCCTCCCGTCTGAACGGGGAAAAGGGGCGGGGAACCGAGCAGAAAGAAGAAATAGATAACTAAATACAGAAAACCGATGAAAAAACACACTTTTTGCGCCTTTGCGCTCGCCCTTGCGCTGATGATCGGCGTATTGAACCCCGCGGAGGCTTGTACCTCGGCGGTAGTTTCCGGAAAAGTTACTCCCGACGGCCGTCCGCTCCTGTGGAAAAACCGCGATACGGACAATGTGCAGAATGCCGTGAAGTACTTCTCGGGCGAAAAGTATGCTTTTATCGGTATCGTCAATAGCGTGGACAATCCGACGGAGATCTGGATCGGCACCAATACGGCCGGTTTTGCCATCATGAACACCCAGTCGTACAATCTGGTGGAAGTCCAGCCCGGAGAGGAGCGCGGCGAGGCGAACGGCCGGGTGATGAAACGCGCCCTGGAGGTGTGCGGTTCCATCGAGGATTTCAAGGTGTTCCTCGATACGCTCTCCAAGCCCAGCGGGATCGAAGCCAACTTCGGTGTGATCGACGCCCAGGGTGGCGCCGCGATGTTCGAGGTGGGGTATTACGACTATGTGATGTTCGACGCCAACGACCCCAAGGACGCGCCGATGGGCTACATTGCCCGGACGAACTTTTCGTTTTCCGGCGAGCTGTACGAAGGCATGGGCTATGTCCGTTTCATGAACGAGGACGTCGAGCTGATGCGCGCGGCCGGTACGGGTCAGATCACGCCGGCGTGGATGTTTTCCGACTTGGCGCGCTGCTTCAAGAACCAGATGATGGGCATCGACCTGAAGGATGGCGCGTATCATACGCCCCGCACCACGGGTTGGTTCGTGGACAAGGATTTTATCCCGCGTCGCAGCACCGGCAGTTCCGTGGTGGTGCAGGGAGTGAAGAAAGGGGAAAACCCCGACCTGACCGTCATGTGGACCGCTTTGAACTACCCTCCGGCTGCGGTAGCCGTACCCCTGTGGGTGAAGAATGCCGAAAAGATGCCTCCGATGGTCCTGCGCGATCCCGAAACGGGTGTTTCCCCGCTGTGCGACAAGGCGATGACCCTGCGCAACCGGATCTTCTCGTGCCGGCAGGGTGGTGGAACGTCCGACTATTTCCGTTGGGAACTCATCTTCAATCCGCAGGGAACCGGCTGCATGCAGTTGCTCCAGGGGGTCGAGCAGACTGTGTTTGAGCGTTCGCAGCAGGTAATCGACAGCTGGTACGCCTCCGGCAAGGTGGACGTGAAGCAGATGAACGAGCTGTACGCTTGGTTGGAGGACTACGTGACGGGGCAGTATGCCGAACTGTTCGGGATCTGACCGGGCGGAGGTGTCGCTTCCCAAGGCGCTTTTCCCAGCAGACAATGGATGCTAGGGGGGCAGCACGGGTCGAGGGAAGCAAAAAAAGTGTCCTCGAATGAAGGATTGTTCTTTAGAATAGGAATGAAAAAGCCGCCGGAAGGGACTCCCGGCGGCTTTGTTTTTGGAAAAGGCAAGCAAGTCTTGCCTGTCGGTGGTCCCTGTTGGGCTTGAACCAACGACTCCCTGATTATGAGTCAGGTGCTCTAACCAACTGAGCTAAGGGACCGTCTTTCGCACAAATGCGCGTGCCTTGTACGCGAAAAAGACGTGCAATATTACGACAATTTTCACTACCTTGCAAATAATGTCCGGCGGAAAAAGCGTACCGGACCCGGCCCATGGAAACGATCGAAAACCTGATCCTCGATTTCGGAGGAGTGCTTCTGGATTTGGATGAACGCGCCACCTACGAGGCTTTTGTAGCTCTCGGACTCGAAAAAGTCCCGCCCGAACTCACGGCCGTCAATTTGGATTTCCAGCGGGGAAAAGTAGGCCGGGAACAGTACATAGCATTTCTCAAACGTTACCTTCCTCCCGGCACGACCACCGCACAGGTCGAAGACGCCTGGTGCGCGATGCTCCGTCAGGTGCCCCCCGCGCGGTGGCATTTGCTGGAATGCCTAGGAAAACGTTATCGCCTGTTTCTTTTGAGCAATACCGACCCCATTCACATCGACCGTTTGCGCCGCCGGATGGATCTCGATGCCTTTGAACAACTCTTCGAACGGGTGTATTACAGTCAGGATACCGGTCTGCGCAAACCCGAGCGGGCTCTCTTCGAACGGGTGCTTCGGGAAAACGGCCTCGAGGCCGCCCGAACCCTCTTTGTGGACGATACGCTGGAGAATGTCGAAGGGGCACGTGCCGCAGGTCTGCAGGGACTTTGGCTGGACCTCTCCCGCCGCCGTCCCGACGAAGTGCTCGCTGCTTTGGCCCAAGGGGACTCGGTAGATTTCTGTTACGTCAGGGTGAAGATAACCGGTGTGTGATCCGACCCGTGCGTGTCGTTATGGCATCGGCAGGTAGCCTGCTTGCGGGTATTGATCAGGCAGCCGTAATCCAGTTCCTTGTCGGTGGCTGCGCCGAAGTGTGTCGCTTGGCCCGAGCAGACGATCTGGGCATGAGAATTCAGTCCGCGCGCAGTCAGTTCAGCCGGGGAGCAATTGAAATCGCCCACGCAAAGACCGTTGTAGCCTCGTTCGCATAGACTGTCGATAAAGTCCTGGTCGTTGGCAGCGGCAGCAGCGCTGGCTACCGCATGGACGTTGACGATCCACAAGGAGCCTCGTTTTATAGCCAAAGCAGGGCGAAGCGACCAGGACTTTATCGCTGCACACATCCCTGTCGAGGAAGCATCCGGGATGAGCATTGCCATGCTGCACCGGCCGTTGCGCGCGTCGGCCGGCCAGTAGTTTACCAAGCATTCCGTACGGCCGAACGATTTCCAAAAGCGCAGGGTCTCCGCCTGCGTTACCTGGACATCTTCGTTGTCCGTGCCATATTGGATGTTTCCGCATTCCTGCAGGCACAATACATCCGGATGGTAGGTGGCGAGGAGGGTTCCGTAATAAAAATCTTTGTTCCCTTGGGAGTTCCAGCTGACGATCTTCATGACAAAATGGTAGGAGGGTGCAGGGGCTCAGGAGTTTCCTTCGACTTTGAGCGGGGTGGTGCAGCTGGCCAGAATGTCCATCAGCCGGCTCAAGCCTTCGGTAGGCGGTTGCTGGCTGGCCGAAACGTGTACCTGGTATTTGGCGCTTTGGTTGCTCGACCGGGTGTTTTCCCGCGAAGAAGAGACATTGCCTTGTATTTCGACACTCGTCCCGAACCAACTTTTGAAACCGGCCTTCACTGAAGCGTCCGTACTGTTGGTCTCTTTGGTTTGTTCGGCGGCCGATACCTCCATTTGGAAGTCGATGTTCACCGAGTCGATCAGCAGCGAAGGGATCGGCACCAGACCCAGGAAGGGAGCCTGGACGTTGATCGTATTGGTCGTTACACCGGTCGGGGTTTGGACGGGGCGTTCTAGTTCGAATTTCAACAGATTGGGTTGGGAGAGGTCTCCATCCTTGAAACCGATTTTCGTCATGAATTCAAATGCGGCACCGGCCAACTGGATCTGCGACTGGCAGGCTGCGCGCAACGGGGCGGAGATCAGTTCGCTCATCGGTAGCCCTTTGAACTGGCGGGCGATGTTTTTCCCGCTTTCTTCGTTTTGTTTTTCGGGTGTGTTTTCTTTAGCCATAGGGTTTATGTGGATTTGAAAGCGAAGGTATATTTACTGCTCGGACAGCCGCACCGTCTTGTCGTATTCGTCCAATACGCGGCGCAGCCCTTCGGAGGGTTCCAGTTGTTTGAAGCGGACCCGGACGTCCATTATATTGGCATGCGAGTGAGTACCACCTTCCGGAGCGGAGAAACTCATCTCAAAACACGAACGGTCCACTTGGGTTCCGGGATTGTCCGCTCCGGCATGGTGGTTGTTGTCCTTCAGCAGAGTCGCGTCGATGCGGGCCTTGAACGAGAGTTCGATCTCGTCGATGCCCAGGGAGCGATGGTTGACCAGTGAAAGGTACGGTACGCTCAAGGAGCGCTCGCCCACGTTTACCTCTCGGCAAAACGGCTGGCCTTGCTCGTCGAAATAGCGGTTGAAGAGCATCTGCTGGTGTGCCGAAAGCATCTGTTGAGCCGTGTTTACCGCGTATTGCAGGCCACGTACCAGATCGGAGAAAGTCTGCGGCTCTTTGTGCCGTTTGTTCCAAAATGCCATAGGCACCTGATTTTTTTTCAGCAAAGATAGTAGTATTTGTATTACAAAGAAAAAAACTTCAGGGATTTTAACAAAAAATCCCGGCGTGGAGCCGGGACAAAAGCGGACTGGAATCGGAGAAGGGTCTTTTATCGTTTTACAGCAAGTGTTCAAAAAATCTCGACCTGGGTACCTATCGGGACGCGCTCGTACAGGTCGGCCACGTCGGCATTGGTCATGCGGATGCACCCATGCGAAGCCGGTGTGCCAATGAGTCCCTCCTCGGGTGTGCCGTGGATGTAGATGTAACGCCGGTAGCTGTCCACCTTGCCTCCTTGGTTGATCCCCGGCTGCACCCCGCGCAAGCGGAGGATGCGGGTGGTGATACGGTCCTGTCCCGAAGGGATCTTTTCCAGGCAAGGAGGAACGATTTCCCCTGTATAGACACGGGAGACGAACACTCCGCCCAAGGGAACACCGTCGCCGTATTTTTCGACTACCTCATGGATGCCTATCGGGGTGCGGTTCGACCCTTCCTGGCATCCGGCGCCGTACCGCGAGGTAGAGCAGGGATAGCTCCGCACCGGGTCCGTTCCTTGGTACAAAGTGAGCCGCTGGGCGGCGATCTCGACGACGATGCGCATCATTTCCGGCAGAAGTTTCGGTAGAACAGTACGATGGATTCGATGCCCCGGTAAAATTGAGCGAGGCTGTAGTTTTCATTGGGCGAGTGGATGGCGTCGGTGTCCAGTCCGAATCCCATCAGGATGGTCTTGCGTCCCAGGTATTTTTCGAACATCGGCACCACGCCGATGCTGCCTCCCCCGCGCACCGGCACGGTGGGACGGCCGTACACTTCGGTCAGCGCTTCGGCCGCCGCCTGGTAGGCGCGTCCGGAAACGGGGGTAACGTACGGGTAGGCCCCTTGGGTGGGGACGACTTCTACCTCGACACCTCGGGGTGCCAAGCTCTTGAAGTGCTCGACAAAGGCCCGGTTGACCTTTTCGGGATCCTGGTTGGGTACCAGTCGGATGGAGATCTTGGCGTGCGCCTGGGCAGGGAGGATCGTCTTGGCACCTTCGCCCGTGTATCCGCCCCAGATACCGTTTATGTCGAGCGCCGGGCGGATGGTGGCGCGCTCGCGGGTGTTGTAGCCCTCTTCGCCGTTTACCTCCAATACGCCCACGTTGGCTTTGTAGCGCTCCATGTCGAGCGGCAGGGCGTTCATCTGCTGGCGTTCCTGCGGGGAAACTTCCTGTACGTCGTCGTAGAAATGCGGGATGGCGATCCGTCCTGCCTCGTCGTGCAGGGCGGCGATCATTTCGCACAGTGCCGTGCAGGGATTGACCACCGCTCCGCCGAAATGTCCCGAATGCAGGTCGCGCGAGGGGCCTTTGACCGTTACCTCGAAATACGAAAGCCCGCGCAGGCCGGTCATCACCGAGGGTTGATCCTTGCCCGCCATCGTGGTGTCGGAAACCAGTACCACGTCGCAGGCCAGCTCCCGGGCATGGTCGCGCACGAAAGCATCTAGGTGGGACGAACCGGCTTCCTCTTCGCCTTCGATCAGGAATTTGACGTTGCAGGGCAGGGTGCCGCTGCGCATCATGTATTCGAAGGCCAGCACGTGCATGTACATCTGCCCCTTGTCGTCGTTGGCTCCCCGGGCCAGGATCGCCCCTTCGGGGTGCAGGTCGGTCTTTCGGACGATGGGGTCGAAGGGAGGGTTCTTCCACAGTTCCAGCGGCTCGACCGGTTGTACGTCGTAGTGTCCGTACACCAGCACGGTAGGCAGGGCGGGGTCGAGCATCTTTTCGGCCATTACGGCCGGATGGCCGCCGGTTTCCATCACGCAGGCCCGGTCGGCACCCGAGGCCAAAAGTTTGGCTACCAGGGCATCCGCCATGCGGCGCATGTCGTCCCGGTGGGCGCTTACCGCGGATATGGAGGGGATGCGCAACAGGGCGAAGAGTTCGTCGAGCATACGCTCTTTTTCGTTTTCGATGTAGTTCTGCAGGTCTTTGCGTGCGATTTCTTTCATCGGTCCGTTCGTTTTTTTCGTGTCAGGAATGTTTTTCCGATCCGCCGACCGGGGCGGAGGATTTTGTATATGGAATTAACAAATTTATAAAAAAATGTCATGTTTGGTACGTTTATCTTATCTAATTTTGTGCCTTCGAGACGTGTATGCGAACGTGATGAACGAAAAGAATATACTGGAAGTACACAATCTGTGCATCAGCGCAGTCAAGGACGGCGAGCAACGGCCTCTGGTGGAGAACATCAGCTTTTCCCTCGAAAAGGGGAAGGTGCTGGGTATCGTCGGGGAGTCGGGCAGCGGAAAGTCCATCACGTGCTATGCCATTACCGGCCTGCTCAACCCCAACCTGCGGGTGAGCGGCGGCGAAGTGCTTTTCCGCCAGGGCGACCGGGTGGTAAACCTGACCACCTTGCCCGAGAAACATTTCCGCCGTCTGCGGGGCGAACGCATCACGATGGTCTTTCAGGAACCCATGAGTGCGCTCAATCCCGTGCAGCGCTGCGGTGCGCAGGTCGAGGAAGTGCTCAAGATCCATACCCGGATGAGCGCCGCCGAGCGCAAGGCCGAAGTGCTCAAGCTCTTCGAACAGGTCAAACTGCCCGATCCCCAGCGCATCTACAATTCCTATCCGCACCAGATCTCCGGCGGACAGAAACAGCGCGTGGTCATCGCCATGGCCATCGCCTGCCGTCCCGATGTGATCATCGCCGACGAACCGACCACTGCACTCGACGTAACGGTGCAGAAGGAGATCGTCAATCTGCTCTCCGAGATCAGCCGGACCACCAATATGGCCATCATCTTCATCACGCACGACCTGGCGCTCATTTCCGAGATCGCCGACGATGTGCTGGTGATGTATCGGGGGCATATCGAGGAGCAGGGCACCAAGCGGGATATTTTTCTCGCTCCGCATTCTCCGTATACCAAGGGACTGCTGGCTTGCCGTCCGCAACTCGGACGAAAGGTCAACCGTCTGCCGGTGGTAGCGGATTTCGTCGATGGGCGGATGCCCGAAGGTGCTCCCTTGACCGAGGAACAGATCATCACCCACGAAGCCGAAGTGGAGCAGCGTGCGCCGCTTTTGCGCATTCGCGGGGTGTCCAAGTGGTTCCGCAACGGAGCCGATCTTACCCGGGCGGTGCAGGGAGTGAACCTCGACATATATAAAGGTGAAACCTTGGGACTGGTCGGGGAGAGCGGTTGCGGAAAAAGTACTTTTTCGCGCGCCATCTTGATGCTCGATCCGCCGAGTGAAGGCGAGGTGTTCTACCGGGGAAAGGATATCACCCGCCTTTCTTCAAAGGAGATCCGAAATCTCCGGCGTGAGATCCAGATCATCTTCCAGGATCCTTTTGCCTCGCTCAATCCCATGTTGAGCGTGGGCGAAGCCTTGATTGAACCCATGCAGGTACACCATATTCTGGACAACGACCGCCAGCGCCGGGAGTACATCGCCGACTTGCTCAAAAAGGTAGGGCTCTCGCCCGAGGTGTCCACGCGGTATCCTCACCAGTTTTCCGGCGGACAGCGCCAGCGTATCGGCATCGCGCGGGCATTGGTGCTCCAGCCTTCGTTTATCATTTGCGACGAATCCGTCTCGGCGCTCGATGTCTCCGTGCAGGCGCAGGTGCTCAATCTGCTCAACGATCTGAAGGAGGATTTCGGCTTTACCTATCTGTTCATCTCCCACGACTTGAGTGTGGTGCAGTACATGTCCGACCACTTGGCCGTGATGCAGGGCGGACGTATCGTCGAATATGGCCGGACGGATGTGGTGTATAAAAATCCACAATCTTCGTATACCCAGCGACTTATGGATGCGATCCCGCGGGTGCGGGTCAAATAAGGATTTTTTTGGGGGAAACATTTGGATTTATCCTGTTTTTTACCGTATCTTTGCAATCCTGCTTCGCCGGAAAAAGGCCCGTTCCGGGAACGGCGAACAGGGATGGGGCAGCCCGAAAGTCTTGAAAAATTTTTTCAAAAAAACCTTGAAAAAAATTTGGATAGAGAAGGAAAAAGGGATTACCTTTGCCCCCGCAAACGGAGAGGGACCCGGGTGAGAGAGGATGAAGAGAGAGGGTTTCGATCGTGAGCGAGAGAGTTCTTTGAAAAGATGAGATAGCCAGAACCGATAGCGCTACGAGAGTAGCGCAGGAAGAAAATCGGTAAGGGCGTGTACAAGAGAGGCGACGTTGATTTCAAGAGAGAGTCGGGAGAAGGATTTGACAATGGAGAGTTTGATCCTGGCTCAGGATAAACGCTAGCGGCAGGCCTAACACATGCAAGTCGAGGGGCAGCGTAACGGGTAGCAATACCTGTTGACGGCGACCGGCGCACGGGTGCGTAACGCGTATGTAACCTACCGTTCACAGGGGGATAGTCAGAGGAAACTTTGAATAATACCGCATAAAACAGGGGTCCGGCATCGGAATATTTGTTAAAGGTGGCGACACGGTGAACGATGGGCATGCGTTCGATTAGATAGTTGGTGAGGTAACGGCTCACCAAGTCTACGATCGATAGGGGGTCTGAGAGGATTATCCCCCACACTGGTACTGAGATACGGACCAGACTCCTACGGGAGGCAGCAGTGAGGAATATTGGGCAATGGGCGAAAGCCTGACCCAGCCATGCCGCGTGCAGGAAGACGGCCCTATGGGTTGTAAACTGCTTTTACTCGGGAAGAATAAGGGTTACGTGTAACCCGATGACGGTACCGAAAGAATAAGCATCGGCTAACTCCGTGCCAGCAGCCGCGGTAATACGGAGGATGCGAGCGTTATCCGGAATTATTGGGTTTAAAGGGTCCGCAGGCGGACAGGTAAGTCAGTAGTGAAAAACCGGGGCTTAACCCCGGTCGTGCTACAGAAACTGCCTGACTAGAGAAAGTTTGGCGTTGGCGGAATGTGACAAGTAGCGGTGAAATGCATAGATATGTCACAGAACACCGATAGCGAAAGCAGCTGACGAAGACTATTCTGACGCTCAGGGACGAAAGCGTGGGGAGCAAACAGGATTAGATACCCTGGTAGTCCACGCAGTAAACGATGATAACTCGTTGTCGGCGATACACAGTCGGTGACTAAGCGAAAGCGATAAGTTATCCACCTGGGGAGTACGTTCGCAAGAATGAAACTCAAAGGAATTGACGGGGGCCCGCACAAGCGGTGGAGCATGTGGTTTAATTCGATGATACGCGAGGAACCTTACCGGGGTTTAAATGGGATCTGAATAACCTGGAAACAGGTTAGCCGCAAGGCAGATTTCAAGGTGCTGCATGGTTGTCGTCAGCTCGTGCCGTGAGGTGTTAGGTTAAGTCCTGCAACGAGCGCAACCCCCATGATCCGTTACTAACAGGTGATGCTGAGGACTCAGATCAGACTGCCGGCGTAAGCCGCGAGGAAGGAGGGGATGACGTCAAATCATCACGGCCCTTACATCCCGGGCCACACACGTGCTACAATGGCCGGTACAGAGAGCAGCCACTTCGTGAGGAGGAGCGAATCTTAAAAGCCGGTCTCAGTTCGGATCGCAGTCTGCAACTCGACTGCGTGAAGCTGGAATCGCTAGTAATCGCGCATCAGCCATGGCGCGGTGAATACGTTCCCGGGCCTTGTACACACCGCCCGTCAAGCCATGGAAGTCTGGGGGACCTGAAGACGGTAACCGCGAGGAGCCGTTAAGGGTAAAACAGGTAACTAGGGCTAAGTCGTAACAAGGTAGCCGTATCGGAAGGTGCGGCTGGAACACCTCCTTTATAGAGAAAGCCGCAAGGCAAAGAGCTCGAGTCTATCGAGAAGGAGTCGCAAGGAAGGGTATATGCCCGCTGGCTATCTTTTAAAATACGGCGATTGGGCGCCGGAAAGACCCAAGCCAAGCGAAGGGGCGAAGAGGCCTGGAAAGGGGCGATAGAGTCCCGTCGAGAGGAAAGGAACCAGAGTCTCATAGCTCAGCTGGTTAGAGCGCTACACTGATAATGTAGAGGTCGGCAGTTCAAGTCTGCCTGAGACTACAGAGAGGGGGTTTAGCTCAGCTGGCTAGAGCACCTGCTTTGCAAGCAGGGGGTCAAGGGTTCGAATCCCTTATCCTCCACGAGAGTTTCCCTTGCAAGGGGGAATACAGAAGAGTTCATTGACATATTGACCGAAAGAGAGAAACTAGTAGAAAACGAGACGTTTTTTTACTTGACAGTCTGAAAAAGATATCAAGAAGCGAAACGTAGCGGAGTATCCCTCTCAAGAGAGGGATGCGATTTTAGCGAGCATAAGAAACGAAAGAAGGGCATACGGAGGATGCCTAGGCTCTGCAAGGCGACGAAGGACGTGATAAGCTGCGAAAAGCTGCGGGGAGGTGCAAATAACCCTTGATCCGCAGATGTCCGAATGGGGCAACCCACCAGCAATGGTACCTCGGATGAGGAGCGAACCCTCTGAACTGAAACATCTAAGTAGGAGGAGGAAGAGAAAACAACAGTGATACCGCAAGTAGTGGCGAGCGAACGCGGCACAGCCCAAACCCATGGCGTTTCGGCGTGATGGGGGTTGTAGGACTGCGAAATATGACTACGCAAAGAATTGGAACGGCATGGAAAGGCCGGTCAAAGAGGGTGAGAACCCCGTACAAGCAAAGTGCGTAGGAGTTAGCAGGATCCTGAGTAGATCGGGGCACGAGAAACCCAGATTGAAACCGGCGGGACCACCCGCCAAGGCTAAACACTCTGCAGAGACCGATAGCGAACCAGTACCGTGAGGGAAAGGTGAAAAGAACCTTGAATAAAGGAGTGAAAAAGACCCTGAAACCGTGTGCCTACAAGCGGTCGGAGCGGCGCGATGCCGTGACGGCGTGCCTTTTGCATAATGATCCTACGAGTTACTGTTACCGGCAAGGTTAAGCACCTCAGGTGCGTAAGCCGCAGCGAAAGCGAGTCTTAAAAGGGCGCCAAAGTCGGTAGGAGTAGACGCGAAACCTTGTGATCTACCCATGGCCAGGTTGAAGTGGGGGTAACACCCCATGGAGGACCGAATCGGTAAGCGTTGAAAAGCTTTCGAATGAGCTGTGGGTAGGGGTGAAAGGCCAATCAAACTGGGAAATAGCTCGTACTCCCCGAAATGCATTTCGGTGCAGCGTCGGAGTGAGTTTTACATAGGTAGAGCTACTGATTGAATGCGGGGGCTTCACCGCCTACCAATTTCAGACAAACTCCGAATGGTGTAAAACATCTCCGGCAGTGAGGGCATGGGTGCTAAGGTCCGTGCCCGAGAGGGAAACAACCCAGACTATCAGCTAAGGTCCTTAAATGTATGCTAAGTTGCAAAAACGAAGTAGGACTGCACAGACAGCCAGGAAGTTGGCTTGGAAGCAGCCATTCATTTAAAGAGTGCGTAACAGCTCACTGGTCGAGCGGTTCTGCATGGAGAATAAGCGGGCATAAGCATACTACCGAAGCTATAGCAAAGCAATTTGGGTAGGGGAGCATTGCGTATGCGGCGAAGCGGACTTGTAAAGGTTCGTGGAGCGTACGGAAAAGCAAATGTAGGAATAAGTAACGAGAAAGCGGGCGAGAAACCCGCTCACCGAAAAACCAAGGGTTCCCCGGCTATGTTAATCAGCCGGGGGTCAGTCGGGACCTAAGGCTAACCCGAAGACAGGAGAAGCCGATGGACAAACGTTTAATATTACGTTACTGGAATAGAGTGCGACGGGGCGACCCGGTACTACCTCTCCGCGCGCAGACGGAATAGCGCGTTAAAGGTCAAAGCGGGCCGTGCGGCAAATCCCACGGCGGAAAGTGATGACCGACAGTACGCGGCGGCTTCGGCCAAAGCGATAGCGAGACGAAAAGCCGGCAAGAAAAACCTCTAAGCTTCAGCTTTATTCCACCCGTACCGTAAACCGACACAGGTGGTTGGGAAGAGAATTCTAAGGTGCTCGAGAGAATCATGGCTAAGGAACTAGGCAAAATAGACCTGTAACTTCGGGAAAAAGGTCACCGCAGCGATGCGGTCTCAGGAAAAAGGTCCAGGCGACTGTTTAACAAAAACACAGGACTTTGCTAAATCGAAAGATGATGTATAAGGTCTGACACCTGCCCGGTGCTGGAAGGTTAAGAGGAGATGTGAATCGCAAGAGGCAGCATTGAATTGAAGCCCCAGTAAACGGCGGCCGTAACTATAACGGTCCTAAGGTAGCGAAATTCCTTGTCGGGTAAGTTCCGACCTGCACGAATGGTGTAACGATCCGGACACTGTCTCAGTCATGATCTCGGTGAAATTGTAGTATCGGTGAAGATGCCGATTACCCGCTGCGGGACGAAAAGACCCCGTGAACCTTCACTACAACTTAATATTGTTTTCGGGTAAGTGATGCGTAGGATAGGTGGGAGGCTGTGAAGCGGTTACTCCGGTAGTCGCAGAGCCACTGTTGAAATACCACCCTTTACTTATTTGGGAACTAACTCCGCAGAGAGCGGAGGACACTATTTGGTGGGTAGTTTGACTGGGGTGGTCGCCTCCAAAAAGATAACGGAGGCTTCCAAAGCTGCCCTCAGCACGCTTGGTCATCGTGCGTAGAGTGCATTAGCAAAAGGGCGGTTGACTGCAAGACCTACAAGTCGAGCAGGTGCGAAAGCAGGGTAAAGTGATCCGGTGGTTCCGAGTGGAAGGGCCATCGCTCAAAGGATAAAAGGTACTCCGGGGATAACAGGCTGATCCCTCCCAAGAGCTCATATCGACGGAGTGGTTTGGCACCTCGATGTCGGCTCGTCACATCCTGGGGCTGGAGAAGGTCCCAAG